>Ga0302299_10000365_pt1 | contig 23990 bp, 19 predicted proteins | sample III_Fen_N3_4_FD_198795 | JGI IMG/M metagenome (GOLD analysis project Ga0302299, IMG submission 198795) | Peat permafrost microbial communities from Stordalen Mire near Abisko, Sweden - III_Fen_N3_4 | ecosystem: Environmental > Terrestrial > Soil > Wetlands > Permafrost | place: Sweden: Abisko...
TCGCGGCCTCTGGTGCGGACGGCATCGGACTTGCGGGTGTCTGCTGGAGTTGCAGGATCCTCTCGTTGCAGGTCTCGACCGGCGGCACGGTGTCGGCGGACCTGATCGCGGCGGCAGTAAACCGTGCCGTCGCGAGAGGCGCAGTCGTGATCAACCTGAGCCTCGGCGCCGATCTCCACACGAATGCGGAGCGGGATGCGATCGCGCGGGCGGTCGCGGCGGGGGTCGTGGTCGTGGCCGCTGCCGGGAACGACGGAACCCTCACACCCCAGTTCCCAGCCGCGTACGCCGGCGTGCTCGCCGTGGGCGCCGCGGACCGCGATGGCACCGTGGCGAGCTTCTCGAGTCACGGCCCGTGGGTCGGGGTGCTGGCGCTTGCCTGCGCCGGCGTGCTCGACGCGCGCGACCTCGTAGATGACGCGTTCTGCGGCACGTCGGCGTCCGCCCCGTTCGTCTCGGGTCTCGCAGGACTGCTCAAGTCGCTTGCTCCCGCTGCGAAGGGGCCGGACATCATCGCGGCGATCCAGCGCAGCGCGCATCGAGCCGCGGGCTCGGCCCACGGGGTCGTCGACGCGGCCGCCGCACTCGTGGCGATCAAGAAGATTAAGCCGGGAAGCACCGGGCAGACCAAGGGCGCTCTCTTGCGTCTCGTCCGCCGGCCGATGATCAGCGGGGTCGGAGCGGTAGGGGCCCGCCTCGCTGCCTCGACGGGTGACTGGTCGAGCCCGATCACGTCGATCGCCATGCACTGGGAGCGGTGCACGAGAACGGGCCGGCCGTGCAGGACGGTGTCGAAGTCGTCGACGTACCGGATCGTGCGGCCCGATCGCGGGAAGGCGATCAGGGTCGTCGTCCGCGCAACCGGTGAGGACGGCGTCGCCGTAGTGGCTGCGAGCCACCTCCTGCCCGTGCGGCGGTAAGCGGCCTCTAGGTGAGGAGCGGATCGACGGCGGCGGCGACGAACAGGAGCGCCAGGTAGCCGAGCGAGTAGTGGAAGAGCACGAACGCCCGGCGGCGGGACGTGTCGCGGCGGAGCTGCCAGGCGAGCAGGAGGAAGTACGCGCCGAGAAGGGCGGCGGCAACGGTGTAGACGGGGCCGAGCCACCAGCCGACGGCGACGGTGAACGCCACCATCACGACCGAGTAGAGGAGGATCTGCCGCGTCGTCTCGCGCTCGCCCTTAGTGCCGGGCAGCATCGGCACGTTCGCGGCCGCGTAGTGCTCCTTGATCATGAGGGCGAGCGCCCAGAAGTGCGGCGGCGTCCAGAGGAAGACGATCAGGAACAGCCACAGGGCGGGCAGGGTGAGGTTCCCCGTCGCCGCAGCGAAGCCGACGAGCGGTGGCACGGCGCCGGCGGCACCGCCGATGACGATGTTCTGATCGGTCGAGCGCTTGAGGTAGCCGGTGTAGACGATGACGTAGAAGAGACCTCCGACGAGCGCCAGGGCGGCCGTCAGCACGTTCACCGTCGTCGCAAGGAGTGCGAACGAGACTGCCATCAGCACGACGCCGAACTCGAGCGCGCGCGGCGCCGCGACACGCCCCGAGGCGACGGGTCGCGCGGCGGTCCGCTCGCCCATCAGCTGGTCGATGTCGGCATCCATCACGTGATTGAGCGCGCTCGAGCCGCCGCACGCGAGTGCGAGCCCGAGCATCGTCGCGAGGAAGAGCCAGCCGCCGGGCCACCCCTCGGCGCCCACGAACATCCCGGCGGCTCCCGTGAGGAGCAGCAGCGACATGATCCGAGGCTTCGTAAGGGTGATGTAGTCGCGCCACGGGCCGAGCGGGACGCCCTCGCCGCGGAACGAGAGGACGAGTGCTACGAGCGTCGCGGCCAGCGAGGCGCTCGCGGCTCCCACGTGGATGCCGACCGCCCAGCGGGCGTCGTTCGCAAGCGCCACGAGCCCACCGGTCGCGACCGCCACCAGCATGAGAGCGAGCGCGGTCGAGGTCGCGACGAGCAGGCGGGGGTAGGCGACCCTGGCGATGATCACTGCGGCCACGAGCAGCGGCAGCGCGACGAGCGCGGCGGCCCAGTGGCCGCGGCCTACTTCGAGCGCTGCGCTCACGACGACGACCGCCGTCGCGATCGCGGCCCCGACGATCGTCCCGCGCAGGAACGGCCCGGGCTCGATCGTGGGCGCCGTCGCCTCAGAGCGCATTGAGGGCCTTCAGCTTCCGGCGCAGGTCGTCGAGCGGCCGTGCGCTCGAGACCTCCGGTACCGAGTCGAAGTTGTGCGGCGGCGGCGGCGAGGTCGTGTACCACTCGAGCGTGTCGCCGAGCCACGGGTCGTTGCCGGACCGCGTGGCGTTGCGCGCCTTCGCCACCGCGAGCAGGTAGAACAGCACGCCGACGGCCGTCGTGAACGCGCCGATCGTCGAGATCATGTTGTAGGCCGACGTGCTCCCGTGGGCGCTGAAGCCGGAGGCGCCCTCGGCCTGGCCCTGGTCACCGAGCAGGAACTGCACGAAGAACGTGCAGTTGAAGCCGATGAAGAGCAGGACTGCGGCGCTCGACGTGAGGCGGGCGTCGAGGAGGCGGCCGTAGAGCTTCGGCCACCAGTACGTGAGGCCTCCGAGCAGCGCCAGGAGCGCCGTGCCCCAGAGCAGGTAGTGGGCGTGGGCGACGCCGAAGGCAGTGCCGCGCAGGCCACGGCTGTTGCCGAAGATGGCGAGGAAGAGGGCCGAGAGGATCCCGATCGCGAAGAGCACGATCGCGCCGCCGGCGAAGAGCAGCGGTGCTGTCCAGCGGAGCCCGGCGCGTGCCTGCCAGAGGGTCTTCTTCAGCAAAGCGAGCGCCACGACCGACGGGATCATGGCGAGCACGGCAACGATCAGCAGCACCACGCTCGGCTTCTTGCCGACCCCTCCGGCATAGGCATGGTAGAGCACGAGGACGATCGTGAGACCGCCGACGCCGACGAGCGACTGGGCGAGCACCTTCGCGTTCGCGACGGCGCGCCCGCCGAACACGGCCACGATCTCCGCCAGGATCCCGAAGACGGGCACGAGCGCTGCATACGCGAACGACTGGCCGAACAGCCAGGTCAGCCAGGGCTTGACCGTCTTGTCCGATGAGAGGAAGAAGTCGAACGAGCCCGGGTGCCTGCGCTCGAGCAGGGTGGAGAGGAGGGCGAGACCGGCGACCGGAACGAGCACGATCGACGCCCACGACCATACGTAGACGGCCCATGCGAACATCGGCGTGCTCGACCAGGTCATCCCGTCCGCGCGCAGGGAGCTGATCGTCGCGACGAGGTTTGCCGCCGAGGCCAGCACCGAGATCGCGAGCAGTAGCAGCCCCATCAGCCAGAGGTCCACGCCGTGACCCTGCTGGGTGAGCGTGAGGGGCGGATACCCGGTCCAGCCCGCGTGTGAGGACCCGCCCTTCGCGAAGGCCGAGAGGACGACGGCCGCGCCTCCGAACACGAAGAGCCAGAGTGCGGCCGCGGCGGTGCCCGGCATCGCGATCCGGGTCGAGCCGATCATCAGCGGCACGAGGTACGTGGCGAGTCCCGTGACCATGGGCACGAGGACGAAGAAGACGAGCAGGGTGCCGTGCATCGTCAGCACGCCCTGGTAGGTGCCGCTCCCGAGAACCGACGCGTTCGGCCGCGTCATCTGCAGCCGCATCAGGATCGTCAGGATCCCGGCGAGCACGAAGAACACGCCCGCCCAGCCGATGTAGAGCGCGCCGATCCGCTTGTGATCGACGGAAACGAGCCAGCCGGCGACGCGGCCGCGGTGCCACGAGGGGGCGGTCTGGGTAGTGCTGCTCATCGATGGCTCCTCGAGGTTGCGCGGTCGGCGGGCACGAAGATGTCATTCTAGGGGGATGAGCGAGACGACTTCGCAGCAAACCCGCGTTCGGCTGCCCGCCGACGTGGTGCGGCCGTTCGACGTGTTCGTGAACGGGGTGCTCCAGCGTGAGGGCGCGGACTACGTGGTGCGAGACGGATCGCTCGTGTTCGAGCGGCCGATGAAGGAGGAAGGAAAGCTCGGTCTGATCCGCTGGGCCTCGATCGCGCTCGGCATCGCCGGCTCCTACCGGCAGAACGACTCCGTCGACGTGGCCTACGAGCGTGACGGCCGTAAGGTGGTGGCCGCCAAGCTCCCGGTCGAGCCGATGCAGTGACGACGGTCGGTCGCGAGGAAGCCGTGCGAGAGGCTGAAGCTCACCGGGGCGCGAGCACGAGCCAGCCGAAGCCGATCGCACCGCGGTAGCCGTCCTCGTACTCGCGACGACGCTCGGCGGCGAAGGCCACGGCCTCCGGATCGGACGACGCCTCGAGACCGGCGCGCCAGCCGGCTTCGAAGGCGTCCCACTCCGCGAGCGTCGACACCTCGTCGCGCTCGATCCGGAATCCCGCTGCCCGGGCGGCCCCGTGGAGCTCGTCGAGCCGGCGGAGCTCGCCGATCGAGGCGAGCGCCGCCGGGGAGGGAGGGGTCGCCCAGAAGCCGTCGCCGTAGAGCACGCGGCCGCCCGGCGTGATGCTCTGGCGCAGCGCCTCCAGGGCGGGTACGTGCCCCCCGAAGGCGTGCGAGGAGGCGACGCAGACGACGACGTCGGCGAGGTCGACGAACGTCTCGGCAGGCGCCTCGACGAACTCCACGCGGCTGCTGAGGCCACGCCCGGCTGCGGCGAGAACGCCACGGTCGAGCGCCTCCTTGCCCGTGTCGACGCCCGTCCCGGTGGTGGCGGGGTGGGCGGCGAGGATGCGCAGCAGGAGCTCGCCCCAGCCGCAGCCGAGGTCGAGCACGTGGTGGCCGGGCGAGATCGGGAGAGCCGCGACGAGCGCGTCGGCGCGCTCCTCCGAGAGCGGCGCGTTGAAGGTGAGCCCCGCGTGCGCGAGGCGCCGGAACGAGTCACGCACGGCCCGTCGCCTCCGCCGCGGCCCGCAACCGCGCGGCGACCTCGGGCCCGAGCCGGCCCTCCTCCAGCCGCCAGGCCCAGTTGCCGCCGATCTCGCCCGGACGATTCATTCGCGCCTCCGACCCGAGCTCGAGCACGTCCTGCACGGGCACGACGGCGAGGGCGGCCCGGGAGGTCAGGGCCGCCTCGAGCAGCGCCCAGGTGGGCTCGCCGGGGAAGTGACCCGCGAGCGTGTCCGTGTCGTGGGTCGAGGTGTAGACGACCTGGTGCTCGCGGTGGTTCTCGAGCCGGTGCGGATTGTCGGGCGGCCCGTCGAAGGCCCACAGCAGGACCACCATGCCGGGGAAGCCGAGCTCCTCGCGAAGCGCGTGGACGTCGGGAGTGATGACGCCGAGGTCCTCGACGATGACCGAGAGCTCGCCGAGCTCCCGTTCCGCGGCGCGAAAGACGCCCGCACCGGGCCCGGGCTCCCAGTGCCCCTCGCGGGCCGTCTCGGCCCCGGCGGGGACGGCCCAGTAGCCGGCAAAGCCCCGGAAGTGGTCGATCCGGAAGACGTCGACGAGGCCGAGCGTCCGGCGCATCCGCTCGATCCACCAGCGATAGCCCTCTCGCGCGAGCGCATCCCAGTCGTACAGCGGGTTGCCCCACTTCTGGCCGATGTCGTTGAGGGGGTCCGGCGGGGCGCCCGCGACGAAGTCCCCGGGCAGGAAGAGGTCGGGGTGAGCGGCATGGTCGCAGCTGTCGGCGGCGACGTAGATCGGGACATCGCCGATCAGGCGGACCTCCCGCTCGGCCGCGTAGGCGCGGAGCGCCGACCACTCGCGTTGGAACCGCACTTGCTCGGCCAGTGCGTCACCGCCCGCGAAGTCGATCCAGTCGCCGATCCAGTAGGCGTTCTCGCTCTCGAATGCGCGCAGCTCCGACGGCGAGACCGCCGCCTCGGGATCGGCCAGCAGGCCGGGCCAGGTCGCGAAGGCCGACGCCGATGCGTAGGGTGAGCCGAACTCGTCGGGCGGATTGAGCGGCAGAACCTGCCAGAAGCGCGCTCCGGCGGCGGCGAGCCAGTCCACGAACGCATAGGCCTCGGGGCCGAGGCGGCCGCCCGAGAGGGAGGTCGGATGGAGGTTGACGCCGAGGGATCGGGGGAGCCACATCTCCAGACTGTTTACCTTGTCGGGGATGGAGCCGCAGCGGATACAGATCCAGAACGTCGAGCCACAGGTCGACGGCGGCCGCTTCCCGGTCAAGGCGTGTCTCGGCGACACGGTGACGGTGAGCGCCACGATCTTCCGCGACGGCTACGACAAGATCTGCGGTATCGTCCGGTTCCGGCCGGCGGGAACGCGCCGCTGGCGTGAGGCGACGCTCGAGGCGGTGGGCAACGATCTCTTCGTGGCCCGCATCACGCCCGACGCGCTCAGGCCCTGGGAGCTCCGCATTCAGGCGTGGGTCGACCCCTACGCGAGCTGGCTCGACGAGTACGACCGCAAGGTCGCGGCCGCGCAGGCGGATCTGAGCGGGGAGCTCTCCGAGGGGCGCGAGCTCTTCGGCGAGGGAACGGTCGACGACTGGAGGGCTGCGGCCCCGGGGCTGTCCGACCGCAACCGCCACGGTGCCGTGAAGAGCCCCGTGCTCGGGCTCGACGTCGATCGCGAGCTGGCGCGGTTCGGGGCCTGGTACGAGCTGTTCCCTCGCTCCTGGGGCGGGTTCCGAGGTGTCGCCGGCGTGCTGCCGGACATCGCTGCGCTCGGCTTCGACATCGTCTACCTGCCCCCCGTGCACCCGATCGGCGAGACCCACCGCAAGGGCCGCAACAACACCGAGCGCGCGCGCAAGGGCGACCCCGGCAGCCCGTGGGCGATCGGCGCCCGCAGCGGCGGCCACGACGCGCTCCACCCCGACCTCGGCGGCGACGCCGACTTCGCCGCGATGGTGGAGGCGGCGCGGGCGGCCGGCGTCGAGCTCGCGCTCGACTTCGCGATCCAGTGCTCGCCCGACCATCCCTGGCTGACAGAGCACCCCGAGTGGTTCCACCGCCGCCCCGACGGGACGCTCAAGTACGCCGAGAACCCGCCCAAGCGCTACCAGGACATCCACAACGTCGACTGGGACACGGACGAGCGCGTCGCGCTCTGGAACGCGTTGCGAGACGTCGTGCTCGGCTGGTGCGCCCGGGGGATCCTCGTCTTCCGGGTCGACAACCCGCACACGAAGCCGGTTCCGTTCTGGGAGTGGCTGATCGCCGAGGTGAGGGCCGCCTACCCGGAGGCGATCTTCCTGGCCGAGGCGTTCACCCGGCCCGCTCCGATGACGACGCTCGCCAAGCTCGGCTTCGCCCAGTCGTACACGTACTTCACGTGGAAGAACACGAAGGCCGAGCTCGTGCAGTTCGTCGAGCAGGTGCGATCGTGGTCGGCGTACTACCGGCCGAACATGTGGCCGAACACGCCCGACATCCTCCACGAGTACCTCCAGGAGGGTGGCCGGCCCGCGTTCGAGGCGCGGCTCGTGCTCGCGACGACGCTGTCCCCGAGCTACGGGATCTACTCCGGGTACGAGGCCTGCGAGAACGTGCCCGTCCGCCCGGGAAGCGAGGAGTACCTCGATTCGGAGAAGTACGAGGTGAAGAAGCGGACGCTGACCGGGCCGCTCCTGCCGCTCGTGCGGCGCCTGAACGAGATCAGGCGGGCTCACCCCGCGCTGCAGCGCTTCGAGAACCTGACCTGGCTCGACACGCACAACGAGGATCTCGTCGCGTATGCGAAGCGAGAGGGAGAGGATGTCGTCATCACCGTCGTCAACCTCGATCCGGCCGCACCACAGGAGGGGCTCTGCATCCTGCCCGTGGCGCTCGGGGTGCCCGAGGCATTCACCGCGATCGACCTGCTCGGCGACGGCGCCTACCGGTGGCGAACCGGGAGGAACTACGTGAAGCTGCCGCCCGGCGGCGCCCACGTGATCGTGGTCGGGCCGGAGCCGGGCATGGCGCCGGAGCCAGGCCTCGCGCCGGGCGAAGGTCGGGCATGAGTGGCGGCCGGGCGGCCCTCAGCGAGGCGGCCGGCGCGGTGACGCGGCTCGAGCACCTCGACTCCGACGCGCTCCTCGGCCTTCTCCTCGGCAGGCGCTGGTTCGCGGTCTCCGGCCACGACCCGGAGAGCGCGAGGCTCGCCGCCGTCGTCCACGAGGACGACGAGCTGGAGCTCGCGCTCGTCGAGGTGCGGTTCACGGACGGCACGCTGAGCACCTACGTCGTCGCCCTCGATCCGGAAGGCGAGGATGCGACAGAGCATCTGCCCGCGCTGGCACGTCTCGTCGCGCTCGCCGGTGCCGACACGCCGTGTGCGGCCTCGCGCCCGATCGGCGTCGAGCAGTCGAACACGTCGGTCGTGCTCGACGAGAGCGTCGTGCTGAAGCTCTACCGGCGGCTCGAGGGTGGGCCCGGCCTCGAGGTGGAGCTGCTGCGCGGGCTGCAGGAGTCGGGCTTCGTCTCGGCACCGCGCCTCCGGGGCGTGATCGAGCTCGCGGACGGGAAGCACGGGGCCACCCTCGCGGTCGTCACCGACTACGTCCCCTCGGCCGGTGCCGGCTGGGAGCTGACGCTCACCGGGCTCGCCGGCGGCGAGCCCGGCTGGCTCCCCGCGAGGGCCGGCCGGCTCGGTGAGGTGACGGGGGCGATGCACGCGGCGCTCGCGTCGGCCACCGATCCGCACATCGCGCCCGAGAGGTCGGCCCTCGACGCCTCTGCCGTACTGGCCGTCGCGCTCGACGAGGAGCTCGTGCGGCTGGCAGGCGTTCACGCGCTCCCCGCGGTCTCGCCGATTGCGGGCCGCTTCGTGGAGCTGCGCGCTCTCGTGCGCGATCTCGGCCGGGTCGAGCCGCCGGAGCTCGTGCTGCGGATCCACGGCGACTACCACCTCGGGCAGGTGCTCTGGGCGGATTCGGGAGACTGGGTCGTGGTCGACTACGAGGGCGAGCCGGGCCGCTCGCTCGTCGAGCGCCGACGCCGGACGTTCGCGCTGCGCGACGTCGCCGGGATGCTGCGCTCGTTCGCGTACGCCGCCGATGCCTCGAGCCTGCTCGCCGGAGTGCCCGCGCCACCCGGCTGGGAGGCATCGTGCCGCGCTGCCTTCGTCGAGGGCTGGCTCACCACCGTCGACCCGCGGCTCGTGCCGCCGAGCGAGGAGGCTCTCGAGCGCCTGCTCGTCCTCTGCGAGCTCCAGAAGCTCCTCTACGAGCTTCGCTACGAGCTCGCCCACCGGCCCGACTGGATCGGCATCCCGGTGGCGGGTCTCGAGCGGATCCTGGAGGCCTCGTGAGCGGGCTCGGCGAGGTCGACCTCTACCTGGCCGGCGAAGGGCGCCACGAGCGGCTCTACGAGCGGCTCGGCGCCCATTGCGAGGACGGCGGCGGGGTGCGGTTCGCGGTCTGGGCCCCGAACGCGCGGTCGGTCTCCGTCGTCGGCGACTGGAACTACTGGAGCGAGGGTGCGGATCCGCTGCGGTCGCTCGGCTCCTCCGGCATCTGGGAAGGCGTCGCCGCGAACGCGACCGAGGGGCAGCGCTACAAGCTCGCCGTCGCCGGGGCCGACGGCATCACCCGCCTCAAGGCAGACCCGTTCGCCGCCTTTGCCGAGGTGCCACCGGAGAACGCGTCGATCGTCTATCGCAGCCGGTTCACGTGGTCGGACGACGAGTGGCTCGCCCGCCGCCGCGCCGCCGACCCGGTGACGGCGCCCTTCTCCGTCTACGAGGTACACGCGGGATCCTGGCGCCAGGGGCTCTCCTGGCGCGAGCTCGCCGCGGAGCTCGTCCCGTACGTCGCCGAGCTCGGCTTCACCCACGTCGAGCTGATGCCGGTGATGCAGCACCCGTACGCGCCGTCGTGGGGCTACCAGGTCAGCGGGTACTTCGCGCCACAGTCGACCCTGGGCTCGCCGGACGACTTCAGGGCACTCGTCGACGCGTTCCACGCCGCCGGCATCGGCGTGCTGCTCGACTGGGTGCCGGCGCACTTCCCGCGGGACGATTGGGCGCTGGCGCGCTTCGACGGCACCGCGCTCTACGAGCACGAGGACCCTCGCCGCGGCTCGCAGCCCGACTGGGGCACCTTGATCTTCAACCTCTCGCGCCACGAGGTGCGGAACTTCCTGCTCGCCAACGCCCTCTACTGGGTGCGCGAGTTCCACGCGGACGGGCTGCGCGTCGACGCGGTCGCGTCGATGCTCTACCTCGACTACTCGCGCGATCCGGGCCAGTGGGTGTCGAACGAGCAGGGCGGCCGCGAGAACCTGGAGGCGGTCGCATTTCTCCGCGAGCTGAACGAGGTGCTCCATGCCCGCGAGCCGGGGGTGGCCGTGATCGCCGAGGAGTCGACGGCGTGGCCCGGGGTCTCGCGGCAGACCTCGATGGGAGGGCTCGGGTTCACCTTCAAGTGGAACATGGGCTGGATGCACGACACGCTGTCGTACGTCGAGCACGAGCCCGTGCACCGGCGCTTCCACCACGACGAGCTGACGTTCTCGCTCGTGTACGCGTGGGACGAGAACTTCGTCCTGCCGCTCTCTCACGACGAGGTGGTCCACGGCAAGCGGTCGCTGCTCTCGAAGCTGCCGGGCGACCGCTGGCAGCAGCTCGCGACGCTCCGCGCGCTGTACGGGCTGATGTGGGCCCATCCCGGCAAGCAGCTGCTCTTCATGGGCGGCGAGCTCGCCGAGTGGGGCGAGTGGTCGGAGGGCCGCTCGCTCGACTGGCCGCTGCTCGACGACCCCGACCATGCCGGGGTGCTGGCCGTCGTTCGCGACCTCAACGCGACCTACCGGGCGCAACCGGCCCTGTGGGAGATCGACTTTCGGCCGGAGGGGTTCGCCTGGCTCGTCGGCAATGCGCGCGACGAGAACGTGATCGCGTTCGCCCGCTTCGCGGCTGCCGGCGCGCCGGTCGTCTGCGTCGTCAACTTCTCCCCCGTCGTGCGCGAGGGCTGGCGGCTGCCGCTGCCGGTCGGCGGCCGCTGGCGGGAGGCGCTCAACACCGACTCGCGCTTCTACGCCGGCTCCGATGTGGGCAACGGGCTCGGCCTCACCGCCGAGGCGTCGCCGCTCCACGGGCAGCCGTTCTCGGCCCCGGTCACCCTGCCGCCGTTGGCAACGATCTGGCTGGTTCCGGACTGAGAGGGAATGCAGCCCGCCAGTAGTCTGGACGGAGTGACCCGCGACAACAGCATCGTCGTCGAGAAGCTCGTCCGCGAGTTCAAGAAGGGCCCCCGCGCGGTCGACGGGATCGACCTCTATGTCGCCCCGGGTGAGATCTACGGCTTCCTCGGCCCGAACGGCGCCGGCAAGTCGACGACGGTCCTGATGCTGACGACCCTTCTTCCCCCGACCGCCGGCACGGCCCGGGTGGGCGGCTACGACGTTCGCGAGGAGGGAGCCAAGGTGCGCTCGGTGATCGGTGCCGCCCTGCAGGAAGCGGCCCTCGATCCGCTCCTCACGGGGCGCGACCATCTTCGCCTGCAGACGATGTTGCAGGCCGTGCCGCGGGCGGAGCGCAAGCCCCGCCAGCAGGAGCTCCTCGACCGCGTCGGTCTCACGGATGCGGCAGACCGGAAGGTGCGCGGCTACTCGGGGGGCATGAAGCGCCGCCTCGACCTCGCGCTCGCCCTCGTCCACCGGCCGAGGATCCTCTTCCTCGACGAGCCGACCACGGGTCTCGACCCGCAGAGCCGCACCGCCCTCTGGGAGGAGGTCGCCCGTCTCGCCCGGGAGGACAACGTGACCGTCTTCCTGACGACGCAGTACCTCGAGGAGGCGGACGTCCTCGCCGACCGGGTCGGGATCATCGACCACGGCAAGATCGTCGCCGAGGGGACGCCCGCCGCCCTGAAGGCGGAGATCGGCCGTCCCAGCGTCCACGTGATCCCGTGCCGTGAGGACGACCGGCCGCGGATCGCCGACCTCCTCGGGCGCTTCGGCGAGAAGCTCGGCAGCGACCGCGACCTCGCCGTACGGCTGCGCGAGGGGATCGGGATGGTGGACGTGATTCGCGCCATGGACGCGGACGGCGTCGTCGTCGACGACGTCGAGTTGCGCGCGCCCACGCTCGACGACGTCTTCCTGGCGAAGACCGGGCGGACGCTCGAGGGCGAGGCGACGGGGGCGGACGGGGCTCCCGCGCGATGAGCGTGCTGTCGCTGCAGATCGGTGCCCTCGCGCAACGGTCGGTCGTGCGCACCGCGCGCCAGCCCGCGAGCGCGATTCCGCCGCTCCTCTTCCCGGTCGCGCTCATGCTCATCAACTCGGGCGGGCTCAAGGCGTCGACGCAGCTGCCCGGGTTCCCGACCGACTCGTTCCTCGCCTTCGCGCTCGCCGTCCCGTTCATCCAGGGCGCTCTCTTCTCGACGATGAACGCCGGGACAGACCTCGCGCGCGACATCCAGACGGGGTTCTTCTCCCGTCTCTCACTGACCCCCGTGCGCGGGGGAGCCCTGCTCGCGGGGCAGCTGGCGGGCATCGTCGTGCTCGGGGTGGTGCAGGCGGTGTTCTACATCTCCGTCGGGCTCCTTCTCGGGGTCAGGTTCGCGGCGGGTCCGGCCGGAATCGCGCTGCTGCTCGTCTATGCGGCACTCGTCGCCGTCGCGTTCGGCTCGATCGGCTCGTTCCTGGCGCTGCGCACCGGCTCGGGTGAGGCGATCCAGGGCCTCTTCCCTCTCCTGTTCGTCTTTCTTCTCATCTCCTCGATGAACACGCCGCGCAACCTGATCGCCGTCGGCTGGTTCCGGTTCCTCGCGTCCGTGAACCCCGTCTCCTATCTCATCGAGTGCGTGCGCAGCCTGGTCATCACGGGCTGGGACGTGGAGGCGCTCGCCCTCGGCTTCGGCATCGCGACCGTCATCTCGATCGTGGCGCTGATCGCGGCGAGCCGCGAGCTCGTTCGGAGGCTGGCGCGCTCGTGAGGCTCTGGCCCGTCGTCTCCGGCGTCGCCTGGCGCACCCTGAAGAACGCGATCACGACGCCCGCCTTGTTCTTCCCCTCGCTGCTGTTCCCGATGCTCTTCTTCATCGCCTTCGCGGGCGGGCTGTCGCAGGTGCAGCACACGCCTGGCTTCGACTATCCCCCGGGTTATACGGCGTTCCAGTTCGTCTTCGTGCTCCTCCAGTCGGCGGCGTTCGGTGGCGTCTTCACGAGCTTCGGCGTGGCGCGCGACTTCGAGAGCGGGTTCGCGCGCCGGCTGCTGCTCGCCGCCCCGAACCGCAAGGGGATCGTGCTCGGGTACTGCCTCGCGGCGATCCTGCGCTGGTCCCTCACGGCCACGCTGCTGACCGTCGTCGCGATCGCCGCGGGGATGCCGGTGGGCGGTGGCCCGGTCGACGTCGTCGGCCTGTACACGCTGGCCGTGATCATGAACCTCTGCGGCTTCCTGTGGGCGTCGGGGATCGCAATGCGGCTTCGCACGATCCAGGCCGGGCCCCTGATGCAGATGCCGGTGTTCCTGCTCCTCTTCCTCGCTCCGGTCTACGTCCCACTCGCGCTGCTCGGAGGCGTCCTGCACGCGTTCGCGCGCTACAACCCCGTCACGTACGCGCTCGAGTCGGGCCGGGGATTCCTCGCCGGATCCCCGACACAGGTCGCGCTCGGGTTCGGTCTCCCGCTCGCTGCCGCGATCGTCTTCTCGGTGTGGTCGCTGCGCGGCCTGCGCTCTGCCGAAGCCGCCGGCTAGCGCCGGGCGATCGCAGGCGCGCCCGCTAGGGTGCCGCGATGCGCCCCTGGCCCGGAGAGCCGTTTCCCCTCGGCCCGACCTGGTACGGCAGCGGCACGAACTTCTCGCTGACGTCCGAGAACGCGCAGCGCGTCGTCCTCTGTCTCTTCGACGACGCGGACGTCGAGACGCGCTACGAGCTCCCGCGGCAGACCGCGCACAACTGGCACGGCTACCTTCCCGGCGTCGGGCCGGGCCAGCGCTACGGCTACCGCGTGCACGGCCCCTGGGCGCCCGAGCAGGGGCACCGGTTCAACCCGCACAAGCTGCTGATCGACCCGTACGCGAAGGCGATCGAGGGGCCGATCCTGTGGGATCGCGGGCGCACGCTCGGATACGCGGACGGCAACGACCTGCTCATGGACGACACGGACGACAGTGCCGCGATCCCGAAGTCGGTCGTGATAGACGACTCGTTCGACTGGGAAGGCGATCAGCTCCTCCGCCGCCCGTGGGACGCGACGGTCATCTACGAGGTGCACGTGAAGGGCTTCACGGAGCGGCTGCCCGGCGTGCGGGAGGATCTCCGCGGCACCTATGCGGGGCTTGCCTCCGACGCCGCGATCGGGCACCTCGTCGACCTCGGCGTGACGGCGGTCGAGCTGCTGCCCATCCACCACATCGCGGACGAGCACTTCCTGCAGGCCCGGGGCCTGACGAACTACTGGGGCTACTCGACGATCGGCTACCTCGCCCCGCACGCCGGGTACGCCGCGACGGGGACGCACGGCGAGCAGGTGCGAGAGTTCAAGGGCCTCGTCAAGGCGATGCATCGCGCCGGGATCGAGGTGATCCTCGACGTCGTTTACAACCACACGGCCGAGGGCAACCACCTCGGGCCGACGCTCTCGTTCCGGGGCGTCGACAACCTCGCCTACTACCGCACCATGCCGGACGAGCCGCGGTTCTACAAGGACTTCACGGGCACCGGCAACTCGCTCAACCCCGTCAGCCCGTCGGTGCTCCGCCTGATCATGGACTCGCTGCGGTACTTCGTGCTCAACTGCCACGTGGACGGGTTCCGGTTCGACCTTGCCTCCGCCCTGGCGCGCGAGCTCCACGACGTCGACCGCCTGTCCGCCTTCTTCGACATCATCCACCAGGACCCGATTCTCTCCCAGGTGAAGCTCATCGCGGAGCCCTGGGACGTCGGCGAGGGCGGCTACCAGGTCGGCAACTTCCCCGTGCTCTGGACCGAGTGGAACGGGATGTATCGCGACACGATTCGCGACTTCTGGCGCGGTCGCGCTGCCGTCGCCGCCTTCGCGCAGCGGTTCACGGGATCGAGCGACCTCTACCAGTCGGACGGGCGACGCCCGTTCGCGTCGATCAACTTCATCACCGCCCACGACGGCTTCACGCTGCGCGACCTCGTGAGCTACGACGAGCGGCATAACGAGGCGAACCTCGAGGAGAACCGGGACGGCACGCCGGACAACCGGTCGTGGAACTGCGGGGTCGAGGGGGAGACCGACGATCCAGCCGTGAACGAGCTCCGCGACCTTCAGATGCGGAACTTCCTCGCCACGCTCCTCCTCTCCCACGGCGTGCCAATGCTGCTCGGGGGGGACGAGATTTCGCGCACCCAGCAGGGCAACAACAACGCCTACTGCCAGGACAACGAGATCAGCTGGCTCGACTGGGAGCTCGACGAGCGGGCCCGGGGGCTACGCGACTTCACGCGCCGGCTCGTCGCGCTGCGCCGCGCGCATCCGATCTTCCGCCGGCCGACGTTCCTCACCGGCGAAGAGCACGGGGACTCGGGTGCCCCGGATATCTGGTGGTTCCGGCCCGACGGCCGGTCCATGGCGCGCAAGGACTGGGAGCGGGGCGACGCCTCCGCGGTCGGCGCGTTCCTGAACGGGTCGGAGATCATGGCCGAGACGCGCCACGGCGAGCCGATCATCGACGACTCGTTCCTCGTCCTGTTCAACGCCTGGCGGGATGCGCTCACGTTCCGCCTGCCGCCCGTGCGGTTCGGGAGGCGGTGGGCTCTCGAGGTCTCGACCGCCGACCCCACCCTCGAGCCCGGCGCGTGGGACACTCCCGTGCGCAGCGAGGTCGAGGTTGCGGGGCGTTCGCTCCTGCTCCTGCGCCGCGTCGCCTGAGCCGCCGTTACCCCCTCGTCAGTCGTCGGCCGGGGCCTTGAGGATGTCCAGGCAGACGTCGACGATCGCGGGGTCGAACTGGGAGCCGGATCCCTCGCGCAGGCGCCGGCGCGCCTCCTCGACCGATAACGCCACGCGATACGGGCGGGTCGTCGTCATCGCGTGGAACGCGTCGCACACGAAGATGATCCGCGCCTCGAGCGGGATCTCGTCCTGCCGCAGGCGATCCGGGTAGCCCGTCCCGTCGTAGCGCTCGTGGCAGGCGCGGACGATCGGCCGAACGTGCTCGAGCTGCTCGATCGGGGCTAGGATCCGCTCCCCGAGCTCGGGGTGCATCTCGATCACCTGTCGCTCTTCGGCGGTCAGAGGCCCGGCCTTGGTCAGGATGCTCGCCGGGATCCCGATCTTGCCGATGTCGTGGAAGAGCGCTCCCAGCTCGACGCGCTTCAGAGCGGCCTCATCCAGGCCGAGCTCCTCGCCGACCTTGACCGACATGTCCCTGATCCAGCGCGCGTGCGACGACGTGTACTCGTCCTTGGCCTCGAGCGCGTTGGCCAGCGCCTCGACGGTGGCGAGGAACGTCCGCTCGAGGCTCTCGAAGGAGAGGGCGTTCGTGAGGGCCAGCTTCGCCTGCGCGGCGATGCCCGCCAGCAGGTCGAGCCGCCGCGCGTCCAGGCTCGTTCCCGGAGCGAGGGCGAGCGAGAGCGAGGCGAGGCCGGCCTCGAGCGCGATCGGCGCCACCGCGTACGAATCGGCGACGGGGCGGGCGAAATCGGGCCCGAGCCCCTCGATGTACTCGTCGAGCTCCATCACGAAGGGCTCGGCCTGACGCGCCAACGCTTGCAGAGCCATCGCGGGCAGCCGGTCGCCGGGACGTGCGTGGTCGGTCGCATCGTCGGGCCAGTGGCTGAGGCATTCAAGCCCGTCGCCCTCGCCCAGCGGCAGCCAGAGCGACGCCCGAGGGACGCCGAGGATCCGCGCAGCGCCGCGCACCACCCGGGCGCCCACCGCCTCGAGCTGGGTGCACGCGGCGAGCTCGCGCGAGAGCTCCAGCAGGGCCTTGGCGCCGTGCGCCTCCCGCCGCTGCGCCTCGTACAGCTGAGCGTTCACGAGGGCGACGGACGCGTGGCCGGCGAGCACCTCCAGGAAGCGGAGGTCGTCGGTGTCGAACTGGTCGAGGCCGAGCTGGGAGAGGACGAGCACGCCAACGACGTTGGCGCCGTAGCGAAGAGGCACCGCGAGCAGTGACTCCTCGATCTGTGGGGTGCCTTCGATGTGCTGGCCGATTCCGCAGTTGGCGGCATCGCCGGTGAGGAACGGCGCGCCGGTGGCTGCGACGTGGCCGGTGACTCCGACCCCGACCCTGGTGGCGAGAGCCTCGCGCGCCGAGCCGGCCGTCTCGGTGAGGTCACCGCGAAACGCGACCGGCCGGAGTTCCTCTCCGTCGCGGAGGAACACGCGGCAGTTGTGGTAGTCGATCAGCTGCCGCAGCTCGTCCGCGATCGTGGCTCCGATCTCCTCGACCTCGAGCAGGCGGCTGAGCTTGCTCGAGAGGCCGTGCAGCATCTTCAGATGGGCGATCGAGCGGAGGTCGCCGCCCCGTACCGCCTCCGAGACGGGACGTTCGCTCTCGTCCTCGTGGAAGACGACGATGCGGCTCTTGCCGTGCGCCTTCGCCGTCATCATCGCGAGCTCGGCGCACGCGACGAGCTCGCGAGGGTTCGCGGCGTGCTGCGGCCCGAGGGCGATCCCGATCGAGAGTGTCATCGGGCCGGCGGGAGAGAACTCGGTCAGCGCGACGCGCTCGGCTACCCGTTCCGCGAGCGTGTGGGCGATCTCCAGGTTGCCCGACCTGACGATGATCGCGAACTCCTCGCCGCCGGTCCGGCAGACGTCGTCGCTCTCGCGCACCACGGCCCGAAGCTGGGCCGCGAGCTCCGCGAGCACGTGATCGCCGACCGCATGACCGTAGACGTCGTTGACCCGCTTGAAGTCGTCGAGGTCGAGCATCAGGAGGCCAACCGATGAGTGCTCCGAGGACGCTCTGACGACCTCGGTGCGGAGCCGCTCGTGGAACGAGCGGTGGTTCCAGAGACCCGTGAGGGGGTCGGTCTGCGCCTGCAGCTCGAGGCTCGCCCGCGCGTGCGCGTTGTCGATAGCAAGCGCTGCGGCGTCGCCGAAGCGCACGGCCAGCTCGAACTCCTCGTCGGTGAACTCCTCCAACCCGACGCGATAGATGTTGAGCGCCCCCTTGATCGAGCCGCGGGCAATCAGCGGCACGGCGATCAGCGACTCGGGGTCGGGCGGGGTACCCTCGACGAACCTCACGCGGGGATCGAGGTCGGCGCGGTTCGCGAGCACGGGCTGCCGGTGCTCGACGGCCCAACCCGTGATGCCCTGCCCGAAGGAGAACGGCTCGTCCGCGATCACCTCCTCCGCGTACTGGCCGCGGGCGAAGACGCCCCACAGCAGCCGCGTCGGCTCGTCCGCCTCGTAGAAGGCGAGATCGTCGTGGGGGATGAGCTCGCCGACGGTGGCGGCGATGCGCTCAAGCAGCGCGTCCAGCGATTGCTCCGAGAGCACGTCGTGGAAGACGTCGGCGAGACGGCGATACGACTCGACGATCGCGCCGGGCGCCGGCTCGCCGCGGCCGGCGTCGTCGGGCGGCAGCGCAGGCGCTGCTGAGGTGTTCGTCGGAGGGGCCACGAGGTTCCCTGGTCATCGGCGCAAAGGAGTGATGTCTTGAGGTTCCGGCGGCGCCTGCCGATCGAGTAGGAGATGACGGCTCCGACACGAAACTCGATTGCCATGAAATACAGCGCTTTTCTCGCCCTTGCGATCTCCTCTCTCGCGATCACCGGTTCGGCCGGTGCGGGCGTGAGCGTCTGGTTCGTGGCCGACGGAAAGCCGGTGTCGGTGACCCGGAGCGGAACGACGGTCGAGCGGGTCGTGCAGCAGCTCCTCGCCGGGCCCACGGCAGCAGAGCGGAGCCGTGGCGTGCGTTCGGCCGTCCCGCGGGCCACACCTCTCCGCTCGGTCAGGGTCTCGCGGCGCGTCGCCACCGTCGACCTGGGTGCCCGCTTTGCCGCCGGGCGTGACGAGCGCTCGCTGCAGGATCGGGCCGGTCAGCTCGTCCGCACGCTGCGGAGCGTCCCCGGGATCGTCGGGGTACGCGTCCTGGTAGACGGCGGTGTCCCGGTGGGTCTCTTCCCCGGCTACGACTTCCGTGGGCCCGTCACGGCCGCGATCGAGCCCGTCGAGCACCAGCCGACGATCCACGACTACCAGCAGCGGCTCGTCGACCTCGGCTTCATGGCTCCGTCGGGCCTGACCGGGACGGTCGACGATCAGACCTCGACCGCCGTGCTCGGCTTCCAGAAGTGGGCGAACCTCCCGCGTGACGGAGTGCTCGGCGCGGGGACGATGGCGGCGCTGCTCCGGGCGACCCGACCCGAGCCGCTGCTCCGTAAGCCCGGGCGCCGGATCGAGGTGCAGCTGCGCCGCCAGCTCGCCCTCCTGATCGACGACAACAAGGTCGTGCGCGCCGTGCACATCTCGTCCGGCGCCTACGGGAAGACACCGACCGGCTCGTTCCGCGTGTATCGCAAGGAGCGCTACTCGTGGTCGGTCCCGTTCAAGGTCTGGCTCCCGTGGGCGAGCTACTTCACCGGTGGGGTCGCATTCCACGAGTTCGGCTCGGTGCCGACCTACGCCGCCTCGCACGGCTGCGTGCGCGTCAATCACTACGACGCCGAGATGCTGTTCGGCTTCGCCGAGACCGGAACGCCCGTCGACGTCTTCGACGAGGCCGCCCTGTGACGCTGCATTCGGCCGTGCGGGCGCTGGCCGGAGGCCTCGGCATCGTGGCCGGGCTCGTCGGCTGCGCCGGCGTAGCCGCCGCGGTGCTCGTCGCCCTCGGGCTGCCGGCGGAGAGCCGGGCCGAGGACCCGCCCCCGGCGCCCGCGCCGGTCGTGCAGCCGCGGCCGACGGAGCTCGTGGTGGCGCTTGGGCTCGGTGACCCGGTGCTCCAGGCGGGCGCGGTTCGCGACGGTGAGGTGGTCGTCGCGCGTGGCCTCGAGGTCGACCTCGCCCGCGAGCTCGCCCGGCGGCTCAGCATTCCCCGCGTTCGCTTCGTCTACGTCCGGCCCGGCTCCCGGTTGCTCGCTGCAACGGTGCGCCCGTGGGCCGTCACGATCGCGGCGATCCGTCCGACGAAGGCGGTGGCGTCCGTTGCCGATCTCAGCAATCCCTATCTCGGCACCGACCAGGCGGTCGTGCTCCGCCGTGACCTTCCGCCCCTGTCGAGCCTCGGCGACCTTCGCCGCAAGGTCACCTGTGCCCTGCGCGGCAGCGACGGGGCCCGGGTCGTCGCAGGCTTGCCGGCGCCGGCCGCCCGGCCGCTCCTCGTGCCGTCGAACGACCGCCTGCTCGAGCTCGTGCAGACGGGTACCTGCGATGCCGCCGTCGTCTCGGCCGACGGCGTCGGCAGGCTGGTCGCGGGCAAGGGCGGGCTGCTCGGCCCCGTCTCGGCGCGGATCGAGTACGGCGGCGGCTACGTCGTGGCCGTCACGCGGGGCGGCCCGGTCGCGGTCGCCGACGTGAACCGTGCGCTCGGGCAGTTGCGTGCCGACGGGACGATGCATCGGCTCGCCCGGCGATGGCTCGGCATCGACCCGTCACACCTGCGCCCCCTGCGCTAGCGGGGGTCAGACCGCACCGGGCATGACGACGAAGCTGCTCTTTCCGAGGAGAGCTCCGTAACGCACATCGGCACGGGCGCCCAGACCGGGCCAGACGTACCAGGTGTAGACGCCGGGCCGGAGCCGATATGTCTTCTTCGCGAACTTCCAGTGTGCTTGCAACTGGAGCCGGGCGTATGTCGGCCAAGCAGACAACACCTTGCTGCCGTGGTAGTAGAGCTGAACGTTGAAGTAGGTCGCCGGAACCGGCGCCCAGCGGAGCAGCGGTGGGCTCGAGACGTGCCCTCCAAGAGGAGGGCTCGCGAGCTGTTCGGCTCTGGGTGTGGCATTCACGATGACACTCGCCGAACTGTTGCCGGCGGCGTCGTACACGACGAAGACGAAACGGTAGGTCGATCCGTTCTGGAGGCCCTTGCTCGTGAAGGCCTCCGCCAGCCCGCTGTACACCAGACGAGAGGTATCCGCCTCGCCGACGGTGGAGCGGCGTATGTCGACCCGGGCAACGTCTCGCCGCGGGCGCCGCCAGGTGAGCGAGACCGAACGGTCACCTGCCTTCGCCTTTGCTCCCGTGACGGCTGCCGGAGCGGTGAGGTCGAGTGCCGGTGCCGGAGTTCCCGGGGGCAACACCGTGACGGTGACGCGCTTCGTGGCCACGTTCTGGGCCGCATCACGCGCCGTCACGACCAGTGTGCTCGTCCCGATCGGAAACACCGCTGGAGGGCTTACCACCACTGTCGGCGTCGAGATGAGATCCGAGGCCGAGATGGCAGCCAGATACGACCGGACGGCAGGCGCAGTGCTGGCGATCCCAGCTGCGTCCGTTGCGGTGAAGCTCACGTCAGGGGCGTTGATCGACGGTGGGTTCGTGTCGACAACGGAGATCCTGAACGTCAGGACACCGATGTTGCCGACCGGGTCCTGCGCGCGGCAGGTGACCGTGGTTCTCCCGAGTGGAAACACGGTGCCGCTTGCGGGAAGGCATGCGATCGCCGAGGGAAGGAGTGGTGCTCCGTCGTCTGAGGCCGAGACGGCGAACTGAACCCTCGTTCCTGCCGGGCCGTCGGCTTCGACGGTCTTGTCGAGTTGACCAACGGGGCTGAGCAGCGGAGGTGTCGTATCGACGAGCCAAGAGATCTCGGCCGGTGTCGCGTCCTGGTTCCCGGCAGCGTCGGTTGCGCGCGCGCTGAACGTGTGGGTCCCGTCCGCGAGCGCGGTCAGGGATGCAGGAGATGCGCACCCCGCAAACGCCGTGCCGTCCAGACTGCAGCTGAATGTGGCCCCGGCCTCGCTTGCTTCGAACGCCACCGAAACCTCACGAGAGGCGACGACGCCCGGGATCGTTGTCGTAATGCTCGTTTCCGGCGGTGTCGTGTCGACGGTGAAGGTGCGTGACGCCGCCGCGCTAGTGTTCCCGACGGCATCGGCGGCAGCGACATAGAACGTGTGGGGCCCCTCGGCGAGTGGAGCCGCGGAGAACGGGCTGGTGCAACTCGCGGTCGGTGGCGACTCGTCGACGGAGCACCGATAGCTGGTCACGCCGGTGCCGGAGAAGCTGAACGCCGGCGTGGTGTCAACCGTCGACCCCGTGGGGCCACCCGTGATGCCCGGGACGTCCGGCGGTGTCAGGTCTACCGTCCAGGTGAACGACGCCACACTCGTCTCTCCGGCGAGGCTCGTGGCCTGGACGTCGAACGTGTGCACCCCTTCGCCGACCGTGACGTTGGTCGGTGACGCGCAGGGTGTGTAGTCGCCGCCGTCTAGGCGGCAGGCAAAGGTCGCGTCCGGGTCCGGCGAGGCGAAGGAGAACGGCGCCGCGGCCGAGCTCGTCGGATCGTCGGGGTGAGAGCCGACCGAGACGCCAGGCGGATCGGCGCTCGCAAGCGGTGTGAGTGACAGCAGCAGCGCGCCTGCGCTGACGGCGAGCACGAGAGCCGGCAGCCTCATCAGACGCTACCCGTGAACAGGCTCACAGCGACGCCGATCGTCAGTGCGAGTGCGCAGGCCACGAGCGGCACGCGGGCGATGCCGATCGCCCGCCCGGCGGGGAGCGAGATTCGATACGTGAGCGTGTCCGGGAGCGAAGCGACGAACACGAAGGCGGCCGACACGAGGAGCATTGCCAAGATGGTGAGGGAAAGCCTGGGGCCCGAGGCGCTGGCGGCCGAGGGCAGGGTGACGGAGGCGGGGGTCACGACGGCAGGCTTGAGGACGTTCTTCCGAGTAGCAACGGGACGCGAAGGTGTGGACATGGCCCGTTTTGCAGTTGCTCGCTTCGTCGTCGGCTTCGACTTCTGCTTGCGCACGGAGGCAGGTGGAGCCGTTCTCGTCGAGGAAGATGACGCGCCCGTCGACCGCGAGCTCGACCGGGACGTTGCCGACGAGGACGGTGTCGTCGCTGACGATGTTGTTGCTCGGGGGTACGACGATCCGGCCGACGGGGACGAGGGAGTAGACGCTGAAGCGGACGATGGCGAGTAGACAGCCGGATTCTGGGGGGCGGGCGAGGTCGCGGCCCCGGTAGTGGTGGTCGAGTGATTCGGTTGCACGACGGGTGCTGGATCTGGGGTGGGCCCAGCGGCCCCGGCCATCGGGGCATGCGCGAGCGCCGCGACGAGAGCCGCTGCCGCGAGCACACATCGACCACCTCTGATTGGTGAAGCTCCCCTGTTCATTCCCGTACCCATCCTCGAACACCACACAGAACGCTACGGGCTGCGTACCCCTGATCATACCCGGGACGGCCTGAAAGCGACGATCCTGCGCGCGTGTCGGGATAGTGTCATCGCCGGCAGGTGCGTCCGACCGCCCTCGCCGCTACTACTCGGCGCTGCCGCCGGTGACCGGCGGGAGCGCGCTCCACGGAAACGTGATCCAGTCGTCGGTTCGTCTCCACACGTACTCGCTCGCGATCGTCGACCGCGACTTCTCGTAGAGCACCGCCACTCGGGCCTCGGCGACCCGCCCGGCGCAGAAGTCGTGCACGAGCTCGAGCGTCGCCCCGGTGTCGGCGACGTCGTCGGCGATCAGGACGCGCGCGGTCGAGAGATCGACGAGATCCGGAACCGGGGGCAGCAGCATCGGCAGCTCGAGCCGCTCGTCGACGCCCGTGTAGAACTCCACGCTGATCGTGGCGGTGTTCTTGACGCCGAGCGCGTATGCGAGGGCCCCGGCGACGAGCAGGCCGCCCCGCGAGATTCCGAGCACGAGGTCGGGGATCCAGTCGTCGGCGTGAATCGTCTCGGCGAGCTCGCGACAGCCGACGCCGAGATCGTCCCAGCTCATCACCTCGCGGGCGGTGCTCACGGGGGGCACTTCCCGGCGCGGAACGCGGGGATGCTGCTGGCGGGCAGGAACCAGGCCCAGCGGAGGCCGGTCCAGACGGCGTGCACGGTGACGGTCGCCGGCTCGCGCACCTTGCCGCGTTCGACCACGACCTTCAGCGTCACCGCCGTCGAGGTGTGCTGCGGGATCAGCGGCACGTCGATCCGCTCGTAGCGCTTCCCCTGAAAGGCCGACGAGACAACCCGGGAGGGGACGGTGCCCGGGGGCTCGGTCCGG
>Ga0302299_10000366_pt1 | contig 23973 bp, 26 predicted proteins | sample III_Fen_N3_4_FD_198795 | JGI IMG/M metagenome (GOLD analysis project Ga0302299, IMG submission 198795) | Peat permafrost microbial communities from Stordalen Mire near Abisko, Sweden - III_Fen_N3_4 | ecosystem: Environmental > Terrestrial > Soil > Wetlands > Permafrost | place: Sweden: Abisko...
CGCTGTTGGGCTCTCCTCGAGACGCTGCGTGGCTGCCTCAGGCATGAGAAGGGCCCCCATGCCTGCCGCAGGCGGGGGCCCTAGAAACGACCGGTCGGACGTACCGCCGACAACCGCCGGACGTACGCCACGCAGCCCCCGCGGACGGGAACCGAGACCGGACCCGCGATCCTTACCGGATCGGGGGTGGGAGGCGGGCCTCCACTTGCGGACCCTGGCTGACTGACCGCGTTCAGCAGAGGCTGGCGCGGCCGAGTGTCGGACAGGGTCGGTCGATCTGACAGGCTAGCAGGATGGAGCCCGCCGACACGAACCCGCCGATCGCAGCCGAGCCTGGCAGCGACCGCGGCCCGGACCGCGAGCCGGGAGCGGCGGAGCGGCGCGATCTGGCGGAGGTCCCGGCCCTGGAGGTCGTGTCAGCCGCAGCGATCCACCTGATGAGCGCGGCGGCGGTGAAGTGCGGCCTTGGCGAGGACGGCGATGCTGAGGTCGACCTCGGCGAGGCCCGGCTGCTCATCACCGCGCTGGCCGGCCTGGTCACCGAGGCGGCGCCGCTGCTGGGGCACCACCATGCCGCCCCGCTGCGCGACGGCCTGCGTTCGCTGCAGCTCGCGTTCCGTGAGGCGTCGCCGTACCCCGACGCGCCGGGCGACGGTCCAGGCGAGCGCCTCACCGGCGCCGTGTACCCCGCCCTCCCCCACCACTGACCCCACCCCCCACGCGCCGACCCCCCCATGTTGATCTTGAGCAATACCGGGCCCTGGACGGCGTGTCGTCCCCGTGTTGCTCAAGATCAACATGGGTGGGGGGAGAGCAACGTGGGGGGGAAGGGTCAGGCGGGGTGGGGGGAAACGGTGAGGTCGAGGCCTCGGGCCAGCCTGGTACGGAGGACGTCGACGGTGGCCAGCCGCTCGGCTGCAGCCTGAGCCAGGGCTCGCGCCGCACCTGCGTCGGCACCGGGGACGACGGCACCTGCGTCGGCACCGGGGACGGCGGCCCCTGCGTCGGCACCGGGGACGGCGGCACCTGCGTCGGCACTGGGGAACAAGGTCACCGTCAGGTCGGCCTCCCGACCGGCTGTCACGTCCACCGACGCCAGACCCGGCAGCCCGGCCAGCGCCTCGCGGACGGCAGCCACGACCTCAGGGTCCGCCGCAGGTTCCAACCACCAGCGGTTCTCCGCCAACGCGAGGAGCGCCGGCCCCTCGATGACCGCCCCCGGGACCGACCTCGGGTCGACGAGCAGCGCCGCCAGCCCTTCCGCGAATGCCCCACGGGCCGCGTCGACGGCGGTCAGCGGGAACGGTCGCGCCGACGGGTCCCATGCCGCGAGGGTCTCCAGCGAGGTGAACACCGGCAGCGCCCGTCGACCGTCGCGCCCCTGGACCGCGACCGTCGCGAGGTCAGTCACCCGCGCATGGGTGTGCCCGTCCACTGCGGTCGCATCCGTTGCCGCCGCAGGGGTCGCCGTCGGTGCAGCCGTCGCCACTATCGGCGTGAGCAGCCGTGCGCCGACCAGTGCGTGCTGCAGCGCCCGATGGTCGGGGCGACCGCCGACGAACTCGGCGAGCACCGCCTGGACGATCGGGTCCGCGCGGCCGTCGTCTCCCGCGAACGGGCTCGGCGAGGGCAGGGCGCGACCGGTCATGGCGGTGACGCTACTCGGCCGACCAGCCTGACAGCCATGGCCGGTCCGACACCTAGGGAGTAGCCCCGGGGAAGCGGGACGCCAACTGCTCCCGGGTGTCGATGTCCGCGGGATCACCCGCGCCGTCGCACGCAACGGTGCGGACCTCGGCCGCGTGCGCCGCCAGGTAGGCCCGCGCACCAACGTCCCCGACCGCCACCTCGGCGACCGCGGCCCAGTGCGACCGCCCCAGCAGCACCGGGTGCCCCCGCACGTCCTCGTACGTGGCCACCGCGAGCTCGGCGCCGGCCTCGTGGGCGGCGATCATTCGCTGAACAGCCGCCGGCTCGACCCCCGGCTGGTCCACCAGCAGCACCACGACCGCCGAGCAGCCGTCGAGTACGGCAGCAGCCAGCCCTGCCCGCAACGAGCTGCCCATCCCCTCGGCCCAGGCGGGGTTGGCGACCACACTGTCTGCGCCCGGCACGTCGACCGGGGCAGCCCCGACGACCACCACGATCTGCTCGGCCCCGCCCTCGCGAAGCACGCGGGCCGCTCGATCCACCCATCGCTCGCCGTCGACCTCGACCAGCACTTTCGGACCGCCGAACCGACGCCCAGCCCCGGCCGCCAGCACCAGCCCGCCGATCACCGTGGGGCATCCAGGTGGATCGGCCCGTCGGCCGCCGTCAGCCGGCCTCCCGAACCGCCCCAGTGGCCGGCCACGATCTCGGCCGCGATCGACACGGCCGTCTCCTCGGGCGTGCGCGCCCCGAGATCGAGCCCGATCGGGGACGACAGGCGAGCGAGTTCCGTGTCGGTGAGGCCGGACTCACGCAGGCGCTCCAGCCGGTCCTCGTGGGTGCGCCGAGAACCCATCGCACCGATGTAGGCCGCCGGTGTCCGCAGCGCCACCTCAAGCAGCGGCACGTCGAACTTGGGGTCGTGCGTAAGAACGCAGATCACCGTGCGCGAGTCGACGGTCGTCCGCTCGAGGAACTTGTGCGGCCACTCGACGACCACCTCGTCCGCGTCCGGGAACCGCTTGGTCGTGGCGAACACCGGGCGGGCATCGCAGACCGTCACGTGGTACCCGAGGAACCGACCGATCCGCGCCACGGCCGCAGCGAAGTCGATGGCACCGAACACCAGCATCGTCGGCGGCGGTGCGTACGCCTGGACGAAGAAGGCGAGGTCGTCGCCACGGCGCTCGCCGTCCGGACCGAAGTGGAGGTAGCCGGTGCGTCCCTGGTCGAGCATGCCGCGCACGTCGTCGGCCACGGCGTCGTCCAGCCTCGGGGACCCGAGCGAGCCGGCAGCCCGGTCGCCCCAGACACACCGCTTGCGACCGAGCGGACGCCCGTCGGGGGCCGCGACGAGCGTGGCCACAGCCACCGGCTCGCGCCGACGTACGGACTCGACGACGAGGGGCAGCTCGGGCCAGAGCTCGGGCGACACCGGCTCGACGAAGACGTCGAGGATCCCGCCGCAGGTGAGCCCGACCGCGAACGCGTCGTCGTCGGTCACGCCGTACCGCTGGAGCACGGGCCGCCCGGTGGTCAGCACGTCGGTCGCCAGCTCGTAGACCGCGCCCTCGACGCACCCCCCGCTGACGCTGCCGACGGCCTCTCCGGAACCCGAGACGGCCATCGCCGCACCGGCGGGCCGCGGCGCCGAGTTCCACGTTCGTACCACCGTGGCCAGTCCGAACGGCGTCCCCGTGGCGAAAAGTCGGGCGACATCTTCGAGTACGTCACGCACTGCGTCCTCCTTGCGAGAGCAGGGCTGCGAGAGTTTGGTACGCGGCCAGGCTGTGGCCTTCGACGAAGTCGTCGACGTGCGGCAGGGCTGCGGCCATCCCGGCCGTGACGGGTGCGTACCCGGGTCGCGCCTTGTGCGGGTTGACCCAGACGACCCGGTGCGCCAGACGGGCCAGCCGCGCGGTCTGCCGTGCCAGCAGCTCCGGCTCGCCGCGCTCCCAGCCGTCGGAGGCGATCACCGCTATCGCACCGCGGGCGGTCCCCCGCTGGCCGAACCGGTCGAGGAAGACCTTCAGGTCAGCGCCGAGCCGGGTCCCGCCGCTCCAGTCGGCGACGACCGCCGAGGCGGCGACGAGGGCGGCATCCGGGCTCGGCTGCCGCAGCTCGCGGGTCACCCGGGTCAGCCGTGTGCCCAGGGTGAACACCTCGGTGCCCGGTCGGCGACGCAGGCACGCGTGGGCGAACCGCAGCACCGTGTCGGCGTACGGAGCCATCGAACCGCTGATGTCGAGCAGCAGGACGATCCGCCGGGGTCGGGTTCCGGGCCGACGGTGCAGCAGGCGCGCGGGCTCGCCACCCCGGTCGAGCATGGCCCGAACGGTCCGCCGAGGGTCCAGTGGTCCGCGCTGTGCTGCCTGGAGCCGGCGCGAGCGACGGAGGGGGGCCGGCGCAGCGAGGAGGGCGAGCAGGCGGTGCACCTCTGCCCGCTCAGGGCCGGTCAGGGTCGCGACGTCGCGGTGCCGGAGCACCTCGAGGTCGCTGGCTGTTGCAGCCTTCGACGGCTCTGCATCCGGATCGGGCACTGCCGCCGTCCCCGGCACGACCACCTCTCGCGGCACCCGCACCACCTGCACCGGACGCATCGCAGGCGCCTGCTCGCCTCCGAACCAGGCCCCAAAAGCCCGGTCGTACCGCTCGATGTCGGCCGGGCTCGAGCACAGGGTCAACCGGCCGGCCCAGTACGTGTCCGACCGGCTCGTCACGTCGAGCTCGGCCAGGGCGAGCACCATCGCCTGCGTACGGTCGGGAGACACCGCGACCCCGGTCGCCGCCACGGTGTGCGCGAAACCCACGAGCACCTCGAGCGTGGTCACGGCGCCAGCACCGACAGCCCGGCCAGCCGCACGAGATCCTGGTCCTCGCGGTACTTCAGCACCGCGCCCAAGGTGCGGGCGGCGGTCTCGGGGTCAAGCTCACGGGCGCCGAGCGCGAGCAGCGCCTCGGTCCAGTCAAGTGACTCGGCCACCCCCGGCGGCTTCAACAGGTCCATGGATCGAAGCCGGTGGGACGCCCCCGCGACCTGCCCGGCCAGCTGCTCGGTGGCCCCGGGCAGCCGCCTTCGGATGATGGCCACCTCGCGGTCGAATCCCGGGTGGTCAAGCCAGTGGTAGAGGCACCGTCGCTTGAGTGCGTCGTGGACCTCGCGCGTGCGGTTGCTGGTCAGGACAACGAGCGGCGGCGACTCGGCGCGGATCGTCCCCAGCTCAGGAACGGTGACGGTGAACTCGCTCAGCACCTCGAGCAGGAACGCCTCGAACTCGTCGTCGGCGCGGTCGACCTCGTCGACGAGCAGCACGCTCGGCGTCGTCTCGATCGCCTGCAGCAGTGGCCGGGCGATGAGGAACCGCCGGTCGTAGAGGTCGCGCTCGACCGCCTCGACGCCGTCAGCGCCGATCGGCCCGCCGGCCTCGACCGCGCGCAGGTGCAGCAGCTGCCGCGGGAAGTCCCAGTCGTACAGCGCCTGGGCCGAGTCGAGCCCCTCGTAGCACTGGAGCCGGATCAGCGGCGCGTCAGCAGCGACAGCGAGCGCGGTGGCGAGTGAGGTCTTGCCGACGCCGGCTTCTCCCTCGACGAACAGCGGACGGCCCATCCGCAGCGCCAGGAACGCAGCCGTCGCCAGACCGTCGTCCGCGAGGTAACCGGCCGCGTCGAGTCGGGCGCCCAGGTCGGCCGGGGTCGCGACACCGGCGATGGTCAGCGGCTGCACGTCTGCAGGCTAACCGCGATCGCTCGGGATCGCGCCTGATGACCGATTCGGGGGGTCAGAGCCGGCAGGCGTGGATGTCGGTGACCAGGATGCCGCGTGCGCCGAGCTCCCACAGGTCGTCCATCACCCGGTTGGTGTGTGCTCTCGGGACCATCGCCCGCACCGCCACCCAGCCGGTGTGGTGCAGCGGCGAGATCGTCGGCGACTCGATGCCCGGCGTCAGCTCGACGGCAGCATCGACCAGCTCGGCGGTGATGTCATAGTCCATCAGCACGTACGTCCGGGCGACGATCACGCCCTGGATGCGTCGAAGGAGCTGGTCGATGACCGGCGAGGGCTCGGCACCGGTCCGACGGACGAGCACCGCCTCCGACTCCAGGATCGGCTCGCCGAAGACCTCCAACCCCGCGCTGCGCAAGGTCGTGCCGGTCTCGACGACGTCGGCGATGACGTCGGCAACACCGAGCCGCACCGACGTCTCGACGGCCCCATCCAGCCGGATGACCTCCGCGGCGATCGAGTGCGCGGCCAGGTGGGCAGCGACCAGGCCCGGGTACGCGGCGGCGACCCGGAGCCCGCCGAGGTCACTCACCGACGAGGCCACGCCAGGACGGGCGGCGTAGCGGAAGGTGGACCGGGCGAATCCGAGGGGCAGGATCTCCTCGGCGGATGCACCGCTGTCGATCAGCAGGTCGCGTCCGGTCACGCCCACGTCGAGCTTGCCCGACCCGACGTAGACGGCGATGTCCCGAGGGCGGAGAAAGAAGAACTCCGTGTCGTTCTCGGGATCCTGCAGGACGAGCTCACGCGGGTCGGACCGCTGGCGATAGCCGGCCTCGCGCAGCATCGCGGCGGCGGGTTCGGCCAGCGACCCCTTGTTGGGGACGGCGATCCGCAGCACGGTCTAGAGCCGGGCGTAGACGTCGTCGAGCGTCAGCCCGCACGCGATCATCAGCACCTGCAGGTGGTAGATGAGCTGGGCGATCTCTTCCGCGGCGCGCTCAGGAGTCTCGAACTCCGCGGCCATCCAGGACTCGGCTGCCTCCTCGACCACCTTCTTGCCGATGGAGTGGACGCCGGCCTCGAGCGCCGCGACCGTCGCCGAGTCTTCCGGGCGGTAGGCGTTGCGCGACTGGAGCTCGGCGTACAGCTGCTCGAAGGTCTTCATGGGACAAGCCTAGTGAACTGGGCGGGAGCGCCGCAGCACGGTCTCAGCCGGTGGGCGGGGGCATCAGACCTGGCACGTTGACGACGATGGCTTCTTGAGTGCTGCGGGCGATAACGACGACCGCGTCCTCGTCGGGCGACGGGTTCTCCTCGCGGTGCGGCGCGAACGGAGGCACGAACACGAAGTCGCCCGGCTTCGTCTCCACGCGTACCTCGACGCCGTCGTCGGCGAACACGAATACCGGGTGCCCCGCCACGACGTAGATCGCCGTCTCGGACGCACCGTGGTGGTGGTCGCCCGAACTCATGGCCGGATCGACGTGGGTGAGGCCCATCCACAGGTGCTCGGCGCCGACGGACGTGCCCGAGATTGCTGCGAACCGGCGCATGCCCGGTGTCTGGGCCGTCGCGGGCGTCACGTCGTCCGCGGCGACGTGCTCGAGCCGGCGGTGCCAGGCGACGTCGCCCGGTGGGTCGGGCCGTGCAGGAGGTTCGGTCACGTCTGGATCGTACGACGGCGCCTGAGGCGCGGTGCCGGCTTCGGACCGGCGTACCTTGCGGGTCGGAGGCACCGGGGCGACACTTTCGGACATGGCCACCTCAGACGTACGCACCGACGCCGTCGTCGACCCGCACTGGCTGGACCTGCGGGGCAGCTCAGGGCTGCCGGCGATCTACCTGCCCCCGGCCATGGGCTCGCCGCTGGCTCGTCCGACCTGGGTTCGCGCGATCTCGGTGCTGCTCGTTGCAGTCTTCCTAGGGGCAACTGCGGCCGGTGTGTGCCTGACGTACGGACCCGCGAGCCCCTGGCACTAGCCCGGGTCGGCGCCGGCCCGAGTTGGCGCCTGGCCGAGTTGGCGCCTGGCCGATCAGAGGGCGGCGAGCACCAAGGCGGTGGCCAACGCGGCTTGGGTGGCCTCGTAGCCCTTGTCCTCATGCGAGCCCGGCAGCCCGGCGCGGTCGAGGGCCTGCTCGTCGGTGTCGCACGTGAGCAGGCCGAAGCCGACCGGGACGCCGGTCTCGAGGGCGACCCGGCTCAACCCGTCCGTAGCGGCGGAGCAGACGAAGTCGAAGTGCGGGGTGCCGCCGCGGATGACCACGCCGAGAGCCACCACCGCGTCGTAGCCGCCCGCCGCGAGCGCCCGCGCGACCACCGGCAGCTCGAACGAACCGGGCACCCGCAGCAGACTCCAGTCGGCCACCTGCGCCTCGGCCAGCGCCCGCTGCGCTCCGGCGACCAGACCGTCCATGACCTCCGTGTGCCACAACGCTGCGACGACGGCCACCCGAAGGGCCGACGCGTCCTCGATGCGAAGGGTGGGGGTACCCGAACCGCTCACGACTGCTCCTCGTCCTGGCTGGCGGTGATCCGCGTTCCGTCCTGACGCATACCCAGGTCGGCTGGGAGGTCGTGCCCCATCCGGTCCCGCTTGGTCTCGAGGTAGCGCAGGTTCTGCGACGTCGCATGGACCGGCAGGGCTACCCGGCTGAGGATCTCCAGCCCGTACCCCTCGAGGCCGGCCCGCTTGGTCGGGTTGTTGGTGAGCAGCCGCATCGACCGGACCCCGAGGTCGGTGAGGATCTGGGCGCCCGTGCCGTAGTCGCGGGCATCCGCGGGCAGGCCCAGCTCGAGGTTCGCGTCGACGGTGTCGGCACCGCCGTCTTGCAGCTGGTACGCCTGGAGCTTGTGCGCGAGGCCGATCCCTCGGCCCTCGTGCCCCCGCATGTACAAGACGATCCCCCGACCTTCGGCCGCCACCGTGTCGAGCGCCGCCGCCAGCTGAGGACCGCAGTCGCAGCGGAGCGAGCCGAGCACGTCCCCGGTGAGGCACTCGGAGTGGACCCGGACGAGCACATCGGCGCCGTCGCCCAGCTCACCGAACACCAGGGCCACATGCTCGACCGCGTCCAGCGTGCTGCGGTAGCCGAAGGCCCGGAACTCACCGTGCACCGTGGGCAGGATCGTCTCGGCGACCCTGAGCACCTGGGTCTCGAAGCGCCGTCGGTACGCGATCAGGTCGGCGATCGAGATCATGACCAAGCCGTGCTCGTCGGCGAAGGCCCGGCACGCAGGGGCTCGCATCATCGAGCCGTCGTCGTTGACCATCTCGCAGAGGGCGCCGGCAGGGGACAGACCGGCCAGGCGCGCCAGGTCGACTGCAGCCTCCGTGTGCCCCGGCCGATGGAGGACGCCGCCGTGCACCGCGCGCAACGGCATCACGTGACCTGGCCGGGTCAGGTCGGTCGGCTCGGTCGCCGAATCGCTCAGCACCTTGATGGTGCGCGCTCGGTCCTGCGCCGAGATCCCGGTGGAGACGACGTCGCGGGCGTCGACCGATACCGCGTACGCGGTGCCCTTGCGGTCCTCGTTGACCCTGGTCATCGGCGGCAGCCCAAGGCGGTCGAGGTCTGCGCCCTCCATGCCGACGCAGAGGTATCCCGACGTGTGCCGGATCATGAACCCGGTGAGCTCGGGCGTCGCCTTCGACGCGGCGAAGATCAGGTCGCCCTCGTTCTCGCGGTCCTCGTCGTCCACCACGATGATCGCGGCGCCAGCCCTGAGCGCGGCGACGGCCTGATCGACGGTGTCGAGGCGGACCCCCTCGGGTGAGTCCTCAGTGCTCGGCGTGTGCACGGCTGCGGTCATGCTCCTGCTCCCATCAGCTTCTCGACGTACTTTGCGACGATGTCGACCTCGAGGTTGACCGGATCGCCCGGCCCCTTCTGCCCCAACGTGGTCAGCGCAAGGGTCGTCGGGATCAGGCTCACGCTGAACGAGTCCGGGCCGACCGCCATGACGGTCAGTGACACCCCGTCCACGGTGATCGAGCCCTTCTCGACGACGTAGCGAGCCAACCCCGGGGGGAGCCCGATGCGGACGACCTCCCAGTGCTCGCCAGGGGTTCGTTCGAGCACGGTTCCGGTGCCGTCGACGTGGCCCTGGACGAGGTGCCCGCCGAGGCGCGCAGAGAGGGTCACCGGCCGCTCGAGGTTGACCGAGCTGCCGGGCGACAGCGCGCCCAGGCTCGACCGGTCGAGCGTCTCGGCCATGACGTCGGCGGTGAACGTCCCGTCGACCAGGTCGACCACGGTGAGGCAGACCCCGTTGACCGCGATCGAGTCGCCGTGACCGGCGTCCGAGGTCACGAGCGGGCCGCGGATCGTGAACCGGGCGGCGTCGGACTGCCGCTCGATGGCGACGACCTCGCCCAGCTCCTCGACGATGCCGGTGAACATCAGACCTCCCAGGTGGTGCGGTGCGAAGCAAGGGGACGAGCGGTGATGCGCAGATCGGGTCCGAACGCGGTGACGTCGACGGTCTGCAGCCGCAACGCATCAGCGATCGTCGTGATGCCCCCGCCGATCAATGCGGTCGGCCCGGCGCCGAGCAGCACAGGTGCGACGTAGGCCACGACCTCGTCGACCAGCCCCGCCGCCAAGAACGCGCCGGCGAGCGTCGGTCCGCCTTCCAGCAGCAGGTGGCGGACCTCCCGGGCGTGCAGGTCGGTCAGGACCTCGGCCAGGTCTCGGGTCGGGTAGACGATGGTCGGGCCCGCGCCGTCCAGGACTTTGGCGTGCTGGGGTACCGGTCGAGTACCGACGACCACCCGGAGCGGCTGGGCCGGCGCGTGGCTGCCGTCGACCCGGCGCGCAGTCAGGCTGGGATCGTCGGCCAGCACCGTCCCGGTGCCCACAGCGATCGCGTCGACCTGGGCGCGCAGGCGATGCACGTCGGCGCGCGCCGAGTCGGACGTGATCCAGCGGCTGGTGCCGTCGGCGGCGGCACTGCGACCGTCCAGGCTCGACGCGAACTTCCAGGTGACGAACGGGCGACCTCGGGTCACCGAAGCCGTCCAGTACGGGTTCAATGCTTCGCTCTCGGCTGCGAGCAGCCCCGGCTCGACCTCGACGCCGGCGGAGGCGAGTCGTGCCGCACCACCGGCCGCCAGGGGGTTCGGGTCGGACTGGGCGAAGACGACGCGCGCGACTCCCGCGGAGATGAGCGCCTCGGTGCAGGGTCCGGTGCGGCCGGTGTGGTTGCACGGCTCGAGGGTGACGACCGCGGTGGCCCCACGGGCGTCGGCAACCTGGCTCAACGCGTCGACCTCGGCATGGGGCGTACCGGCCCCACGGTGGGCACCGACCGCCAGCTCGCGGCCGGCGGCCGACAGGATCACGCAGCCGACCCTCGGGTTGGGGCCGCGCGGACTGCCCTGGGCCGCGGCGGCAGCGAGCGCGCGGCGCATCGCCGTCGTCTCGATCTCGCTGGCCACATCTGCTCCCTGGGGCTGCTCGGCACTCCATGCAGCCGCTCCGGGGTACGCGCGGGAGAACACCGTGGAGATCACGGCACCACGCGTCGCGTGCACCTCCCATCCGGACTTTCACCGTCGGTCCAGGAGTTCCACCTGGTCAACCGGCCGATGGCTTCGGCCGGGTCGCGGACTATCACCGCCGGTTCGGAATTACACCGACCCCGGAGCACGCTTGCCCGGCCATTGTGCCACGCAGTCGGTTAACGTCTGCCGGGCTCAGGCTCATGGCCCGCCCAGCCAGGTGCGCAACCTGGCTCTTAGCGGGGCGGACTGGTCGGCGGGCGGGCCAGTGCGCGTCCGCAAGGGCCAACGAGGGCGTGGCTCTAGTGGGTATGGGGGCGGGTGGCCTGGGCCCGCAGGGCGGCGATGGCCGCTGCCCGGTCCGCCGCGCCGTAGACCGCGGTGCCCGCCACGAACATGTCCGCCCCGGCGTCAGCGCAACGGTCGATCGTGTCCGCAGAGACCCCGCCGTCGACCTGCAACCACACCTGCCCGCCGTGCCGGTCGATCAGCTGGCGGGCCCGCCCGATCTTCGGGAGTACGACGTCGAGGAACTTCTGCCCCCCGAAGCCCGGCTCGACGGTCATGAGCAGCAGCAGGTCGATCTCACCGAGCAGATCCTCGTACGGCTCGACCGGGGTCGCCGGCTTCAGCGCCATCCCGGCTCGAGCGCCCGCTGAGCGCAAGGCCCGGGCCAGTCGCACAGGTGCGGCTGCCGCCTCAACGTGGAAGGTCACCGACCCGGCACCAGCCTCGGCGTACGCAGGTGCCCAGCGGTCGGGGTCCTCGATCATCAGGTGGCAGTCGAGCGGCACCGGGCTCGAGCGCACCAGCGCCTCGACGATCGGCAGTCCAAGGGTGAGGTTGGGGACGAAGTGGTTGTCCATCACGTCGACGTGCAGCCAGTCGGCGGTCGCGACGGCGGCAGCCTCCTCCGCCATGCGGGTGAAGTCGGCGGCGAGCAGGCTGGGCGCGATCAGTGGGTTCACGCGCAGAGGGTATCCGTACGGGTCAGCTGGTCACGACGCAGGAGGGCCAAGGACACGGCGACGCAGGAGGGCCAGGAACATCGCGTCGGTGCCGTGCAGGTGCGGCCAGAGCTGGACGTACGGACCAGGGCCGAGGTCGGGGACGCCGGGCAGGTAGGGCCGCGCGTCCAGCACCTCGAGGTCGTCGCGACCCTTCAAGACGTCACCCACCACGATCCGGGTCTCGGCCAGGTGGGGCGAGCAGGTGACGTACGCGACCAGCCCGCCCGGGCGTACGGCCTCGATCGCCGCCACCAGCAACGAACGCTGCAGCGGGGCCAGCGACGCGATGTCGGACGGCTGGCGCCGCCAGCGTGCCTCGGGCCGGCGACGCAGAGCGCCGAGCCCGGTGCAGGGAACGTCGGCGAGCACGCGGTCGAAGCTGCGCGGCCGCCAGGGACCCGCCGTCCCGTCGGCGACGACCGCGGCCGCCCCATCGCTCAGCGAGCGCGCAACCAGGGCGGCCCGGTGCGGCTGGCGTTCGCCGGCGAGCAGGAACCCGCCCCGCTCCGCAGCGAGCCCGGCCAGCAGTGCAGCCTTGCCACCCGGGCCGGCTGCCAGGTCGAGCCAGCGCGCGTCGGGGCCGTCGATCGGAGCGCCGGCGAGAGCGAGCGCCACCAGCTGGCTGCCCTCGTCCTGGACACCCGCGCGGCCGTCGCGCACCTGGGCCAGCGAGCGGGGCGCGCCACCGGGCCAGGTCGCGGCATACGGCGACCAACGGGCGGGCTCTGCGCCGGCTTCGACGAGCTCCTCGACGGTGCACCTGCCGGGGCGGGCGACGAGGGTGACCCGGGCTGCCTCGTTGTCGGCGACCAGGACCGCCCGGGTCTGCTCCAGCGAACCACCGAGGGCGTCGGCCATCGACTGGACGACCCACTTGGGGTGCGAGTACGCGACCGCGAGGTGACCGACGGGGTCGCGTTCGGCGTCGGGCGCCACCTCGGCGACCCACTCGGCCAGGTCGTGCCCGCCGACCTTGCGGAGCACCGCATTGACGAACGAAGCCCGCCCGTCACCGACGACGGCCCGGGCCAGCTCGACCGTCGCGGCGACTGCAGCGTGCGGCGGGACCCGCATCGACAGCAGCTGATGGGCGCCGAGGCGGAGCACGTCCAGGACCGGCGGGTCGACCTTCTCGAGCGGCCGGTCGATGCAGGCCGCGATGACTGCGTCGTACGTCCCTTGACCCCGCAGGGTTCCGTAGGCGAGCTCGGTCGCGAATCCTGCGTCTCGGCCTTCGAGGTGACGATCGCGCAGCAGCTCGGGCAGGACCAGGTTGGCGTACGCGTCCCTCTCGGCCACGGCACGCAGCAGGTCGAACGCGGCCCGACGAGGCGCATCCGGCTGCGGCCTGCGGTACGCCGGCTTGGGCCGCCCCGAGCGCGGGTGGTCGCTCATGCGTCGAACCCCTCGTCGTCGGCGAGCCGCAGCCCGCGCGCCCAGTCGGCGGCCGGCATCGCGCGCTTGCCCGCGGGACGCACCTCGCCCAGCAGGACGGGACAGCTGCCCGTACCGACGCGCACGCCGGCTCGATCGACCGCGATGCGTCCGGGCGAAAGCAGCTCAGCCGCCGGCTGGGGTGCCACCGGCCCGAGCCCGACCCGCTCGCCTCGCAGCCGCGTCCAGGCGCCCGGGGCGGGAGTCACGGCTCGGACCAACCGGTCGACCCGGAGCGCCGGCGCGGCCCAGTCGACCTCGGCCCGCTCCGTGGTGATCTTCGGCGCCAAGCTGACCCCGTCGGTGCTCTGCGGAGCGGGCACCAGCGCGCCCTCGGCGATGCCGTCGAGGGTGGCCAGCAGCAGGTGCGCACCCGAGCTCGCCAGCCGACCGAGCAGGTCACCAGCAGTGTCGGTCGGGCCCACCGCCTCGGTGACCAGTCCGAACACCGGGCCGGTATCGAGCCCGGGTTCGAGCAGGAAGGTCGAGGCCCCGGTCACCTCATCGCCGTGGAGAACCGCATGCTGCACGGGGGCAGCGCCGCGCCAGGCGGGCAGCAGGGAGAAGTGCAGATTCACCCAGCCGTGCCGCGGGATCGCCAACGCTTCAGCCGGGATCAGCCCGCCGTACGCGACGATCGGGCAGCAGTCCGGGGCCAGCTCCCGCAGCCGCTGCAAGAAAGCCGGATCCGAAGAGCGCGCCGGGGTCAGGACCTCCAGACCGGCCAGCTCTGCTCGTTGCCCGACCGGCGAACGGGTCAGCCGGCGACCGCGCCCGGCCGGGGCGTCGGGGCGCGTCACGACCGCAACCACCTCGTGGGAGGAGCTGAGGAGTGCCTCGAGGGCAGGGACGGCAGCCTCGGGGGTCCCGGCGAACACCAACCGCATCGAGCGGCTAACGGGACGTGCCGTACGTCGGGTGCGGGCTGGTCTTGATGGTCAGGCCCGCCGGCGCGCCGTTGCCGAACCACTCCGACTCGCGAATCTCCTTCAGGGCCGCCTTGCGAGCCGCCTTGTCGAGGCGGTCGATGAAGAGCACGCCGTCGAGGTGGTCGGTCTCGTGCTGGACGCAGCGGGCCAACAGCTCGGTGCCCTCGACCGTGATCGGCTCGCCGTGCATGTCGAACCCCTTGGCCACGACGCCGAACGCCCGCTTGGTGTCGTACGAGAGTCCGGGGAGCGAGAGGCACCCCTCCTCGCCGTCCTGCTCCTCGTCGGTCAGGTCGAGCACGGGGTTGACCAGGTGGCCGACGACGTCGTCGACGCAGTAGGCGAACACCCGCAACGACACCCCGAGCTGAGGGGCCGCCAGCCCCGCGCCGGGCGCATCGAGCATCGTCTCGGTGAGGTCGCGCACCAGGACCCGCAGCTCTTTGTCGAACACCGTGACCGGCTCGGCCGGCGTCCGCAGCACCGGGTCGCCGAAGAGGCGGATCGGCTGGACGGACATGGGCACGGCTCCTTCGATCTGGCGAACAGACAGCGGCGGCGGACGGACAGGCGGGGCCTGAAGTCTACCGGCCGAGCGGGAGCAGCCCGAGTCGCTCCAGGTCGGCCCGCAGCCCGGGCGGATCGGTGAAGACCAGGCCGGTGAACCCGAGCCTGCGCGCCGCTGCAACGTTGTCGGCACGGTCGTCGACGAAGACCGCAGAGCCGGCGTCGCCGATGTGCTGGTCGATCAGCACCTGGAACAACGCTGGATCAGGCTTAGCCAACCCGTGCTCCCCCGACACCACGATCGCCTCGAACCGGGCCAGGAACTCGAACCGACGGCGGGCTTCGGGGAAGGTCTCCGCCGACCAGTTGGTCAGGGCCAGCAGCCGCACGCCCGCCTCGGCGAGCTCACGCAGCACCTCGACCGTGCCCTCGATCGACCCGCTGAGCATCTCGGTCCACCGACCCTGCCAGGCCAGGATCTGGCCCTCGTACTGCGGGTACCGCCCGATCAGCTCGGCCGACGCCTCGGCGAACGGGCGCCCCGCGTCCATCGCGTGGTTCCACTCGTTGGTGCAGACCTCGTCGAGGAACCGCTCCATCTCGGCGTGGTCACCGTCGAACATCGAGCGGTACAGATGCCGGGGGTCCCAGTCGACCAGGACGCCACCGATGTCGAAGACCACCGTGTCCAGACGCATCCGACCAGTCTCGCACCGGGTGGGCGGCTAGCCGAAGTCGGCCGGGTCGACCCGTAGCGAGACGTACTCGCGGGCCTTGCGGGCGCTGCGTCCGCCCTGCGTGGCCTTCAGCTCTGCTACCAGCGCCTCGGCCCCGCCGAGCGGCGCCCGCACCAGGGCCCGAACCTCTGAATCGCCTTCGCGACCGTTCGCCGGGCGGATGTCGACCGGTTGCGGCCCGAGCACCTCAGCGCCCGGAGGAAGCTCGAGAGCGGACAAGAACTCGGCGACCGCTGAGGCGCTCCCGGTCAGCGTGGCCAACCGGACGGCCGGAGGGAAGCCGAGCTGGCGTCGGTCGGCCAGCTCACGCGACGCTGCGCCAGCGGGGTCCCAACGGATGAGCTCCTGCACCTGCGTGAGCGTCGACTCCGCGAGCACCACGACCCGGCCTCCCTGCGGAGCGGGCCGGACGAGCGCGGCCGCCGCCAGCCACCGCCGGAGCGCCTCCTCACCGGCCCGCAGGTCGGCGCGCCCGACCAGAGCCCAGCCGTCGAGCAGCAGGGCGGCTGCGTAGCCGCCGTCGGCCAGCGGCTCCGCGCCCGGTGTCGACACGACGAGCTGCGGCTGGGCATCGACCTGGGCGAGCACCCCGTCGCGACCGGAGGTCCGCACGGGAACACCGGGGAAAGCACGGCCCAGCTCCTCGGCCGTGCGCCCTGCGCCGACGACCTGCGCCCGCAGCCGGGTGCCCTCGCAGGCCCGGCACCGCCAGCCCCCGGCGACGCGACCACACCACCGGCAGTACGGGACCGCGTGACCGGAACGGAGCGCCAGCGGGCCCGAGCAGGTTGCGCAGCGCGCCGGCGTGCGGCAGTCCTGGCAGGCGAGGGCCGGCAGGTACCCGCGGCGCGGTACCTGGACCAGCACCGGACCGAGCTCGAGGGCCGTCCGGGCCGTCTCCCACGCCAGCGACGGGAGGCGGGCAGACCGGGCCGCGGGGTCTCGGGCGAGGTCGCGCTCGTCGCCGGCGGCCCGCACCTGAGGGGCCGTCGCGCGGACCACCGCGCGCGTCGCCTCGACCGGATGCGCCGCGCCGGCCTCGACCAGCGCCTGCGCCTCGGCTGTCCGCGCGAAGCCCCCGACGAGCAAGCCCGCGCCCTCGGTGGTCGCCCGCAGACCCAGCACCTCGCGCACATGGGGATAGGGCGCGTGGGGTTCGTCGTGCAGGTCGTCGCCGTCGTCCCAGACCACCGCGAGCCCCAGGTCGGCCACCGGGGCGAACATGGCTGCGCGCGTCCCGACGACGGCGCGGACGACGCCCCGTCGCACCGCCAGCCAGCGCCGGTACCGCTCGGCCGGGCCCAGCTCGGCACTGATCGCGACATGCTGACCCGGACCGCACGCGGCCTCGACCGCAGTGGAGACCCGGTCGAGGTCGCGTTGATCGGGGACCACCACCAGAGCCCCCCGACCGGACGCAAGCGCCACCTGGACCGCCACGGCGATCTCGTCCGGCCAGGTGGGTCCGGGCAGCGCCGTCCACACGGCGCACGGACCCTGCCCGGCGGCGACCGACCGCAGGAACGCACGACCGGTCGGGTAGCGGCCCCAGCCCCCGTCGAGGACGTCCTGGGTCGGCGGAGCGAGCGGGGTCGTCGGCGCAGCGGGGCGCACCTCCCCCTCCACCCGGGCGTGGCGGGCCGGGACCGCGAGCCTCAGCACATCCGCCATCGAGCCGGCGTACCGGTCGGCCACGGCCCGCGCGAGCTCTGCCACCGCGGGGCTGAGCACCGACTCGGCGGAGACCACCCGATCGAGACGGGACAGCCGGTGCTCGGAGCCGGCGACCCGCTCCAGGACGTAACCCCCGACGACCTTCCCGGCGAACCGGGCCCGCACGCGGACCCCAGGCTGAGCCGAGTCGGCCATCGACGCCGGTACGAGGTAGTCGAACGGGCGGTCGAGATGGGCGAGCGACACGTCCAGCGCCACCCGGGCGACGGGCAGGACCGCCGCGACTCCCTCCGGCGGCACCGGCCGGGCCCGACGCACCGTGGCACGCACCAACGCCAGCTGCTCGTCGCGCGGGGACTCGGTCACGGCACCGGTCTACCAGCGACGGCCGACGGGGACGGGCCGATGGCCGCCTAGGCCCCGGCTGCCGAGCGCAGCAGGTCGACCCGGTCGGTGCGCTCCCAGGTGAAGTCGGGCAGCTCGCGGCCGAAGTGCCCGTACGCCGCCGTCTGCGCGTAGATCGGACGCAGCAGGTCGAGGTCGCGGATGATGGCCGCCGGCCGCAGGTCGAACACCTCGGCCACCGCCGTCTGGATCGCCTCGTCGCTGATCACCCCGGTACCGAAGGAGTCGACGAACAGGCCAACCGGGTGCGCCTTGCCGATCGCGTACGCGACCTGGACCTCGCACCGCGTCGCCAGCCCCGCCGCCACCACGTGCTTGGCCACCCAGCGCATCGCGTACGCCGCCGACCGGTCGACCTTCGAGGGGTCCTTGCCCGAGAACGCGCCACCGCCGTGCCTGGCCATACCGCCGTAAGTGTCGACGATGATCTTGCGTCCGGTCAGGCCCGCGTCACCCATCGGGCCGCCGACCTCGAACCGGCCGGTCGGGTTGACCAGCACCCGGTAGTCGGAGGTGTCGATGGACAGGCCCTCGAGCTCGGGCCGGATCACGAACTCCTCGATGTCCGGCTGCAGCAACGTGGCCAGGTCGATGTCGGAGGCGTGCTGGCTGGACACCACGACCGTGTCGAGCCGCACGGCCCTCGCGCCGTCGTACTCGATGGTCACCTGGGTCTTGCCGTCGGGACGGAGGTACGGGATGGTCCCGTCCTTGCGCATCGTGGCCAGCCGCTTCGCCAGCCGGTGCGCCAGCGTGATCGGCAGCGGCATCAGCTCGACCGTGTCGTCGCAGGCGTACCCAAACATCAGCCCCTGGTCGCCGGCTCCCTGCCGATCCAGCGGGTCGACCGAACCCTCGCTGCGCTCCTCGAACGCGTCGTCGACCCCCTGGGCGATGTCGGGCGACTGCGAGCCGATCGACACGGACACCCCGCAGGACTGGCCGTCGAAACCCTTCTTCGAGGAGTCGTACCCGATCTCGAGGATCTTCTCCCGCACGATGGTGGGAATGTCCGCGTAGGCCTCGGTCGTGACCTCTCCGGCGACGTGCACCTGGCCCGTCGTGACGAGCGTCTCCACGGCCACCCTGCTCTTGGGGTCCTCCTTGAGCAGTGCGTCCAAGATGGTGTCGCTGATCTGGTCAGCGATCTTGTCCGGGTGACCTTCGGTGACGGACTCCGAGGTGAACAAGCGACGGGACACGGGCGGTTCCTCGTTTCATGAAGACGTGCCCGGAGTCTAGCCGCCCCGCTGCCCGCCGCTCCTGGCTCGACCCCCCGATAGCAGAACGGCACACGATTTCGGCCAGGGGCGCGTCTCGGGCCACCCTCACAGGCTGGGGGGAGCCGCTCAGCTAGCGCGCTTTCTCACGACGCGTGCCGTTCTGCTAGCCCGCCCCCGCCCAAGCCGTCGTCGTCGCGCCGTCCCCAGCCCGTCGACCGTCCACAGCCGAGGTGCAGCGGCGCCCGAGGGAGACCCCCGCGACCGCACAGTGGGCCGATGCGAGTGGAAGAAGCATTCGAGGCGGTACAGCAGGGTGGTCTCGCCAGCGCGCGACAGCTCGTGGACGCGGGAGTCTCCCCTGCCGCGATCACCCTCGCGGCCCGCACGGGGCGGCTGGTGCGGGTGGCGCGTGGGCTGTACGCAGCCGGGACGGAGGTCGACGATCTGCACCGGTTGGCCCGGATCGGGACCCTCTCGCACACGACCGCGGCGCACGTCCACGGGTTCCCGTTGCTGGCCCCGCCAGGGCGGCACGTCACGACGGCTCACCGGCGACGGTCGGTGTCCCACGGGGTTCGGCTGCACCGAAGCGAGCTGCCAGCCGGCGACCTGCTCGAGATCCTCGGACTCCCCGTCACGACGGCGCGCCGCACTGTCGAGGACTGCGCGACCTGGTTGCCGGAGCCGGACGCGGTCGTGCTGCTCGACCACGTGCTGCGCTGCGGAGCGGTCGAGCCGGACGACCTGGCGGGCTCCTCGCTGCTGCGCCGTCGAGCGGCGCTCGCGGACGCTCGCGCGGAGTCGCCCCTGGAGTCCCTTGCGCGGCTGGTCTTCCGTCGCGCCGGGCTCGCGCCAGAGCTCCAGGCGATCATCACCGACGGCGGCAGGTTCGTGGCCCGGGTCGACTTCCTGTTCCGGGACCAGTGCGTCGTCGTCGAGGTCGACGGTTTCGAGTACCACGCCGACCGGTCCCATTTTCGGCGCGACCGTGAACGGCTGAACGCGTTGGCGGTCTTAGGTTTCGAGGTCCTTCGGTTCAGCTGGGACGACGTCGTGCACCGGCCTCACCAGATGCTGGCGACGATCCGTCGGACCCTACGTGCGGCTAGCTGAGCCGAGCCACGACCAGGTCCCAGACTGCGTCAGCCAGGTCCTCCTTGGGGCCGCGGCGCACTTCGGTCTCGGTGCCGTCCGACCCCAAGATCACCGCCGCGTTGTCCGCCACCTCGAAGCCGAGCCCCTCGCCCACCTCGTTGACCACCAGCAGGTCGCAGCCCTTGCGGACCAGCTTGGTGCGCCCGTGCGAGAGCCAGTCGCCGTCGCCGTCTCCGGTCTCGGCCGCGAAGCCGACCAGCATCGGCCCAGGAGTCGTACGCGCAGCCACGAGCTCGGCGAGAACGTCCGGGTTGGCGACCAGCACGATCGGGTCTGGCGCGATGGACTTCTTCAGCTTGTGCAGAACCGGGCGCTCGGGCCGGAAGTCGGCCACCGCGGCCGCCATGACGACCACGTCGGCGCCCTTCGCCTGGAGGCGCACGGCCTCGCCCAGCTCGACCGCGGTGCCTACCCGCACCACCGTGACACCAGCCGGGTCGGGCAGCGCGACGTTCGCGGATACCAGCACGACCTCGGCGCCACGGGCTACCGCCGTAGCCGCGAGCGCATAGCCCTGCCGTCCGCTCGACCGGTTGCCGATGAAACGCACGGGATCGAGCGGCTCACGAGTGCCACCCGCGGAGACGACCACCCGGCGCCCGGCGAGATCGAGCGGGACGGATCCTCGCCGCAGGACGCGCGTGACGAGCTCGAGGATCTCGGCCGGTTCCGGGAGCCGACCCTTGCCGGAGTCGGCGCCGGTCAGTCGGCCCTCAGCCGGCTCGACCACGAGGGCGCCGCGGGCTCGAAGGGTCGCCACGTTGGCCACGGTGGCGGGGTGCTCCCACATCTCGGTGTGCATCGCCGGCACGAACACGACGGGACAGCGGGCGGTGAGCAGGGTCGTGGTGAGCAGGTCGTCGGCGAGGCCGTTCGCCGCTCGGGCCAGCAGGTCGGCGGTCGCCGGGGCCACCAGCACGAGGTCAGCCTGCTGGCCCAGCCGCACGTGCGGGACGTCGTGGACGTCGGTCCAGACGCTGGTCGAGACCGGCTGCCCGGAGAGGGCGGCCCAGGTCGCAGCACCCACGAACTGCAGCGCCGACTCGGTGGGGACGACCCGGACGCGGTGGCCGGCCTCGGTGAGGCCGCGAAGGACCTCGACCACCTTGTACGCAGCGATGCCCCCACCCACGCCGAGAATCACCCGCGCCGAACCCGAAGCGGGCTCAGCCGAAGGGATCCCGGTCATGACGGGGGCACCGAGGCGACGGAGGGGGTCAGCCCTCGAGGTGTTCGAGCGTGAGGAGGCCCTCGTTGATCTCGCGCATCGCGATCGAGAGCGGCTTCTCCTGCACGTGGGTGTCGACCAGGGGGCCGACGTACTCGAGCAGGCCCTCACCGAGCTGGCTGTAGTAGGCGTTGATCTGCCGGGCCCGCTTCGCGGAGAACAGCACGAGGCTGTACTTGGAGTCGACGTTGGTGAGCAACTCGTCGATGGGCGGGTTGGTGATGCCTTCGGGAGCAGCGACGGTACCGGACACGCGGGGGCCTTCCGAGACGGCTAGCACTGAACGTACAGGTGGCCCGGGGCGCGGTTAGGCGCCGTCAGCCAGACCCATCAACGATACCAGTCGGGTGCTGGCCGCCTCGACGTCGTCGTTCACCAGCACCTCGTCGAATTCCGTCTGCGCGGCGAGCTCGACCTGGGCGGTGGCCAGCCGGCGGGCGATGACCTCAGCCGGCTCGGTGCCCCGCCCGACCAGGCGACGGACCAGCTCGTCCCAGGACGGCGGTGCGAGGAACACCAGCAACGCCCCCGGCATGGCCGCCTTGACCTCCCGCGCGCCGTGCAGCTCGATCTCGAGCAGCACGTGAGCACCGCGCTCCAGCTCCTGCTCGACGGCAGCCCGGGGCGTCCCGTAGTAGTTGCCGGCGAACTCGGCGTACTCGAGCAGCTCGCCGCGTTCGACCATGCCAGCGAACTCGTCGTGGCTGACGAACCAGTAGTTGACGCCTTGCGTCTCACCGGCCCGGGGGCGCCGGGTCGTCGCCGAGACCGACAGCCACACCTGCGGGTGGTGCTCTCGTACGTACGCCGCAACGGTGCTCTTGCCGACCCCGGAAGGACCTGACAGGACGGTGAGGCGAGGCTGGACGACCGTGCTCACACCGAGCCGAACTCGCGCTCGAGCGAAGCGATCTGGTTCGCGCCCAGGCCACGGACCCGCCGTGTCTCGGCGATACCGAGCCGCTCCATCAGCTGGCGCGCGCGCACCTTGCCGACCCCTGGCATGGACTCGAGCAGGGCCGACACCCTCATCTTGCCGATGACGTCGTCGGACTGACCGGCGCGGACCACGGACACCAACGACTCGCCGGAGTGCTTGAGCCGGTTCTTCACCTCGGCGCGTTCACGCCGGGCAGCCGCAGCCTTGACGAGGGCGTCGGCGCGCTGCTCAGGGGTGAGGGACGGGAGTGCCAACGGGTTTCCTCGCGAGTCGTCACGTGCGGGACCGGAACCCCCCGGAACCTAGCGGCCGGACGGCTCCTGCGGCAACGCCGCCCCGGCGACGATCGTACGCAGGCCGTCCGCGACCCTTGACGCGCCCGCGCGCAACGCCGACGGGTCGGGTCCGAGCCGAAGGATGTCGCGACTGCTGGCGGCCAGCACGGAGCCGAGGGCGCTGCCGAACACCCTCCGAACATCTTCAGCGGTGGCGCCCTGGGCGCCGAACCCCGGCGCGAGGATCGGTCCGCCGAGCGTCGCCAGGTCGAAGCCGATCCCGACCGGGTCGATGGTCGCTCCGACAACAGCGCCGACCGAGCCCAGCGGGTCCGCGCCGAGGTTCTCGGCGGCGATCTGCTGCAGGATCTCGGCCGCGACCGTGCGGCCCGAGCCGTCGGCGACGAGCGCGCGCTGGACCTGCGCCCCCTCCGGGTTCGAGGTCAGGGCCAGGACGAACACCCCGGCGCCGTTCGCCGCCGCCAGGTCGAGCATCGGGCGCAGCGAGCCGAACCCGAGGTAGGGGCTCACGGTGATCGCGTCGGCGAAGCCAGCCGACGCAGGGTCGAGGTACGCGTCGGCGTACGCGGCAGCCGTAGAGCCGATGTCGCCCCTCTTGACGTCGAGCAGGACCAGGGTGCCCGCCGCGCGTGCGGCGGCGATGGTGCGCTCGAGGACCGCGACGCCGCGGCTGCCGAAGCGCTCGAAGAAGGCCGACTGGGGCTTGACCGCAGCGACCCGGCCGGCCACCGCCTCGACCACGGTCAGGGCGAACCGCTCGAGCCCGTCGACGTCGTCGGACAGGCCCCAGTCGGCGAGCAGCGCGGCATGCGGGTCGATCCCGACGCAGAGCGGGCCGTGCAGGTCCATGCTCCGGCGCAGCCTCGCGCCGAAGGGTTCGAGGGCCGTCACGCGTCGTCCGAATCGTTCGCGCCGGCCTCGACTGCGACCGACTCGGGCTCCTCCACCGGGTCGACCCGGTGAGCAAAGCCGACGGCATCGCGGAGCGAGTCGAAGCCCCGGTCACCGAGCGCCAGCTGGAGCTCGTGCAGCACCCGCAACGGCGCGCCCGGGTCGTTGAACACCACGGTGCCGACCGACACGGCGCTCGCCCCCGCCAGGATGAACTCCAGCGCGTCGAGGCCGGTGCGGATACCGCCCATACCGAGGATCGGAACCTCGGGGAGGGCCTGGTGCACCTGCCACACGCAACGAACGGCCACCGGTCGGATAGCCGGCCCCGACAGACCGCCGGTGATGCCGCCGAGGGCCGGCCGCATCGTGTCGGTGTCGATGACCAGGCCCAAGGTGGTGTTGATCATCGACAGCCCCGATGCCCCCGCGTCGACGACGGCACGCGCGATGCCGACGATGTCGGTGACGTCGGGCGAGAGCTTCGCCAGAACCGGGACGCCGGGCGCGGTCGCCCGGCGCACGGCAGCGATCACCGCCGCGGCGGTGTCGGGGTGGCAGGCGAAGACCTCGCCGCGGTCCTCGACGTTCGGGCAGGAGATGTTGACCTCGACGGCCGTGACGCCGTCGACGCTGCGCAGCCGGTGAGCGAGCTTGGTGTACTCG
>Ga0302299_10000367_pt1 | contig 23970 bp, 22 predicted proteins | sample III_Fen_N3_4_FD_198795 | JGI IMG/M metagenome (GOLD analysis project Ga0302299, IMG submission 198795) | Peat permafrost microbial communities from Stordalen Mire near Abisko, Sweden - III_Fen_N3_4 | ecosystem: Environmental > Terrestrial > Soil > Wetlands > Permafrost | place: Sweden: Abisko...
CAATAGGTCAAAGTTGTCCCAAAGCGAGTGGGACAGAATCGACCAACAGGTCAATGTCGCCCCAACCAGTCGTGGGACAAGATCGACCTATTGGTCGATGTTGTCCCAACAGTGAGTGGCCTCGGTCGATCGCGTGCGGTCGCCGCCCCGCCGCCCCGCCAGTGATGTCGGTCACATCGTGTATTCGGCTGTGCCGCAGACGTTCCGCGGTGCGGAACCCTGCCGTCGGGCAACCCCCGGGCTGGGAGTAGTCTGGAACTGATCCAGATATCGACGGGCCGAAGACGCCCCGCCCCTGGACCGACCGACGCATCCCGAACCAAGGAGCAGTGACCCTGCATGTCCCTCGTCAACACGACCGTGAAGCCCTTCGAGGCCACGGCCTTCGTCAACGGCTCGTTCGTCCCGGTGTCCTCGGCGGACATCGAGAGGAAGTGGGCGATCTTCTTCTTCTACCCGGCCGACTTCACCTTCGTCTGCCCCACCGAGCTCGGGGACCTGGCCGACCACTACGAGGAGCTCAAGGCCCTCGGCGTCGAGGTCTACTCGGTCTCCACCGACACGCACTTCACGCACAAGGCGTGGCACGAGACCTCGGACACCATCCGCAAGGTGACCTACCCGATGGTCGGTGACCCGACCCACCGCATCTCGAAGAACTTCAAGATCCTGCGCAAGGGCGAGGGCCTGTCCGACCGAGGCACCTTCCTCGTCGACCCCGACGGTGTGATCCAGTTCCACGAGGTCACCGCCGAGGGCATCGGCCGCAACGCCGCCGAGCTGGTCCGCAAGGTCAAGGCCGCCATCTACGTGCGCAACCACCCGGGCGAGGTCTGCCCGGCCAAGTGGGAGGAGGGTGAGGACACCCTCGCCCCGTCTCTCGACCTCGTGGGGAAGATCTGATCCACATGCTCGATCCCGCTCTCGCACAGCAGCTCTCGGCCTACCTCACGAAGGTGGTCGAGCCCGTCGAGCTGGTCTCCAGCCTCGACGGTTCGCCGGCGTCGGGCAAGGTCGCCGACCTGCTCGACGAGGTCGCCTCGCTGTCCGGCGGGCGGGTCACCCACGTGCGAGCGGGCGACTCCACTCGGCGTCCCTCGTTCCGCGTGGTCCGCGTCGGCACCGACGTCGAGGTGGCGTTCGCCGGGCTGCCGCTCGGCCACGAGTTCACCTCGCTCGTGCTGGCGCTGCTCCAGGTCGGTGGGCACCCGTCGACCGCCGCCACAGACCTGTTGGATGCCGTGCGCGCCCTTCCCGGCGAGCACCGGTTCGAGACCTACTTCAGCCAGAGCTGCCAGAACTGCCCCGACGTCGTGCAGGCCCTGAACCTGATGGCCGTGCTGAACCCCGGCATCTCACACCTCGCCATCGACGGCGCCGTCTTCCCCGACGAGGTGGAACGGCGCGGTGTGCTCGCCGTGCCGATGGTCTTCCGCAACGGTGAGCTGTTCGGCCAGGGCCGGATGACGCTCGACGAGGTGGTCGCCAAGCTCGACGAGGGCGCGGCCGAGCGCGACACCGTGCGGCTCCACGCGCTCGAGCCCTTCGAGGTGCTCGTCGTCGGGGGTGGCCCGGCCGGCTCGACGGCCGCGATCTACACCGCCCGCAAGGGCATCCGCACCGGCCTGCTGGCCGAGCGGTTCGGTGGCCAGCTGCTCGACACGATGTCGATCGAGAACTACCCCTCGGTGGAGCACACCGAGGGTCCGAGGATGGCCGGCGACCTCGAGCGCCAGGTCCGCGGTCTCGGCGTCGAGGTCGTCACCGGGCAGGCCGCCGAGCGGCTCGTCCCGGCATCCGAGGTGGGTGGGCTGCACGAGGTGCACCTCGCCAGTGGCGCCGTGCTGCGTTCTCGCACAGTCGTTCTCGCGAGTGGTGCCCGTTGGCGCACCCTCGACGTGCCGGGAGAGGACGAGCACCGCAACCGCGGCGTCACCTTCTGCCCGCACTGCGACGGCCCGCTGTTCCGCGGCAAGCGTGTCGCGGTCGTCGGTGGTGGGAACTCGGGCATCGAGGCCGCCATCGACCTCGCCGGGGTCGTGCAGCACGTGACGCTGGTCGAGTTCGCCGACGAGCTCAAGGCCGACGACGTGCTCCAGCGCAAGGCCCGCAGCCTGCCCAACGTCGACGTGCTGCTCGGCACCGCGACCACCGAGGTCGTGGGGGACGGCTCGAAGGTCGTCGGGCTGCGACACGCCCCCCGCGCCGGCGGCCGGGCCGCAGTGCTGCCCGTCGAGGGCGTCTTCGTGCAGATCGGGCTGCTCCCCAACACCGAGTGGCTCGACGGAGTCGTCCCGATGAACGCGCACGGCGAGGTCGTCGTCGACCCGCGCGGCGCAACCGGCATCCCGGGCGTGTATGCCGCCGGCGACTGCACCACCGCACCCTGGAAGCAGATCGTCGCCGCCGCCGGGAGCGGCGCCACCGCGGCGCTGTCGGCGTTCGACCACCTGATCCGCACCTCGGCGCCCGCCGAGCAGGCGAGCGAGGCACCGGCGGCATCCGCATGACCTGCCTGGAGTCGGGTGCTCGGCCGGCTGCTCTGGAAACCACCTTGAGCACCAGCTCGCGGGAAGGTCGGGTCAGCGCCGACCGCCGCCGAGGAGGCCGCCGAGCACGTCGCCCAGGATGCTGCCGGGGTCGAACCCGGCCGAGGCCTCGACGCCCTCGGTGCTCCCCGACGGCCCCGCGCTCCCACCGACCGCGCTGCCGAGCACGTCGCGCAGCAGGTCGTCGAGCGACCCCGGCGCGCTGCCGGTCCCACGGGGGAGTGCCGGGCTGCCCGCCGGCTCGGCAGGTGCCTTTCCGCCCGCGGAACCGCCGCTCGCGCCCCCATCGCCCGCACCCTTGAGCACGCGCCCCGCGAGCCAGGAGAGCACCATCGGCGCCAGGATCGGCAGCAGCTTCTTGACCAGGTCGCCGCCCGCGCCCGAACCGCCCACGGCCGGCAGGGCACCGAGCCGGTTGACCACCTCGTCCTGCTGGTCGCCGAAGATGTGGCTCGCGATGGCGCTGCCGTCCTGCTCGTCGATGGCGGACAGGTCGGTGCCACCGGTGAGCAGGTCGTCGTCGTGCTGGGCGAGGGCCGACAGGATCGAGCCGGCCCCGGCAGGGTTGCCCGCGTTCGCCTGCAGGCCGCCGAGCAGGGCCGGCAGCATGGCCGCGGCGGCGGTGCGCACCTCGTCGGGGGACGCCCCCACCTGTTGCGAGATCTGTTCTGCCGGCAGTGCGCCGAGGATGTCGTCGAGTGCTGTCACCGGGTCCCCTTCCGTCTGGCGGCGGATCGGCTCCGCGCTCGCAGGCCAACCTGACGCCGGTGACCCACGAGGCAGGGGGGCGAGGGACAGCGGGAGCCGGGTGGGTGCATGATCGGGGTATGACGCGTGCAGCCCAGGACCGCACCCTCGTCCTCCTCCGCCATGCGAAGGCCGAGCAGCGGGGCTGGGACAACGACCACGAGCGCGAGCTCACCGGGCGCGGCCGGCGCGACGCCACCGTGGCTGGGCACTGGCTGGTCGAGCACGGCATCGGCATCGACGAGGTGCTCTGCTCCACGTCCGAGCGCACCCAGCAGACCACCGAGGGCGTCTGGGCCAGCGGCTGCCCCGAGACCGAGGTGCACCTCGACCGCCGGATCTACCTCGCGACGCCCGAGCGCCTGCTCGAGGTCATCCACGAGGCCGACGAGGACGCCGACGTGCTCATGGTCGTCGGGCACGCACCCGGCATCCCCGCGCTGGCCGAGCTGCTCTGCGACGGGGAGGGCAGCCTCGAGGGCCACACCAAGATGGCCGAGGGGTTCCCCACCTGCGCGGTCGCGGTGCTGCACTACGCCGGCCGGTGGTCCGACCTCGGGTTCGGGGACGCCAGCCTGCAACGCTTCCACGTGTGCCGTGACGGCGCCTGAGCAAGGGAGAACATCGTGAACCCGGCCCGACAGAAGTGGGACGAGCTGCCGCCGGCCCGACGCAAGGCGGTCATGGCGGTCGGTGTGTTCGACGCGGGCATGCGTGCCTGGGCGCTCCTCGACCTCAAGAACCGTCCGGCCGACGAGGTCAACGGGCCCAAGGCCGCCTGGGCGCTGGCCATCACCGTGGTCAGCTCGGCGGGGCTGCTGCCCGCGACCTACCTGATCTTCGGCCGCAAGCGCGGTTAGGCGGGCGCGCCCGGCGGCGGCGGGACACCGACGTCGGATGCCGTGTCCACGGCATCGACCTCTGCGTCGCGGCCCCAGCGGCGGAACACCTCGACGGCGGTCAGCGCCAGCGCCGCGAGCACGGCGATGAGCAGCACGGTCCCGGCACTGGGCCGGTCGCCGACGAGCAGCGCCAGCACCACGAGGCCGCCGACGACCGCGCGCAGCAGGACGGTGTTGTGTGCGACGAAGCGGCTCACCGAACCGACGGGGCCGCTCGGGGTGCTCGTCAACCCGGACAACCGGGTCGGCACCGACCGCACCGCCCGGGCGGCGCTCGACGGGCCGGCAACCCAGGCCGCGAGCGCGATGAGGAGGAAGAGCATCGCCGACGAACGCACCCAGACCCGCAGCGGGGTCGACACGTCGTCGAAGACCACCGTGGCCACCCGGGGCACGAGCAGCGACTTCGCGAGGTCGTCGAGGTAGAGGGCACGCACGACCTGCACACCGAGCAGGAGCAGCACCAGCGAGCCGACGATCATCGAGGCGCCGATGACGAGGGCGCGCCGGCGCGCGGGGGCGAGGGCGACCCCGGCGAGGAGCGCGAGGAGGGCGAGCACGGGCAGCACGACGCGCAGGAGGTCGAGGAGCCGCACGGCGCTCTGTGCCTTGGCGAGCGAGTCGCTCTGCAGCACGACGAACTGCGCGTTGACCACCGGGATCTTGTCGGCGAACGGCACACCCTTCTCGATGAGGATCGGCTTGATCTGCTCGATGAAGGGCCCGAGGTTGACCGCCACCTGCCCCTGGCTGACGACGACGGCGCCAGTGTTCGTCTGGCCGGTGAGGGCGGCCACGAGGCCGGCGTGGGCCTCGCGGTTGGCAGCGACCCAGGCGTCCTGGAACGCGCTGGACGCGACGAGCTTGCTCACCTGCTCCTCGGTGAAGCTGTAGATCGCGTTGGAGATCGGCTCGGCGAAGGTCGAGAGCTGCACCGGCAGGTTCTCGGTGACCCCGGCGACCCGGGGGCGGGCCGCGATGGCGTCGAGGGTCTGGGTGGTCAGCTGCTTGACCTTGAGCTGCTCGAACACCGCGTTGGTGATGCGGCGTGACACCTCTTCCTGCACGGCCGGGTCCTTGGCCAGCGGCGCCACCATGGCGAGGTAGCGGTCCTGGTCGAGCAGCGTCGATCGCGACCAGTTCGCCAGGGCCGACAGTGGTGCGAGCAGTGCGGCGATGAGCAGCAGCACGATGGCGCCGGCCCAGCGCGCGCGACCGGGGTGGGCGGGCGGCGGCGGGGCGGCGGCGACTGCCTGGGGCAGCGCGCGGGTTGCGGCGACCTCCGCCCGCAGGCGCTCCAGCTCGGCCCGCTCGTCGGTGCTGAGGTCACCCGAGGCGGCAGTGGTCACCTCCGGCGTCGGGTCGGCGGTCACCTCCGGCGTCGGGTCGGCGGTCACCTCCGGCGTCACCTCCGGCGTCACCTCAGGCGTCACCTCAGGCGTCGAATCGTCGGTCCCCTCGGCCGTCACGTCGTCGGTCGCCTCGGCCGACGCCTCGGAGGTGGGGCCCACCGCCCGGTTGCGCTTCGGCGCGGAAGTGGGCCCAGTGGGCGTGCTGCTCATGGTCGTCGTCCTCGTCCGATGGTCCTGTGGTCCGGTGCGTGCGGCACCCGGATGCCGTCGGTCACCTCGGCCCACGGCAGGCACCGCTCACGTTCCGACAGTAGGGAGGGCGCGACGGCGGCTCGTCACCCAGCGCGGGTGACCGGGCGCCATCGCGGTTGCCGTGCGCTTGACTGTCGTCCATGACGACGTCCGTGGAACGGGTCGAGATCACCGACCTGCTGTGGCGGCGGGACGAGCACGGCGTGGCCCAGCCGGTCCGGCGGTCGCAGGTCGCCCAGCGGCTCCGGGCCTCGGGGCAGCACCGCGCGGCCCGCATCGTCGAGCGGATGCCGGCAGCCGATGACGTCCTGGACCCGCAGCAGGTCGACGCCATGGCGGTGACGGTGCACTGCGAGCTGCAGCGGCTCTCTGAGGAGCTGCAGTTCGGCCGGCGTGTCGCGCACCTGCTGCGCCCCGAGGTGGCCCGCCTGCGCGACCGGGCGCCCGGTCCGGTGCGTGTCGTCGACGTCGGGTGCGGGCTCGGCTTCGTGGTGCGGTCGCTGGCCCACGAGCAGGCACTCGGCCCGGACGTCGAGCTCGTCGGTGTCGACCTCAACGGCGCCCTGGTGGCGGAGGCGACCCGGCTGGCCGGCATGGAGCGTCTCGAGTGCCGGTTCGTGCACGGCGACGCCGTCGCCCCCGGGACGGCGGTCGACGACGGCGCCAGGACGGTGGTCATCTCCAGCGGGCTGCTCCACCACCTGCCGTCGCAGCAGCTCGTCGACTTCTTCCACGCCCAGGCCGACCTCGGCGTGGCGGGGTTCGCGCACTGGGACATCGCCCCGTGCCTCTGGTCGACCGTGGGGGCGTGGGTCTTCCACCGGGCGCGGATGCGCGAGCCGGTGTCACGGCACGACGGGGTGCTCTCGGCCCGACGCGCCCACCCCGCCGTGACCCTCCTGGCAGCAGCCCACGCGGGCGCACCGGGGTACGAGAGCGCGGTGCTCGAGGGCACCCGCTGGCACCCGCGAGCCCTGGACGTGCTCCGGCCGGTCGTCGGGCGGCGGGCGTGAGCCTCGCCCCGGTGGCCGTGGCGCTCGTGGTGGTGGGCCTGCTCGACGGTGCGTTCGCCGCCTTCCGTGCCTCCCTCGGTCGCACCGGCCTGGTCGACCACCGCCGCGACGACGTCGTCGCTGCCCGGCGCGGGCTCGCCCTGGCCGTCGTCCTGCTGCTGCCGGCCCTCCTGGTGGTGGTCGTGTCCTCCACGGGGGCCTGGCCGGCTGAGGCGTACGCACGGGCCGGCTCGGCCATGCTGGCGGTCTACCTGCCCTACGCAGCCCTCGTGCTGCTCGCCATCGGCGTCTACGCGGTGCTCGACTGGCGGCTGAAGTACCTCGCCTCGGCCGTCGTCCTCGGCCCGTTCACGCTCGTGCGGCCCTTGGTCGCCGTTGCGGGCGCGGTGGCCGGAGCGGTCGCCGGGGCAGATCTCGTGGTGACTGGCACGATCGCACTCGCCACCGCTGCGGTGCTCGGCGTGGAACCCTTCGCCGGGCGGCTCTGGTACGCGCCGGGGGCACTGGCCGGGACCACCGGTCGCACGGCAGACTGACGACGGGGGGAGAGTCTCGCCCCCACCACGACAGCGCCACCGTGCCGTCCTCGCCGCACCCCGCGGCGCGGCCCGGACGCGGAGAGGCAAGGCATGCAGGCCCTGCAGTTCAACGAGTACGGAGGAGCAGACGTCCTCCACGTGGCGGACGCCCCCGAGCCGCACGCCGGCCCAGGCCAGATCCGGGTGCTGGTACGGGCGCTGAGCGTCAACCCCTTCGACTGGAAGCTGCGCGCCGGCTTCATGGAGGGCATGGTCCCGGTGTCCTTCCCGGCCATCACCGGCACGGATGCCGCGGGCGTCGTCGACGAGGTCGGCGTCGGGGTCGTCGGCATCCGGTTCGGCGACGAGGTCTTCGGGCTGGGCGCGGCGACAGCTGCCGAGTTCGCCGTGCTCGAGTTCGCGGCGCCCAAGCCACCGACCCTGTCCTTCGAGGAGGCCGCCGCCATGGGGCTGGCGGTCGAGGCCGCCGCCCGCTGCCTGGACCTGCTCGAGCTGAAGCACGGGTCCACCGTGCTCATCGATGGTGCCGCCGGCGGTGCCGGGTCGGCGATGACCCAGCTCGCGGTCGCTCGGGGCTTTTCGGTCATCGGCACGGCCAGCGAGGGCAACCACGACTACCTGCGCGGGCTGGGAGCAACCGCCACCACCTACGGCGACGGCCTACCGGCCCGGATCGCCGAGCTCGGGGTCACCGTCGACGGTGCCGTCGACGTCGTCGGCCACGGGTCGGTGCCCGAGCTCGTCGAGATCACCGGTGACCCGCGCCGGGTCGTCACGCTCGCCGACTTCACCGCCTACGCGCACGGGGTGCACGTCGCCGACGGCACCGTGGCCCGGGCTGCCTACGCCCTGACGGAGGCGGCCGAGCTGCACGCCGCCGGGCGCTTCACGATGCCGGTGCAGGCCACCTTCCCGCTCGAGGAGGGCGGCGCTGCGCAGCTGCTCAGCGAGTCGGGCCACGTGCGCGGCAAGATCGTCATCACCGTTCCCTGACCGGTCACGGCGTCAGGTCGGTCGCGTCGGCGACCCACTCCCAGAACTGCTCGCGCTCGGCCGAGCTGGGTCGGGTGCGCCGCAGCACGCTCGTCGGCCGCACCCGCCGGTCGTGCCACAACAGCCCGGATGCCGGTGCCGGCTCGGTCGCCACCAGCCAGGTCGTCGTGTCCGTTCCGAGCGCCTCGGGGCGCAGCACCGGTCGCAGCGTGCCGGCGAAGCGGGGCAGCGAGGTGTCCAGGCCGGGGGTGCTCGCCCAGCCCGGGTGGGTCGCGTGCACCGAGACGCCGGATGCCGCCCACCGCGTCTCGAGCACAGGCAGCAGCTCGACCTGCCCACGCTTGCTGCGGGCGTACGCCACGGCGCCGGAGTAGTCGCCCTGCTCGAAGTCGGGGTCGAGCACCGGGAGGGCCTGGGTGTACATGCCGCCGGAGGTCACGAACACGACCCGGCCGGCGTCTGCGGCCAGCGACGGCAAGAGCAGCTCGGTCATCAGCACCGGCCCGAGCACGTGCAGCGCCATGGTGCTCTCGTGGCCCTGCGCCGACGTCGTGCGAGCCGGCGGCAGCGCCCCGGCGTTGTGCACCAGTGCGCGCAGTGGCAGCCCGGCGTCGAGGAAGGCCGCAGCGAACGCTCGCACCGAGTCGAGGTCGGACACGTCGCAGACCCACACCCGGGCAGCGCCGACCCGGCGCGCGGCGGCATCCACCTCGGCGGCGACCGCAGCGCCACGGCCGGCGTCGCGCACCACCAGATGCACCGTGGCGCCGAGTGCGGCCAGGTCGAGCGCGGTCCGCCGCCCGAGCCCGGACGACGCGCCGGTCACCGCCACGTGCCTGCCGGCCAGGGCACCGGGACGCGGGTCGTCGGGCCAGGTCGGCAGCCGACGGCGCACGGCGTGCCCGAACCGGGTGTAACCCGGCAGCACGGTGCGGTCGAGCACGGTGTCGAGGCTGCTCGATGCCGCGCGGGCGAGACCGTTCACATCAGGGCGCGCATCGCGGCGGTGGCGCCGCGCAGGTAGCGCTCGACCAGCTCGCGCTGGTCGTCGGTGAGCGAGGAGTCGAGCTCGGCCAGCGCCGCGAACATCGGCGCCAGGCGGGTGAACACCTCCAGCCGGCCCGACTCGGTGATGACCACCACGGTGCGGCGCCCGTCGTCGGCGTGCGGCCGGCGTTGCGCATGCCCCCGCGCCACGAGCCGGTCGACCACCCCCGACGATGCCGCCGACGTGACGCCGAGGGCGCGAGCCAGCTCGACCGGACCCATCGGCGTGTCCATCAGGTGGCGCAGCGAGTGCAGCTCGGAGGTGGACAGGCCCGCCTGGCGGGCGACCTCGTGCGGCACCTGGGCCGCCACGTCGACCAGCTCCTGGAGCGCGTCGAGCGAGCCGGACTGCCGGAACTCCGGCACCACGGCGCGCACGTCGGTCGGAACCTTAGACAAAGTTGCGTCAGCCACCCGGCTCTCCCTAATATCGCTCACCTACTGAGTGACCTGGTGAATCACCTGTTGAGTCACCCGAAACGCCGACACCGTACCAAGGAGAGCAGGACATGGGCAGCCTCGCGCACCTCATCACCCGGAAGTGGGTGGCCGGGCTCCTTGCCCTGTTCGCCATTCTCGGCACCGGCGCCATCATCGGCCTGGTCGGTCAGGCCGAGTCCCCGGCCACGGGCACCGCCGCCCTGCCCAACGGCACCGACAGCCGCCAGGCGGCCCTGCTGCGTGACCAGCTGCCCCAGGACGAGGGCTCGGCCGCCGTCGTGCTCTACAGCAGCGACCAGCGGTTGACCCCGGACGAGCTGACCTTGGTGCAGGAGCGCGCCCGCACCCTGCCCGGGGCGACGGGGGCACCGCCCGCAGTGGCCGAAGACGGCACGGCTGCAACGGTCTTCGTCCCGGTCACCACGAAGGATGCCGTCGAGACCGCCGCCGTCGTGAAGGACCTGCGGGCCGCCGCGAAGGCCGACCTGCCCGAGGGGCTCACCGCCCAGGTGACCGGCCCGGCCGCCATCCAGGCCGACCTCGCCGCCGTGTTCGACGGCGCGAACTTCCGCCTGCTCGCGGCCACGGCATCCGTCGTGGCGATCCTGCTCGTCATCACCTACCGCAGCCCGTTCCTCTGGCTGGTGCCGCTGACCGTCGTCGCGGTGGCCGACCAGCTCGCCGGCGTCATCGCCACGCACACCCTCGCGGCCTTCGGCGTGCTCTGGGACGAGTCGACCATCGGCATCCTGTCGGTGCTGGTCTTCGGTGCCGGAACCGACTACGCCCTGCTGTTGATCAGCCGCTACCGCGACCAGCTGCGGGTGACCCAGGACCGCCGCGAGGCGATGGCCGTGGCCCTGACCCGTACCGCCGAGGCCGTGCTCGCCAGCGCCACCACCGTGGTTCTGGGCCTGCTCACCCTGCTGCTCTCGGTGTTCCCGGCGACCCGCGGTCTGGGCCTGGCCTGCGCCGTCGGCGTCGTGGTGGCTGCCTTCTTCGCGCTCGTCGTGCTGCCCGCCGCCCTGGTCGTCTTCGGCCGCTGGATCTTCTGGCCCAAGGTGCCGCACGTCGGCGAGACCGGCCTGGCCGACGGCCGGTCGTTCTGGCGGCGCGTGGGGGATGCCGTGGCCAAGCGCCCCGCCGGCTTCGTCACCGTCACCGTCATCCTGCTCGGCGTGATGGCCGGTGGCATCAGCCAGATCCAGACCGGCCTGAGCGAGGCCGACCAGTTCCTGCAGAAGCCCGAGGCGATCGCGGCGGGGGAGCGGCTCGCGCAGTCCTTCCCGGCCGGCGCCGCCGACCCGGCCTACGTCATGACCCGTGGCGACGGCGCAGACGTCGTCGCGGCGATGCGGGGTGTCGAGGGCGTCGGCACGGTGCGGCCCGGCGCCAGCGGCAACGGCATCACGGAGGTCGACGTCGTGATCGACGCCGCACCCGGCTCGGATGCCGCGTCGAACACGGTCGTGGCGATGCGTGACGCCGTGGCGGGCATCCCCACCACCCACGTGGGTGGGACCGAGGCAGTGGCCCTGGACGCGTCCGATGCCAACCGCCGTGACCTGACGGTGATCCTGCCGATCATCCTGCTGCTGGTGCTCGTCGCCCTCGCGGCCCTGCTGCGCTCCGTCGTCGCCCCGGTCGTGCTCGTCACGACGGTCGTGGCCACCTACCTGGCGAGCCTGGGCCTGTCCTGGGTGATCTTCACCCAGCTGCTCGGCTTCGACCGGCTGGATGCCGGGGTGCCGCTGCTGGCCTTCGTCTTCCTCGTGGCGCTCGGTGTCGACTACAACATCTTCCTGGTCACCCGGGCCGCCGAGGAGGCCAAGGTGCACGGCGCGAACTCGGGCATGCTGCGCGCGCTCGCGGCGACCGGCGGTGTCATCACCAGCGCAGGCATCCTGCTGGCGGCCGTGTTCGCGGTGCTCGGTGTGCTCCCGCTCGTCGTGCTCGCCCAGCTCGGCGTCGTGATCTGCGTCGGCGTGCTGCTCGACACCCTCGTGGTGCGCACCGTTCTCGTGCCGGCCCTCGCGCTCCTGCTCGGCGACCGGTTCTGGTGGCCGCGGCGGGTCGGCCCGCGCCACGAGGCCGACGCCACCCCGGCGGATGACGACGCACTGGGCGACGACGCCATGGCCGTCGGCACCCGGTGAGCGCGGCCCGCGTCGCCGGCGCGGTGGTGGTGCTCGCCCTGGTGGGCACCTACGCCGCGCTCGCCGTCCGGTGGACCGGGAGCGACCCCGGCTGGTACGCGAGCCTGCCGCGCCCGGCGTGGCAGCCTCCGGACCTCGTCTTCGGGATCATCTGGCCGCTCAACTTCGTGGCCCTCGTCGTGGCGGGGCTCGCGGTGGTGCAGCAGGCCCCGCTGCGCGATCTCTGGCTGTGGCTGGCGCTCCTCGCCGCGTCGGTCGCCCTCGCGGTGGGCTGGGCGCACGAGTTCTACGTGCCCCACCACCTGGGCCGCGCCGCCAGCCTGCTGGGGGGCGCCGCCATCCTCACCTGGCTGCTCGTCGTCGTGACCGCCCGCCTCGTGACCTGGGCCGGCGTGATCCTGGTGCCCTATGCCCTCTGGCTCACCGTCGCGACCAGCCTCGCCGTGGGCTACTGGCGGCTGGTGGCGCGCTAAGCCCGGGCCCCGTCAGGAACTTTCTCGTCGCAGGTGCATCCATCCGCAGGGATCCGGCGGAAGTACGGGGTGAGGTCGCAGTGCCGCGACCACACCCCACGAGAGAGGACCTCTTCGATGATTCTCCGTCGCCTCGGCGTCACCGCCGCCGTGCTCGGCCTGGCCGCAGCTGCCGTCGCCCCCACCGCATCCGCGTCCGCGTCCACCACCACCCCCACCGGGACCCGCAGCCTCGCCGCGGTTCTCACCTCGGACGGCAACAAGTTCGACCACAACTGGTACGACTACGACATCCTCACCGAGGCGATCCTCGCCGTGACCGCGGCCAAGCCCAACAGCGCGGTGAACGTGCTCAAGGACGGCAACGTCCCGCTGACCGCCTTCATCCCGAACGACCGCGCGTTCCAGGTGCTGGCCCGCGACCTCACCGGCAGCTGGCCGCGCACCGAGGAGCAGACCTTCACGGCCCTGGTCAACGCCGTCGGGGTCGACGCCATCGAGCAGGTGCTGCTCTACCACGTGGTCCTGGGCGACCCCATCACGAAGAAGGCGGCCGTCAAGGCCAACGGGGCGGTGCTGACCACCGCCCAGGGCGGGACCTTCAAGGTGCGGGTCTACAACCGCTACGTGCCGATCATCGAGCTGCGCGACCAGGACCCCAACGACATCAACCCGTTCCTGAACCCGCGGGCCCTGGACATCAACAAGGGCAACAAGCAGATCGCGCACGGCATCGTCTTCGTCCTGCGGCCGCTCGACCTCTGAGCAGGGGCCGAACGCACCATGGTCCTGACGACCGGGCTAGGGGTGGCCGCCATCGTGGCGGCCACCCCGCTCGGTCGTGCCGGAGCCGGGGCGGCCGGGGGAGTGACGAGCACGGGGGGAGGGCGGCCACCTATCGTGGACTCCGTGAGCACTGGTGAGCAGGTCGACGTCGACGACCTCGCCGTGCGGCTGCGCGACGGCTCGCGCGACGCACTTGCCGAGGCCTACCGCGAGTGGTCGGCGCTGGTGCACACGCTGGCGCTGCGCTCGCTCGGCAACCACCACGACGCCGAGGACGTCACCCAGCAGGTCTTCGTCGCCGCCTGGCGCAGCCGGCACACCCTGAGGCCCGAGCGTGGGTCGGTCGCTGGATGGCTGGTGGGCATCACCCGCCACACGGTCGCCGACCAGCACGCCAAGCGGGCCCGCCAGGCCCGCGATGCCGCCGCGGTGGCCGCGCACGCCGGGCCCGAGGCCACTGCGGCGCCGCCCGACGACCAGCTCGCCGCCCGGCTCGTGCTGCACGACGAGCTGGGTCGCCTGGGGGAGCCGCGCAGCACCGTGGTACGGATGGCCTTCCTGGAGGACCTGACCCACGAGCAGATCGCCGAGCGGCTCGACCTGCCGCTCGGCACCGTCAAGAGCCACGTCCGACGAGGACTGACCCGACTGAGGACCCGCCTGGAGGAGGTGAACCATGACCCATCCTGACGACGACGCGCTCGCCGCCATCGCTCTCGGTGACCCGGCCCCCGCCGGGGCCGCCGAGCACGTCCGCGGCTGCCCGCAGTGCACCCGGACGCTGGCCGCGGTGCGCGACACGATCACCATCCTGCACGCCCCGGTGCCCGAGCTGGTCGGGCCGCCGCGGTCGGTGTGGGACGCGGTGGAGGCCGAGCTCGACAGCGAGCCGGATGCCGCGGCGCCCCCGCCCGCGCCCAGCGTGGCGGCACCCTTCGTGCCAGCGGCGGCGGCGCCTCCGACGCCTCCGGCGCCTGCACCATCGGCGCCCGCGTCGCCAGCGCCCGTCGCGGATGCCGGTGACGACCTCGCCCGCCGGCGGTCCGCACGCTCGTCCCGGCGCCGTTTCCCGCTGGCCTGGGTGGCCGGCGCCGCCGCGGCCGGCCTGGTCGTCGGTGTGGTCGGCGCCCGGGTCGTGGCCGCCGACTCGGCCGACCCGGTGGTCACCGTCGCCTCGACCAGCCTGGACACCCTCGACACCCGCCAGGTCCGGGGCAGCGCCGACGTCGTCAAGCAGGACGGGCGGCTCGACCTCCAGGTGAGCACCCAGCCGATGGACGCCGCCGGGGGCTACCTCGAGGTGTGGCTGATCAACAAGGACCTCAAGCGGATGGTGTCGGTCGGTGTCCTCGAGCCGGGGACCAAGGACCAGTCGTTCGTCCTCCCGCAGGACCTGCTCGACCAGGGCTACGTCATCGTCGACATCTCGCGCGAAGGGCTCGACGGCTCTCCCCAGCACTCGGGCGACAGCCTGGTGCGCGGCACCCTGGCCACCTGAGCCCGCTCGCCCACCGGGACAACTCCCGGATCGCCCGGTGTCCCGGTGGACGGCCTACCTAGGATGGGCGCCATGACGACGTCCCCCGACATCAAGCCCCGCAGCCGCGACGTCACCGACGGCCTCGAGAAGGCCGCCGCGAGGGGGATGCTGCGCGCCGTCGGGCTCGGCGACGACGACTTCGCCAAGCCGCAGATCGGCGTGGCGAGCTCGTGGAACGAGATCACGCCGTGCAACCTGTCGCTCGACCGGCTCGCGAAGGCGGTCAAGGACGGCGTGCACGCCGGCGGCGGCTACCCGCTCGAGTTCGGCACCATCTCGGTCAGCGACGGCATCTCGATGGGCCACGAGGGCATGCACTTCTCCCTCGTCAGCCGCGAGATCATCGCCGACTCGGTCGAGACCGTCATGCAGGCCGAGCGGCTCGACGGGTCGGTGCTGCTCGCGGGCTGCGACAAGTCGCTGCCCGGCATGCTGATGGCCGCGGCCCGGCTCGACCTGGCGTCGGTGTTCCTCTACGCCGGCTCGATCCTGCCCGGCATCGCCAAGCTGAGCGACGGCTCGGAGCGCACCGTCACGATCATCGACGCCTTCGAGGCCGTCGGCGCCTGCGCCCGCGGGCTGATGAGCCGCGAGGACGTCGACGCCATCGAGCGCGCGATCTGCCCCGGCGAGGGCGCCTGCGGCGGCATGTACACCGCCAACACGATGGCCTCGGTCGCCGAGGCGATCGGCATGTCGCTGCCCGGCTCGGCTGCCCCGCCGGCCACCGACCGCCGCCGCGACGGGTTCGCCCGCAAGTCCGGGGAGGCCGTCGTCGAGCTGCTCCGCCAGGGCATCACCGCGCGCGACATCATGACCAAGGAGGCGTTCGAGAACGCCATCGCCGTCGTCATGGCCTTCGGTGGCTCCACCAACGCCGTGCTGCACCTGCTGGCCATCGCCCACGAGGCCGACGTCGACCTCACTCTCGCCGACTTCTCGCGGGTCGGCGCCAAGGTGCCGCACCTCGCCGACGTCAAGCCGTTCGGGTCTTACGTCATGACCGATGTCGACCGCGTCGGCGGCGTCCCGGTCGTCATGCGCGCCCTGCTGGATGCCGGCCTGCTGCACGGCGACTGCCTCACCGTCACCGGAAAGACGATGGCCGAGAACCTCACCCACATCGCGCCACCCGACGTCGACGGCAAGGTGGTGCGCGCGATGAGCGAGCCGATCCACCGCACCGGCGGCATCACCATCCTCAAGGGTTCGCTGGCCCCCGACGGCGCCGTCGTGAAGTCGGCCGGCTTCGACTCCGACGTCTTCGAGGGCACTGCCCGGGTCTTCGACGGCGAGCGTGCCGCGATGGATGCCGTCGAGGACGGCACGCTCGCGGCCGGCGACGTCGTCGTCATCCGCTACGAGGGGCCCAAGGGCGGCCCGGGCATGCGCGAGATGCTTGCCGTCACCGGGGCGATCAAGGGCGCGGGGCTGGGCAAGGACGTCCTGCTCCTCACCGACGGCCGGTTCTCCGGCGGCACCACCGGCCTGTGCGTCGGCCACGTCGCGCCCGAGGCGGTCGACGAGGGGCCGATCGCGTTCGTCCGCGACGGTGACGGCATCCGGCTCGACGTCGCGAACGGCCTGCTCGACCTGCTCGTCGACGAGGCCGAGCTCGACCGCCGCCGCGCCGAGGGCGTCACCCACCCCCAGCCCAAGTACACCCGTGGGGTGCTCGCGAAGTACCGCCGCCTCGTCGGCAGCGCGAGCACCGGCGCCGTGTGTGACTGAGCCGGGGACGCAGGGTCCTGCCCTCGAGCTCGCTGGCCTGGTCAAGGAGTTCCGAGGGAGGAGGGTCGTCCACGGCCTGTCGCTCGTGGTGCCCCGCGGCTCGCTCTACGGGCTGGTCGGGCCCAACGGCGCCGGCAAGACCACCACGCTGTCGATGGCGACCGGCCTGCTGCGCCCCGACGCCGGCACCGCCCGGGTGCTCGGTCACGACGTGTGGGCCGACCCGTCCGCCGCCAAGGCCGTGATGGGGGTGTCGCCCGACGGGATGCGGCTGTTCGAGCAGCTGTCCGGACGCGAGCTGCTCACCTACGTGGGGGCACTGCGCCGGATGCCGCCCGCGGTCACCGCCGCGCGCGCCGACGAGCTGCTCAGCGTGCTCGACCTGGCCGAGGACGCCAGCACCGTGGTGGCCGACTACTCCGCCGGCATGGTGAAGAAGATCAGCCTGGCCGCCGCGCTCATCCACGCACCCCGGTTGCTGGTGCTCGACGAGCCGTTCGAGGCGGTCGACCCGGTGTCCGGGCAGACCATCCGCACCATCCTGCGGCGGTACGTCGCCGGCGGCGGCACCGTGGTGATGTCGAGCCACGTCATGGAGCTCGTCGAGGGGCTGTGCGACCGGGTGGCCGTGGTCGCCGCCGGGCGGGTGCTCGCCGAGGACACCCTCGCCGGCCTGACCCGGGGTGGATCGCTCCACCAGCGCTTCCTCGAGCTGGTCGGCGCCTCCGACGTCGCCGGCGAGGGGCTGACGTGGTTGGGCTGATCGTGCGGCTGCGGTTCGCCATGTGGCGCACGGCGATGGCGCGCAGCACCCTGCACCTGGTCTCGTCCGTCGTCGGCGCCGTCGCCGCCCTCGGGGTGCTCGCCGTCCTCGGCCCCGGCCTGGTGCTCCTCTCGCAGCGTCCGCTGCGGATCACCGCGCTCACCGTCCCGCTCTTCGCGCTCATCACGCTGATGTGGACCGTGCTCAGCCTGATCGCCGCCGGGGTCGACTCCATCCTCGACCCGGCGCGCTTCTCGGTGCTGCCGCTGCGGGCCGGCGAGCTCGCCGCCGGGCTGCTCGCCGCCGCCTGTACCGGCATCCCCGCCGTCATGCTGTCCGGGCTCGCCCTCGCCCAGGTGGGGTCGTGGCTCGGGCACCCCGCCGCCGTGCCGGCCGCCCTGGTCGGGGCCGTGCTCGGTGTGCTGACCGCGGTGCTGCTCTCGCGCACGGTCACCAGCGCCCTCGCGCGGGTGATGTCGAGCCGGGTCGGCCGGGTCCTCGGCGCCGCGGTCGTCTCCGTGGTCACGCTCATCCCGCTCGCGATCAACACGCTGGTCGCGACCGACACGCTCGGCCCCGACCTGCTCACCTTCGACGCGACCCGGTCCGCGGTCGTCGCGTCGTGGACCCCGTTCGGATGGGCGTGGGCCCTGCCGTTCGACGTCGCCACCGGGCGGTGGGCCTCCGCGGGAGTCCACCTGGTGCTCGCCACAGCTTTCATCGGGGGGCTCTATGCCGCGTGGGTGCGCCTGCTCGCGCGCACGCTGACCTCGCCGCTCACCAGCTCCGGCGGGCAGCGGATCGGTCGCGGGCGCCTGCTGCCGGCGCTGCTCGGCACGTCGCCCACGGCATCCATCGCGGCCCGCCGGGTGCGCGCGTGGTACCGCGACAGCCGGCTCGTCGGCATCGCCCTGCGCACCGCCGTGCTCCCGGTCTTCTTCGTGGTGCAGGCGGTGTTCACCGACACCCCCGGGTTGGCGGGGGTCGGCATCGTCACCCTCGCCGTGTTCGCCGGCCTGACCCTGATGAACGACCTGGCCTTCGACGGACCGGCCTGGTGGCTGCACGTGGCGGTGGGGGTGCGCGGCTGGGAGGACCGGCTGGGGCGGGCGATCGCCTCGACCGTCGTCTTCGGCCCCGTGGTCGTGCTGACCTACGCGGTGAGCGTGGCCCTCGGAGTCATCTCGCACCCGGTGTCGTGGGCCACCATCGTGGTGGTGTCGTTCCTCGCCAGCCTCGGCCTGGCGTTGGGCGTCGGGGCGGTGCTGCCGGGCACGGCGCCGCGCACCGGTGGCAACCCCTTCGCGGCCACCTCGGGCGGGGCGGCCCAGGGCTGCCTGACCGCCATCGTGTCGTTCGTCGGCCCGCTGCTGCTCACCCTGCCGGCGGTGGTGATGGCGGTGCTCACCGCGGCGTCGGGCGTGGGTCGTTGGGTGGCGCTGTGCGCGGGCACGGTCTACGGGCTGGGCCTGCTGGCCGCCGGGGTCGTGCTCGGCGGGGCGCGGATCGACCGCCGGGCACCCGAGCTGCTCGGCCAGCTCGCCACCGCCCAGATCTGACCCCACCCGCCTCACCTTTCCCGCCCGGTCAGAAACAGGTGACCTTGGCAGGAGAAGTGTTCCCCTGCGAAGGTCAACCTTCCGGTGTCAGGCGCGGGTGACGGGCGCCGGCTCGGGGTCGGTCGCGTCGTGCTCGGCCCGCACGGCCATCACCGGGGCGAACCGGTCGTGGTAGGTGACGAGCAGCGAGATCAGCAGCACGAAGAACACCGTGGCCGACAGGTCGAGCGCCGACCCGCCGAGCAGCAGCCGCGCGACGAGCACCAGGGCCACGTTGATGACGACCCGCGCCCCGAAGGCTGCGGCGAACCCCTCCAGGCTGCCGGCCCGACGGGCCACGAGGATCGAGATCGCGGAGTTGACGACGACGAAGGTCGCGATGCCGACGAACATCCGCAGGTCGGACACCTCGAGCCCGGGCAGGATGCGCGCGTAGATGGTCGAGAGCAAGCCGATCAGCACGACCTTCTCGAGCGTCGACCACGACCACACCCGCACGTGGGATGTCGTCCACGCGTCGCGCTCGGCTGCGGTGTCCATCTCCTCCGGCAGCGGGTCGGCCGCAAGGCGCCACGACCAGTCGGGCGGCAGCAGGCGCGGACGCACCACGAACCACAGGATCGCCAGCCCGATCAGCACCGCGCCGATGATGAGCGGCGCGAACCACGCAACCTCCTGCCAGGTGTCGGTGAAGTCGAGCTGGGCCACGTGGATCCAGTACTCCTGCGGCAGCTTGATGAAGATCCAGATGCAGGCGGCGGTGACGACCCAGAAGCGGGTGCCGAACCGGCGCGGGTCCCACCGCAGCCGCACCATCTCGTAGGCGATGAAGAAGTACTCGAAGGTGTTGGGGAAGATCAGCAGCAGCGTGCGCACACCCGTGATCTCGAAGGCCATCACGCCGACCATCCGGTAGAAGAACAGGAAGCGCGAGATGCCCACCGCCGAGCTGCGGGTCCAGTTCTGCAGCGAGGCCAGGAACGCGACGGACAGGTAGAACAGGTCCATCGCCTTGTCGTAGTTCTGGTAGCCGGGCGGGTCGAAGCCGAAGGCCTGGAAGATCGACTGGTCCAGCCCGTCGACCACGAGGCACGCGAGCACCGCGGGCAGCGGCCACCTCGGGATGAAGAGCGGCAGGACGAAGCGCAGCCCCACGACGACGACGAAGACGACGGTGGCCTCGGTGGTCATGGGTGCTCCTGGTGCGCAGGCCCGTCGACGAGGGCGTTCGGCGGGAACGCTAGCGGAGCGCGCACGGCCCGACCCGAGTCGCCGCGGCGGTTCACCCGGCACGGGTGAGCGACCTCACCCTTCCGGATCGTGGGATCGGGTGTCTCGCCGGTTGACACGCCCCACGCCCGGGGGGAGAGTGCTCGTGTGGCTCGAGTCCTCGTACTTTCCCGGCGCGTCTGATCGATCTCAGATCTGACGCGCTCCCTCCGTCGTCCCACTCCCGGGACTGGAGGGTTTTTTTGTGCACGGACGACAGCCGCCGACAGCGGATGACCCAGAGAAGACGGGAACAGCAGTGAGCGAGACCAAGCCGGCGACCCCGGTTGTCCCAGTGGCGCCCAGCCCCGCGCAGGTGGCTCAACAGGCGAGGGCGCGCACGCCCATCGAGGTGACTGGTGCGCAGAGCCTGGTGCTCTCGCTCGAGGCGATGGACGTCGACACCGTCTTCGGCATCCCCGGTGGCGCGATCCTGCCCGCCTACGACCCCCTGCTCGACTCGGTCAAGGTGCGGCACATCCTGGTGCGCCACGAGCAGGGCGCCGGCCACGCCGCCGAGGGCTACGCGGCCGCGACCGGGCGGGTCGGCGTCTGCATGGCCACCTCCGGGCCGGGTGCGACGAACCTCGTCACCCCGCTCGCCGATGCGCACATGGACTCGGTGCCCATCGTGGCGATCACCGGGCAGGTGAACTCCGCGGCGATCGGCACCGACGCCTTCCAGGAGGCCGACATCCGCGGCATCACGATGCCGATCACCAAGCACAACTACCTCGTCACCAACGCCGACGACATCCCCCGGATCATCGCCGAGGCGTTCCACATCGCCGCCACCGGCCGCCCCGGCCCGGTGCTCGTCGACATCTCCAAGGACGCCCTGCAGGCACGCACCCACTTCTCCTGGCCGCCGCGCATCGACCTGCCCGGCTACCACCCGGTGACCCGCCCGCACAGCAAGCAGATCCGCGAGGCCGCCCGGCTCATCGCGCAGGCCGAGCGCCCCATCCTCTACGTCGGCGGCGGCGTCATCCGGGCCAGGGCGAGCGAAGAGCTCAAGCGCTTCGTCGAGCTGAGCCAGATCCCGGTCGTCACCACCCTGATGGCGCGCGGTGCGCTGCCCGACAGCCACCCGCTGCACCTCGGGATGCCGGGCATGCACGGCTCGGTCTCGGCCGTCACCGGCCTGCAGAAGAGCGACCTGATCATCGCCCTGGGCGCCCGCTTCGACGACCGGGTCACCGGCCAGCTCAAGACGTTCGCGCCCGAGGCCAAGGTCATCCACGCCGACATCGACCCGGCCGAGATCGGCAAGAACCGCAAAGCCGACGTGCCGATCGTCGGCGACTGCCGTGCCGTGCTCACCGACCTCATCGAGGCCGTCGACGCCGACATCGACGCGGGCCGCGGTGGCGACTACGCCGAGTGGCGCGAGCGGGTGGCCGGCTGGTTGGAGCTGTTCCCCGCCGGCTACACCGTGCCCGAGGGCGGGACGCTGGCCCCCCAGTACGTCATCGAACGGCTCAGCGCGATCGTCGGGCCGGAGGCCTGCTACGTCGCCGGTGTCGGGCAGCACCAGATGTGGGCCTCCCAGTTCGTCGACTACGAGCGCCCCAACTCGTGGCTGAACTCCGGCGGCCTCGGGACGATGGGGTATGCCGTGCCGGCCGCGATGGGTGCCCAGGTCGGCGAGCCCGACCGCACCGTGTGGGCGATCGACGGCGACGGCTGCTTCCAGATGACCAACCAGGAGCTCGCCACCTGCGTCATCAACAACATCCCGATCAAGGTCGCGATCATCAACAACAGCAGCCTGGGCATGGTGCGCCAGTGGCAGACGCTGTTCTACAACGAGCGCTACTCGGCCACCGACCTGCACACCTCCGTCGGGTCGCGCGTGCCCGACTTCGTCAAGCTCGCAGACGCCTACGGCTGCGCCGGGTTCCGGTGCGAGAGAACGGAGGACGTCGACGACACGATCCGCGCGGCCATGGCGGTCAACGACCGCCCGGTCGTGGTCGACTTCGTCGTGCACCGCGACGCCATGGTCTGGCCGATGGTCGCCGCCGGCGTCAGCAACGACCTGATCCAGGTGGCCCGCGACACCGCGCCGCAGTGGGACCGCGAGGAGTCCGAGGCGGTCGAGCAGGGTCTCGACCCCGATCACGACGGGGTGCCCACGGGCTCCCATGACAAGTGAAGGCGGCATGTCCATGAGCAAGCACACCCTGTCCGTCCTCGTCGAGAACAAGCCCGGCGTCCTGGCCCGCATCGCCGCGCTGTTCTCCCGCCGCGGCTTCAACATCGACTCCCTCGCGGTCGGTGAGACCGAGTACCCCGACGTCTCGCGGATGACGGTCGTCGTCGACGTCGAGGACCTTCCGCTCGAGCAGGTGACCAAGCAGCTCAACAAGCTCGTCGAGGTGCTCAAGGTCGTCGAGCTCGAGCCGCAGTCGGCGGTGCAGCGCCAGGTCATGCTGATCAAGGTGCGCGCGGATGCCGGCACCCGCAGCCAGGTGCTCGAGATGGTGCAGATGTTCCGCGCCAAGGTGGTCGACGTCGCCACCGACTCGCTGACCATCGAGGCCACCGGCACCACCGACAAGCTCAAGGCGCTGCTCGACGTCCTCGAGCCCTACGGCGTCAAGGAGCTCGTCCAGTCCGGGATCGTCGCCATCGGCCGCGGGCCGCGCTCCATCACCGACCGGGCCCTGCGAAGCGCGTGAACGGCATCCGCAGCGCCTGAGACCGCTCCGCGCGGCCCCGGCGGCACGCAATATCGTCCCAACCGAAGACCACCGCAGCACCACACCACACCGCAGCACCACACACACCGCAGCACCACCACACACACAAGGAGAGGCCGACACGATGGCCGAGATGTTCTACGACGACGACGCCGACCTGGCCGTCATCCAGGGTCGCAAGGTCGCGGTCATCGGGTACGGCAGCCAGGGCCACGCCCACGCGCTCAACCTGCGCGACTCCGGGGTCGACGTGCGCGTCGGCCTCGCCGAGGGCTCGAAGTCGCGGCCCAAGGCCGAGGCCGAGGGCCTGCGCGTGCTCGACGTGGCCGGTGCCGTCAAGGAGGCCGACCTCGTCGTCATCCTGACGCCCGACCAGGTGCAGCGCACCGTCTACGCCGACGACATCAAGCCCAACCTCGCCGAGGGCGCCGCGCTGCTCTTCGGGCACGGCTTCAACATCCGCTTCGGCTACATCCGGCCCGAGGCCGGCTCCGACGTGATCATGGTCGCTCCCAAGGGCCCCGGCCACATCGTGCGGCGCGAGTTCGTCGACGGGCGCGGAGTGCCGGTGCTGCTCGCCGTCGAGCAGGACGCCTCGGGCAGCGCCTGGGAGCTCGCGAAGTCCTACGGCAAGGCGATCGGCGGCCTGCGTGCCGGCGGCATCGGCACCACCTTCACCGAGGAGACCGAGACCGACCTGTTCGGCGAGCAGGCGGTGCTCTGCGGCGGTGCCTCACAGCTCGTGATGTACGGCTTCGAGACCCTCACGGAGGCGGGCTACCAGCCCGAGGTCGCCTATTTCGAGTGCCTCCACGAGCTCAAGCTGATCGTCGACCTGATGATCGAGGGCGGCATCGCCAAGCAGCGCTGGTCGGTCTCCGACACCGCGGAGTACGGCGACTACGTCTCCGGCCCGCGGGTCATCGACGCGCACGTCAAGGAGAACATGAAGGCGGTGCTCGCCGACATCCAGAGCGGCTCGTTCGCCCAGCGGTTCATCGACGACCAGGACGCCGGCGCGCCCGAGTTCAAGGCGCTGCGCGCGAAGGGTGCCGCGCACCCGATCGAGGCCACCGGCCGCGACCTGCGCAAGCTGATGGCGTGGGTCGACTCCGACCGCGACCAGGACTACGTCGAGGGCTCCGCCGCCCGC
>Ga0302299_10000368_pt1 | contig 23968 bp, 22 predicted proteins | sample III_Fen_N3_4_FD_198795 | JGI IMG/M metagenome (GOLD analysis project Ga0302299, IMG submission 198795) | Peat permafrost microbial communities from Stordalen Mire near Abisko, Sweden - III_Fen_N3_4 | ecosystem: Environmental > Terrestrial > Soil > Wetlands > Permafrost | place: Sweden: Abisko...
CCACTTCGAGGCCGGCAAGGTGACGACGCTGATCGCCACCGACGTCGCGGCCCGCGGGCTCGACCTCTCGGACATCACGCACGTGATCAACTTCGACCCGCCCGAGGACGAGAAGGCCTACACGCACCGCGTCGGCCGCACCGGCCGGGCCGGCCGGTCGGGGACCGGCGTCACGCTCGTCCTGCCCGACCAGCAGTCCGAGGTCAGCCGGGTCGCCCGCCTCAACGGGCACCACGAGAAGTGGGAGGAGACCGGGATGAAGGTCGCCGCCCCGAAGCTCGTCTACTCCGGCCGCAAGCGCGGCTCGAAGTGGGGCCCCACCCGGCCCCGCCGCAAGATCTAGCGAACGGCGGGCGGCTCAGCCGCCTGCTCAACCTCTGGGGTGAGGCTTCGGCCTCACCCCGGGGTTACACGCTTTCCGCCGACACCGGGTCGGCGAAGACCCCCGAAGCGTCGATCGGTGGCCGTACCTTCGCCGTCAGGCCGGCGGGGGCTGGCTCTCGACCGTCTCCGCCTGCTCGACCGGCTCGGCCGGCGGCGCTGCGGCCGCCGGCACGACCTCCGCGTCGGGCAGCTGCTTCGCCGGCGCCTTGGCCGGCTCGGCCTTCTTCGGGTCGAGCGCCGAGCGCGGGTCGATCTCCTCGACCGCGTCCTTCACCTCGCGGATCCCCGTGCCGAGCCTGCGGGCCATCGACGGCAGCCCCTTGCTCCCGAAGAGGAGCACGAGCACGACCGCCAGGATGACGATCTCCCAGATGCCGAGGCCGAAGGGCACGCCGGGACTCTAGCGACGACTCGCGTTCCGGTGCCGGGCGTCGAGCTCAGTGGCTCACGAGCTCCTTGAGCGCGATGATGAGAATCCCGAAGGACGCGTTCACCGCCACGACGACGAACGTCGCCCGCCGCGAGAGCTGCTCCTTGCGGGCGAAGACGACGCCCCACCAGATCAGGGTCGCGACACCCACCCCGACCGCGAGGCGATAGGTCAGCATCGTGCCGAGCAGGCCGAGGGCGCCGGCGAGAAGGACGAGCGACGGGAGGATTGCGGCCTGCAGGAGTGGCCACTCGTGCCTGCCGACACGCCTGATGCGGGCGAAGGAGATCGTCTCGCTCGCGTTCAGGCTCACCGCCAGGCCGTGCGCGTACACGTGGGCGAGCCAGAAGGTGAGCGTCGTCACGATGACGATCCCGAGCGAACGCCAGATGTTCGCATGGAAGTCCGTGGCGGCGATGACCGACGTCACGAGGATCGTGCCGTAGATGCCGCCGGCCAGGTTGTCGCCGCGATCGAAGAGCCAGCGCCGGAGTCGCATCAGAGCCCTCTCCGGGTCACGCGTCGGGCTGTGAGACGAAGATGTCCAGGCCCAGCTGCCGGGAGAGGAACCGTGCCGTGAGCTGTCCCTTGACGCTGTTCCCGGCAGCGTCGAGCCGCGGGGCGAACGTCCCGAGGCCGCCCTTTCCGGGCGCGACGGTGACGATCCCGCCGCCGATGCCGCTCTTCCCGGGGAGCCCCACCTCGTAGAGCCAGTCACCCGACGTCTCGTACAGGCCGGCGGTCGCCATCACCGCCAGCGCGTAGCGGCACGTCTCGGGAGCGACGACCCGCTCACGGGTGCACGGGTTGACGCCGCCGTCGGCCAGCGTGGCCCCCATCACCGCCAGATCCCTCGCAGTAACGTCGAGGGAGCACTGCCGCGTGTACAGATCCGTCGCCTGCACGGGGTCGAGGTAGATCCGCCCGTAGCTCGAGAGCAGGCGTGCGATGCTCTGGTTCCGCTCGTTCGTCGCCGAGGCCGAGCGGTACACCTCCTCGTTCAGCGACAGCCTCCGGCCGGCGAAGCGCGATAGGCCGTCGGAGATCGCCTGCCACTTCTCCTCGAGGCTCGCGCCGGGGGCGAGGCTCGTCGCGGCGAGGGCGCCGGAGTTCACCATCGGGTTCGTCCGGCCGTCGCCCTGCTCGACCGCCGCGACCGAGTTGAACGGGAGCCCGGTGCCGTTCACTCCGAGCCGGGAGCGGGCCTCGTCAGGGCCGAGCGCCTCGCACACGAGCGCGAAGACGAACGGCTTCGAGACGCTCATGATCGTGAACTCGACGTCGACGTCGCCGGCGGTCTCGACTGCCCCGTCGACGCCCACCACGCACACGCCGAACAGGTCGGGGTCCACCGAGACGAGCGCCGGATAGACCTGCGCATTCTCTCCGTCGTGGTTCGCCCGGAACCGCTCGTGGGCCTCGGCTACGAGCGCGGCAACCCGTGGCGAACCGGGCAAGTGCCCCGTCGAGACGTACCCGTCCGCGCCGGCGCCGGTCGACCGGGACTGCTCGGGATCCTGGGCGGGAGCCATCGGGGTGATCGTAGTCCGGTCGCGGGCGCGCGCGGTGGCTCTCAGAGGTACCGGTTGCGCTTCAGCCACTGGGCCGCGGCGAAGCCCCAGGTCGGCGGCAGGTAGAACGTCGAGATCCGGTACAGCAGCACGGCCGCGACCGCCGCCTCGGGCGTCATCCCCGCCGAGGTGAGACCGAGCGTGAGCCCGAACTCGGCCACCCCCACGCCGCCCGGCACGGGCACGAAGCTCGCCAGGAGCGAGACGCTGATGTTGATCACGAGGAGCTCGGCGAGTGAGAGGTCGTAGCCGAACGCCTGGGCGAAGAGCCCGAGCGCGAGCGCGAAGAGGATCTCGGTGCCGAGGCTGCCGAAGACGAGAAGCGCGAGCTTGTTGGAGGCCCGCAGCGCCGCGAGGGCGGTGCGCACGTCCGGCCACCAACGGTGCACCTGCCCCATGATCGCGTCACGCACGCGGCGGACGAGCGCGACGATGAGCACCGTGGCGACCGCGAGGCCCACGAGGATCCAGAGGAGGGTGCGCGTGCCGCCGGAGGGCAGGGGCAGATCGAGGGCGATCGTCGACTCGGAGAAGACGAGCAACGCGCCGAGCAGGAGCCCCTGTACGACAGTGCCCGCGAACGAGTCGATCGCACCCGACGCGACCGCGACCGGGGCCGAGATGCCCTGGCGCTGGAAGAAGCGGATATTGACGGCCAGCCGCGCGAGGTTCGACGGCAGGGCGACGTTCATGTACCCCATCGCCAGCTGCATCGCGTACACCGGGCCAAACGGGAGCGAGACCGGCACCGAGCCGAGCGTCGTCAGCGACTGCGTCAGGCGCGGAAGCTGCGCGACGACGAACGCGAGCACGAGCCAGCCCCACGTGGCGTCCGAGATGGACGACCAGACCTCCTCCCAGTCCACCCCGCTCGCAGCGTCGATGATCGTATAGCTCGCGAGCGCGAGGAGCGCCAGCTGCACCGCAGACCACCAGGTGACGCGACGAACCTCGACTGGCTCCGGCTGCTCGATCCCCGCTCCCGCGGCAGCCTCGTCGCGAAGCTCGTCGACGTCGATGCCCGCGACCTTCAGCTCGCGACGGAGCGCCGGGCTGAAGACCGCGGTCTGGAGATACGGGAGCATCGCGGCGACGCCGTCGGCGCCGCCCGCCGCGAGCGCCGAGGCGAGCGCCCGCTCTGCCCCGGCCACGGAGGCCAACGTGGCGAGGAGCTGGGCCCGGTCGGCCAGGAGCTGCGACGCATCGGGCGCGACTGTCGCGCGGCCGAAGTCGCCCAGGCCGACCTCGCCGCCGATCACCGCGAGCGCGGTCGAATCGAGCTGCTGGTGGGCGATCTTCGCCACGTCGAGCCGCCCGAGGGCGTGCCAGGCGGCCCTCAGCAGCCGGTCGTCGAGCTGCTCCGGGGGGAGCGAGGCGAAGGTGGTGAGGTCGCCACGGAGCACGAGGAGCGCATCGTCGTCGACCGTCGCCGCCGCCGTCACGACCTCGAGCGCGGCGAGACCGGCGCTCCGCGCCAGCAGCGTCACGAACGCCTCGTGCTCGGCGGCCTGGAGGCGGGAGAGGCGGAGCGGCATCCCGCGGCCGCGATACCAGAGGTTGCGCCAGAGGGTTGCCACGAGCTGCGTGTCGTACGCGTCGCGCCCGTACACCTTCACGAGCAGCGGCCGGCCGGCGTCGTCGCTCCCACGCACATGGAAGACGCCCGCCGCCTGGAGGTCGGCGATCTCGAGCCGCCCGGCCGAGACGCCCAGCTCGGCCAGGGCGGCGCCGACCTCATCGAGGCCGGGGCGGCCGCCGGAGGTACCGCTGACGAGCCGCACGACGGCCGCGGCCACGATGCCGATCAGTACGGCGGCAAGGGTGCCGAACGGTGTGCCCGCGCCGACGACGGCCGTGCCCAGTACGCCGAAGCCGAGCACCCAGCGCCCGACCTTCCGCCATGGCCGCACGAGGTGCGGCGAGGCGGTCACGATCACCGCCGCCGCCTCGGCCAGCCGCACGCTCGGGAAGCGGGGCGCGCCGGCCGTGCCGAGCAGCGTGTCGGGGAGGTCGGGCCAGGAGCCGACGGCGAGGCGCACCGCGACGACCCCGAGCAGGCCCGCGAAACAGAGCGAGGCGAGCGCCTGGAGGACGACGACGAAGCGCCGCCGCACGAGCGCGGCCACGAGGAGGCCCAGCGCGAACAGCCAGCTGAGATCCGTCGCGAAAGCCCAGACGGGGTCGAGCCAGGCCGGCACGCTCGCGAGGAAGCGGTCGAGCGCGAGCTCGAAGCCCGACGGCGGGTAGACGGCGATCGCCACGGCGACGCCGACGGCCGCCGGCACGAGGACGACGAGATCGGTGGCCCGACGCGAGCGCGCCGCTCCCCTGGGCGAGGCGAAGAGCTTCAGGCCCTGTCCGAGCAGCTGTGCGGGCAGCTGTACGCCTCTGTCGCCACCGGGCTCCGTCACGAGAACGACCCGGGCGCCAGGCTGGGGAGGGCGACGACCGGCCAGGAGAGCCCGGAGCTCCTCATACCGCTAGAGGTGGACCGACGAGCCAGGCCCGAGAGGGATCCCGAGGAGGTACCAGGCGACGAAGAACAGCGTCCAGACGATCATGAGGACGACGACGTACGGGAGCATCATCGCGACCACGGTTCCGATGCCGGCCTCCTTCCGGTACCGCTGCGCGAAGATCACGATCAGCGGGAAGTAGGCCATCAGCGGCGTGATCACGTTCGAGGGCGAGTCGCCGACCCGGAAGGCCGCGAGGACGGTCTGGGGCGCCACGTCGAGCCGGAGGAACAGCGGCACGAAGATCGGGGCGAGGATGGCCCACTTGGCGATGCCCTGGGGCATGACGATGTTGACGAGGAACGCCACGAAGATGAACCCGATCAGGAGCCAGACGGCCCCGATGTTCGCCGACTCGAGCCAGTCGCCGAGGCTCGCGGCGGCGACCTGGGCCATGTTGCTGTAGCTGAAGTACGCGATGAACTGCGCGATCAGGAGGAAGAGGAAGAGGAGGCCCGCGAGCCCGGCCCAGGACTTCGTGATCGACGCGATCACCTCGTCGCTCGTCCGGATCGTGCCGGCACCGCGGCCGTAGGCGAGCCCGGCGGCGAAGAAGATGATCGTGATGATCACGATCAGGCTGTCCATGAACGGCGAGTCGCCGATGATCGCGCCCGAGACGGGATCGCGCAGGGGCGCGCCCGGCAGCACCGTGAGGAGCGTGATGCCGGCGATCACTGCAGCCGTCGCGAGCAGGGCGAACCGGAGTCCGCGCGCCTCGGCCTCGGGCGTCACCTCGATCTCCCCGCTCGCGTCCTGCGAGGCTTCGTCGCTCTCGAGCGCCGGGTCGTGGGCCCCGAGGCTGCGCTCGACGATGAGCACCGAGACGAGTGAGGCGACGACCGTGACGAGGATCGTCGAGCCGATGCCGAAGTAGAGGTTCGCCGCCAGGTCGATCGAGCGGGTCGGGTCCGACAACGCGATCGCGTCGTTCGTGATCTCGGTGAGGACGCCGTCGAGCGGCGTGATCATGAAGTTGACCCCGAAGCCCGCGGCGACGCCGGCGAACGCAGCCGCCATGCCGGCGAGCGGGTTGCGGCCGACGCTCTTGAAGGCGGCGGCACCGAGGGGTATCAGGACGAGGTACCCGGCATCCGAGGCGATGCTCGAGAGGACGCCGATGAAGATGATGATCGGGGTCAGCATCGCGGCTGACGTGGCGCTGACGAGCTTGCGGATGAGCGAGCCGATCAGACCGGAGGCCTCGGCCAGGCCGACGCCGATCATCACGACGAGGATGATCGCGACGGCCGCGAAGTTCCGGAAGCTGGCGACGAACGAGGTGAACATGAAGCGGACGCCGTCGACCGAGAGCAGGCTCTTGACGGCTGCGGTCTCCTCGACGATCTTGTACTCGCCCTCCTGCACGGAGGCGTCCGGAAGCCCTCCGGACGGCTGCGTCGATCCGCCCAGGACGACCTCTTCGACCGGGACGGGCGGCGGCTTCGCGACCTGGTAGGTGACGCTGATGTCGGCCCAGGAGAGCACCGTCGAGAGGACGACGACGCCGACGCACAGCCAGACGAAGAGGATCGCCGGGTTCGGCATCTTGTTGCCGCCGCGCTCGATCGCGCCGAGGAGGCGCTCCATGAACGAGGGCTTTTCGGCGCTCACGCGGCTCCCTTGCGCACCGCGTACTCCCCCAGGAAGAGCGCCTCGGCGAGGACGGCCTTCTCGAACTCGTCCACGAGCACGCGCTCGTTGGGGGCGTGGATGTTCGCGAACCCGTCGGTCGTCCCGAGCATGAGGATCTCCGCGCCGGGCACGGCCTCCGCGAGGGCGCTGACGAGTGGGATCGAGCCGCCGGTCGCGATCAGCTCCGTCTCGCCGCCCCACGCGGCCGAGAGCGCGGCGCGCGCCGCGTCGTAAGCCGGGCCCGAGGTCTCGGCCAGGAAGCCCGGGCCGGTCTCCGCCGCCTCGACCTCGAGCGTGATCCCGAACGGCCGCTGCCCCTCGAGGTGGCGGATCAGAGCCGCCTGGCCCTCGACCGGGTCCTGGGCGGGGTGGAATCGCGCGTTGATCTTGGCGCGGGCGAACGGGACGACGGCGTTGACCGGGGCGTCGACCGGCAACGCGTCGAGCCCGGTCACGGTCAACGCCGGCCCCGACCAGATCCGCTCACCGAGCCCACCCGTGCCGACGAAGGGAACGCCGTCCGGGACCTCCGCGAGGGCGCGGAACTCGTCGTCGCTGTACGAGGCTCCCTCCCACTCGACGCGCATGAGCCCCGGGACGGCGACGTCGCCGTTGTCGTCGTGCAGGCTCGCCAGCGCCCGGACGAGTGCGAGCAGCGCATCCGGCGCGGCGCCGCCGAACTGGCCGCTGTGCTTGGGGCCGCCGAGCGTGCGGGCGGAGACGATCACGCCCGCCATCCCGCGCAGGCCGACGGTCAGCGTCGGCGCGCCGGGGCGGACGCTGCCCATGTCGCCGATCACCATCGCGTCGGAGGCAAACAGCTCCGGGTCGCTCGGCGGGTAGGTCGTCAACACGCTCCCGACCTCCTCCTGCCCCTCGATCACGATCTTGATCCCCACAGGGGGCCTGCCGTTCCAGGCGCGCAGGGCTCCGACGTGCATGAGGATGTTGGACTTCGTGTCGGCGGCACCGCGGCCGTAGACGGCGCCGTCGCGCCAGGTCGCCTCGAACGGCGGCGACTCCCACTTCGACTCGTCGCCGACCGGGACGACGTCGTAGTGGGAGTAGAGGAGCACCGTCGGGGCGCCCGGAGGGGCGGGGATCTCGCCGACGATCACCGGGGCGGTGTCGGGAAGCTCGAGCGAGTGGAGGTGCTCGACGCCCGCCTCGCGGAGCATCTCCGTCACGGCTGCGTGCGCATCGAGCAGCGCCGGCCGCGTCTCCTCCGGGAAGCCGGGCGCCGAGACCGAGGGAATGGCGACGAGACGGGCGAGACCCTGCTCGAGCTCGGGCATCAACCCGCGAACGGCGTCGCGCAGAGGCTGGAGGTCGTCAGTGCGGCGAATGGTCACGGGGCTCCCCGGGTCGGCGGACGCACGCGCGCCCAGCGCGTGCGGTTTCGGTCGGCGATCGTGCGGACGATACTCAATCGTCCGGCCGGACTCCGAGAGGCAACCACACCGACACAATCGGGCCGCGGACGGCGCCGCGAGCGCTCGCTAGACGCCGTGCTCGGCCGTCACACGACCGGTCGTCGAGGCGACGGCGAGCGCCCGGAAGTCGCGCTCGTTCTGCTCCGCGTACGCATGCGAGAAGGACACGATCGCCCGGTCGAACGCGTCGCCCGAGCCGAGGTACGCGGCGATCGCGACGCGGTCGCCCGAGCGTGAGTGGGCGTGCGCGAGGGTGGCCGCACAGAGGCGCCCGTAGACGCTCAGCGCGGCGGCGTCCATCGCCTCGACCACCACGGAGCCCTTCCAGTCGCGCAGCTGGCGGACGTAGTAGTCGCGCCCGGCCCCCTGCATCGCCTGCGCGACGCCGAGCCAACCGAGGAAGATGTCACTAGAGGCCTGCATGATCCGCTGGCCCGCGACGACGCGCTCGCCCGCGTTCTCGAACTCGCTCGCGCCCACGAACGCCTCCATCACGGAGGCCTGCGCCTCCTTGACCTGCAGGAGCAGCGGATCCCGCCCATCGCGGCCGAGCAGCAGGGCGACCCAGGCGTCCGTGCCGACGCTGCCGACGCCCACCACCTTGCGTGCGATGTCGACGAGCCGGTACTGCTCGAGGAGCGTGTGACACTCGTGCCGCAGCGTCCCGGCGTATGCGCGGAGCAGGCGCTGGATGTCAGCCTTCACGCGGTCGCGCTCCACCGAGTCCGGGAAGTCGTCGAGCCGCACGATCAACGGCGGCCGGGAGACGATCCGCGGCTCACCGTCCACGACCTTCGAGAGCTTGGCGAAGGCCTGCAGGCTGTCCCGCCGGCGTGCCTTGGCCACGACCTGGTCGAGCCGCTTTCGCATCTCCCCGCCGATCGGCGCCCGCAGCCGCGGCATCAGCTTCTCGATCTCGAAGTGCGTGTACCAGACGTCCAGGTTCCGCATCGCGGCGAACTCCGCCATCCGGACGCGGTATTCGGCAACGGTCTCGAGCACGATCCGGTCCTGCTGCTTCCGCGAGAACTCGCTGTTCCGGGCGGCGATCAGCATGCTGACGGCCAGCCGCTTGACGTCCCACTCCCAGGGCCCGGGCAGCGTCTCGTCGAAGTCGTTGATGTCGAAGACGAGCCGGCGCTCGGGCGAGGCATAGAGGCCGAAGTTCGAGAGATGCGCGTCGCCGCAGCACTGGACCCGGAGCCCCGAGTCCGGCGTGTGGGCCAGGTCTGCCGCCATGATCAGCGCCGCCCCCCGGTAGAACGTGAACGGCGAGGCCAGCATGCGGCCGTAGCGGATCGGCACGAGCTCGGGAACGCGCGCGTCGGCCTGGCTCTCGAGCAGGGTGACCGGATCGGGGCGGTCCGGGGCCGGCTCGAACACGGCGTGGCTCGAGCGGGGCACCTCGCGTCGTGTCGCCCGTCCCCGGGCGACTCTGTCCGCGACGGACAGGCACTCGCCCCTCGCCTCTACCTGGCGCACGATCCTAACCGCGGGCGATCTCGGCGACGAGCCCGGCGGTCTCGGTTGGCGTCGTGCCCACGCGAATGCCCTTCGCCTCGAGCGCGGCCTTTTTCGCTTCGGCCGTGCCCGAGGAGCCCGAGATGATCGCGCCCGCGTGCCCCATCGTCTTGCCGGGCGGCGCCGTGAATCCAGCGATGTAGGCGACGACCGGCTTCGTCAGCTCCGCCTCGATGAACGCCGCCGCCTTCTCCTCCTCGTCCCCGCCGATCTCGCCCACCATGACGACGTACTCGGTCTCGGGGTCGGCCTGGAACTTCGCCAGGATGTCGATGAACGACGAGCCGACAACGGGGTCGCCGCCGATCCCCACGATGGTGGAGTTGCCGAGCCCCATCTGCGTCAGCTCGTGGCCGATCTGGTAGGTGAGCGTGCCCGAACGCGAGACGAGGCCGATGTTCCCGGCGGTGAAGATCTCGGCCGGGATGATCCCGACGTTGGCCTTGCCGGGCGACAGGGCGCCGGGGCAGTTCGGGCCGATCAGCGTCACGCCCCGGCCCTGGATGTAGCTGTGGATCCGGAGCATGTCGTGGGCGGGGACGCCCTCGGTGATGCAGATCACGGTGGTGATCCCCGCGTCGACCGCCTCGTAGACGGCATCGGCGGCGAAGGGCGCGGGGACGAAGATCATCGCCGTGTTCGCGCCCTGCTCTGAGACCGCCTCGGCGACCGTGTGGTAGACCGGCACGCCCTCGACGTCCTGGCCGCCCTTGCCGGGCGTCACGCCCGCGACGAGGTCCGTGCCGTAGGCACGGTTGCGCAGGCCGTGGAAGCGGCCCTCCGAGCCGGTCAGGCCCTGGACGACGAGCCGGGTGTCGTTGTCGACGATGATGGCCATCAGGCTGGAACCGCCTTCAAGGCGATGCGGTCGAGGACGACGAGGTCACCCTGGACGCGGTCGCCGAGCAGGTCGATCACGCGCTCGGCCTCCTCGCCCTCGCAGCCGCAGCGGTCGAGCCATGGCTGCAGCGCGATCGGCTTCTCGAAGTAGCGCACCTCGTCCACCTCGAGACCCGCCTGCTCGACGAACGAGCGCCACTCGGCCTCGCCGTAGTTGCGGACGTGCGAGGGGTCGCGGAGCCTCTCGGCCTCCTCGACCTGCTCCGACATGAAGTTGTTGTCGACGATCAGGACGGCCTCGGCAGCGACCCGCGCCATCTCGGAGACGGCCCCGCGGACGTCCTGGAAGTGGTGCGCCGCGACTCGCGTCACGACCACGTCGAAGCTGCCGTCGGCGAACGGGAGATGCTCGGCGGCGCAGACGACGTCGGGCCGCATCCCGGGCGCCGGGTCGCTGCTGACGACCTGGATCCCGGCCGCGCGCAGGCGCCGCGCGACGTGACCGCCGCCGGTCGCGACGTCGAGGGCCGTGCCGGCGCCCGCCGCCCACTCCACGATGAGGTCGAGGTCCGGCCCCTCGCGGTGGGCGTCGCTCGTCCGGTACTGCTCGGCGCGCTCGCTCCAGAGATCGGTCATGCGGCCAGCTTCACGGCGAGGGCTGCGGCCTCGAGCATCGTGGGCGCGACGTGCAGGTTCGGCGGCGCCGCCTCTGCGAGGATCCTCCGGCCCTCCTCCGCGTTCGTACCGTCGAGGCGGACGACCATCGGCAGCTCGAGGCCCATCTCGGCGAGCGCCTGCAGGATGCCGCGCGCGACCTCGTCGCAGCGGGTGATGCCGCCGAAGATGTTGAAGAAGATCGCCTTCACCTGGGGGTCGTGCGTGATCACCGAGAGCGCGTCGACCACGCCCTGCGCATCACCACCGCCGCCGAGGTCGCAGAAGTTCGCGGGCCGGCCGCCGGCGAAGGTGACCACGTCGACGGTCGACATCGTCAGCCCGGCGCCGTTGCCGCACACCCCCACCTCGCCGTCGAGCTTGACGTAGGTCACGTGCTTCGCGCGCGCCATCGCCTCGAGCGGGTCGGCGGCGTCCTCGTCGCGCATCTCGGCGATCTCGGGGTGGCGGTAGAGCGCGTTGTCGTCGACCGTGAACTTCGAGTCGAGCGCCTTGACGACCCCGTCGGGCGTCACGATCAGCGGGTTGACTTCGCAGAGCATCGCGTCGAAGCGGGTGAAGGCGTCGTAGAGCTGGCCGATGACCTTCGCGATCTGCTTCTGCTCCGAGGGGTCGGTGACGCCGGCGCCGTAGACGAGCCGGCGGGCCTGCCATGGGTGGAAGCCTTCGAGGGGGTCGATGTGCAGACGCACGAGCGCGTCCGGATTCTCCTCGGCCACCTGCTCGATCTCGACGCCGCCCTGGGTCGTGAACATGAACAGCGGCTTCTTCGTCCCCCGGTCGAACGTGAGCGAGAGGTAGTACTCCTTCGCGATGTCGGAGGCCTGCTCGATCCAGAGGCGCTTGACGACGTGCCCCTTGATGTCGAGTCCGAGGATGTTCTTCGCGTGCTCCTCGGCCTCGTGCGTGTTGGCCGCGAGCTTGACGCCGCCGGCCTTGCCACGGCCGCCCGTCAGCACCTGCGCCTTCACCACGACCGGGCCACCGAGCACCTCGGCCGCCTGGCGGGCCTCGCCCGGCGTCGTCGCGAGCCGTCCCTCGCCGACAGGGATCCCGACCCGCTTGAAGAGCTCCTTGCCCTGGTATTCGTAGAGATCCATCTGGATTCCGAGCCTACCTGCTCGCTTGTGCGAGCATCCGGGCCATGCGTCGTCTCGCAGCCCTCGCCACGCTCTCGGCCGCCGTGACGCTGCTCGGCGCGGGCTGCGGGTCGAGCGGCGGCTCGGGCGCGGTGCCCGCGGTCGTGAGGGCTCCGCCGCAGGAGGCGACCCTCGGCTGGGAGGAGACGTACCCGGCGGAGAAGCCGGCCCTCGTCTTCGGCGTCGGCTCCTTCAGGGTGACCAGGGACGGCTGGGCAGCCGACATCTCGATCGAGAACAGGTCCGACGTCGGCTGGGAGGTGGGCGACCCGCGTTACGAGGCCGGTCTTCAGTTCGGCGTGATGCTGTTCCCGGACGACGACCTCAAGGCGCTCGAGGATCGCAACCGCAGGGGTGAGCTGCCTGCGATCCGCCACGCCGCGACCTACCGGCCCGCGCTCCCGTCGGTGCTTCGTCCGGGCTCGACTTGGCGGGGCACGATCTCTGCGCCGGGTGCGCTCGCCGGCGGCCTCTGGGTGCGGGTCTCCTTCGGGCCGTTCGTCAGCGTCAGCGATCCGCCGGCCGGCGCCGCCTCGCCGGTCGTGTGGTTCACCGATCACGCCTACCGGCTGACCGAGGTAGCGGCCGAGCCTGCGTAGTGAGAACTCGTAGACTCGCCCCGTGAAGCGCTGGCTGCCACTCGTCATCCTCGCCGCGGCGCAGTTCGTGATGGTGCTCGACTCGAGCGTGATGAACGTCTCGATCTCGCAGATCGTCGCGGACCTGAATACCACCGTGACTGGCGTGCAGCTTGCGATCACCGCCTACACGCTCGTGATGGCGGCCTTCATGCTCGTGGGCGCGAAGCTGGGTGACATCTGGGGCCGTGACCGCGCCTTCGGGATCGGCCTCGCCGTCTACGGGGTCGGTTCGCTGACGACAGCGCTGAGCCCGAACCTCTACGTCCTCCTGTTCGGCTGGTCGCTCGTCGAGGGGCTCGGCGCGGTGCTCGTGATCCCTGCCATCGCCGCGCTCACCGCGGCCAACTACACGGGCAAGGACCGCGCCTTCGCCTACGGGATCATCGGCGGCGTCGCGGGAGCGGCCATCGCGGTCGGCCCCGTGATCGGTGGCTGGGTGACGACGTACTACTCGTGGCGGTACGTGTTCGTCGGGGAGGTCGTGATCGTGATCGCCGTCCTGCTCCTGCGCAAGCGGATGCAGGCCTCGGCTCGGCCCGCGCATCCGCCGAAGCTCGACGTCGGCGGCGCTGCGTTCTCGGCCGTCGGCCTGGGCCTGATCGTGTTCGGCATCCTCCAGAGCAGCAAGTGGGGCTGGATTTGGCCCCTCGACGCGCCCACGATCGCCGGTCACGAGATCACCCCGCTCGGCTTCTCGCTCGTGCCCTTCCTGATCGCCGGCGGCATCCTGATGCTCTGGGGCTTCGGCATCTGGGAGGAGCGCCGGGCGAGACTGGGCCTGGATGTGCTGCTCGACCGGACGCTCCTGAAGATCGAAACGCTCCGGGCTGGCCTGGCGACGCTGATGTCCCAGCAGCTCGTGCTGATGGGAACCTTCTTCGTCCTGCCCGTGTACCTGCAGGTCGTCCTCGGGTTCGACGCGTTCGAGACCGGCAAGCGGCTGCTGCCGATGTCGGTCGCGATGCTCGCGGCGGCGCTCACCGGCCCGAAGCTCGTGACACATCTGCCGCCGCGGGCGATCGTGCGGATCGGGCTGCTGGCGATGTCGCTGGCGGCGTTCGTCATGGTCGGCACCATTGACGTGAGCCTGAACGAGGCAGGGTTCAAGCTCTCGCTCGCGTTGTTCGGTGTCGGCGCCGGGCTGCTGATGTCGCAGCTCGGCAACGTGATCATGTCGTCGGCGCCGCAGGAGAAGACGAACGAGGCCGGCGGCCTGCAGGGGACCGCGCAGAACCTCGGAGCCTCACTCGGCACGGCACTGATCGGCTCCGTGCTGCTGACAGGCCTGCTCACCGGCTTCAACGACAGGATCGCCCAGAATCCCGCTCTCTCGACCTCGACGAAGACGCAGATCAGCGCCGCGACCGAGAACGGGATCGACATCGTCACCACCGAGCAGGTACACGCAGCCGTCCTCGACGCCGGCGCGTCGCAGGCCGAGGCCGATGCGATCGCGGCCGACTACGGCGATGCCCAACTCGACGCCCTGAGGAAGGCGATGCTCGCGGTGGCGCTCCTCGCGCTCCTCTCGATCGTCCTGACACGGCGGCTTCCGGCCAGGCCCGTGGTGCCGCACGACCCCGAGGCTGCTTCGCCCGGTTGATTCGGCTGCGAGGCCGCTACCCTCGCCCGATGGACGCGATCGTCGTCGACGGCCTCGAGAAGACCTACGGCAGGACCGTCCGCGCGCTCGACGGGATCCGCTTCGCCGTCGCCGAGGGAGAGATCTTCGGCCTGCTCGGCCCGAACGGCGCGGGCAAGTCGACCACCGTCCGCATCCTCGCGACGCTGACACGGGCCGACGCCGGGCGCGCGACGGTGGCGGGGCACGACGTCCGATCGGAGGCCGGTGCCGTGCGGCGCGCAATCGGCTACGTGCCGCAGGCGTCCGGGGTCGACCGCGAGGCGACGGGACGGGAGAACCTCGTGCTGCAGGGACGGCTGCAGGGGATGCGCGGGCACGACATCGAGGGGCGCGCGGCGGACCTGCTCGAGACGTTCGGCCTCTCGGACCGGGCGAATGCGCTCGTCCGGACGTACTCGGGAGGGATGAAGCGCAGGCTCGACGTGGCGATGGGTCTCGTCCACCGGCCCGGCGTCCTGTTCCTCGACGAGCCGACGACCGGCCTCGACCCGGAGGCGCGCGCTGCCATGTGGGAGGAGCTCGAGAGCCTCGCCGCGGCCGAGCAGCTGACGATCCTGCTCACGACCCACTACCTCGAGGAGGCCGACCGGCTCGCGCACCGGGTCGCGATCGTCTCGCGCGGCAAGGTCGTGGTGGCGGGAACGCCGGAGGCGCTGAAGCGGGAGCTGCGAGGCGACTCGGTCACGGTCGAACTTGACGGGGCCGAGACCGGCCGGGCGGCGGAGATCGCCCGCGGCATCGAGGGCGTGCACGAGGTGACGACGGACGGCCGCCGGCTGCATCTCCGGGTCGCTCACGGCGCCCAGGCCGTGCCGATGATCCTCACCGCCCTGGACGCTTCCGGCGCGGGCGTCCACGCCGTCACCGTCGCCCGGCCGTCGCTCGACGACGTCTACCTCCATCACACGGGCCGCGACTTCCGGGCGGACGACGGGGAGGTCCGGTGAGCATCCTCTCCCAGACCGTCATCCTCTGCGTCCGCGTCCTGCGCAATCTCTCGCGGCAGCCGATCTGGATCGCGGTGATGATCGTGCAGCCGATGTTCTGGCTGATCCTGTACAGCCAGCTCTTCCGCCGCATCACCGAGCTACCCGGCTTCGGGACGACGTCCTACATCGACTACCTGACGCCCGGCGTCGCGATCATGACCGCCTTCTTCTCCGGCTCGTGGGCGGGGATGGGGATGATCGAGGACCTCGATCGCGGCGTCCTCGAGCGGTTCCTCGCGACGCCGGTGAGCAGGGCGGCGATCGTCTTCGGCCGCATCCTGCAGGCGGCGATCGTGGCTACGCTACAGGCCCTGCTGATCCTGCTCGTGGGCCTGCTGCTCGGGGCCACGAACGGCGGCATCGCGGGGTGGATCGTGATCCTGCTCGCCGCCTTCCTCACCGCGGCCGGGTTCTCGGGCCTCTCTCACGGGATCGCGCTCCGCACCCGCCAGGAGGCGTCCATGATCGCCGTCGCCCAGTTCATCAGCCTGCCACTCCTGTTCTTCTCCTCCCTCCTGATCGCGCGGACGCTGATCCCGCCCTGGATGCAAAGCCTCTCGCTCCTGAACCCGGTCGAATGGGCCGTCCGCGCCGCGCGCGGCGAGGCCCTGCCGGGCACCGACTGGGGTGAGATGGGAGCGTTCCTTCTCCTCCTCGGCTGCTTCCTCGCACTGACGACGACGTTTGCGACGAGGAGCTTCCGCTCGTATCAGCGGACGCTTTGAGCTAGAGCGGCTGCGCGGTGGGGCGGACGAGGATCTCGTTCACGTCGACGTGCGGCGGCTGGGAGACCGCGAACAGGACTGCGCGCGCGACATCGACGGCCGCGAGCGGCTCGTCGAGCGGCACGTTTTCGAAGAAGGGCGTGTCGACCATGCCCGGCGCGATCACGGTCACCCGGACGCCGGTGCCGTCGAGCTCCTGCCGCGCCGATTCCCCCATCGCGTGCACCGCGTGCTTCGTGGCGGAGTAGAGCGAGCCCGGGATCGCGCGTCGGCCCGCGACGGAGCCGGTGAGGAGCAGGTGGCCCCTGCTCTCCTTCAGCGCCGGCAGGTTGGCGCGAATCGTGAGGGCCGCGCCGTACACGTTCGTCAGCACCATGTCGCGCCAGTGCTCGATCGAGTCTCCCAGGAAGCTCCGCTGCGCGCCGAAGCCGGCATTCGCCCACGCAGCGTCGATCGCGCCGAACTGCTCCAGCGCGACCGTGACGGCCGCCTGCTGGTCGGCCCAGTCGGTCACGTCGCACTCGACGGCGATGGCCCGGTCGGGGCCGCCGAGCTCGTCGGCGAGCTCCTCGAGCCGGTCGATCGAGCGGGCGGCGAGGACGAGACGCCATCCCTCTGCGGCGAGCAGGCGCGCGCTCGCGGCGCCGATCCCCGAAGAGGCGCCGGTGAGCAAGAAGACGCGGTCGTCGCCACTCATGCGGACGACTCTAGCCGCGCCGACCACTGCGCCGCCGGCTCTGGCTCCGCCCCGCAGCTCGCAGGCACGGACGGCCCCGGCCGCTGCTCCACCCGCGCCGTCAGCGCGCCCGACGGCGTCGCGAAGGTGACGAGATCGCCCTGCTGCGCGAGCAGCCGCAGGTCGATGATGCCGTCGTAGGCGCCGACAGTGCGGACGAGGATCTCGGCCGCCTGCACGGGCGGGGCGTAGATCGTCCTGCCGCGGTAGAGGTCGAGGGGGATCCGGCCCTCGGTCAGCAGAGCGGCCACCTCGCCCGCCCGCTCCGGCGGGATTCTCCCGAGCTGAGCCCCGGCAGGGAGCGCCACGACGTTGGGTGCGAAGCGATGGCCGCCGAGGTGAGACGCCTGCCAGAGCCTGTCCGGTGTGAGGTGCGGCACCAGGGCGTCGTAGAGCGGGACGCCGAGGCGGGCGCAGCAGGCGTCGCGGCGGCCGTGCGCACAGACGAGGACGACCGGGCCCGCGACGGGCTCACCGCGGTCGGGATCGGCGGCGAGTAGCTCGTCGAGGCTCTCGAGCTCGAGCCTGGCTGCAATGCCTCCCAGCTCGCCGACGGTCGCACGGATCAGCGTCACGCCGGCGCGACGATCGGGGCGGCGCACGAGCACGACCTTCCCGTCGAACGCGGCGAGCGCCGTCCTGACCTCCGGCTCGAGCGCCGTGTCCGCGACGGCGTCCCTCCCCCACGCTCCGCGCACCTCCACGAGCAGCCACTCCGTCGCCTCGGTAGCCGTCGCCGCCAACTGCTCGCCGGCAGCAAGGGAGGCGTCTGCGCACGTCGGGCTCACGCCGGCAGCAGGTCCTCGAGCAGCCGTGCGAGGGCGGGATCTATCGACAGCTCTGCGGCGAAGGCACGGTAGTCGGCGAGCGCCTTCGCCGTGTCGCGGCCCGGCCGGGCGACCGCCCGCAGCAGGATGTTCTTGGGCGTGTGCTCGAGGTCGACGAACTCCACCACCTGGACGTCGTAGCCGACGGCGCCGAGCAGCTGCGCCCGGGCGGCGTCGGTGACCTCGGCCGCGAAGCGCTCGCGCAGCGTCCCGTGGCGCAGCAGCGGGCCGAGCGCGGTGTTCTCGAGCTGCGGGAGCAGTTCGTGCTGGCAGCACGGGACGGCGAGGATCACCCCGGCACGGGCGCGAACGGCGCGGTCGAGTGCGTCGTCGGTGGCGGTATCGCACGCGTGGAGGCTGACGACGAGGTCGACGCCCGCGAGCGCCTCGTAGCCGGCGATGTCACCCAGCTCGAACTGCAGGCCCTGGGCACCGAGCCTGCGCGCGAGCGCCTCGCACTCGGCCACCACGTCGTGCTTGAGATCGAGCCCGACGATCTCCACTTCGCGCCCGTGCACGACCGTCAGGAGATGGTGGAGGGCGAAGGTGAGGTACGACCTGCCGGAGCCGAAGTCGACCACGCGCAGCGGCCCGTCGGGGAGCGCGGGCAGCACGTCCTCGACCAGCTCGGCGAACCGGTTCACCTGCCGGAACTTGTCGTATCGCTTCGATCGCACCCGGCCGTCGGGCGTCATCACGCCGAGCTCGACGAGAAACGGCACTGGGACGCCCTCCGGGAAGACACGTCGCTTGGCCCGGTCGTGCGTGCGATCCGACGTCGGCCGCGTGGGCGGGCGCTGCAGGATCCTGGCTCCTTTGCCGCCCGTCAGCACCTGCCAGTCGGCGTCGGCCGACTGCAGCAGCCCCTGCCTGAACTCGCTCTCGAGGAGGTGCACGAGCCGGTTCGCGGCCGCGTCGGGGACGAGGTTCTCGTCGCTCGTGCGCGTCCCGACCTGCGCCGTGAAGCGATAGCGAAGCGCCCCGCCGATCGTGACCGGCGCCACCGTGACGCGGGAGGGCCTCGACGGGTCGCTCCGCCGCGGGCGGCTGAGGCTGGCGCCGGTGAGCGTCGCCTCGCCGAGCAGCCGCCGCACGAGCGCGGCGACGTCTCTCTCGGCCGGGGTCATCCGGCCGCTGCGACGACGCAGATGAGCTGGCCGTTCGTGATCCCCTGGCCCGTGTCGATGCCGAGATCGGTGACGACTCCGTCCCGCGGCGCCGCGATCTCGTTCTCCATCTTCATGGCCTCGACCACGCAGATCACCTGGCCAACCGTGACGGGATCGCCCTCGCCCACGAGCACCTTCAGCACGGTGCCCTGCATCGGGCTGGTGACCGCGCCCGAGCCTGCCGCCCCTCCGGCGGCGGCGCGCTCGCGCCGGCGCCTGCCGAGCGGTGCCCAGAGCGGCTCGGTCGTATGGAGTCGGACGTCGAATGCCCGACCGTCGACCTCGACGGCGACGACGCGCTCGCGCGTCTGCCCTCCGTCCGGGCCGTTCACCATCGGTGTCGTCTGACGAGAAAACAGCTCCGTCATCTCGTCCGCGCGCTGCGCGAGCTCCTCGGACTCCACGATCCCGTGGCAGGTGCCACCCTCGACGAAGCAGGGCTCGGTCAGGAGCGCGGCGTGGAAGCCGATCAGGGTGGGCGGCCCCTCGATCCGGAACTCGGCGAGCGCCCGCAACATCCGACGCCTGGCCGTCTCGCGCGTCGTGTCGTGCACGATCAGCTTGGCGATCATCGGGTCGTAGAGGCCCGAGATCTCGTCTCCCGCCCGAACGCCCGAGTCGACGCGAACGCCGGGGCCCGACGGCTCTTCGTACGCCGTGATCAGGCCCGGCGCGGGCAGGAAGCCCTTGCCGACGTCCTCGGCGTTGATCCGGCACTCGAACGCGTGTCCGCGGAGGGTCACGTCCTCCTGGCGCAGCGAGAGCGGCTCGCCCTGCGCGATCAGGATCTGCTCACGCACGAGGTCGAGGCCCGTGACGAGCTCGGTGACCGTGTGCTCGACCTGGATCCGGGTGTTCATCTCCATGAAGAAGTACTCGCCCTGCGCCGTCAGCAGCCCCTCGATCGTGCCGGCCGAGCGGTAGCCCGCCGCGCGCGCCGCGTTGACGGCGATCTCGCCGATGCGCTCGCGCAGCTCCGGGCCGACCGCGGGCGAGGGCGTCTCCTCCACGAGCTTCTGGTGCCGGCGCTGCATCGTGCAGTCCCGCTCGCCGAGGAAGAGGACGTTGCCGTGGCCGTCGGCGAGGACCTGCGCCTCCACGTGACGCGGGTTCTCGAGGTACCGCTCCACGTAGACGGCGTCGTCCGCGAAGTACTTCAGCCCCTGGCGCTGGGCGGCCTCGAAGGCGCGCTCTGCCTCGGAGGCGTCGTAGACGAGCTCCATTCCCTTCCCGCCGCCGCCCGCGGCAGCCTTGATGATCAGCGGGTAGCCGATCTCCTCGCCGATCGCCGCGACCTCCTCGACGGTGCGGACCGGGTCGGTGGCGCCGGGGATAATCGGCACGCCGGCCGCCTGCATGGCCGTGCGCGCCTCCGTCTTCGATCCCATCAGCTCGATCGCGGCGGCCGGCGGCCCGATCCAGGTCAGGCCCGCGTCCTCCACGGCCTGCGCGAAGGCGGCGTTCTCGGCGAGGAACCCGTAGCCGGGGTGGATCGCCTCCGCACCTGCGCGCAAGGCGGTCTCCACGAGGATGTCGGAGCGGAGGTAGCTCTCGTCGGCCGGGCCCGGCCCGATGCGGAAGGCCTCGTCGGCGACGCGCGTGTGCAACCGTCCGCGGTCGGCATCGGAGTAGACCGCAACGGCACCGATCCCGAGCTCGCGCAGCGTGCGAAAGATCCTGACGGCGATCTCGCCGCGGTTGGCGACGAGGACTTTGCTGAAGGTTGCCATGCTCTCCGCGTATTCTCCCCGAACGATGACCCTCCCGGATCGCCTAACCCTCGCTCGAGCTCTCGCGGTCCCCGTCGTCGTCGTGCTGTTCGCGTGGAACTTCCCGAATCACGCGTACTGGGCGACCGCAGTGTTCGTCGTCGCGATGGCCACCGACCAGATCGACGGCTGGCTGGCGCGCCGCTGGAACCAGACGTCGGCGTTCGGCTCGCTCCTCGACCCGATCGCCGACAAGGTGCTCGTGATGAGCGCGCTCGTGATGCTGATCGCGGAGGGTGTCGCACCGGCGTGGATGGTCGCGGCCATCGTGGCCCGCGAGTTCCTCGTCTCGGGCCTGCGCCTGGCCGCGATCGAGCGCGGCATCGTGATCGCGGCCCGCGACCTCGGGAAGCTGAAGACGTGGGCACAGGCGATCGCCGTCGCGGTCGGGGGCATGGCCGCCGCCGGGGCGTGGAGCAGCGACATCGCCTGGTGGGTGCTCCTCGTCGCCGTGGTGCTGACGTGGATCTCCGGGCTGGACTACGCGCGGATCGCTCCCCGCGTGCTCCGCGCCGACGGCGCCTAGCTGTCGCGGCGGCCGCTTGCCGACGGGCGGCCGTTCGTGCGGCCTTTCGGGCTGAGGTCGCGATCCATCGCGTCCTCGATCCCTGCACGCCGCCAGGCGCTCGTCGCCCCGGGCGGGACCTGCTCCTCGGCAAGGCCCTCGCGCGCGAGCGCGGTGAGGGCCGCACGCGAGGCGGAATCGTCAGCGCCTGGGCCCGGCACGAGCTCGATCTCCATGCCCGCAGGCTACGCGAGCGGGATCAGCCGCGCCGCCGTTGCCTTGAACGACGCGACGACGACGTCTCCCTCGCGCAGCCCGAGCCGCTCGGCCGAGCCGGTGGTGATCTCGCCCGCGAGCGGCCCCACGCGCACGCGCACCCGGTTGCCCACCGTCACGAGCGATCCGATCGGCGCACGGATGTGGTTCACCATCGAGTCGTCGGGAGCCGTCCGCGAGACGGAGACCTCCCACGGGTGGACGGCGATCGCGACGCGGCCGCTGCCGGGGTCGATCGTCCACGCCGAGCCGCCGACATCGAGCGCCACCCGCGTGAGGCCGTCCGCGGGCTCCGCGACGCCGTGAAGCAGCGTCGCACCGGTGAAGCGAGCGACGAAGGGATCTGCCGGGGCAGCCACGAGCTCCGACGCGGTGCCGAGCTGGAGCAGCCGCCCGTCGACGAGCACGCCGACCCGGTCGGCCAGGGCGGCGGCGTCCTCGAAGTCGTGGGTCACGAGCACCGTCGGCAGGCGCAGCGCCGCGAGCAGGTCGCGCAGCTCACCGCGCACCGAGTCACGCGTGTGTGCGTCGAGCGCCGAGAGTGGCTCGTCGAGGAGCAGCACCCTGGGCTCCCGGGCGATTGCGCGCGCGAGCGCGACCCGCTGGCGCTCGCCGCCCGAGAGCCGGGGAGGGCGCTCGTCGGCGAGCCCCGCGATCCGCAGGCGCGCGAGGACGTCGTCGACGACCGCGGCGGAGGTTGCTCCGAAGGCCACGTTGGCGCGCACCGTCAGGTGCGGGAAGAGGGCGTACTCCTGGAAGACGAGGCCCACCGAGCGCCGCTCGGGTGGCAGGTCGACCCCGGCGGCGGTGTCGAGCCAGCGCTCCCCGTCGACGGCGATCCGTCCGCGCTCGGGCTGTAGCAGCCCGGCGACCGCGCGCAGGACGCTCGACTTGCCGGCGCCGGACGGCCCCACCAGGGCGACCGTCTCGGCCCCGACGGAGAGCGTCAGCTCGAGGCGGAGGTCGCGGAGCCCGTGGGAAAGATCGATGTCGAGAGACGCCATGAGGGAACCAGCTTGACGACGATGAGCACGGCGGCGCTGACGACGACGAGCTCCGCCCCGATCGCGAGCGCGGTGTCGAAGTCCACGTCGAACTGCTCGTAGACGGCCAGCGAGAGCGTCTGCGTGACGCCCTGGAGCGAGCCGGCGAACATGATCGTGGCCCCGAACTCGCCGATCCCCCGGGCGAAGGAGAGAGCCGCGCCGGCACCGAGGCCGCTGAGTGCCAGCGGGAGGGCGATGCGCCCGAAGGTCCGAGCGGGCCCGGCGCCCAGCGTGCGGGCGGCGTCCGTGAGCGACGCGTCGACCTCGCCGAAAGCCGCGATCCCGGTGCGGACGTAGAACGGCCCTGCCACGAACATCACGGCGAGCACGACCGCCACCTTCGTGAACGCGATCTCGATCCCGAGCGCGGACAGCGAGCTGCCGAGGAGCCCCAGTCGCCCGAACGTCGCGAGCAGGCCGATGCCCGCGACCGCCGGGGGCAGCACGAGCGGCAGCTCCACGAGCGTGACCGCGAGCGTGTGCCCGGGGAAGCGGCGGGTCGCGAGCAGGTAGGCGGTCGGGGTGCCGAAGAGGATGATCAGCAGCTGCGCGATGAGCGTCGTCTGCACGGTGACGACGAGCGCGTCGCGCGCCACCTCGGAACCGAGCGCGTCGACGAGCGTCGCGGGAGAGACCCGAAGGAAGATCGCCGCGATCGGAACGACCAGGAACGCGAGCGTGATCACGGTCGCGAGGGCGAGCGCGGCCGGGAAGATCCTTCTCATCCTGGCGGGCCGGCGGCCACGGCACGGCGCTCGGAGCGGGATCCGCGGAGACTCACAGCTGCACCATCACGCTCGTCGACTTGACGACCCCGGCCGCGCTCACGCCGGGCCTGAGGCCGAGCTCCTCGACCGACTCCCGGGTGATGATCGCAACGACGCGCGACGGCTCCGTCACGTCGATCTCGACCCGAGCGATCAGCCCGTCGACCTCGACGGAGCGCACGACGCCGCGGAAGTGGTTGCGCGCCGAGAGCTCGTGGGCTCCCTCGCCGCCACGCAGGCGGTCGATCTCGGAGGCGGCGACGACGCGCCGGTTGGCGTGGTCGCGCGCGACGGTGATCCGCCCCTCCTTGTCCCAGCGCCGGAGGGTGTCGAGGCTGATTCCGAGGGCGCGCGCGGCCTGCGCGGCCGGCAGCATTTGAGTAGGCATTGCCTAGGTATATCACGACAGGCCCCGCGCGGGCCGTTGGCACGACCTCCCTAGAGCGGGATGTTGCCGTGCTTGCGCCGCGGCGTCGGCTCGCGTTTCGCGAGATGCATCTCGAGCGCCCGAATCAGGTACGGACGCGTGCGGCGAGGCTCGATCACGTCGTCCACGTACCCGCGCTCCGCCGCCGAATACGGATTGGCGAACCGCTCCTGGTAGTCCGCGATCATCTCGGCGCGCCGCGCCTCGGGGTCGTCCGCCTCCGCGAGCTCCTTGCGGAAGATGATGTTGACGGCGCCGTCCGGGCCCATCACGGCGACCTCCGCCGTCGGCCAGGCGACGTT
>Ga0302299_10000369_pt1 | contig 23959 bp, 21 predicted proteins | sample III_Fen_N3_4_FD_198795 | JGI IMG/M metagenome (GOLD analysis project Ga0302299, IMG submission 198795) | Peat permafrost microbial communities from Stordalen Mire near Abisko, Sweden - III_Fen_N3_4 | ecosystem: Environmental > Terrestrial > Soil > Wetlands > Permafrost | place: Sweden: Abisko...
GTCCGACGGTCCCGACGAGGAGTGAACGCCCACGCCGAGGCGCTCGCCGCCCTGCGTGACTGGTCACCCCCGACGTCGGAGCAGGCCGCATTGCGCGACCGCTACGTCTCCCACCTCGCTCGACACCCGGACGGGCTGACGCGCTCCTGCCGTCCCGACCACCTCACCGCCAGCACGCTCGTGCTCAGTGCGGACGGTGAGTCGGTCCTGCTCACCCTGCATGCCAAGGCACGTCGGTGGTTCCAGCTCGGCGGCCACGTCGAGCCCGGCGACGTCACCCTGGCCGGGGCCGCACTCCGCGAGGCCACCGAGGAGTCCGGGCTGGCCTCGCTCTCCCTCGACCCGGTGCCGGTCCAGCTCAGCGAGCACGCCGTACCGTTCTGCGGCCCGTACGGCGACGTGCACCACCTCGACGTCCGGTTCCTCGCCGTGGCCCCGGCCGGCGCCGCACCCGAGGTCAGCGAAGAGTCGCTCGCGGTCCGCTGGTGGCCGGCGGGCGCGCTACCGGACCCGGAAGCCGACCTGGTCGAGCTGGTCGCCCTGGCCCGGGCTCGCCGTCAGCCGTCGGGGTCGTCGGCCGTGCCCTCGAGCCGCGCGCCCGCGGAGTAGCCGTCGAGCCAGGCCTTGGCGGGCTCGGCGCGTGGGTAGCGGGCGACCAGGGACCAGAAGCGGGGGTTGTGCCCCGCCTCGAGCAGGTGGGCGAGCTCGTGGACGAGCACGTAGTCGACCACCCAGCCGGGCATGTCCTGGAGCCGGCGCGACAGCCGGATCGTGCGGTCCGCCGGCGTGCACGACCCCCAGCGCGAGCGTTGGTTGTCGACCCAGCGCACAGACGACGGCTCGGCCCGGCCGTCGAGCCACTCCCGGCTGAGCGCGGTGGCGCGGCGCATCAGGTCGTCGTCACCGGGACGGCGGCGGGCCTCGGCCTTCTCGACGCGGGCCACCATCGTCTCGACCCACTCGGCCTCCTGCGCCCGGCTCATCCGCGCCGGGATCAGGACGACGATCCGGTCGCCCTCGCGGTAGGCCGAGACCGTACGCCGGCGGCGGGCCGAGCGGCGTACCTCCACAGGAGTCTGGGTGGGCATGTCGGTCACGCTAGTGGCTGTCGCCGACAGCCCAGGCGAGGAGCCGCTCACGCGGCCAGGTGTTGACGATCCGGTCCGCCTCGATGCCGGCGGCCTCGGCGCGCTCACACCCGTAGTCGAGGAAGTCGAGCTGGCCGGGGGCATGGCTGTCGGAGTCGATCGAGAAGCGGCAGCCGAGGTCTCGCGCGAGCTCGAGGAGCTTCGTCGGCGGGTCGCGCCGCTCGGGACGGGAGTTGATCTCGACCGCCACGTCGTGCTCGACACAGGCCTCGAACACCGCCCGTGCGTCGAACCGGCTCCCTGGTCGGGTGCCGCGGTTGCCGGTCACGAGGCGGCCCGTGCAGTGTCCGAGCACGTTGGTCAGCGGGTTGCGGATCGCACCGATCATGCGGCGGGTCATGGCCTCCGGCTCCATCTTCAGCTTGGAGTGCACGCTCGCCACCCGGACGTCGAGCCGGCCCAGCAGCTCCACGGTCTGGTCGAGGCCGCCGTCGTCGAGGATGTCGACCTCGATGCCCTTGAGGAGCGTGAAGCCGGAGCCGGCGAGGTGGTCGTTCACCGCGTCGACCACGCCGAGCTGCTTGGTCAGCCGTGCGGGGCTCAGTCCGTTGGCGACCGTCAGCCGCGGCGAGTGGTCGGTGAGCACGAGGTACTCGTGGCCGAGCTCCATGGCCGTGAACGCCATCTCCTCGATGGGCGAGCCGCCGTCGGACCAGTCGGAGTGGGAGTGCAGGTCACCGCGCAGCTGCCGGCGCAGGTCGTGCCCGCCCGCGGTGAGTGGCCCGGCGTACTCCCGCTCGAGCTTCGCCAGACGGTCGGGCACCTCTCCGCGGACCGCCGCCTCGATCACCGCGGCGGTGCTCGGGCCGATCCCGGCCAGGTCGGTCAGGGTCCCGGCCTCGACCCGCGAGGCCACGTCGTCGCCCGGGAGCGGCAGGATCGTCGCGGCCGCGTTGCGGAACGCCTGGACCCGCCGGGTCTCCTCCCGGCCGCGCTCCATCAGGAACGCCACCCGGCGCAGCGCGGCGACGGGCCCCAGGTCGTACGACGGGTCCTGCGGCGTCATCTGGCTCCTCCCCCTGAGCACGGGCTGCCGGGTATTTTCTCTCCACACCCGGTGCACAGCATTGTGGCTGGTCAGCGGCTCGCGCGCCGCACGGCCCGCCCGGGCTCCACAGCTGTCTCCCCAGACCCGGCCCCGCCCTCCACGGCTTTTCCACAGGCTCCAGGGAGGTTGTCCACAGGTCTGTCCACAGCCGCGGGGGCCAACCCGTCGCATTCCGTTGACCCCGTCGGCGGCCCCCTCCTAGCGTGCTCGCAGACGGGGCCCCAGGCCGCCCGACGACGTAGGCAAGGGGAAGGCAGACGGCGCCTGGTACCTGGGTCCCCGTCTTGCCACGTCCGTTATCCCCCATGCCGGACGTGGTCAACGGCCGGTGACCTCGGGGCACGACGCTCGCGGGCCGCATGGACGGCCTCCCCCGTGGTCGTCGGTGGCGAGCGTCAGGGCTGGGCGAGCGATCCCCACCGCGACCCCGAGTCCAGGTCGGCGTGGCCGCCACCGCGGAGCGCGCGGGTCCTACGAGATCCGCAGCGCGCGCGGTGGCGGCAGTGCCGCCGGACCTGCCCCGGAACCCGCCTCAGGAGGTCTCGGAACCCCGCGATCGCGCCCGGACGCGCTGAGCGTGGAATCGGGCGGTTTCACGCTCAGCGGTGTGCCGTGTGCGTGGCGCGCCCACGGTGTCGTAGGGTCGATCCGACCGGGCGGCACCCGCTGCCCGGCCCCGGCGGGTTTCCCCGGCAACATTCCCGTCGCGACGACCGCGAACGACAAGCAAGGAGGCCGTCATGGCGGAGACCTGGAGCGGCGAGTTCTACTGCGTGAAGTGCAAGGAGAAGCGCGAGGCGGAGGGCGAGGTGCGCGTCAACGACAAGGGCACCCGGATGGCCAAGGCCGTCTGCCCCGTCTGCGGCACCAACCTCAACCGCATCCTCGGCAAGGCCTGAGGCGTACGCGCACCAGAGACGACAGCGACCCCCGGACCTCCTGGTCCGGGGGTCGCGTCATGGTCGGGCCCTGTGGAGGAGCCGCACGGCGCGCTCGCACCCTGTGGCAGCGTGCCGGGTATGCGGACGCGGACCGGATGGACCGGGCTGGCGCGGCCGATGCTGCGCTCCGGGCTCCACGTCGTACGCCGTGACGACGCGCACCTCCAGATCGGGCTCGACGAGCCCGACCGGCTCGTGCTGCGCGACCGGCCCGGACTGTACGCCGCACTGACCGCGCTGGAGCGTCCTCCCGCGGCGGAGCTCCGCCCCGTGCTCCAGCGTCTGGTCGCCGACGGATGGGTGGTGGACGCGGCCGAGCCGAGCCGTCGGGCCCGCGCCCGGGCCGAGGGACGACCGCCGGTGGCGCTCGAGGCGGAAGCCCTCACCAGCGACGCGGTGACCCGGGTGTGCGCGGCCGCCGGACTGCGGGTGTCGGACCGGTCGTCCGCGGCGACGCTCGTCGTCACGCTGGGCGAGCCGCGGCGACGCGTGTCCGACCGGCTGCTGCGCGACGACGTCCCCCACCTGTGGCTGGCGGTGCTGCCCGCGTCGGTCCGGATCGGGCCCTTCGTCGAGCCCGGCCGGACGGCCTGCCTGCGCTGCATCGACGCCCGCCTCGGAGAGCGTGACACGCGCCGGGCGACCGTGCTGCACCAGCTCGACGAGCTCCCGGTGGCGCCGTACGCCAGCTGGGATCCGTGCCTGCTCGACCTCGGCGTCGCCTGGGCGGTCCGCGATGTCGTACGCCGGCTCGACGGGGAGCCGCCTGCCCTGCGGTCGGCGACCGTGACCGTCAGCGCCCACCTCGAGGTCGCGCGGCACGACTGGCTGCGCCACCCCCATTGCGGATGCGCCTGGGGCTAGCCGACGGCCGGCTCACCACCACTCGCTGTCGAGCTTGCCCTCGATGGCGCGCAGATGCTCCCGGGAACAGGTCTCGCAGTACGTCCGGGCGCGGCCGTTCTCCATGGAGGTGGTCCAGCTGAGCGTGGCGGCGTCCTCTGCCTGGCGGCCGCAGAAGTCGCAGGTCTTCATGTCCCCCACTCTAGGTCCGGGACCGGGCTGCCGACCCGGCTCCGGACATGGCGGAGCCCCGGTACGAGCTGGTCGTACCGGGGCTCCGCGTGAACCCGCGATCAGGTCGAGGCGGTGTTCCTCAGTTGGCGCGGGCGAGGGCCAGACGCGCCTGTCGCGCGGCCTGCTCGGCCTTGCGACTCAACCGAAGGGCCGCCGCCTGCTGGCGGCCACGACGGAGCTGCTGCGCCTCTCCCAGGCGCGCGGACATCTGTGCGCGCGCCAGATCTTCGTTGAGAAGGTTGTTCATCATGGTCTTGTTTCCGTTCTGGTGAGTGATCAAGGAAGTGCTTTCGTGTTCGGACATGGTCGGGTCGCTGCTCACGCGGCCTGCTCGTTCTTGCGGGGCCGTCCGCGTGGACGCTTGCGGGGGATCACCACTCCTTGAAGGAACAGCTCTCCGCCCCAGACGCCCCAGGGCTCACGCCGCTCCAGTGCTCCGGAGAGGCAGAGGTCCCGGACGGGGCAGTCCTGGCACAGGGCCTTGGCGAACTCGACGTCGGCAGGAGACTCGGCGAACCACAGCTCCGAGTCGTTGACTCGGCACGGCAGCAGGTCGTCGCGCTCCTGGTCGGCCGCGTCATGGAGCCCACCGAGCGTCGCAGGCAGCGTGTCGGTAGTCCGGTCCCGGCGGTCGAGAACAGTGATGGTCATGTCTGTCACCTCCTTGTTTGACCTGATCGCAGTGCTGTGAAAATCAGAAAGGCCGCGGATCCCGGTGTCGGGTTCCGCGGCCTGGAGGCTGCCGGTGGCTGTTGAGAGTCAACAGGTCGGTGGTCTCCAGGCAGTGGTCCCCGGGAAGTCGCCCTTGGTCGCGAGGCCCATGTCACCCATGAGGCGGATCTGGGCCCACGTCGACACCTGAGTGCCGGCGACGGCCGCGCACGAGGCTCCGCGCACGACGGAGGAGTGGCCATACGCGGACACGCCGAACGCCGGGCTCAGAGCCGTCATCGTCGGGATGTTGTTGATCATGCGGGCCACCTCCTTCGGTGCATCGGGCGCGGACCGTGCCACGGGTCCTGGTGCGCGTGTGTGATGAACGGAACGGTACCGGCCGCCCTCCGTAAGCGGCAAACCATTTAGTGGGTATTTCTGGAGAAAGTTCCCGGACCGTTACCTGCGGCCTACTCCACGACGGCGAGCAGGGAGTCGCCGTAGCGTTCGAGCTTCGCCGGGCCCACGCCGCTGATCCGGAGCAGTGCTGCCGCCGACGTCGGGCGCTGCTCGGCGATCAGCTGGAGCGTGGCGTCGGTGAAGACCACGAACGCCGGCACCTCGTCCTCGTCAGCCCGGGCCTTGCGCCAGACACGCAGCCGCTCGAACAGCTCCTCGTCGTAGGACGCCGGGCAGTCGTGGCAGCGGCCCCGCTTCTTCTCGACCGCGCTGGAGAGCGGCGTGCCGCACTCGCGGCAGTGTGCGGCGCGGCGCGCCTTCGGGCGGGTGGGCTGGGCGCGCGCCTCGTCAGGGAGCAGCGGGTCGAGGAACCGGGAGGGCGGGCGGTTGCCGCGACCACCCGGCGTACGGGCGGAGGCCCAGGAGACCGAGAGGTGGAGGCGCGCGCGCGTCATGCCGACGTAGAGGAGGCGACGCTCCTCCTCGATCTCGGCCGGCGTCGTCGCATGGGACAGGGGCATCGCGCCGTCGTGCATCCCGGCCAGGAAGACGGCATCCCACTCCAGGCCCTTCGCCGCGTGGAGCGTCGAGAGAGTCACGCCACCCGCCGCCGGAGCGTGCTGCTCGGCCGCCCGCCGCTCCAGGTCGGCCACGAACTCCGCGGCCGTGAGGCCGGCGGACTCCTCGGCCATCCCCACCAGCGCCTGGAGCGACTCCCAGCGGTCGCGGGTCTGGCCGCGCACGGCCGGCGCCTCGGGGGTCCAGCCCATGCCGCCCAGGGTCGCCCGGACGAGCTCGGCGACCGGGGTGGCACCGCCGTCGATGTGGGCTGCACCCCGGATGAGCGTCACCGCCTGGCGCACCTCGCCGCGCTCGAAGAACCGGGCGGCGCCGCGGACGACGTAGGGGATGCCTCGGCTGGCGAGGGCCTCCTCGAAGGCCTCGGACTGGGCGTTGATGCGGAACAGGACGGCGATCTCGGACGTCGGCACACCGTCGGCGACCAGCCGGCCGGCGGCCTCGGCCACCGCCTCCGCCTCGGCGACCTCGTCGGGCGCCGGGACGTAACGCACGGCCGGGCCGGCCGGTCGCTGCGCCCGCAGCCGCACGGACGTCGTGGACGACCCGGCGAGCACCGTGTTGGCGGCCTCGACCACCTCGGGGGTCGAGCGGTAGTTGCGGCTGAGCTCGACCGAGGTGGTGCCCGGGAACTTCTTGCCGAAGTCCCTCAGGTAGTCGGCGTTGGCACCGGCGAAGGAGTAGATCGTCTGGGCGGGGTCACCGACGACACAGATCTCGTTGCGGCCGCCGAGCCACAGGTCGAGCAGCGCCGACTGGATCGGCGAGACGTCCTGGAACTCGTCCACGACGAACCACTTGTACTGCGCCCGGACCTGCGCCGCGACGCGCTCCTCCTCCGCCAGCATCCCCGCGGTCAGGAGGAGGACGTCCTCCATGTCCATGCGGGACTGGGAGCGCTTGGTCTCCTCGTAGCCGCCGAAGAGGCGTCCCACGGTCTCGAGGTCGAGGTTGGCCACGGCTCGCCCACGGGCGGCTGCCACGGCGGCGTAGTCGTCGGGGCCGACGTTGCTGACCTTGGCCCACTCGATCTCGGACGCCAGGTCGCGGAGCAGGGCCTGGTCGGTCTGCAGGCGCTGACGCCGGGCGGCGGCGGCGACCAGCGCCAGCTTGGACTCGGTCAGGGTCGGCAGCTCGCCGCCGTAGGTGGTCGGCCAGAACCAGCGCAGCTGCCGCAGCGCCGCGCTGTGGAACGTGCGCGCCTGGACGCCCGGCGCGCCGAGCCGGTGGAGCCGTCCGCGCATCTCGCCGGCCGCACGGGTGGTGAACGTGACCGCGAGCACCTCGGTCGGGGCGTAGATCCCCTCGGCCACGCCGTGCGCGATCCGGTGGGTGATGGCGCGGGTCTTGCCGGTGCCGGCGCCGGCCAGGACGCGCACCGGGCCGCGCAGCGCCTCGGCGACCTGGCGCTGCTCGGGATCGAGGGCTCCGAGGAGGTCGGGGTCGGTCACAGCCTGGAACAACTCCTGAGCAAGGATGGTTGAAGGTGTCATCACAGTAGACGGCGGAAGGGACAGTCCTCGATGAGTGGCTCGGTCACGATGTACACGACCCCGTGGTGTGGCTACTGCCACCGCCTGAAGGGCCAGATGGACCGCGAGGGGATCGCGTTCGAGGTGATCGACATCGAGCAGCAGCCCGAGGCCGCGGAGGTCGTGGAGCGCGTCAACAACGGCAACCAGACCGTGCCCACGCTGGTCTACGCCGACGGCTCGGCGCAGACGAACCCGTCGGTGGCCCAGGTCAAGGCGAAGCTGGCGGCGCTGGCGTCCTGAGCGAGGACTGGGCGACCGGCGGAGCCGGTTCGCTCACCCGCAAGCGAACGGCGAAGCACGCTCGTGTGCGAGCTCACTACCACGAGCCGGGCAGCGGGCCGCCGTACCAGTGCTCGACGAGTGACCGCGAGATCGAGACGCCGCCGGGGAGCACCAACGTCCCCGCCCCGGCCTGGTCCCTCATCTGCTCGCGGGTGAACCACCGGGCGTCCTGGATCTCGCGCCCGTCCACCTCGATCACGTCGGACGACGCTCGCCCCAGGAACCCCACCATCAGGCTGGCCGGCAGCGGCCAGGGCTGGTTGCCGAAGTAGGTCGCCTCGTCCACGACGACGCCGGTCTCCTCGGCGACCTCACGGCGTACGGCGTCCTCCAGCGTCTCGCCCGGTTCCAGGAAGCCGGCCAGGGTGGAGTAGCGCCCTGCCGGCCAGGAGTCCTGGCGTCCGAGCAGCAGACCCTCGTCCGTCGACCCGGGCTCACCGCGCGTGATCGCCATGATCACGGCCGGGTCGGTGCGTGGGAACTGGCGGCGGCGGCACTCGACGCAGGCGAGCTCGTGGCCTGCCATCTGCACCTCCAGCCGGCCGCCGCACCGTGGGCAGTGCCGCGTGGCGAACAGCCACTCCGCGAGCCCGATCGCGTGGAAGACCAACGGAGCCTGCTCGACGGCGTCGCCGGCGAGGTGCGGCAGGAGCCCCCGGAGCCCGACCCAGTCGTCGCCGTCGGCGTCGCCGGGGTCGAGGACGAGCGCGAACCACACCCGCCCGTCCCGCTCGCCGAGCAGCACGCGGGTGCCGTCGCCGGGTGCGTCCGAGGGTGACACCCAATGCGGCACCTCGTCGACATGACGCACGCGGGTGCCGGCCACCACAAGGACCCGGGTCTCCGGATCGGCCCAGGCGGCGTCCAGCCAGGCGTCGTCCGCGCGACGCTCCCCCACCCGGTCATGCGGGTCCGCGGCCAGCGCGACGTGCGGATACCTCACGCCTCGCAGGTTAGTCCCGGATCGTGCGCGACCCGGCCAGCAGGCCACGGCGGACCAGGTGCACGGTCATGAGGTCCGCCATCGGGAGGAGCTGTGCTCGCGCCCACACGCGCTGAATCCCCACGTTCGCGCCCTGCGTCGAGGTCACCACGCGAGGGATGCCCCGGCTGACGGCCACCTGACCGGCACGCGCCATCAGGACGCCATACAGTGCACGCCCACGCGCCCGAGGAGTCACGCCCGCGAGCATCCACTCAAGGTTCGCCCCAGACGGATCGGCGAGCCACATGCCCCATGCGTCAACCTCACCATCACTCACCAGCACCGCTCCGTTCTCCGGGTCGGCCCGCAACGTGCGCGCCACCCAATCGACGTACCCTTCTGTGGCGAGAGCAGGGTCGAGTAGAGGGTTGGCGGAGTAGTGGTTGACGTAGTTCGCGAACGCGACTGCGACGGCGTGGCTCAACTTGCCAGGATCGACCTCGTCGGCTCGAACCATCTCGGGCGTCGATGCGTCGACGCTCGCGCTGCTGGCCACCGTCGCTGACGAAGCCTGCCAGTACGTCAGAGAGTCAGCCGGGAGGACGTCACGCCCTGTCGCAGCGAGCACTCCCGCGCAGGTTGCAAGCTGCGAGGGGTAGCGGACGATGAGCACGTCCTCATCTCGGTCGAGGGCGGCAGCGAGCCTTCCGCTGGTTTCTTGACTCCACGTCACGCGCTGCCCCACGACCACGCGCCCGATATCCAGCCCGAAGCGACGCGACTCGACCTCGCTTGGCGAGGCCAGGATCTGGTCGTGGTCAAGGTCGTGCCAACTCATGAGACGGTCCGATAGGACGTGACAGCGGCGATGATCCGATCGACGTCCGCACGAGTCAGGTCGGCGTGCAAGGGCAGTCGCACCAGTCGCCTTGACGCCCGGAGCGACACCTCGCAAGGTCGCGGGGCATAGGCGAGTCGGCGACCGGCCACGGATTCGTCCAGGGCCTGGTAGTGGAAGGCCGCGACGATGTCGCGCTCGCGGAGATGGCGGATCAGACCGGCCTGGTCGTCGTCGGTCGGCATCATCATCCAGTACAGGTGGGCCGGGTGCTCGCTGCCGAGGGTGGGGTTCATCCGCTCGACGCCCGCATTCTCGGCCCACTCGAGCAACCGAACGTCGTATGCGTCCCACACCCGGTGGCGGGCGTCCTGGATCTCGTCGAACCGCTCCATCTGGGCGAGCAGCAGCGCGGCGGAGATCTCGCTCAGCAGGTACGACGACCCGTGGTCGGTCCAGGTGTACTTGTCGATCTCGCCGCGGAGGAACTGGCGCCGGTTGGTGCCCTTCTCGCGGATGACCTCGGCCCGCTGCATCAGAGCCGGGTCGTTGACGAGCAGCGCGCCACCCTCGCCGCAGGCGATGTTCTTGGTGTCGTGCCAGCTCTGGGTGCCGAGTGCGCCGAAGGTGCCGAGGTGCTGCCCCTTCCAGAGCGCGCCGATGCCGTGGGCGTTGTCCTCGACCAGCGGGATGCCGCGCGGCTCGAGCAGGTCGAGGAGGCCGTCGATGTCGACCGCGACGCCGCCGTAGTGCACCGCGAACACGGCGCGCGTCCGGTCGGTGAGCGCGCCGGCCACCTGCTCCACGTCGATGTTCAGGGTATGCGGGTCCACGTCCACCAGGACCGGCGTGGCACCGCGCAGAGCCACCGCGGTCACCGTCGACGGGAACGTGAAGGACGGGCAGATCACCTCGTCGCCGGGGCCGAGCTCGAGCAGCAGCGCGGACAGCTCCAGCGCGTGGGTGCACGACGACGTCAGCAGGGCACCGTGGGTGCCGGTGCGCCGCACCAGCCAGTCGGTGGCCCGCTCGGTGAACTCACCGTCTCCGTGCCACACCATCGACGTCAGCACACGGTCGACGTACGCCCGTTCCAGGGCGGACGTCTGTGGCTGAGAGAGGCGGATGAGCTCCACATTCCGAGCGTGACACAAACGTTCACGATGCGAAGCGAAACCGGTTATTCCAGCTCTGCGCCAGAGATGACGGCTTCCGCGACCGCATCGGGTCCGCTGTGCACCTCGACCAGCTGAGGCAGCCCCAGGCCGGGCACCCCGGCCAGTGGCCCACCATCGTGCCCGTCGACGCGGACCAGGTACGCCGGTCGCTGCATCGACCGGAAGTGCAGGCGTCCGATGTACTCGCCCAGGACCCCGATCGAGAGCATCATCGCCCCGCTGAACGCGGTCAGGAGTGCCACCAGCGTGGTGAAGCCGGCCACCTTGATCTGGCCGAGCGCGTGCATGACCAGGATGTCGACCAGCCCGAACAGCCCGAGGAACGAGCAGATGAACCCGAGCCAGATCACCAGCCGCAGCGGGATCGTGCCGTAGCCGGTGACCATGTTCCAGGCATGGCGGATGAGCCCGGTCAACGAGTAGTTGGACCGCCCGGAGGCCCGCTCGTCCATCCGGACCGGGACGCCCACGACCGAGGTCGTCGTCCACGACAGGACCACGTCGAGGGACACGAACGGGTCGGCGATGTGGGCGAAGCCCTCACGCAGCTCGGTGCGGAACGCGCGGAACGCGCTCACCTGGCGGGCGTTGGGTACCCCCGCCATGGCCAGGCCGGTCTTCAGCATCCGGGACGCCATCGAGCGCGCGTAGCCGTGCTCCTCGGTGATCGCCGTGCCGTAGACCAGGTCGACCACCGGGTTGAGCAGCGGCTCGACCAGCCCAGCGATCTGGTCGGGGCGGTGCTGGAGGTCGTCGTCCATCGTGACGGTGATCTCGTACTGTGCGCGGCTCAACCCGGCCATCAGCGCGTTGTGCTGCCCGTAGTTGCGGCGCAGCAGGAGGGCCCGTACGGCGTCCGGGCGCTCCAGCTCGAGGGAGCGCGCCACGGCGTACGTGTCGTCCGGCGACCCGTCGACGACCAGGATGATCTCGTAGGACGTCGCCACCAGAGGCAGGTGCTGGTGCAGCTGGGCCACGAGCTCTTCCAACGTCGCGCGCGACCGGTAGCACGGAACCACGACGGAGATCCTCACCCGAGGAGTATGCGGCATTTACCTTCGCCGCTCAGGCGATTCGCGTAGCGTGATGCCGACTTCCAGCAGACCAGACGGAGCCTTGACGTGACATCCGGCGTTCGAGACGTGCCGACCGACGCAGTCGACACACCAGCGGCGGTGCCGGGCGCGGACGCCCGCCGGCGCTGGTGGCTCGTGCCCCTGGGTATCTTCCTGCTGAGTCGGGTCGCGGACGCCGTCCTGTTGCTCTTCCTCGCCCGTTCAGAAGGATCCGCTGAGGCCTATCCAGGCAACGGCGCAGTCCCGGTCCTCCGCGAACCCGCGTCCTACTTCAATGTGGTGCAGAACTGGGACGGCCAGTGGTTCCGGCTCATCGCCGAGCACGGCTACCCGTCGACCCTGCCCACCGATCACGGTGTCGTGACACAGAACCAATGGGCGTTCTACCCGCTGTTCCCGGGTCTCGTGCGGGCGATCATGTCGGTGACACACCTGCCGTTCGGCGTCGCCGCGTCGTTCCTGAACATCGCTCTGGCATCGATCGCGATGTGCCTGGTGTACCGGATGGTCTCGCGCACGGCGTCCGGGTTCGCCGGTGCGATGACGGTCGTGGTGCTGTCGACGTTTCCGTCCGCAGTGGTGTTCCAGCTGGCCTACTCCGAGGCTCTGACCTTCCTGCTGGTCGTCACCGCGCTCTGGTGCCTGAGCACACGTCGGTACGGCGGCGTTCTCGCAGCGGGTGTGCTGCTCTCCCTGACTCGCCCGATCGTGCTACCTCTCGTCCTGGTCGTGGGTCTTCACGCCTTTGTTCGGTGGCGCACCCGCGACCGGGATCCCTTTCCCACGCGTGAACGGGTCCGGCTGGTCGCAGCGGCCGTCGGACTTGCGCTCTCCTTCGGGATCTGGCCCCTGATCGGCTGGCTCCGGACCGGCACGCCCAACGCCTACACAGACTCGATCGGCTCGTGGTCACGCACGCTCAAGCAGCAGCAGGGCTACGTCTCCTGGGTGACCGACGCCTTCACTGGCCACTGGGTCGCGGGGACTGCCATGATCCTGGCCGTCGCCGCCCAGTGGTTTCTCCTCCTGCGGAGCAAGCACCGATTCCTGTGGCCGCCCGAGCTGCGGTGGTGGAGCCTGTCGTACGGCGCTTACATCCTGCTGGCGACGCGCCCGCAGACCAGCTTCGTCCGCCACGCCATGCTCGCGATCGTGCCGTGGTGGCCGTTCCCCGAGGTCGGTGAGCAGGTTCGGAGCCGCCGGGAGATGGTCCTCCTCGCGTCGATGGCGGGAGCGTTCGGGCTGGCGGCGCAGTTCTTCTGGATCCGTTGGCTCTTCATCCCAGGACCACACTTCCTCCCAACCGGCTTTCCCTGAGCCGATCGGCCATCCCGTATCAAACGCAGTGTCCCCTAGCCGGCACCGAGGTCACCGGACGCGCACACGGCGAGCACAGGGTTCGGACAGCGATCACGCAGTATCGTCGGCCACCCGACCGCGACTTCCTGGAGACGACGCATGAGCCCCGCTCGACGACTGGTCGCCTACGTGCTGCCGGTCCACAACGAGGCCGCCGGCATCCGTGCGTTCCACGAGGCGCTGATCACCGCGACGGACAAGCGCCCCGACCTCGACTTCGAGTTCGTCTACGTCGACGACGGCAGCCGCGACGAGTCGCTGGACCTGCTCCTGGCGCTGCGCGAGGCCGACCAGCGAGTGACCGTGATCGCGCTGGCCCGCAACTTCGGGCACCAGATCGCAGTGACGGCCGGGCTCGATGCCGCGGCCGGACGCGACGCGGTCCTGATCATGGACACCGACCTCCAGGACCCGCCGGAGGTCAGCCTGCGCCTGATCGAGACATGGGAGTCGGGCGCCGACGTCGCCTACGCCCAGCGCCGGACCCGGAGCGACTCGCCGTTCAAGAAGGGCACGGCCTTTGCCTTCTACTGGATGCTCACCCGGCTCGCGTCGATCGACATCCCACGCAACGTCGGCGACTTCCGGCTGATGGACCGGCGCGTGGTCGCGGAGGTGATCCGCTACCGCGAGCACGACCGCTTCCTGCGAGGCATCGTGGCCCACGTCGGCTTCCGGCAGGAGGCCGTGCCGTTCGACCGCGACCCGCGTTTCGCCGGCTCCTCCTCCTACCCGCTCCGCACGATGCTCAAGCTCGCCGCCGACGGCATCCTCGGCTTCTCGACGTTCCCACTGCGACTGATCTCCCGGCTGGGGCTCGTGATCTCCTTCCTCAGCGTGGTCGCGGCGTTCTTCGTCGTCTACGTCCGCGTCTTCGAGCCCAGCAAGGCCGTGCCCGGCTGGGCGTTCATCGCGGTCGGCATGTTCCTGCTCAGCGGGCTCCAGCTGCTGATGATGGGTGTGATCGGCAGCTATCTCGGCCGGGTGTACGTCGAGACCCAGGACCGCCCGCTCTACTCGCTGGCCCTGATGGCGCGCGGCCACCGCGGACCTGACGCATGAGCACCCACGTCGGCGCCGCGGCAGGCGAGATCGCACCCGTCGTCCTGATGCCCGGCGACCCGCTGCGCGCGAGATGGATCGCCGAGACCTTCCTCGACGACGCGCGGTGCTACACCGAGGTCCGCGGCATGCTCGGCTTCACCGGCACCTGGCACGGCGAGCGGGTGTCGGTCCAGGGGTCCGGCATGGGCCAGCCGTCCTTGGCGATCTACGTCAACGAGCTCTTCCGCGAGTACGACGTGCAGTCGGTCGTCCGGGTCGGCTCGTGCGGTGCGCTGGCCGAGGGCTTGGCCCTCCGGGACGTGGTCATCGGGGCCGGCGCGTGCACCGACTCGTCGATGAACCGGATCACCTTCGAGGGCCTCGACTACGCCCCGGTCGCCGACTTCGGCCTACTCCGGGCCGCCGTGGAGGCAGCCGAGCGTCGCGGCACCGACGTCCACGTGGGGCTGCTCTTCTCCAGCGACTCGTTCTACGCCGCGCGCCCCGAGCTCGTCTCGCGGATGGTGGGCTACGGCGTGCTCGCCGTGGAGATGGAGGCGAGCGCGCTCTACACCCTTGCGGCCAAGCACGGCCGTCGGGCGCTCGCCATCTGTACCGTCTCCGACCACGTCGTCAGCGGCCAGGAGACCACGGCGTCCGAGCGTGAGCAGACCTTCGGCGACATGGTCGAGATCGCCCTGGCCGCCGCCGTCGGCCGCAGCTGACGCTCAGGGCACGAACACCGCTTCGAGCTCCGACCGGCCGGGGAGGCCCTCCGGCTCGACGACCGTGCCGGTGCGGACGAAGTAGAACTGCGCACGGACCCGCTCCAGCGGCACCCCCCGGAGCTCGGCCCACGCCAGGCGGTAGAGCGCGAGCTGCCACGGGTCGGAGTCGGGTGTCCGGTTGGTCTTCCAGTCCACGACCAGCCACTCGTCGCCGGCCGACCCCTGCTCGGCGTACACCGCGTCGATCCGGCCGCGGACGACCTGACCGCGGAGCACGAGCGCGAACGGCGCCTCGACGGCAGAGGGGATGCGGTCGGCGAACGGTCCGGCCTCGAATGTCGCGATCAGGTCCTGCAGGTCGGCGTCGTCGTCGATGCCGGCGTCACCGCGACCCGGCAGGTCGTCGGGGTCGAAGAGGTCCTGCTGTCCGAAACGGCTCTCGACCCACGCATGGAAGCGGGTGCCGAAGCGGGCCGCCGGCGACGGCTGCCGCGGCATCGGCCTGGCCAGGTCGGCTGCGAAGCTGGCGGGGGTGTCGCGGAGTCGGTTCAGCGCGGTCGCGGACAGGCTCGACGGCAGGGGTACGTCGATCACCGGCGAGCGGTCGCGGCTCGCCTCCTCGACCAGCCGGCCCAGCTCGTCGTCCCACTCCTGGATCCGGCCGAGCACGAGCACGTCGTCGGTCTGGTCTGACCACGGGGCACCGGCCGCGAGCGCCTCGGCCGCAGCGGCGACGAGGGCCGCAGCGTCATGACGGCGGGCGACCTCGGGCGTCTGGTGCGACATCGGCCACGGGAGGTCGGGATCGAGCGCCGCATAGGGGTTGGGCTCGTCCTTGGCCGGCCGGTCGCGCCACGGGTCAGGCAGCGCGTCGCGGTCGGCCAGCGCCCGGACGGTCGCCTCCAGATAGGTCGAGGGCCCGCGGCCCGCCTTGATCTTCGGGGAGAAGCACCACCCGGTGACGCGGAGCCGGTGTCGCGCGCGGGTCCAGGCGACGTACGCGAGCCGGAGCTCCTCGATGCGCTCGTGCTCCTTGGTCGCTGCCGTGAAGGCGGCGATGTCGGCCGGCGTGTGCCCGGTGAGACCCGGCCGGTCGCGGGCGTCGCCACGGAGCCGACCGGGCATCACGAACGGCACGGTGAGCCAGGTGGAGCGGGTGCGGTCGGTGGGGAACTTGCGCTCGGTGACACCGGGGACGAACACGACGTCCCACTCCAGGCCCTTGGCCCGGTGGACGGTGAGGAGCTTGACGGAGTCGGCCTCGCTGGGGGTGGCCACGTCGAGGCCCTGACCGTAGGCGTCCTCGGCCTCGAGCCAGGCCAGCAGGGCGGCCAGCGTCACCTGGCCGTCGACGGCCTGGAACTCCGAGACCGCCTGGACGAAGAGGTCGAGGTTGTCGCGCCGGGCCGCGGCCGCGGGACTGGCCGACGACGCGAGCTCGACGTCGATGCCGCAGGTGTCGATGATCCGGCGGACCAGGTCGAGGATCGGCTCCCCCACGGCCGACCGGAGCCGGCGCAGCTCAGCGGCGAGCAACGCGAACCGGGCCCGCGCCTCGGGTGAGTAGTCGAGCTCGCCCGGTGACTCCAGTGCGTCGCCCAGTGAGGCGACCTCGGCCGGGTCGGACCCGGAGACGGCCGCGTCGAGCTCGGCCCGGATGTCGTCGTAGGAGACCCGGCCGCGGCGCCCGGAGAGATCGGCGGCGCGGCGCCCGAGCAGGGCGAGGTCGCGGGTGCCGATCGCCCACCGCGGCCCGGCGAGCAGGGTCAGCAGCGAGGCGTTGGCCGTGACGTCCTGGACCAGGGTCAGGGTGGCCACGACCTCGGCCACCTCGGGCAGCCGCAGCAGGCCCTTGAGCCCGACGATCTCGACCGGGATCTCGCGCCGGGTGAGGGCGTCGAACACGTCGGCCGCATGGGAGTTGTCGCGCGTCAGTACGCCGATCTCGCGCCAGGACGGCTCGGCCATGGCCGCGTGCGCCGCCGTCACGGCTTCGCCCAGCGCGGTGAGCTCGTCGTCGTAGGTCTCGTAGAGCCCGGCCGTGACCACGCCGATCTCTGCCTCGGGCTTCGGCTCGAGCGGCCGGAGCTCCGGTCGCAGCGCGTAGAGCTCGGCCGCGAGCTGGTTGGCGGTGTCGAGGATCGCGATGTCGGAGCGGCGGTTGACCGTCAGGGGGTAGGACGCGGCGCGGCCGTCGGGTGACGGGAACGCGTCGGGGAACTCCAGGATGTTGGAGACCGACGCGCCGCGCCAGCCGTAGATCGCCTGGTTGGGGTCACCGACTGCGGTCACGGGATGCCCGAGCCCGTGGGCGACGTCGGCACCGCTGAACAGCCGCGCGAGCATCAGCGCCTGGGCGACCGAGGTGTCCTGGTACTCGTCGAGCAGGACCACCCGGAACCTCGCCCGCTCGGTCTCCCCGACCTCGGGGCAGTCACGGGCGAGGCGAGCGGTCAGCGCGATCTGGTCCGAGAAGTCCATCAGCCCGTGGTGGCGCTTGAGCACGCGGTACTCCTCGACGAGGTCGAGCAGCTCCGCGCGCCGGTCGATCGCGAGGATCGCCTTCTCGTTGCGCTCGCGGTAGGTCTTGCGGCCCTCGCCCGCCATCCCCTCGACGAACAACGTCCGCTCACCTGCGTCGAGCGTGCGGACCTGGTCGGGCCCCACGAGGTGCTCCGAGAGCTCGGCGTCGAGGGCGAGCAGCCACTGCACCACGAGCTGGGGAGCGTCGCTGAGGTGCTGGACGGGCGCGGTGTGGCGCGCGATCGTGCGCCCGGCCAGCTGGTAGCGCGAGGCGTCGGCGATCAGGCGGGTGTCGGGCTCGTGCCCGATCCGGAGGCCGTGCTCGGTGAGCAGGCCTGCGGCGTAGGAGTGGTAGGTCGCGACGGTGGGCTCCTCGACCTCCTCACCGTCGTCGAGCCGTTGGCCGCGCACCGGGAGCAGGCCGGCGGCCCGGAGCGACTCGCGGATCCGGGTGGCCAGCTCGGCGGTGGCCTTCGTGGTGAAGGTCAGCCCGAGCACCTCCGCGGGAGCGACCTGGCCCGTGGCGACCAGCCAGACCACGCGCGCGGCCATCACCGTGGTCTTGCCCGACCCCGCGCCGGCGATCACGACGGCCGGCTCGAGCGGGGCGGTGATCGCCGCGAACTGCTGAGCGCTGAACGTGAAGTCGGCGCGCATCACCGCGCGCAGCTGCTCGGGCGTCTCGATGGTGTGGGTCACGAGAGCACCGATCCCGACGACTTCGCAGGACAGATCGCGTGGAAGTCGCATCGGTCGCACTGAGCGCCGCGGCGCGCCACGAACTCCTCGTCGCGGACGGCCCGCACCGCGGCCATCAGCTGGCGCTCGATCACCGTCACGCCGTCGGCGTCGGGCACCTGGGGCGCCTGCGGTTGGACCTTGGGCAGGTCGTTCCCGAGCCGGAGCTGGACCAGCTCGGCTCCCCCGGACCGCACCGGCCGCCCGACGGCCTCGTCGGCCGCCCCGTGGTCTACCGCGAGCTGGTAGAGGCCGAGCTGGGGGTTCTCCGGGAGCGAGGTGTCGGTGGGTGCGTACTTGCCGGTCTTGAGGTCGACGACCACGACGTGGCCGTCGTCGTCGAGCTCGAGCCGGTCGACGTAGCCGATGAGACCCACCCGCTGACCGTCGGGCAGCTCGACGGTCGCGGTGATCCGGCCCTCCGACGACACGTGGGTGCGGGCCCCCGGGCGGACCTGCCAGGCCACGAAGCGGGCGAGCGCGTCGCGGACGGCCTCTCGCTCGCGCTCGCCGGACCATGGCGTCCGGAACGACATCCGGTCCCATACGTCGTCGACGAGAGTCATCAGCTCGGTCATCAGCTCCGGGCCGGGCTCGAGCTCGCCCTTGGCCATCCGGTCGGCCAGCGCGTGGACGATGATGCCGAACCCCTGCGCGGTCGAGCTCACGACGGTGCCGCCGGCCTCCTGCTGGAGGAACCACTGGGCCGGGCAGGTGATCAGCCCCTGCAAGGCGCTCGCCGAGAGACGGACCGGCTCGGATCCTGGCCGGACGGGCGCCGTGGCACGGCTCGGTGAGCGCAGTCCCCACCACGAGGCGGGATCGGCGGCCGGGGCGAGCGGTCGGCCGCGGACCTCGGTGAGGGCCAGCGCCGCCAGCCGGTGGGCGGCGGCGCGGCGGAGGTCGTCGGGCTGTGCGGGGTCGGCGACGGTACGCCGGAGCTCGGCGACCAGACCGGCCAGCGACAGCGGTCGACGCGGCCGGCCCTGGTGGTGCTCCGGCGCGCCGGCGCCGAGCTCGTGGAGGAAACGGGACGGCTGCTCGCCGTCGTCGTCCGGCGAGGCGACCGCGGTCACCACCAGCCGTCGCCGCGCGCGGGTCGCCGCGACGTAGAACAGCCGGCGCTCCTCGGCGAGCAGGGCCGCGGGCGTCAGTGGCGGGACCAGGCCCTCGCGACCGATCCGGTCGGCCCCGAGCAGGGTGTTGCGGCGGCGCAGGTCGGGCCAGGCGCCCTCCTGGACGTGGGCCACGACGACGAGGCCCCACTCCAGACCCTTCGACCGGTGGGCGGTCAGGAGCCGGACGGCATCACCGCGGACCCCGCGCTCCGCCAGTGTGTCGGCCGGGATCTCCTGCGCGGACAGGGTGTCGAGGAACTCACGGAGCCCGACATGCCCGGCCTGCTCCTCGGACCGGGCGGCCGCGTCGAAGAGCGCGCAGATCGCGTCGAGGTCGCGGTGGGCCAGGCGGGCGGACTGCCCCCCGAGCTCGGACTGGTGGCGCAGCCGCGCGCCCCAGTCGGTGCCGTCCCAGAGGGTCCAGAGCACCTGCTCGGGGCTGTCGCCGGCATCGAGTCTCTCGCGCGCGAGGCGGACGAGGGCCACCACGCGTCGGGCTCGGTCGGCGGCCTCACCGCGCACCCCGTCGAGGAAGCCCGCGACGGTCACCGCACGGCGTACGAGCTCCCGGGAGGGTACGGCGTCGTCGCGGCTGCGCAGCGCACGCGCCAGCCCGCGGAGGTCGTGGGCGTCCAGACCGCCCAGGGGCGAGGTCAGCAGCGCCTCGGCCCGGTCGGCCGCCACGACGTCGGGATCGTCGAGGTCGTCGATGTCGAGGTCGACGACCACGCGGAGCGTGGCGAGCAGCGGCAGCACGGCGGGCTCGCGGACGAGCGGCGTCTCGTCGCTGGACACCTCGACCGGGACACCCGCCGCGCTCAGCGAGCGGCGCAGCGCCGGGATGGAGGTGCGTCCCGACCGGACGAGCACGGCCATGTCGCTCCAGCCGACGCCGTCCTCGAGATGGGCTCGGCGGAGCAGGTCGGCGACGTGCTCGGTCTCGACCCGTGCGGTGTCGTAGGTCAGCACCTCGACTCGTCCGTCGCCGAGCCCGGGGGCATGGGCGCGCGGGTCGCGGAACACGCGGAACTGCTCGAGCGGGATCGAACCCGTCACGCCGATCGAGGCCGCGATCGACCGTGACGCCCGCAGCAGCCGAAGCCCGAAGCGGCGGGTGGTCCCGAGGGCGATGACCGGCGCCGGCTCGCCGTCGCGGGTGAGGAACGCCGCCGGGAAGTCGAGGATGCCGCGCAGGTCGGCGCCGCGGAAGCCGTAGATCGACTGGTCGGGGTCGCCGACGACGGTCAGGTCGCGGCCGTCGCCGGCCAGCGAGCGCAGCAGGTCGACCTGGGCCGGGTCGGTGTCCTGGTACTCGTCGACGAAGACGTGCGCGAAGCGGCGGCGTACGTCGTCGCGATGCTCGTCGGCGAGCTGCCCGGCCCGCGCGATCAGGTCGGCGTAGTCGAAGGAGTTCTGGAAGCCGAGGACCTGGAGGTACTGCTGCATGAACAGACCTGCGGTCTCGAACTCGGGGACGCCTTCGCGTCGACCCAGCTCGCGCAGGTCGGTGGGGTCGAGGCCCCGCTCACGGGCCCGGGCCAGCACCGACTGGACCTCGGCAGCGAAACCGCGGGTGCCGACCGCGGCGCGCAGTCCCTCCGGCCAGCGGACGGACTCGGGGGCCTCGGTGAGGAGGGCCTGGAGCACGACGTCCTGCTCGGGCGCGGACAGCAGCCGCAGCGGCGCTGTGTAGAGGTCAGCCGGGCTGTAGGCACGGACCAGGCCGTAGGCGAACGAGTGGAACGTCGAGCACATCGTGGTCGAGGTGGTGCGGCCCACCCGGGCCGTCACCCGGTCACGCAGGCTCTCGGCGGCCTTGCGGGAGAACGTGACGGCCAGGATCTGCGACGGGTCGACGTCGCGCCGCTCGATCCGGTCGGCGATCGCCTCGACCAGGGTGGTCGTCTTGCCGGTGCCGGGCCCGGCGAGGACCAGCAGCGGACCCCCGTCGTGGTCGACCACCCGCTGCTGCTCGGGGTCGAGAGCCGTCGGCTCCGTGGCGGCTGTCTCCGGGCGCACGAGGTGGTAGGTCGTGGGCCCGTCGGTCATGGCTCCACCCAACCATCCGCGACCGACGGGCACACGGTGCCCCACTAGGTTGACGGGCATGAGTGAGGCGACACCCGAGGGGCCGCTGGGCGACGTCGTCGTCCTCGACCTGACCCGCGCGCTGGCCGGGCCGCAGGCCGCGATGATGCTCGGCGACCTGGGCGCCCGGGTGATCAAGGTCGAGAGCGCCACCGGGGACGACACCCGCGCCTGGGGACCCCCGTGGGCCGGGGCCGACGCGGGCCACCACGAGGACTCGACGTACTTCATGTCGGCGAACCGCAACAAGGAGTCGATCGTCCTCGACCTCAAGGACCGCGACGACGCGGCGGTGCTGGCCGCGCTGGTACGCCGTTCCGACGTACTGCTGGAGAACTTCCGGGTCGGCGTGCTCGACCGCCTCGGCTTCACCGTGGGGCGGCTCCACGAGCTCAACCCGCGCCTGGTGGTCGGCAGCATCACCGGCTTCGGCCACGACGGTCCGGAGGCCGGCCGCGCCGGCTACGACCAGATCGCGCAGGGCGAGGGCGGCCTGATGTCGGTGACCGGCACCGAGCAGCCGACGAAGGTCGGCGTGCCCATCGCCGATCTCCTGGCCGGCATGAACCTCGCGTACGGCGTGGTGGCCGCGCTGCACGAACGTCACACGACCGGCGTCGGGCGCGTGGTCCGCACCTCGCTGCTCTCGGGCGTGGTCGGGGTCCACGCCTTCCAGGGCACCCGGTGGCTCCTCGGGGGCGAGGTGCCGGGCCTCGCCGGTGCCCACCACCCGGCGATCGCGCCGTACGGCCTGTTCGCGACCGCGTCGTCGCCGCTCCAGGTGGCGGTCGGGTCGGAGAACCTGTGGAAGAAGTTCGCGGCCGCGGTCGGGATGGACGCCGACGACCCGCGCTTCCTCACCAACCGGGAACGGGTCGCGCACCGCGACGACCTGATCGCCGCGATCGAGGTGATCTTCGCGTCCCACCCGGCCGAGCACTGGCTCGACCTGCTCGTCGACGCCGGCATCCCGGCCGGGAAGGTCCGCTCGATGGACGACGTCTACGGGTGGGACCAGGTGCGGTCGCAGGGGCTCGTGCTCGAGGTCGACCACCCGGCGTACGGGTCGCTCGCGCTGACCGGCTCTCCGCTGCGCTTCGACGAGAACGCCTTCAGCGGCGGCCGCGAGCGACACCTCCCGCCGCCGCTGCTCGGCGAGCACGGTGACGCGATCCGGGACTGGTTGGCCGAACCGGGAGCCTGATGTGCGGCTTCACCACCCGAGTGGTCTCCTCACCGAGACTCTCGACGACGTCCGCGCGCACTCGTGGGGGGAGGCCGTCGCACCCCAGATGTGAACCGGTCAGGCGCGCTCGGTGACCATCTCGACCAGGTCGGCCACCGAGTCGACGACGCGGGTCGGCCGGTAGGGGAATGTCGCGACCTGGTCGGGCCGTGTGGAGCCGGTGCCGACCAGGATCGTGCGCAGCCCGGCCTCCAGCCCGCTGACGATGTCGGTGTCCATCCGGTCACCGACCATCACCGTGGTCTCCGAGTGCGCCTCGATCCGGTTCAGAGCGCTGCGCATCATCAGCGGGTTGGGCTTGCCGACGAAGTAGGGCTCTCGCCCTGTGGCGCTGCTGATCAGGGCGGCCACGCTCCCCGTCGCCGGCAGCGTCCCCTGGTGGCTCGGGCCGCTCCGGTCGGGGTTGGTGGCGATGAACCGGGCGCCGTTCTCGATCAGCCGGATCGCTTTGGTGATCGCCTCGAACGAGTAGGTCCGGGTCTCGCCCAGCACGACGTAGTCGGGGTTGCGGTCGGTCATCACGTAGCCGATGTCGTGCATGGCCGTGATCAGACCGCTCTCCCCCACGACGTACGCCGAACCGCCGGGGCGTTGGTCGTCGAGGAAGTCGGCGGTCGCGAGCGCGGAGGTGAAGATGTGGTCCTCGGGCACGTCGATGCCGCTGCCGAGCAGGCGCGCCCGCAGGTCTCGGCGGGTGTAGATCGAGTTGTTGGTCAGCAGGAGGTACTTCAGCCCACTGGCCTTCAGCGCGTCGATGAACTCCGCCGCCCCGGGGATCGGGTCCTCCTCGTGCACCAGCACGCCGTCCATGTCGGTCAGCCAGGTATGGATCGGCTTCAGCTCCGTCATACCCCCCATCATCCCCGGAGCTGCGTGTGCGCTCGGCTGCAGGGATACCCGGCTCACCGGGGATCCCGTCACTTCTCAGGGGTTGCAACCCCTGAGAAGTGACGGGAGTGCCCTCACGATGTGAACGAAGGGACGCGCGAGGTGACACCGAGCATCGCCAGAATGCGTGCGCCGGTGGCGCTCGGTCGCTCCAGGTCGGCCCAGGTGATGCGGATGCACCGCCAACCGGTGAGCTCCGAGATCCTGGACTCACGTTCCTTCTCACGAAGCACCGCGTCCACCACGGACTCCCCCTTGCGGAGGTACTTGAGGTACTTCTCACGGCCGTCGAACTCGAGCCAGACCTTCAGCTCCGGCCAAGCGAAGTCGAGACGGGCGAACAAACGTCCGACATCGTCCAGCACCTCGAACTGGGGATCGGGAGCAGGAATCCCACCGCGATACATCAGCCAGAAGGTTCGGCACTCCCCGACCGACTCCAGGCGCGGATCGGCGAGGCGGAGCACGATGTCGGTCTTCAGGGTGT
>Ga0302299_10000370_pt1 | contig 23956 bp, 19 predicted proteins | sample III_Fen_N3_4_FD_198795 | JGI IMG/M metagenome (GOLD analysis project Ga0302299, IMG submission 198795) | Peat permafrost microbial communities from Stordalen Mire near Abisko, Sweden - III_Fen_N3_4 | ecosystem: Environmental > Terrestrial > Soil > Wetlands > Permafrost | place: Sweden: Abisko...
TCACCCTGGCCGAGGATTTCCCAAGGATCGAGCGGACGCGCAAGCTGCCGGCCGACGGGAGCCGATATTTCGGGCCGTATGCCTCGGCCAGCAGCGTGGACGAGGCGATGAACCTGATCCGGCGCCTATTCCCGTTCCGGACCTGCACGCTCGACATCCACGAGGGCAAGCAGGCGATTGCCCGACCGTGCCTGCTGTACCACATCAAGCGCTGCCAGGCACCGTGCGTCGGGTACATCAGCAAGGCCGACTACCGCGCCCAGATCGCGCAGATCGAGCTGTTCCTAGAAGGCCGCCAGGAGGTCGTGGCGCGCGAGCTGTCGAAGCAGATGCAAGCTGCCTCGGAGGCGACCGAGTACGAGCGCGCGGCGGCCTTGCGCGACAAGGTCAGGGCCATCGAGCGGACGATGGAGTCGCAGAAGATGGCCGCCCACTCCACGACCGAGGAAGACGTGCTCGGTCTGGCCCGCCAGGACACCCAGGCAGCGGTGCAGCTCTTCGCGGTCCGCGGCGGGAAGATGGTCGGGCGCGACGTATTCCTGCTCGACGCCCCGCGCGAATCGGATGACGGCACCGTGCTGGCGGGCTTCGTGCAGCAGTACTACACGCGTGCCACCAGCATCCCGCCGGTCGTCCTCCTGCCCGCTCTCCCGGACGACGCGGCGGATCTCGAGGGGATCCTCACCGCACGACGGGGAGCGGCGGTCCACCTCCGCGTCCCGCAGCGCGGCGAGAAGAAAGGGCTCCTGGAACTCGCCGCTCGCAACGCCACCGAAACGCTGGCCCGCGAACACGCCCGCTGGCTGGCCGACCAGGGCAAGACTCTCGCGGCCCTCGAGGAACTCGCCGACGCCCTGGACTTGCCGGCCGCCCCACTGCGGATCGAGTGCTACGACATCAGCAACTTCCAGGGCGCCCAATCCGTGGGCAGCATGGTCGTTTTCGAGGACGGCCGGCCCCGCACCGGCGAATACCGGCGCTTCCGAATCAAGGAAGTGAAGGGCGCCAACGACTACGCCAGCCATCAGGAGGTCCTGCGACGCCGTTTCGTGCGGGCAAAGTCCGGCGACGAGGGGAGCGAGGAGGAACTGCGCTGGCTGCTTCCGGATCTCGTCGTGATCGATGGCGGCAAGGGCCAGCTTTCCGCGGCCAAGGAAGTGCTCGACGAGCTGGGCTACCACGATCTGGCGGTGGTCGGGCTGGCGAAGGAGCGCGAGGAGATCTTCCTGCCGGGCCGCGACGCGCCGGTATTGCTGCCGACGACATCGCCGGCGCTCTATCTGATGCAGCGGCTCCGCGACGAAGCCCACCGATTCGCGATCACCTACCACCGGGCATTGCGGGCGAAGGCGGCGACGCGCTCCGCATTCGACGACCTGCCCGGCGTCGGGCCCAAACGCCGGGCTGCGCTGCTGCGCGTCTTCGGGTCGGCGAAGCGGGTCCGCGAGGCGCCGGTGGAGCAGGTCGCCGCGGTCCCCGGCATCGGCGCGGCCCTGGCCGTCAAGATCAAAGCCGGTCTCGAACCGTAGCGGGCGGGCGCTCCAGTCCAGCCTGCTGCACGCCGCCCGGGACACCCTGCTATCATCCCGCCTCGTGCGAAGAGTCCTGCCGATCCTGATCCTGGTGCTTGGCGCGCTCGCCATCTTCATCGATATGCCCGGCTCGCATTTCGGGGTGCTGAGCAACATCGATGGCGGCTTCAACCAGCCGCTCGAGACCAAGCTGGGTCTCGACCTCAAGGGCGGGCTGCAGCTCACTTACAAGGCTGTCTACAACGCCGGCAACGCGCCGACCGCGGACCAGATGCAGGTCATCCGGACGATCGTGGAGAACCGCATCAACACCACCGGCGCGGTCGAGCCGATCATCCAGACCGTCGGCACGGACCAGATCCTCGTGGAGGTTCCGGGCGCCCAGGATCCTCAGCAGATCCGCGACCTTGTGGGACGGACCGGCACCCTCGAATTCGTTCTTCTCCCAACCGACGTGTACGGGACGAACGGAACTCCAGGCACCAAGGCCGTGCCCGCGGAAGGCGACACCATCGATCCCGCGCTGCCGGCGAAGTTTGGTGGCAAGGACGTCGATGGCGGTCAGGTTCGTGCCCGCTACGACTCGACATCCACGCCGGCAGGCTGGGTCGTGGACTTCGCTTTCAAGGGCCAGGCAGCCACGGACTTCGCGACCTGGTCGGGTGCCAATGTCAACGCCTTCTTCGCCATCGTCCTCGACGGCAAGGTCGTTTCGGCGCCCTACATCAAGAGCGCAATCACCGGCGGCTCGGGGACGATCAGCGGCGGCAACTTCACGAGCGCCTCCTCTCACCAGCTCGCCACGATCCTGCAGTACGGTGCCCTGCCGTACCCGATCCAGGAGCTCGGCCATAGCGACATTCCGGCCACCCTGGGCCAGAGCTTCCTCAACCAAACTCTGCTCGCGGGCGCGATCGGCATATTCCTCGTAATGCTGTTCATGCTCATCTACTACCGCCTGCCGGGCCTGGTGGCCTGTATCGCCCTTACCTACTACGGCATCGTCGTGCTGGCTCTCTTCCGCGTCGTGCCGGTGACACTCACCCTCGCCGGCATAGCGAGCTTCGTGCTCTCGGTAGGTATGGCGGTCGACGCCAACATCCTGATCTTCGAGCGGACGAAAGAGGAGCTGCGAACAGGCAAGACGCTCGTCTCGGCGACGGAAGCAGGCTTCAACCGCGCTTGGAACTCGATTCTCGACTCGAACGTCTCGAGCCTGATCACCGCGTCGATCCTGTACTTCGGTGGATCGGCCACGATCAAGGGCTTCGCCCTGGTCCTGATCATCGGTGTCGCGACGTCAATGTTTACGGCCGTGACCATGTCGCGCACCCTGATGCGCTTCGTCGTGAAGCAGAACTTCGCCCAGAAGGCGTGGCTGTTCGGCGTCACGGACGAGGAGTTCCAGGCGCGCGCTCTGCCGGGCCGCACTCGCAGGGAGGCCCGCGGTCGTGTTTGACATCATCGGGAAGCGGAACTGGTTCTTCCTCTTCTCGGGGATCATCCTCGTCCCGGGACTGATCTTCATCCTGCTGACGCCCTTGACCGGCGGGCAGGTCGGAATGAAGTTCTCGGTCGACTACACCGGCGGGACGATCTGGGAGATCCAGTTCAACAACCCGAACGCAAACACCGCGGACGTTGTCCGGGTGCTGAACGCGAACGGGATCAAGGACGCCGACGTCAGCGAGGATTCGGCCCACTACTTCACCGTCCGCACAAAAGAGACGAACCTGCTGCCGGCGCCGACTCCGATCCCGGTTCCATCCGTGACCCCGACCGCCAGCGGCCCGACCCCGACCCCGACGGCTACGCCTACGGTCGCACCTACGGCCTCGCCCACGCCGACGGCGGCGCCAACGGCGACCCTCACGGCAGGGCCGACGTCGAGTTCATCGGCCACGGCCGCGCCGACGGCATCGCCCACCGCAACGCCGTCGCCAACCGCGAGTCCGAGCCCGGCCCCGACGCCTCTGCCGACCGGTCGCGACCAGTTCGCCAACAAGAGCTGCGACCGCCATGTCCCGACCGAAGGCCCTCTCGCAAAGGTCGCGGTCGCCCTCCAGGCAGACCCGTCGCTCGGCCCAATCTCGTGTACCCGCATGGAGACCACAGTCGGTCCGATCATCAGCGCTGAGCTGATCCAGCAGGCTGTGCTGCTGATCCTTCTCGGGTCACTTGGCATCCTTACATGGGTCGGCATCCGGTTCCACAGCATCAAGTTCGGCGCCACCGCGCTGGCGGCCCTGCTGCACGACGTGATCGTGGTCGTGGGCATCTTCGCGATCCTGGGCACGCTATTCGGGGTCCAGATAGACGCGCTGTTCGTCACGGCGATACTCACCGTCATCGGCTTCAGCGTGCACGACACGATCGTCGTCTACGACCGGATCCGCGAGAACAAGGCCCGCCACGCCGGTGAGCCGTTCGACCAGATCGTCAACCATTCGATCCTGCAGACCTTCGGCCGGTCGATCAACACCAGCTTCACGGTGGTCCTGACATTGACGGCGCTCCTCTTCTTCGCGGGCGCCTCGATCCACTACTTCGTGCTGGCTCTGCTGATCGGCATCGTCTCGGGCACGTACTCGTCGATCTTCAACGCCAGCCCGCTGCTCGTGGTCTGGCAGCTGTGGGACGACCGCCGCCGTGCCGAGCGTCTGGCCCTGGCCCGCGGTGGCCGACGCAGCAACAACTGATCGCCCGTTTCCGGGTGCCCGGCTTCGGACACGCATACCGGGTAAGCGCCGGATACGTGGCGGGTAAGCCCTTCGTGGCATCCTGATCGATATGGTTCAACCGCTCTTCCACTGGATATCGCCGCGGGATGTTGCCGTCGATCCTGAATGCCTGGCGATCGGCGTCGAGAGAGGAATCTCCGAGCGGCTGCTGCGGATCCTGGCGGCGCGCGGCGTAGCCGGCCCGGACGAACTGCGCATGTTCCTGGCCCCGGCGGAGGACGGCCTCCACGATCCGCGGCTGCTGCCCGACGCGCAGGCCGCTCTCTTGCGGGTGTCGGCGGCACGCGAACGCGGCGAGCGCGTCCTCGTTTACGGCGACTTCGACGCCGATGGGCTTACAGGGCTGACCATCCTGGTGATCGCGCTACGCGCGCTTGGCCTGGACGCGGCCGCGTATGCCCCCGAGCGGCTCGGAGATGGGCACGGCCTGTCGCTCCGGGCGATCGATACTGCGCAGGCTGAAGGCCGGACGCTGATCGTGACCGCCGACTGCGGCACGAGCAGCGGTCCTGAGATCGAGGAAGCCGCCCGGCGCGGTATCGACGTCCTGGTGACCGATCACCACCACGCGGCAACGTGGCCATCGGCCGCCGTGGCGGTGGTCAATCCGCTGCGCGCCGATAGCGCTTACCCGGATCGCTGCCTTACCGGCGCGGGAGTGGCCTGGAAGTTCGCCCAACTCCTCCTCAGCCCGCCGGGCGAGGTCGTTCTGTCTGAGGCGGCCCGTGAGCTGGCCGATCTGGCGATCATCGGCACGGTCGCGGACGTCGCCCCGATACTCGGCGAGAACCGCTCCATCGCCCGGCTCGGGCTCGAACAGCTTCGACGGACGACGCGGCCCGGGCTCGTCGCCCTCCTCTCCCGCGCCGGAATTGCGTCCGAGAAGATCACGCTGGACGACATCGGGTTTGCCATCGCGCCGCGACTGAACGCCGCGGGCAGGGTGGGGGAGGCCGGCCGTGCGGCACGCTTGCTTCTAGCCCAGGACGCGGTCGAGGCGGACACCCTGGCCGACGCGATCGAGGCGGCCAACACGGAACGACGCGGGCTGACCAAGGGCTACCTCGCCGAGGCTCGGCTGGCCCTCGGGCTCGAGCCGGCAGCGGGCGAGGTCGAAAGAGCCGACAAGGGTCCAAAGGCCGGTCCGGCGGGGGACGACGGCGTCGCCACGACCGAACCCTCGACGCCAATAAAGCTGCCCCCGGCCCTTCTCGTCCGGGGCGAGTGGCCCATCGGGCTCATCGGCCTGATCGCCGGCCGGCTTGCCGACGAGACGGGTCGCCCGGCGATCGTGGCCGCGCCGATAGCCGCGGGATCCGAGCTGCTGCGCGCCTCTTGCCGCGGGCCGCAGGGTTGGAGTCTGGCCGAGGCGCTGGTGGAATGTGAGGATTTGCTGGTTCGCCACGGCGGTCACGCCGCGGCCGCAGGTTTCGACATCGAGGCCGACCGCTGGCCGGAGTTCGAGCGCCGTTTCCAGGGGCTTGCTGCCGCGGCACCGCCGCGCCCGACCGGGCAATCGGACTTGTACCTGGACATCGTCATCCCGGCGACGGAGATCGACTATCGTTTTGTGCGGGAACTCGAGATGCTGGAGCCCACCGGTCCGGGCAACCCCGCTCCGGCGTTGGGTCTGACCGGATTGAAGGTTGCGAGAGCGCGTTCCGCGAGCGGCGGGCATACTCAATTAGTATTGGGGCGCGGGCGAGACGTACTCGACGCCGTCGCATTCCGAAGACCGGACCTGGCCAAATCGCTCCGGGAGGGTGACCGAATAGACGTCGTGGCACGAGCGGCCAGTCGCCGTTTCGGGGGTTTCGAGTCGATCCAGCTGGAAGTGCTTGACGCCGCATCCGAGGGTGCGGACCCGGCGGTAGCACCGTCCGGCGCCGATGCGGGCATGCCCGCGAAATTGGGAGGGCCGTTGCCGGCATGACCGATCAGATCGCACCAGCCAACAAGCCGCCCGTGCGCAAGATGTTCGGCGGTAGCCGAATGAGGGTAGCGCCGGCTCTGTCGCTCGTCGGCCTGCTGATCGTCGGCCTGCTGACCGCCGCCATCTATCGCAACTGGACTCCAACGCTCTCCAGCGGCGAGGCGACGCCATCGATCACTCCGGTTCCGGTCGCGAGCGGCCAGACCCCGACTCCCGCTCCGCTGGAGACCATTCACACGAACCCCGAGATCGCCGTCCCCGGCACTCTCGTGTACGCGAAGGGCGGGAACCTCTGGCTCCAGAGCGGCACGACCGCTCGCCAGCTCACCGAGTCGGTCAACGGCTCGCAGGCTTCCCAGCCGGCCTTCTCGCCGGATGGCCAGTGGATCTACTACATCGACACCCGGATCACGCCGGGCAAGTGGTACAACCTCGACAACGTCGGTGAGATCACGAGCTTCATGCTCTATTACCCGGTCCTGGTCGGCATCCACCCCGACGGAACCGGCAAGAGAGAGATCATCTCGGGACTGACCAAGAAGGGTTCGCTCAAGTTCAACTTCCTTATCCGCCAGCCTTCGATTTCGCCAAGCGGAGTCACGGCGGCGATCGTGTCCGATGGTCCGGTCGTGGCGGGCGCCGTCCACGACGCGGTGATCCATTACGTCAATCTGACCAACGGCAGGCTCGGGGCCGCCTTATCCCTGCCGGAGTCGACGCCCCTCGGGCTCTCCGATCCGGAGTTTTCCCCCGACGGGAAGTCGCTCGCCTACACGATGGAAGGTCGAGCCGGTAGATACGGGGCCCCGATCATCTGGATCAGCAGCGGCGGGACGGTCCGCAAGGTGGCAGCCGGCTACCGCGCGCCGTCGTGGTCGCCCGACGGCAAGTATCTGGCTGCGACGAAAGTCAGCGGCGACGCGCTCAACGTCGTCGTCCTTGACGCCGCGACCGGCAAGCAGGTCTCGCAGGTCACCTCCGACGGCGCCTCGTGGGCGCCGGTCTGGTCGCCCGACGGAGACAAGCTCGTCTACATGCACCTCACCGGCACGATCGTGGACCTCAACATGGTCTACATCTCCGGCACCGGAGCCGACCGAACGTACAAGATCGAGCCCAACCTGACCGACTACACGGGCCTGGATGGGCAGTCGACGGCAGCCTGGTACATCCCGGGCTTTGGACCGGTGGCGACCCCGGCGCCGACAGACACGCCGGCCTCGTGCTCCGTTGGGTCTCCCGTGCCGTCCGCTTGCGGCTCGAGCTCCGCCACGGCTTTGCCGACTCCTTCGTGATCGCCTGACCGCCGTCCGCTAACCTTCACCGCGATGAACTCCTATCTCGAGCGCCTGGGCGCCCGCACCGGATCCCTCGGCTCGGTGCTGTGTTTGGGTGTCGATCCCGTTCCCGAGGCGCTGCCGCCGGGCTTCAGCCGCGACCTCTCCGGGGTCGAACGCTTCTGCGAGGTGCTTCTCGACGCGGCGATGCCGTACGCGGCGGCTGTCAAGCCGAACATCGCGTTCTTCGAGGCGTTCGGATCGGCCGGGATCGCGGCGCTCGAGCGGCTGCGGTCGAGAGTGCCGGCGGCCATCGTCTTCGTAGTCGATGGCAAGCGGGGCGACATCGGGACTACGGCCGCCCGGCAGGCCGCCGCGCTGTTCGACGGGCTTGGATGCGACGCAGTCACGGTGAACCCGTACCTCGGATCGGAGGCGGTGGAGCCGCTCATCGGCCGGGCCGGACGGTTCGCTTACGTCCTCTGTCGGACGTCCAATCCCGGCGCCGGCGAACTCCAGTCTCTGCAAGTGGCGGCCGATCCGGCCATCGACGCGCCGGCGGAGCCGCTCTACGCCAGAGTGGCTCGTCGGGCGCGGAGTTGGGGTCCCGGCGGGACCGTGGGCCTGGTCGTCGGAGCAACCGCGCCGGTCGAACTCGAGAGAATCCGGGCCATCGCGCCCGAGCTGGCTCTGCTGGTTCCCGGAGTCGGGGCTCAGGGCGGCGAGGTGGAACCCGTGTTGCGCCACGGGCCGGCCGTCGCGCCCCCCGCCGGAGAGTGGCCGGGCGGGGGATTGCTGGTCAACGTGTCGCGCGGAATAGCCGCGGCAGCCGCGCGGCCCGATGGACCGTCGGACGTAGCCGAGCGCCTCGCCGCCGCAGCAGCAGAGTGGGCCGGGCGTTTGCGAGTGCCCGCGTAGCCCCGGACATCCGTGTGGTCGCGCTCGCGCGGCTCCGCGCCACTTCGCCTACGCGCGACGCCACGCTCGCGTCTGCTCCGCGAATACCATCTGGGCGCCCGGCCGTCGGCGATGCCGATCGCTATAGACTTAGCCAATGCGCAGCAAGGCCGATCTCAGCGAGGCGTCCGGCGAATCGCCGGCGGCGCAGCCTGGGCTGCCGCCGACGCAGCCCTCCAATCGGGCGTCCCCGCCCAACCGGCGGCCACGCCCCGACGCAACGGCTGCCTCCGGCCATGGATTGGCAGAGAGCGCCAGTCAAGCCGCCGCGGCGGCAGGCAGCGCACTGCGCGATGACCGGGCCAGGGGCACCAGCCGCTCCGCCGGCCGGGCATCCGCATACGCCTCCGGCCAGGTTGCAGCCCTGGACTCTGCGCCTCGCGACGTTCCGGCCGGCCGCAGCAAGCGGACCAGAGAGCTCGATCAGCGGGTCGTGATCTTGAGCGGCCTGTCGGGTGCCGGCAAGACGTCGGCGACCAAGCTCTTCGAAGACCTCGGCTACACGTGCATGGACAACTTGCCCGGCGAATTGCTACCGGCACTGGCTGAACTGGTTTCCGAGGATCGTCAGCGTTTCGAGAAGGTGGCGATCGTTCTCGACGTTCGGGCGGGAGACGCGCCGCTGGCCATGGCCGCGATGCGCGGCGCGCTGGAGGGTCGAGGCATCAAGCCGCGCGTCGTCTTCCTGGAGGCCCGCGACGAGGTATTGATCCGCCGCTTCTCCGAGACGCGCCATCGCCATCCGCTCGCCGGACGGCGAGGCATCGCCGGATCGATCGCGGAAGAACGCCGTCTGCTCGATCCTATTCGGGCCGAGTCGGACATCGTCGTCGACACCTCTGATCTCTCGCTCCGCCAGCTGAAGGAGCGCATCTTCGCTCACCTGGCGGATGACTCATCCGACGTCGGGATCGTCTTCCAGCTGATCAGCTTCGGGTTCAAGTACGGCGTGCCGCTGGAGGCGGACCTGGTCTTCGACGTCCGCTTCATGGAGAACCCGTACTACGTCGACGAGCTCAGGCATTTGTCCGGCCTCACCCCGGCCGTGCGCGACTATGTCATGGGCCAGCCCATCGCCCAGCAGTTCTTCGACTTCCTGGCCCGCTTCCTCGACCTGACCGTTCCGGGCTTCAAGAGCGAAGGCAAGACGCGCCTGACCGTCGCGATCGGCTGCACGGGTGGATATCACCGCTCCATCGTCATCGCCGAGCAGCTGCGAGGCTGGCTCGAGAAGCGGGGGTTCGGCACCGTTGCGGTCTTCCATCGGGAGCTCGAGCGCGAATGAGGTTCCCGCGGTTGCGCGTGGCCTGGGGGCTGAGGCGCTGGCTGAGGCCCGGGGTCGGGGTGAAGCGCTGGCTTCTTCTGGTCTTCGCCGGGGAGTTGGGTCTGGCTCTGGCAGGAGCACTGTGGCTGCGGCAGGTCTACCGCGATGCCGAGATCACCGGGCCGCCACAGGCGATCGTCTCGGTCATCACTCTGCAGTTCCTGCCCTACGGCGTTCGCGCCTTCATCGTCGGCACCGCCGGCGTCGCGCTCTTCGCCTTCGGCTCATGGCGGGTCGTCCGCGTCCTGGTGACGCCGTTCGTCCCGGCTGAAGCGGACCAGCCCCTTGTCGACGTCATCTACGGCAAGCGGTTCCGCGCCCGTGGCCCCAGGATCGTGGCGCTCGGCGGCGGGACCGGTCTTTCGACGCTGCTACGCGGCCTGAAGGAATATACGAGCAACATCACGGCCGTCGTAACGGTGGCGGACGACGGCGGATCGTCGGGCCGGCTGCGCGAGTCGCTCGGCATCCCTGCCGTCGGCGATATCCGCAACTGCATCGTCGCCCTGGCCGATGCCGAGCCCCTCATGGGCGAGCTTCTGCAGTACCGCTTCCCCGGGGACGATGCCGAGGCTCTCGGCGGCCACACCATCGGCAACCTGCTTCTGGCGGCGATGTCGGCGGTCCAGGGAGGCGACTTCGAGGAAGGCGTCCGGCAGATGAACCGCGTTCTGGCCGTCCGGGGCCAGGTCGTCCCGGCGACGGCGAGCGCGGTCACGCTGCACGCCAACCTGGTCGACGGCGCCGAGGTGGTTGGCCAGTCGACGATCGCGAAGTCGACCGGCATCGACCGAATCTGGTTCACACCCGACGACGTCGTCCCGTGTGACGACGCCATCAAGGCCATCGGCGAAGCCGATCTCATCGTCATCGGGCCCGGCAGCCTGTATACGAGCATCCTCCCGAGCTTGCTCGTCCCGGAGATCACCGAGGCGATCCGCTCGTCGCACGCAATCCGTGTCTTCATCTGTAACGTCGCCACTCAACCCGGGGAGACCCAGGGTTACGACCTGGCGGACCATCTGTCGGCGGTCGAGCGGCACACCAGCTCAGGTCTACTGGACGTCGTCCTCGCCAACAACCAGTTCGGGGCCAAGAGACCCGGCGATTACGCCGCCGAACCGGTCCGCTTGCGCTGGCCGCCCGCCTCCGCCTGGCCGGTTTCGAACACGCCGCGCCTGGTGCTCGACGATGTCGTGAATGCCGACAACTCGCACCACCACGATCCCGCCCGTCTCTCGGCTGCGATCATGAAGATCTACGAACGCGAGTCTTTCGGGCGGCGGCGATCGCGGCCCGCGCGGACGGCGTGACCGGCTCGGCCGTCGTCGAGGATCGAAGGGCAGCGGTTTGACAACGGCAGAGCGCGACCTCGCTCAGGGTTTGCGGGCCGAGCTGGCGGCGATCGATCCCCCGAGGAGGTGCTGCCGTCAGGCCGAGAGATTCGGACTGATGGGGGCGTTCGAGCCCAGGCGCCGCTCCATTGCCCGGCTCGAGTTGCGCCTGCGGCGGAACAAAGCGGAGAGCGAGGCCGCGAGCGAAGGGGCCAACGGCGCCGCGCCCATCGACGAGTCGTTCGACTGGGCCGGTTCGGCCGAACATTGCCGGTTCGCCTACCTTCGCGGCCGCTTCCTGGCACACGGTTCGCTGAGTCTGGCGTCGGGGCGGACCCACCTCGAGTTCGTCGTGGGTCCCGAAGAGGCCGAGGTGCTGGCACGTCGTTTGGACGACCTCGGCTTGCCGGCCTCATGGCGGGTTCGGCGAGGCCGCGGCGTCGTCACCTGGAAGAGCGCCGAGACGGTCGGCACGTTCCTGCGGATGGTCGGCTCGGGCGCGGCTCTGCTCGAGCTGGAGGTGCGGGCGGTCTCGCGTTCGGTGCGGGGAGACCTGAACCGCGTCATCAACGCCGAATCCGCGAATCTCCAGCGTGCCGTGGCCGCCGCCGCGCGCCAACTCGAAGCGATCGACGTCGTCGAAGCCGACGGCCGGTTGGCGAGGCAGTCGAACCTGGTGCGGCTCGTCGCCGATACCCGGCGCGAGGTTCCCGAGGCCACGTTCACCGACCTGGCCGAACGGCTGCAGATGCACCGCTCTACAGTGCAGCGCGCCCTGGACCGCATCGAATGGCTGGCGCTCCACGCCGACGAGGGGGCAGGGAAGCGCCGGCACTCTCGATTCGGGGCCGACTGACACCCCGACAGGGCCCGTCGGTCGCCGACCGAGGGGCCGACTGTCCCTCCGGCGGACCGCCCGGCTCTGTCATCATTGGCGGCATGAGACCTGTGATTATTGCCGCCAACTGGAAGATGAACACCACCCCCGCGGACGCTGGAGAGCTGGCCGCCACAATTGCCGCCCGGACCGAGGAGCCGGGGGTCGTCCGAGTCATCTGCCCGCCCTACATCTGCCTGGCCGCGGTACGGGACGCGCTGGCCGGCAAGAACGTCGCCGTCGGCGCCCAGAACGTCCATCACGAGCAGGGCGGCGCCTACACAGGCGAGATCTCCGCAGCCATGCTGGCCGGATTGGCCACGTGGGTCATCCTCGGCCACTCCGAGCGACGCCGCGATGAGTTCGAAGGCGACGAGCTGATCGGCAAGAAGCTGGCTCGCGCCATCAGTGCCGGTCTGCGCCCGATCCTGTGCGTCGGCGAGGTGCTGGCCGAGCGTGAGGCCGGCCGCGCCGTCGAGGTCGTGGCGACTCAACTCCGCGGCGCCCTGGCGGGCAAGGACGTTGAGGCGCTCCTCAACGCCGGCTTCGTTATCGCCTACGAACCCGTCTGGGCGATCGGCACCGGCCGAACCGCATCGAGCGCCGACGCGGCCGCAATGGCCGAAGCGATCCGCGCGACTCTCGCCGCAGACCTCGGTTGGGGCCACAACGCCGAGAGCGTTCCGGTCCTGTACGGCGGCAGCGTGACCAGCGCGAACATCGGCGAGTTCCTGGCCGAGCATTCGATCGACGGCGGCCTGGTGGGCGGCGCGTCGCTGAAGCCCGACGAGATGGCCGGCATGGTCGCCCGCGCCGCCGTCACGGCGAAGGCCCGCGCCGCGGCCGAGGGCAAGCCGGCATGACGGCTGCCAACACCGGCGGCTCGAAGCGTCCCCGGCCGATCGTTCTCGTAGTTCTGGACGGTTTCGGCATCGGTCACGAGCCGGCTATCGACGCCATCGAGGCGGCCCGCATGCCCAACTGGCGAGCCTTCCTCGGCCGCTGGCCCCACAGCGCCCTCGAGGCGTCGGAGGAGTTCGTAGGTCTGCCCGAGGGCCAGATGGGCAACTCGGAGGTCGGGCACCTCAACCTCGGCACCGGCCAGCCGGTGCTCCAGGACTTGCCGCGGATCGACAAGGCCATCTCGACGGGTTCCTTCTTCAGCCGTCCGGTTCTACTCGAGCTTTGTGCGCGGGCGAAAGAGGCGGACCACACCCTTCATTTGATCAGCCTGGTCGGCCCCGGCGGCGTTCACGCCGAGGACGGTCAACTTGTCGCAGTGGCCGAGCTCGCCGCTCGCCAGGGTGTCGGCCGTGTTCGGGTCCACGGGCTCCTCGACGGCCGCGACACTCCGCCGCGATCGGCCATCGAGTTCGTCCCGGACCTGGAGAAGCGTCTCGCCGCAGTCCACCCGAACGCGAAGATCGCCACGATCGGCGGCCGCTACTACGCCATGGACCGCGACAAGCGCTGGGAGCGGACCGGCAAGGGCTACGACGCCATCGTCCACGCCGCGGCCGACTTCCACGCCCCGTCGGCCGTCGCGGCCGTCGAGGCTGGATACGCGCGCGGGGAGAACGACGAGTTCATCGTCCCGACGGTGATCGACGGCGTCGACCACGGAGCCATCGCCGACGGCGACGCCGTGCTCCATTGCAACTTCCGCGCCGATCGCGCCCGCCAGCTGTCGCATGCCCTCGCCGACGCCGACTTCTCGGGCTTCGACCGAAACGCTGCGGGGCCGGCGCCCAAGGGCATCCTGTACGCCACCATGACGGCCTACGAGGCCGATCTGCCGGTCCAGGTCGTCTTCGGCCCCGAAGTCGTCCCTTCGCTCGCTGAGGCCGTCTCAAAGGCGGGCTGGACACAATTCCACGTGGCCGAAACCGAGAAGTACGCCCACGTGACGTACTTCTTCAACGGCGGTCGCGAGGATCCGTGGCCGGGTGAGGATCGCAAGCTGGTGCCAAGCCTCAAGATCGCGACCTACGATCTGCAGCCGAGCATGGCGGCCGAGGGCGTCTGCGACGCGTTGGTTGCCGCGATCGCCGGCGGTACGTACGACCTCATCGTCGCCAACTTCGCGAACCCGGACATGGTCGGCCACACCGGCGTCTGGGACGCCACGGTCAAGGCTTGCGAGACGGTGGACCTGTGCCTCGGTCGAGTGGCAGACGCAATTCTGGCGGTCGATGCCGACGACCCAGCCGCGCCGGGCGCAGTCATGTTCGTCACCGCGGACCACGGCAATGCCGACGAGATGAAGGACGAGGCCGGCAACCCGGTCACGAAGCACTCTCTGAACCCCGTCCCATTCCTGGGGATCGGCCGTTATATGGATGGCCGGCGCCTCGAAGACGGGCGGCTCGCGGACGTCACCCCGACGCTCCTCGAGATCGGCGGCCTGAACCCATGGCCCGAGGTCACGGGCCACTCCCTGCTCGTTCCTGAGGGCTGAACCAAGTTTCCGTAGCGCTCAAGGCCTCCCGGCCCGTCCAGCCGAGAGGCCGCCCTCGTGTGCTACCATGCGCCGGTTGCGCTCTCAGGCGAAGCCACATAGAGGTTGCAGTAAACCGTGAACCCACCCCTGGCCATAGGCCAAGACCTGGTCGGCATCATGCTGATGCTCGCCATCCTGTTCCAGGCGCGCGGCTCCGGGCTGTCCGCCACGTTCGGCGGCGACTCATCCGTGTACCGCAGCCGGCGCGGCGTCGAGCGGCGCTTGTGGCAGTTCACGATCCTGCTGGCCATCCTGTTCTGCGTCTTCTCCGAGGCGAGCTTCATCCTGCCGCACTGATCTGGGCCATGAGCCCACGGACCAGGCGGAGGACAGTCCCGACCCCATGAAACGTCGTGACCAGTTCGCCGTAGCCGCTCTGGTCCTCATGCTGGCGATCGTCGGCGCTGCCATGTTCGCCACCGACGACGCGCAATCGCCTCAGCCCACGCCGATCTTCATCACTCCGCCCCCCGGATTGACGTACCGCGAGGCGGTGGTCGGGCACCCGAGCTCCATCAACCCGTTGACGGCGCGCACACAAGCCGACCGCGACCTCGTCGCGCTCCTGTTCCGCGGCCTCATGAGCGCCGGCCCGAATGGAACGTTGGTGCCGGATCTGGCGCGCTCGTGGGCGGCGTCGGCCGATGGCCTGACATACACGTTCACACTGCGAGCCGATGCGCGTTGGGAGGACGGCCAGCCCGTCACCGCAACCGACGTTGTGTACACCGTGGGGCTCACTCAGGACCCCGACTACAACGGTCCGCTCGGGGCGACCTGGCAGGGGATCAAGGCCACTGCCATGAGCGCGACCGTGGTGCGCTTTACCCTGACCACTCCTCTCGGCGGCTTCCTTCGGCAAGCCTTGCTCCCGATCCTGCCGGAGCATGCGCTCGGCGACACCGCCGTGGCCGACCTCGCGGATTCGGATTTCAGCGCCCGACCGATCGGCGACGGGCGGTATCGCATAACCGAGCTGGACGACTCCCACGCCCTGTTGGCGCCCGTTGGTGCCGTGCCCGCGGCCGGTGGGTCGGGGGCCGTTATCGACGCCACCGATGCCGGTTCCACGGCCGCCGCCACTGCTTCGGCCAGTGGCGGCGCCGCGACACATAGCGTGGCCGCTTCGCCGGGCTCGCAAGGCGACATCGAGAACATCGATCTCCTCTTCTTCAACGACCAGGCTGCGGCGGTCGCGAGCTTCCGGGCCGGCAACTCCGATTCGGTCGGCGGCCTCGCCCCCGAATCGACGGACAAAGCGGGATCCCGAACCGGCGCGCGAGTGGTCCGATATCCGCTGGCGAGTCTGTACTCGGTCGTCCTCAATCAGCGAGCTTCGCATCCGGAGTTCGCGAATCTGCAAGTTCGCCGTGCGCTGCTCGCGGGGGTCGATCGGTCCACGATCCTCAAGGCCGTGCTGCTCGGCCGCGGGACCGTCGCAGATGTCCCGCTCCCGAGCTGGTCGGCGGCATACGACCGGGCTGCCGTCTCCACCACCGCGTTCAACGCAGCGGATGCGGCGGCGGGCCTTGTGGCGGCCGGCTGGGTCCGCGACCAATCGGGCTGGACGATTCCCAACGGGAAGAGCCACTACGCCATCAAGCTCATAACCCTGAACGAAGCGACAAACTCAATCGCGTATCGGATCGCCGGCCAGGTCGCAGCCCAATGGCGCGCCATCGGCATCGAAGTCACTCTGCAAGCCTATGGTTCGGCAGACTATGCGCAGCACCTGTCGGGCGGCGACTTCGATGCGGCGGTGGTCGACTACCAGCTCGGACTCGACCCGGATGTCAGCCCGCTCTTCCTATCGAGCCAGGTGGCGCCGGCCGGCTCCAACCTGTCGGGCGTCTCGGATACGACGCTCGACGGGCTCCTGACGGCGGTGCGGACCACGTCGAACCCGGACGCGCGCCGAACCGCCGTGACGGCGCTGGAAAGGTACCTCTCGACCAACGTTCTCATGCTGCCGATATGCTTCGCCGACTACCAATTCGTCATCTCCGGCCGCGTTCGCGGGGTCTCCGCAAACGAGATTGCGGATCCCTCAGGCCGCTTCTGGGATGTGCTAGACTGGCGCCTCGCCAGCGACGGGTAGCCCCGCTGCTGTGTGCGCCGAGGTGGCGGAATGGCAGACGCGCCGGCTTCAGGAGCCGGTGCCCGCAAGGGTGTAGGGGTTCAAATCCCCTCCTCGGCACCAGGAAACGTTCAGGCGTCGCGGAGGCGTTGCGCAGCACTCGTGCCCAGGTGGCGGAATTGGTATACGCGTACGTTTGAGGGGCGTATGGAGCAATCCATCCGGGTTCAAGTCCCGGCCTGGGCACCACCTTCTTTCTGACCTCCGGCCGCCAGGCGGCCTGCGCGGCCCCCGGCGGCCTTCCGGGCGGTTAGCTCAGCGGTTAGAGCGCCTCGTTTACACCGAGGATGTCGCAGGTTCGAATCCTGCACCGCCCACCACTTCCTTCGAAGGACGTTCCGCGTGTGCGGCCGCGCCGCGCCCATGGAGCCTGCCGCAACAGGGACGTCACCGGACGCGACGAATCGCGCCCGCCTGCCGGTAGTCGTGGGACGGGGTTCACCATGGTCTCGTTGGTGGATCGTGCGTCGGCATGCGGCGCCCGCCACCTTCGATTGCCCGGCTGGAGCCCATGTCCCACTCCATCGCATTCCGCTCGTTCCATGGGAGGCCGAAGGCCGCCTCGCACGCGATGGGTTTGATGGTCGCGGGCCTGATCGCCGGTCTCGCCGTCGCGGGCTGTTCCTCGGCCGGACAACCCGCCCAGTCGCAAGCGCTGCCGGGCGCGACGTCTTCAACTGCGCCGGTCGCGTCGACTGCCCCGGTCCCTCTTCCGAGCCCGACGCCGACCGCCACGCCAACGGCGACCCCGATTCCGACCCCCACGCCTGGTCCGGCCGGGTTCAGCGCGACTGGGTCGATGGGGGCGGTCCGTAACCGCCACACGGCCACCCTGCTGCTCGACGGCCGCGTCCTGATCGTCGGCGGTTCCGACGACCACGGCAGGCTGACTTCGGCGGAGCTATACGACCCCGCGACCGGCAAATTCAGCCCGACCGGGTCGATGGCCCACGCTCGGGATTCGCACACGGCCACGCTTCTCCACGACGGCCGCGTCCTCATCGTGGGCGGCCTCGATGCCTCGACCACCAAGGTGGTCTACCTCGCGTCGGCGGAGCTATACGACCCCACGACCGGCAAGTTCAGCCCGACCGGGTCGATGGCCCATGGGCGTGGCGCCCTGACCGCAACGTTGCTGCTCGATGGGCGTGTTCTGATCGCCGGGGGCTACGGCAAACTTGACGAGGTGTACGAGCCCGCGACCGGCAAGTTCGCCGCGACCGGGTCGATGGTGGTCGCCCGCGGCTACCACACCGCGACCCTGCTCCACGACGGCCGAGTGCTCATCGCCGGCGGCGAGGACTTCACGTTCCTTTCCGAGGCCGAGCTATTCGACCCGACGACGGGCAAGTTCAGCCGGACCGGATCGCTTGTCCACGCGCGGGGCAACCACACCGCAACACTGCTGTCCGATGGTCGCGTGCTGGTGGCGGGTGGTTGGGCCGGATCGCGGGCCATTCTCGCGTCGGCTGAACTGTACGACCCGGCGAGCGGCAGGTTCGCTGCGGTCGGTTCCCTGGCCCACGCTCGCTACAGCCACGACGCGACATCGCTGTCCGACGGGCGCGTCCTGATCTCGGGCGGCATCGATGCCGGCGCGCAGAGCCTCAAGACGGCGGAAGTCTTCGACCCCTCGAGCGGCAGTTTCGGTCCGACCGCCTCGATGGCGTTCGATCGTTGGGCCGACACCGCAACCTTGCTTCCGGATGGCAGCGTGCTCGTCGCCGGAGGCGTCAGCAACACCGCTGCGCTCACCTCGGCCGAGTTGTGGTGGCCATGAAGCCGGCGAAGACCGGCGACACGCGACCGAACCTTCGGGCGGCCCGGCGAGTCGAATGAGCGTAACCAACAAAGGCGGCAGCGCCGCTTCCGGATCCGTCGTGGACCTTCAGACGTTGCGCCGATAGCCGGCTGCTAGACTCACCCCGCACGCTCCTGTGCGGTCCATCTCGATCGGAGGAGGGACATGGTCCCGCTCATCATCATCGGAGTACTCGTAGTACTCGTCCTGGTTCTGGTCCTCATCTACAACGGTCTCGTAACGAAGCGCAATCGCATCGACGAGGCCAATGCCCAGATCCAGGTCCAGCTCAAGCGCCGCCACGACCTGATCCCCAATCTGGTCAACGCGGTCAAGGGCTACATGGACTTCGAGAAGGGCGTCCTGACGCAGGTCACCGAAGCGCGCGCAGGCGCGATCGCCGCCGGCGCTCAGGGGCCGGCCGCCCAGGCCGGGGCTGAGAATGTGCTGACCGGCGCCCTCCGCTCGCTCTTCGCGGTAGTCGAGAACTACCCGCAGCTCAAGGCCAACGAAAACGTCCTTGCGCTCCAGGAGCAGCTGACCACGACCGAGAACCAGATCTCGTTCGCACGCCAGCACTACAACGCCAGCGTCCTCGACTACAACAACTCACTGCAGGTCTTCCCGAACGTCCTGATTGCAGGGCCGATGGGCTTCACCAAGCGTGAGTTCTTCACAGCCGAGCCCGAGGCCGCCGAGGTTCCCGTCGTCAGTCTGGGATAGGTGTTTCGGTCGCGCCGCCAGCCGTGGCGCGACCACGCCCCTCTGAGGTTGCATACCCGTGGCCACCTTCTACTCGGAAGAGTCGGCTAACCGCCGGAACTCTTTGCTGCTCGCATTACTCGTCGTTGCCTTCCTGGCGGGCTTCGGCTACCTGATCGGCTACGTCGTGGGCCTGGGCACCGGCAACGAGGTCGCGTACGGGATCGGCGCCCTGGCCATTGCCGTCGCGGTCGGCATCCTGAGCGCGCTCGGCTCCTACTTCGGCGGCGACAAGCTCGTGCTTGCGAGCTCCCACGCCACAGAGGTCGGACCGCAGCAGGCCCCGGAGCTGTTCAACGTCGTCAACGAGCTGGCGGTCGCCGCCGGCGTGCCGATGCCCAAGGTGTACATCATCGACGACCCCTCGCCCAATGCCTTCGCAACCGGCCGCGATCCGCAACACGCGTCTGTGGCGATCACGACCGGGCTGCTCCAGAAGCTCGATCGCGAGGAGCTGCAGGGCGTCATCGGTCACGAGATGTCGCACGTCCGCAACTACGACATCCGGTTCACCCTGATCGTCGGCGTCATGTTGGGCAGCATTGCCCTCCTGGCACAGCTGTTCCTGCGTTACACGTTCTGGTTCGGAGGCGGTCGGAGCCGCGATAACAACAACAGCGGCGGCGGCGGTTTCGGAGCGATCATGCTCGTGATCGGGGTCATCCTGGCCATCATCGCGCCGTTCTTCACCGCTCTGGTGCAGATGGCCGTGAGCCGCCAGCGCGAATACCTCGCCGACGCGTCGTCGGTGGAGCTGACTCGCAACCCGCACGGACTGGAGCAGGCGCTGGCCAAGCTGGCGGCGGACAACGAGCCGCTCCACTCCGCCAACGGCGCTACCCAGCACCTCTATATCGTCAATCCGTTGAAGAAGCTGGGCGGCGGCTCGGCTCTCTTCTCGACCCACCCGCCGATCGTCGATCGGATCAACCGGCTGCGTCAGCTGACGGGCGATCCGCCGATGGACGCAACCGAGGTGCGCCAGCTCACAGGGCTCGAGTAGGCGATTGGCCGAGCCCGGACGGGCTCCGGCCCGTTGCCTTGCAGCGTTTCGTCTCGGCGTGGTACCTTTCCCCGCGCCGACGGGCAGCCAAACCGTCAGACAGGGCCGAGATAGCTCAGTCGGTAGAGCACGCGACTGAAAATCGCGGTGTCGCCAGTTCGATCCTGGCTCTCGGCACCAAAGACGGCTGGCATGGTTTTCGAGCGGAAGTGGCTCAGTTGGTAGAGCATCACCTTGCCAAGGTGAGGGTCGCGGGTTCGAGTCCCGTCTTCCGCTCCATTCCCTCCATGCTGCCGAGCCGGAGGGCGTCCGCCGACAGATCGAACCTCTGCCCCTTCGTCTAGTGGTAGGACAGCGGACTTTGGATCCGTTAGGCGAGGTTCGAATCCTCGAGGGGCAGCCAGTCTGACCTGCAACAAGCCGGTTCCCTTGCCGGCCCGCGTCGAGGCGACGTACCCAAGTGGTTAAGGGGGAGGTCTGCAAAACCTCTATTCAGCGGTTCGAATCCGCTCGTCGCCTCCAACTCCCCAACGCACAGCCCGAGCCTGAGGGCATGCCCCGCGCTACCCTTCAGTTGCGCCGGAGTGGCGGAATTGGCAGACGCAGCGGACTTAAACTCCGCGGCCCGCAAGGGCGTGTGGGTTCGAACCCCTCCTCCGGCACCAGCATTCGCAGACCGTGCCGCCTTTGGCCGGTCGGGGCAGGCGAGTGGCCCACCGCAAACAAAAAGCGGGCCGCTTGCGCGACCCGCCTATGTCCAGCCGGCGACGTCCCTAGAGCTTCTTCCCGATCAAGCTGATGGTCGAGTTCAGATTGCCGCTGAAGAACATCAGAGCAGCGACAGCGAGAATTGCGATCAAAGAAAGAATGAGTGCGTATTCCGCGAGACCCTGGCCTTCCTCGCGACGAAGGGTGAAGAACAAGGCGGCCTCCTTTCACCAGAAACTGCCTGCCGACCCCCGAGCCATGGCTGGTTGAGACTCGGGTTGGTCAGGCGACTTGCGGGTCGTCGGTGGCGTGGATGCCCACCTAAAAGGCTAGCTACGAATACCGGCGCTGTGTAGGGTTACCATCGTTTACCCCATCGACGCCGCACGGGCCATTCCCGCTGCTGCGACGCCCCAGCCGAGGGGCCCGGGGCCGTCGCCGGCGCGACGCCGGGGCCGGTCTGGGGAGCTTCGCAGTGGTTGCGCCGGCAGGGAGGCCTGCGGCGCCGCGGCCGTCGGGCTGATAGAATGCGGCAGTCCTTTCGGCTCCGACCGGATGGCGTTGCCATGCGCACATCGGAGCATTTCCCATGGGAAGGAGTCTTTGGCGCATGCGCCGTTACGAACTCATGCTCGTGCTGCGCCCGGATCTTGCAGATGACAAGGTTCAGGCCTCCCTCGAGCGAACCGCCCGAGCCATCGCGGCCGGCGGCGGTCAGATCGTCAAGCAGGCCCCATGGGGCCGCCGACGTCTGGCTTATCCCATCGACCACCACCGCGAGGGGTCGTACTACGTCGTGCTGTTCGAGGCGCCGGCTACGGCCATCGCCGAATTGGAGCGCGGCCTGCTGATCAGCGAAGAAGTCCTTCGGCACCTCGTCACGCGCGTCGAGCGCCCCGTCCGTGCCGCTCGCGGCCATGACGGCGAGGGCGACGTCGACGCGGACCTCGATGTCGAGCTCCCGAGCGACGAAGACGAACTCGACGACGATACGCTGATCGACGAGTCAGAGACCGAAGCGGCGCCCGCCGCCATCGATTGAGGCCAAGCGCCCTGCGCAGCTGGAGGCACGTTCGATGTCGCTGAACAAGGCGATGATCATCGGCAATCTCGGCCGTGACCCTGAGATGCGGTATACCCCCAACGGCCAGGCGGTGACTCAGTTCACGGTCGCCGTCAACCACAACTACAAGGATTCCACTGGAGAGTGGAAAGAAGAGACGGAGTGGTTCCGGGTCGTAGCCTGGGCCGCCCTCGCCGAGCGAACCGCGGAGAACCTCCGCAAGGGCCGCAAGGTCTACGTCGAAGGTCGGCTCCAGACTCGATCCTGGGAAGACAAGGACGGCCAGAAGCGCTACACGACCGAGTTGGTCGCCAGCACGGTGACTTCTCTCGATCCGCGACCGCGCGAGGAAGGCGCCCCGGATCCGTCGGGCGCGCGACCAGCGCGCAGCGGCGCCCCGGCCGGCCCGTCCGAAGATCTCGGGTCGAGCGACCTGGACGAACTGCCCTTCTAACCAGGCCGGTTTGACGCCGGTTTCAACGAAGCCAATCGCCGCGCCTCGAGCGTGGCCCTGCTGATAAGGAACGACATAGATGCCCGCATACACCCGAGAGAAGCCACGGGGCAAGCGCGACGACATGTACCGCGACCGGCGCCGCCGCAAGGTCTGCACCTTCTGCGCGGACAAGACGGTCATGATCGACTACAAGGAAGTCAACCGGCTGCGGCGCTTCCTGTCGGAGCGCGCCAAGATCGAGCCGCGACGCAAGACCGGCACATGCGCCAACCACCAGCGCCAGCTGGCAGTGGCCCTCAAGCGTGCCCGCATCGTCGCTCTGCTGCCGTACGCGCCCCAGCACGTCCGACCATAGTTCGGTGGAGTTCGGCGCGCCGGCCCCCGTCGGTTGCGCCGGTTCCGGTCTGAGCCACGGCCGTGTTTGAGCTGCTGCTGCTGGTGGGCGGCGGCGTGGCCGCGGGCGCTTTCGGTGCGCTGCTCGGTCTGGGCGGCGGCGTATTGATCGTCCCGCTGCTCACCCTGGGTTTCGGCTTGCCATTTCGCGAGGCGGTCGGCGCAAGTTTGGTGTGCGTGATCGTGACCAGCAGCGCCGCCGCCTCCGTCTACCTCCAGCGCGACGTCGCCAACCTGCGACTCGGCATGACCCTCGAGATGTTCACTGCGATCGCGGCGCTGGCCGGCGGGCTGATCGCGTTCCTGCTGCCTGATCGAGTGCTGGCGATCATGTTCGCGGCGCTGCTTCTCTACGTCGCTCTGACCATGGCCCGCGCCCGAGACGCGCGCGAGGCCATGGGCGTCTCGCCCGGTCCGGTGGCCGGCAGCGGCGCCCGAGCCCGCCACGACGGACCGGCGGTGGCTGATGAGGATGGTGATCGAGATACAGCCACGGCCGACTCTGCAATCGACGCCGGCCTTGCCGAGCCGGAGCCCGACAGCAGCCTGGCCGCCTCTCTCTCCGGTCCCGGCTATCGCATTCACAGCCTCGGACGGGGCGTCCTGGGCAGCCTGCTGGCCGGTATCGTGAGCGCCCTGTTTGGCGTGGGAGGCGGCATCGTCAAGGTGCCGGTGATGAATCTGATCATGGGCGTTCCGATGCGCGTGGCAACGGCCACCAGCAACCTCATGATCGGCGTGACCGCGTCGGCGGGGGGTCTGATCTACCTGTTCCGCGGCGGCATCGACCCATACGTGGCCGCCCCGACGGCGGTGGGGGTCTTCGTCGGTGCGAGCCTGGCATCGCGTCTGGCGGACCGTGTGGACCTGCCGGTCCTCCGGCTGCTGTTCATCGCCGTCCTGGTGGTCACGGCTGCCCAGATGGCGCTGCGGGGCATCGGATGAACGACGCCCGGCTGGAACGGACCATCGGGCTCGTGCTGGGAGCCGGTGCGATCATCAGTTTCTGCCTGCTCGCCATCGGCATAGCCGGCATGGGCGTAACGCATGTCGGCCCGCTGGATCGGCCCTTCCCGCCGTTCGATCTCAATCGCCTGGGGTCAGATCTAGTCGCCCTGAACCCGGCCGGATTCCTGTGGCTCGGCCTCCTAGCTGTG
>Ga0302299_10000371_pt1 | contig 23912 bp, 22 predicted proteins | sample III_Fen_N3_4_FD_198795 | JGI IMG/M metagenome (GOLD analysis project Ga0302299, IMG submission 198795) | Peat permafrost microbial communities from Stordalen Mire near Abisko, Sweden - III_Fen_N3_4 | ecosystem: Environmental > Terrestrial > Soil > Wetlands > Permafrost | place: Sweden: Abisko...
GGCGGCAGCCCTCGGCGATGCCGGCGACGATCGCGGCGATGCGCTCGGGCACGACCTTGCCGGTCGCGATGTAGTCGGTCATGAACAGCGGCTCGGCGCCGCAGACGACGAGGTCGTCCACGACCATCGCGACGAGGTCGATGCCGATGGTGTCGTGCTTGTCCATCTTCTGCGCGACGACGACCTTCGTGCCCACGCCGTCGGTCGACGTCGCGAGCAGCGGGCGGGTCATGCCCTTGATGACCGAGACGTCGAACATCCCCGCGAAGCCGCCGAAGTCGCCGACGACCTCGGGGCGCTGCGCCCGCGCGATGGAAGCCTTCATGAGCGCGACAGCGTGCTCACCCGCCTCGACGTCGACACCGGCGGCGGCGTAGGTCGTGGGGGCACCGGCGGTGGGCCTCGTGCCGTGGCGGACGACGTCGCCCGAGATCGGCTCGGTCACGGGCGGGTCAGGGCGTCGGACGCGCCGGCGCCGCCGAGCAGCGACGGGAGGCCGTCGATGTCGAGGGTCGGCGTGGGGTTCTCGGCGTCGCGCAGGCCCTGCTCGAGGCCGGCGATGCCCTCGAGCAGGTGCTTGCCCAGCAGCTCGGGCTCGGGCAGCTCGACGGGGTAGACGCCGTCGAAGCAGGCGCGGCAGAGCCGATCCATGGCGACCCCGGTCGAGGCGACGAGACCCTCGAGCGAGACGTAGCCGAGCGAGTCGGCGCTGATCGAGCGTCGGATCTCGTCGATCGAGAGTCCGCTGGCGACGAGCTCGGCGCGCGTCGCGAAGTCGATGCCGTAGAAGCACGGCCACTTCACCGGCGGGCTCGAGATGCGCACGTGGACCTCGAGCGCCCCGGCCTCGCGCAGCATCCGGACGATCGCGCGCTGGGTGTTGCCGCGCACGATGGAGTCGTCGACGATGACGAGCTTCTTGCCCTGGACGATCTCGCGCAGCGGGTTGAGCTTGAGCCGGATGCCGAGCTGACGGATGGTCTGCGAGGGCTGGATGAACGTGCGTCCGACGTAGGCGTTCTTGACCAGGCCCTGGGCGAACGGGATGCCCGACTCCTGCGCGTAGCCCACCGCGGCGGGCGTGCCGCTCTCGGGCACCGGGATCACGAGGTCGGCGTCGACCGGGTGCTCGCGGGCGAGCTGACGACCGACCTCGACGCGCACGGCGTGGATGCTGTGGCCGGAGATCGTGGTGTCGGGGCGCGCGAGGTAGACGAACTCGAAGAGGCAGCCCTTCGGGTCGGCCTCGGCGAAGCGCTGGGTGCGCAGGCCGTTCTCGTCGATCGCGACGAGCTCGCCGGGCTCGACCTCGCGGACGAACGAGGCGCCGACGATGTCGAGGGCCGCCGTCTCGCTGGCGACGACCCAGCCGCGCTCGAGCTTGCCGATCGTGAGCGGCCGGATGCCCTGCGGGTCGCGCGCGGCGTAGAGCGTGGAGTCGTCCATGAAGACCAGCGAGAACGCGCCCTTGAGCAGCGGCAGCTCGACCATCGCGGCCGCCTCGAGCGAGAGGTCGGGGTGCGAGGCGAGCAGCGCGGTGAGCAGGTCGGTGTCGCTCGAGCTCGCGAGGGTGTCGCCCAGGGGGAGCTCGCCGCTGGCCTCGGCGCGCTCGCGGACGCGGCGTGCGAGCTCGTGGGTGTTGGTGAGGTTGCCGTTGTGGCCGAGCGCGAGGTGGCCGGTGGCCGTGGCGCGGAAGGTCGGCTGGGCGTTCTCCCAGATGCTCGCGCCGGTCGTGGAGTAGCGCGCGTGCCCGATGGCGATGTGGCCGTGGAGGCTCTCGAGCGACGCCTCGTTGAAGACCTGCGAGACGAGACCCATGTCCTTGTAGACCACGGTGTGGAAGCCGTCGCTCACCGCGATGCCGGCCGACTCCTGGCCGCGGTGCTGCAGGGCGTAGAGGCCGAAGTAGCTGAGCTTGGCCACCTCTTCACCGGGAGCCCAGACCCCGAAGACGCCGCAGGCATCCTGGGGCCCCTTCTCACCGGGCATCAGGTCGTGGTTCAGCAGTCCGTCACCGCGGGGCACGGGGGAAGTCTACGTGGGTCCTGGGACGCCCTCGACCGTCCGGCGCGCAGCCATGTCCCGGACGGCCTCGACCACGCTCGGCCACACGGCGGACAGGGGGTCGACGAGGGCGAAATGTCCCGCGCCGGGCAGGGGCCGGAGCTCGGACTCGCGGTGCGCAGCGGCGTAGGCCTCGGACTGGCGCAGGGGTACGACGTGGTCCTCGGTGCCGTGCAGCAGGGTCACCGGCTCGATCGCGGAGACCATCCGGGTCGGGTCGAGGTCCGGGCGCGAGGAGGCGGGTCCGCCGAGGAAGGCCTCGACAGCACCGTCGCCGAGCCGCTCGCGGTCCGCGCCGCCCACGTCGGCCACCGCGGCGAGGGCCACCGTGCCGACCTGCCCGGGCGCGGGCGCGACCGACGCGGCCCACAGCGCGAGGTGGCCTCCCGCCGAGTGCCCGACCACGACCACGCGGCCGTCGTGGCGGCCGCGCAGCTCGATCGGCAGGATGCGCAGCGCCACCCGGACGTCCTCGAGCGCGGCGTCGGGACGGCCCGGGACACGGCGGTACTCCGGCGCCGCGGCGGTGAAGCCCTCGGCCGCGAGGCCGTGGATCATCGCGCGCAGGTGCGTGCGGTCGTACTCCCGTCGCCAGAACCCCCCGTGCAGCACGATCACGAGCGGCTGGTCGTCGCCCCCGAGCTGCACGTCCGCGACATCCTCCGCCCCAGGCCCGTACGCCGCCACCACGTCCGGCTCCGGAGCCGGACGGGTCAGCACAGAGTCGTCGTCGGTCACCCCGCCATCGTGCCCGACGGCCACGGGCGAGTTGGCAGTACCCCGAAGCCGGAGGGCCCGGAGGCGGAGGGGTCCGCCGACGCGCGGCCCCGACGGGGTCGCGCTGGGAGGCGGGGAGCTACGGTTCCGCCCCGACCTGGGTGACGGCGCCGGGGGCGTCGCTCATGCGCATCGCGAGGTAGACCGGGAGGATGAAGGCGACCAGGAGGGCTGCTGCCACGGCGTTGATGATCGGGCCCTGGTTGGGGCGGAAGAGGTTGTTGAAGATCCACTGCGGCAGCGTCTCGATGCCGGGTCCGGACGTGAAGGTCGTGACCACGATCTCGTCGAACGACAGCGCGAACGCGAGCAGCGCGCCCGCGACGAGGGCGGAGCGGACCGCGGGGAACGTGACGTCGCGGAAGGTCTGCAGCGGCCCGGCCCCGAGGTCCATCGCCGCCTCTTCGAGGCTGGATCCGGTACGCCGGAGCCTGGCCAGGACGTTGTTGAAGACGACCACGATGCAGAACGTCGCGTGGCCGAGGATCACGGTGAAGAGGCCGAACGTGATGCCCAGCGGCACGAGCACGGTGTTGAACGCGGAGTTGAGCGCGATACCCGTGATGATGCCGGGCAGCGCGATCGGCAGGATCACGACGAAGCTGATCGTCTCGCGGCCGAAGAAGCGGTAGCGCGAGACGGCGAACGAGATCATCGCGCCGAGCAGGATCGCGATGGTCGTGGCTCCGAGGCCGGCCTTGAGGCTCGTCACGAGAGCGGCTCGGACGCCTTCGTTGGTCGCTGCCTTCTGCCACCACTCGAACGTGAACGACGTCGGAGGCCAGCTGAAGACCTTCGAGGCGTTGAAGGAGTTGATGACCACCACGAGCAGCGGGAAGTAGATGAAGACGAGGACGCCCGCGGAGATGATCCCGAGGACCCAGCGGGCACGGCGTGACAGCGTCATGACGTGGCCTCTACAGGTTCTCGAGCGCGCCGGTGCGCCGCACCGCGAGCAGGTAGCCGACGATGACGATGATCGGGAAGAACGCCGCGGCCGCGGCGAGCGGCAGGTTGTTCGCGACGCCGACGTTGTCGTAGATGATGTTCGACCACATCTGGGTCGTGCCGCCGACGATCTTCACCATGATGTAGTCGCCGAGCGTCAGCGAGAACGTGAAGATCGAGCCGGCGACGAGCGAGGGCACGAGGAGCGGGAGCACGACAGCGCGGAAGGTGTGACCGGCGGGGGCACCGAGGTCCGCGGACGCCTCCAGCAGCGAGTCGGGAAGGCGCTCGAGACCGGCGTAGACCGGGAGCACCATGTAGGGCAGCCAGAGGTAGGCCAGCGACAGGATCGTCGCCAGGAGGCCGAGGCCCGGGCCCTTGAGGCCGAAGGGCGCGAGCATCCAGTCGATGACGCCGTTGTTGATGAACATCGTCTGCATCGCGTAGCCCTTGACCAGGTAGCCGGCCCAGAGCGGCATCGTCACGGCGATGACGATCGCGTAGCGCACCCGACGGCTGCGCACGACCTTCGCGGCCATGAACGCGATCGGCAGCGCGAGCACCATGTCGATGACCGTCACCGAGATCGCGATGCCGAGCGTGCGCAGCGCCACCGTGCGGTAGACGGGGTTCGTCAGCAGGGTCCTGAAGTTGTCGAGCGTCGGCTCCTTGACGAGCGAGCCGGTGAACGAGTCGGTGCTCCAGAACGCCGCCACGATCATGACCAGCAGCGAGCCGAGGTAGAGCACGACGAGCCACAGGAGCGGAGCCGTGAGCAGGCCCGCCAGCCGCACGCGCGGGTGGCGGTAGAGGAAGCGCGAGGCCGACCGCGACGGACCCCCGGAGGGGTCCGTCGCAGCCAGCGTCGTCGTTGCGGTCATCAGCCCTTGATCTCAGTCCACGCCTGCACCCAGGCGGCGTAGTCCTTGCAGGTGTCACCGCGACCGTCGAGGCAGTTCTTGGTCGGGGTGGTCCAGTAGGAGATCGAGTTGGCGTAGGCCGCGTCGAGCGCGTGGAACTGGTCGCAGAAGCCCTTGGTCGCGACGTCGCACGCCTTGGTCTGCGCCGGTGCCTCGCCGAACCACTCCGCCACCTGGTCGTTGACCTTCGGCGAGATGATCCAGTCCATCCACTTGTACATGCAGTTCGGGTGGGCAGCCTTGGACGCGATCATCCAGGTGTCCGACCAGCCGGTCGCGCCCTCCGTCGGGACGAACGACTCGACCTTGACCTTGCCGTCGGCGTTGATCAGGTTCGCGTTGATCTGCCAGGCCGTGCCCAGCACGCTCTCCTGCGAGTCGAACGACTTCACCTCGTGGGTGTAGTCGGCCCAGTAGCTGCTGATGAGGCCACGCTGTGCCTTGAGCAGGTCGACGGCCGCCTGGAACTGCGTGTCGTCGAGCGCGTAAGGGTTCGTGATCTTCAGCTCGGGCTTGGTCTTCGACAGGTAGAGCGCCGCGTCGGCGATGTAGATCGGCGAGTCGTACGCCGTGATCTTGCCCTTGTACGGCGAGCTCGCGTCGAAGACGGCGCTCCACGACGTCGGCGCCGGCTTCACGACGGCCGGGTTGTAGGCCAGGACGTTGGCGCCCCAGCCGTGCGGGATGCCGTAGGACACGTCGTTGACGGAGTTCCACTGCTTGTTCTTGAGGAAGTCCGAGACGGTCGCGTAGTTCGGCACGAGACCGGTGTTGACCGGTGCGACGTCGCCGCCGTAGATGAGGCGCAGCGACGCGTCGCCGGAGGCCGAGACGCCGTCGTACTGCCCGGTCTTCATGAGGGTGACCATCTCGTCGGACGTGTTGCCGATCTTGACGTTCACCTTGCAGCCGGTGGCGGCGGTGAACGGCGTGACCCAGTCGACCTTCGGGTCGGTCGAGCCGTTCTCGGCGTATCCGGCCCAGGCGACGATGTTGAGCTCGCCCTCACCGGCGCCGACGGCGGTCGCCGCGGTGCCGGCCGGCGGGGCCGGACGCTGGGTGCTGCCGGCGGTGGAGCTGCCGCTGGACGAGCTGCTGGAGCTGCCGCAGGCAGCGGCCAGCAGGACTACGGCGGCGCTGGTCGCGGCCACCTTGAGCACGCGCGTGGTCTGCACCTGCTACCTCCTGTTCGTGATCACCCCTGACGAGCTGCCCGGGGAAACGGTGGGGACCTGTCGGTCCTCGTGGGTGGGGCTGGGTGCGAGGTCTCAGCCCTCGACGCGGTACTCGTGCTCGCGGCGCCACACGAGGCGCACCCGCGAGCCGCGCAGCTTCGCGACGTCGGACGACGTCGAGTGCGTGTTCTGCTGCAGCGCGACCAGGCTGCCGCCGGCGTCGAGGTCGACGACGAAGCGCGTCGCGTCGCCGACGTAGACGACCTCGGCGACCGTGCCGTCGGCGCAGTGCTCCCCCTCGGCGATCGCGTCGTCGACGGGGGCGATGCGGATCTTCTCGGGGCGGACGCTGAAGACGCCCTCGAGCCCGAGCACCTTGAGGGCGGCGTCGCCGCGCAGCAGGTTCGACGTGCCGACGAACCCGGCGACGAACTCGGTGGCCGGGTGCTCGTAGACGTCGGCGGCGGTGCCGACCTGCTCGATGCGCCCGGCGTTGAAGACCGCGATGCGGTCGCTCATCGTGAGCGCCTCCTCCTGGTCGTGCGTCACGAAGACGAACGTGATGCCGACGTCGCGCTGGATCGCCTTGAGCTCGACCTGCATCTGCTCGCGCAGCTTGAGGTCGAGGGCGCCGAGCGGCTCGTCGAGGAGGAGCACCTTCGGTCGGTTGACCAGCGCGCGGGCGAGGGCCACCCGCTGGCGCTGCCCGCCGGACATCTCGGCAGGCTTGCGGTTGCCGTAGGTGTCGAGGCGGACAGCGGCGAGCGCCTCGGCGGCCCGGCGCCGCCGCTCGTCCTTGCCGACCTTCTTCACCTTGAGGCCGTACTCCACGTTGTCCTGCACCGTCAGGTGCGGGAACAGCGCGTAGTCCTGGAAGACCGTGTTGACGTCGCGCTGGAACGGCGGCAGCTGCGAGACGTCGGTGCCGGCGAGCTCGATGACGCCCGCGGTGGGGAGCTCGAAGCCGGCGATCATCCGCAGGACGGTGGTCTTGCCCGAGCCGGACGGGCCGAGCAGGGTGAGGAACTCGCCGTCGGCGATGTCGAGGTCGACGGAGTCGACCGCCACGACGTCGCCGAACGTCTTGCGCAGCCCGCGCAGGCGGATCGCCGGCGCGGCCGCCGTGGCGATCGCACCGGGGTCTGGCGTCACGGAGCTCATGTCGGGGGTCCTCGGGGAGTCAGCGGGCTCCTCGCCACCGGCGGAGGCCGAAGGTCGGTGCGTCCGTGGGCACGGCCTCCCCGCCACGCCCCGGTACGCAGCGCACCCTAACCAGGTATCCGTCGCCAGTTCGAGACCTGGGTACCGATTCCGTCGCGATCGTGACCAAACCGTACGTTTTCGGTGGTCAGATCGGCCTCGGGCAACGACTACCGGTCACGACCCGGGCACCGGCCGTCACGTGCCCGACACGGCTGTCACGCGCCGGACACCGCCTCCGTGACCGCGTCGCCCTCGGTACCCGGGGGCGAGGGGTCGAGCAGGTCGAGCTCGCCGCGGCGGACGGCGACGTCGGGCGCGGCCTCGATGCCGAGCCGGACGAGCGTGCCGCGGGTGGCGAGCACCGTCACGGTGATCCGGTCGTCGAGCACGACGCTCTGACCGGTGCTGCGCGCGAGAACCAGCATGGCCGACCTCCCGTCGGCCCCCTCGCCGCCAGTGTCGTGCGGCCGGGTCAGCCGTCGCCGCCGCGCAGCACCCACACGGACGATCAGCCCTGGAGGTGCTGCGCCAGGGCGGCGTAGAACTCGTCGGGCTTCTCGACGAGCGGGCTGTGGCCGGCGTCGAGCTCGACCTCGGCGCAGGCGCCACCGGCGGCGGCGTAGGCGTCGAGGACGGCGCGGGTCTGGGTCACCATCGGCTGCGGCGGGGCGACGTCCTCGCCGGGCCAGCCGGGGATCGCGCCCATCTGGCCGAGGGTCGCGAGGTCGAAGAACGACGCGTCGGACACGATCGCGTCCTTGGTCCCGCGCACCCAGAGGATCGGCGGCTTGGTCTCGAGGTCGACGATGCCGCTGACGTCGTGGAACTGCGGGGCCATCGTGTTGAGGATGCCGCGCGTGCCCGGTGCGAAGCCGGGCCAGTTCTCCGACGGCACGGAGTCGCCGGGGTAGTTGTCGGTCCCGATCTTCGTGGTGAGCATCGACTCCACGAAGACGTCTTCGAGCGGGCTGCGGAACCCGTCGGCGACGTAGAACGCGTTCATCACGCTGCGCGGTGAGTTGGGCGAGTCGCTGCCGGTGTCGTGCGCCTCGATCGCCGCGACGAACTCGGGGTTCGCGCCGCCACCACCCGCGCCCGCTGCGTCGGGCGAGGCGAGCCGGCCGTCGGCGCCCTTCGTGCCGCCGAAGCCGTACGGCGACACAGGGTTCACGAGGCCGAGCGACGCGACGAGGTCCGGGCGGTCGAGCAGCAGCTGCATCACCACGCCACCGCCCATGCTCCACCCGACGAGGTGCGCGGGACCTGCACCCAGGCTCTCGAGCAGCGACACGAGGTCGTCGGCGAAGTCGCGCAGCCCGCGCGACGCGTCGACGGGCTTGGTCTCGCTCTCGCCGAAGCCGCGCAGGTCAGGCGCGATGCCGCGGAAGCCCGCCGGGAGGGTGAGCAGCGTCTCCTGCCAGAAGAGCGACGAGCTCACGTTGCCGTGCACCAGCACCACGAGCTCGCCCTCGGTGCGGCCGTCGGACAGCAGCGCCGTGCGCAGCCGGTCGGTCTCCACGTGGTGCAGCGTGATGCCGGGCAGCAGGTCGGTCACGGGTTCTCCTCGGGTGGTGTCGTGACGTGAGCGGGTCGTGGGGCGCGCGGGGATGTCATGACGGGGGGATGGGGTCGCGGAGGTGGGCGGCGACGAGGGCGGCGGAGCGCGGCTCGAAGACGATCGTGTAGTGGTTGACGTCGTCGACCTCGACGACGCTCAGCAGCGGGAGGCGCTCGTCCCACTCGCGCGCGACCTCGGGCGGGTAGAGCGCATCGGGCTGGTCCATCAGTCCGCGCGGAGCACGCAGGAGGGTCGCCGGCACGCGCAGGCGCTCGAGCGCGGGCGTGAGCACGAGCGGGTCGAGCTGGGAGGCGACGTCGTCGCGCACGGGCTCGATCCGCACGCTGCTCGCGAACCCGCCGGGCACGTCGACGAGGTCGTAGTCGAAGTAGGCGCCCATCGTCTCGTCGACGCCGCCGGAGAACGCCGGGTGCGCCCGCCAGAAGTCGCGGTACGCCGCGCGGCTCTCGAACGTCATCGCGAGGCGCGCGGTCGCCGGCCCGAGCGTCGCCGTCATGACGTCGTCGACGGTGAAGCCCGCGGGCATCGGCAGCGGGAGGCCACCGTCGACGAGGACGAGCCGCTCGACCCGGTCGGGATGGTCGTCGGCGAAGACGACGGACGCGAGCGCCCCCATCGAGTGCCCCGCGACCACGACCTTCTCGAGCCCGAGGTGGTCGAGGAGGGCGACGAGGTCGTCGCCGTGGCGGTGCAGCCCGGTCGGCCCGGGCAGCTCCGAGCTGCGCCCGCGGCCGCGCAGGTCGGGCGCGACGATGTCGAGGTCGGGGGCCTGCTCGACGACTGCGAGCCACGACATGTGCGTGGCCGTGACCCCGTGCACCGCAAGGACTGTCGGTCGTGCGGATCCGCCCCCGGGCGCCCAGCGCCCCGCGCGCAGGAGTCCTCCGGCGGCAGGGGCGTCGATCGTCGTATAGGTCATCGTGGTGTCCACCCTGTCAGCCTCCGGCCGACGCGGCGAGCGGGAGGTAGGACGAGAGGTCGCTGCGCTCGCCGCTGGCACGGACCCGCCCGTCGGCGACGGCGTCCGCCCACGCGAGGCGTCCGGCCGCGAGGGCCAGCCAGGTCCGCGCGTCGCACTCGACGACCGCAGGCGGCGTCCCGCGGCGGTGTCGCGTGCCCTCGATCGCCTGCACGGCGGCGAACGGAGGCACCCGCACCTCGACCGCGTGCCCGGGAGCGGTCTCGACCAGCACGGCGAGGCTGGACTTGACCGCGACCTTGACCGCGAGGCGGTCCGGCGTACCACCGGTCTCCCACAGGTCGAGCAGGTCCGCGACGCCGACGAGCGGCGAACCCGAGTGGCCGGCGTCGGTCACCGGACGGGCGCCGATCCCCACGCCGGGAGGTCGGACGCGAAGGCCAGCACGGTGTCGAGGACCTGCTCCCAGCCGGCGTCGAGCATCACGTCGTGGCCCATGCCCGGGAACCACACGGGCTCGACGCCGTAGGTGTCGGCGGTGCGCTGCACGTCGGCAGGACGCACGAGCCGGTCGGCAGGTGTGCCGATCACGAGCACGGGGCAGCGGATCGGGCCGACCCGACGGCGCACCAGCAGCTCCCACTGCACGAGCGGCGACTCGGGACCGGTGCGGTCGGAGTAGGTGCGCGCGGTCTGCGGGTCGAGGCCCTCGAACAGGATGTCCGGCTCCATCGAGAGCGTCTGACCGACGATGGCGCGCAGCAGGTCCGCGGGCCGGTCCTTGCCGATCGCCACGAGGTCACCGACCGCGGAGTGCATCGGCGCCGGCGTGAGCAGCACGAGACCGCGCAGCGGGTAGCGCTCGGCGACGAGCTGCGCGACGAGGGCGCCGTTGGAGTGCCCGATCAGCACCGGCGGCTCGGGCAGCTCGGTGATGGTCTGCAGGACGTCGTGGACGTAGTCGCGCGTCGTCGTGCGCTTCAGGTGCCGGGCGCCGGCCGACCCGCCGTGCCCGCGCAGGCTGACGGCGTACGCCGGGAAGCCTGCCTCCGCGGCCATGGGGACCCAGTTCTCGCCGAAGCACCAGGCGGCGTGCGCGAGGCCGTGGACCATGAGAAGCGGCGGGCGACCCGACGGCTCGGCGGGCTGCGCGCTGATCACCTCGCGGTGGCTCACCGGCGCCGAAGGGAACGACCAGTCCCACGGCCGCATCGCCACTGTCTTGCGCCGCAAGGGGTTCCGGGTGTTGCGGCTCGCCGCGCTCATGCGCCGACCTCCAGCTCGTGGATGGCGTCCTGCAGTGCGCGGAGGTAGTCCTGGTGTGCGACCTCGAAGTAGTGCCGGGTGGAGTCCTTGTAGTGCGCGCCGGCGGAGTAGCGGCGGTCGGCCTCGGCGGCCGAGCGCGAGAGGAAGCCGTGCGCGACGTCAGGTCGCACGCGCAGCGCCTCGGCGACGCGCGCGATGAGGATCCCCTGCCAGTGCGCGAGGGTCCACTGCCCGCTGTCGGGCTGGATCAGCCCGCTCACGACGAGGTTGTCGAAGGACGGCGTGAACATCTGCAGGAACAGCTGCGGGTGGTCGTCCCTCCAGTTGAGCCAGTCCTGCTCGAGGAAGGGGAAGCGCACGAGGTAGCCGGTGCAGAACACCACGAGGTCGACGTCGATGCGCGAGCCGTCGGTGAACACCACGCCGTCGGCGTCGAAGCGGTCGATGTCGTCCTTCGGTGTGATGTCGCCCTGGCCGACGTAGTAGACGAGCTGCTGGTTGACGATCGGGTGCGTCTCGAAGAACTTGTGGTCGGGCTTCTTGAGCCCGAACTTCGTGAGGTCGCCGACCGCGATCCCCAGCGAGGCCTTGAACAGCACGCGGCGCAGCCCGAGCGGGAGCCGCAGCGCGAGGAGGCTGTCGGCCACCTGGTCGCTCGGGCGGCCGGTCATGTACTTCGGGTTGTAGTAGTAGCCACGGCGCGTGGAGTGCCAGGCGTGCGTGGCGTTCTGGGCGGCCTCGACCGCGACGTCGCAGCCGGTGTTGCCCGCGCCCACCACCAGCACCCGCTTGCCGCGCAGCACCTCGGGTCCCTTGTAGTCGGCCGAGTGGATGACCTCGCCGCGGAACTCCGAGCGTCCGGCGTAGTCCGGGATCTTGGGGTTCCAGTTGTGCCCGTTGCCGACGACGAGCCCGGCGTAGCGGTACGTCGTCCCCATGTTCCTGGCCGTCACGCGATCGCTGACGGTGACGTCCCACGCGCGTCCGCCGTCGACCGGGACGGCGCGGACCACGTCGCTGGAGAAGCGGATCCGGTCGCGGAGGCCGAAGTGGTCGGCGTAGCGGCCGAAGTAGTCCTTCACCTGCCGGTGGCTCGGGTAGTCCGGGTAGGAGTCGGGCATGGGGAAGTCGGGGAACTGGGTGAACGGCTTGCTCGAGATGAGGTGCGTCGACTCGTAGACGCGGGAGTTCTCGGCGCCGAAGTTCCAGTTGCCGCCGAGGTCGGCCTCGCGCTCGAACCCGTCGGCCTCGACGCCGTTCTGCAGCAGCGCCTTGAGCGCCGACAGCCCGTGCGGGCCGGCGCCGACGACGCACCACGCCTCACCGCGGTCGACGAACGCGGCAGCCGGTGCAGCAGGGGCGGCAGCCGTCTTCTTCGCCGCACGCCGTCGAGGTGCGGGCACGGTCGGGTCAGGTGCTGGGGTCTCCGCCATGCCGGACATTGTGGACGCTGCGGAGCGATTCCGGGACACCTGCGACGTAACTGGCCGAACCGTCGAGACGATGCTCGGGAGACGACGGACAGGCCAGTGACGTCGGCCGGGTCAGCCGCTGGTGGAGCCCGAGGTCGGGTTCTCGCTCGTCGGGGTCGCGGACTCGGCGGTGTGGCTCGGCTCCGGGGAGTGGGACTCGCCCGACGGGTCGCTCGGCTCGTCCGACGGGTCGCTCGGCTCCGGGCTCGGCGCCGGCTTGTGCCCGCTGGGCGAGGGCTTCGGGGCGTGGGTCTCGTGCTTCTGCGGCGTCGGCGCCGTGACGGGATGCCGGCCACTGGTGGTGCTCGGGCTCGGGGTGGTCGAGGGCGTCGGCGACTCCTGGGTCGCAGCCGTGCCCGAGCCCGACGGCTCGGCCGACCTCGAGGACGAGCCTGACGTCGGCTCCACAGGCACGATCACGGGGGCGGACGGCTCGGGCTCGTGCAGCGCGACCTGGGCCACGCCGACGGCAGCGGCGCCCGTGACCGCCAGCGCGGCGGCCAGTCCCATGACCTTGAGCCCCAGGCCGGTGCGGACGGCCGCCCTCCACGAGCGGCCGACCGCGGCAGCCGGGACCGGCCGGAGCGGGCCGAGGAAGCGCGCGAGCTCGGGCGAGGGCAGCGGGCGGCTGGACTCGGCCCAGTCGACCAGCTGCTCGCGCACCTGCCGGTGCTCCTGCCTGGTCATCACAGCTCCGTCATCGGCGTGGAGGCCGCCTGGGTTACGGCGGAGGAGGCACGAGTTCCGGACGTCGAGGAGTACGACGCCGGCAGCGCGGCGAGCCGAGGGTCAGCCGGCGTCTCCGCGCGGGCCTCCGCCGTACGCCGGGAGGTGGCCACGGCCCGGTGGAAGAGCTGCTTCACCGCGCCCACGCTGCGCCCGGTCGCCACGGCGACCTGCTCGACGGAGAGGTCGCCGAGCGTGCGCAGCAGCAGCACCTCGCGCTGCTCGTCGGTGAGCGCGGCGAGCATCGCGCGGACGTCGGTGTCGACGATCGCGGCGAGCGCGTCGGACTCCGCGCTGGGGCTGCGACGCGGGTCCGCCTCGGGGTCGAGCTCGCGATCGTCGGTGCGCCGGCGGAACTCGTCGACGACCTTGTGGTGGGCGATCGTGAACAGCCAGGCGCGGAAGTCGCCGGGCGTGCCCTCGAAGCGACCGATGCCGGTGAGCGCGGCGAGGAAGACCTCGCTCGTCACGTCCTCGGGGTGCTGCGCCCCGCGGCCGCGCACGTAGCCGTGCACGCGCGGCGAGAGGCGCTGCCAGATCCAGCCGTAGGCGTCGGTGTCGCCACGGCGGGCGCGGTCGATCCAGTCGGCGAGGTCGTCGTCACCCACGGCGGCGTCCGGGCGCGAGCGACGTGACGGTCGCGCTGCCATCGGCTCGCCGCCTTCCCTGGGTCCGGTGCTCCCCCGGAGCATCGGCAGGTGGGGCCACCTTCCTGAGCGCCGCGACCGGCCCCGCGGACGCTCGGGTCAGGGGGTGACGGGGAGACGAGGGCGAGGGCGGTCGCGGGCCGCAGAGCGCGGACCGCGACCGCCCTCGTCGTGGCGGGTCGTGCTGTTCAGTTGTGGTGGTCCCCGGCCGGAGGTGTGGTCCGGACGGGCGTTGGGGGGTCTGACCGGCGACGCGGGTCAGGCGACCTCGTCAGACGGTCGGGGTGGGGGTCGGCGTGGGGTCGGGGGTCTCGGAGGAGTCGTCGACGCCGTCGACGGAGTCCTCGCCGCTGCCACCGTCCACCGCGTCGTCGCCGCTGCCGCCGTCGACCGAGTCGTTGCCGTCGTCGCCGGAGACCGAGTCGTTGCCCGTGCCGCCCTCGACGGAGTCGTCGCCGGCACCGCCGGACTCGTGGTCGTTGCCGTCGTCACCCGAGATCGTGTCGTTGCCGGCGTCGCCGGTGATGACGTCGTTGCCGGCGTTGCCGTGCTCGGAGTCGTTGCCGGCGCCGCCGGACATGTGGTCGTCGCCGGTGCCGCCGGACTCGGTGTCGCTGCCGGTGCCACCGGAGATGGTGTCGGCGCCGGCACCGCCGCTGATCGAGTCGTTGCCGGCCCCGCCGGCCAGCCGGTCGTTGCCGTCGCCACCGGAGATGACGTCGTTGCCCCCGTTGCCGTCGACGATGTCGGCGCCCGCTCCGGCGACGATGACGTCGCGCGAGCCGGAGCCGCAGATGATGTCGTTGCCGCCGCGGCCGAGGATCGTGCTCGACGACGTCGCGACGATGACGTCGGCGTGGTTCGTGCCCCTGATCGTGCCGTGGCCGACGATCGTGGCCTTGTGGCCGTGGCAGTAGTGCGTCGAGGCCGATGCGGCCGTCGGGACCGCAGCGACGCCGAGGGCGCTGAGGCTCGCGACGGCGGCGGCGGCGACGAGCGGGCGCATCCGGGTCATGGTGGCTCCTGTGGGCGTTCACCTCGCAGGTCGAGGTGCTCAGCCAGGTAGTCGCGCTGCGTGCCCGTCAGGTCACGGGCGCCCGGATCCTTCACCCGCTCGGCCCAGCGCGGAGCGGTCCCACGCAGGACGACACGCGCTCCCGACGTACGCCGAGAGCGTCAGCCGAAGAGCGCCGGCAGCGTCGCGTCGGCGGTCGCCCGGAGCTCGTCGAGGCTCCAGAGCACCGACTCGCCGACCACGAGGTCGACCTGCAGGTCGTCGCCCGGGCCCGTCACGACACCGATCCGCGAGATCGGTACGCCGTGCGCAGCAGCCGACGCCGCGAGGGACTCGAGGTCGGACGGGTCGCAGGTCACGACCGCGCGGGCGGTCGACTCGGCGAGCAGGAAGACGAACGGCTCGACGTCGGCCGGCACGGCGACGGTCGCGCCGACGTTCTCGCGCAGCGCCATCTCCACGAGCACCTGCGCGATTCCGCCGTCGCTGACGTCGTGCGCCGCAGTCACGAGCGAGTCGCGCGACGCGGCGACGAGCACCTGCGCGAGCCGGCGCTCCGCCTCGAGGTCGACCTTCGGCGGCAGTCCGCCGAGGTGGCCGTGCACGACGTGCGCCCACTCGGAGCCGGCGAGCTCGTCGCGCGACTCGCCCAGCACGAGCACGACGTCGCCGATCTCGCGGAAAGCCATCGGGGTGCGCCGAGCCACGTCGTCGATCACGCCGAGGACGCCGACGACCGGCGTCGGGTGGATCGCGGCGTCGCCGGTCTGGTTGTAGAAGCTGACGTTGCCGCCGGTGACGGGGATCCCGAGCTGGAGGCAGCCGTCGGCGAGGCCGGTGACCGCCCGCTCGAACTGCCACATGACGTCTGGGTCCTCGGGCGAGCCGAAGTTCAGGCAGTTCGTCACCGCGAGGGGTGCCGCACCGGTCGCCGCGACGTTGCGATAGGCCTCGGCGAGCGCCAGCTGCGCACCGGCGTAGGGATCGAGCTTCGCGAAGCGGCCGTTGCAGTCGGTCGCGAGCGCGACGCCGAGCCCGCTCTCCTCGTCGACGCGGATCACGCCGGCGTCCTCGGGCTGCGCCAGGACGGTGTTGCCCAGGACGTAGCGGTCGTACTGCTGCGTGACCCAGGTCTTGCTCGCGAGGTTCGGCGAGCCGACGAGGGTGAGCACGGTGTCGCGCAGCTCGGTCGCGGTCACAGGGCGGGCGAGCAGCCCCGGGTCGTCGGCCTGCAGCGCGTCCTGCCACGCGGGGCGGGCGTAGGGGCGGTGGTAGACCGGGCCGTCGTGGGCGACGGTGCGCGGCGGCACGTCGACGATGACCTCGCCGTGCCACTCGATGACGAGGCGGCCGGTGTCGGTGACCTCGCCGATGACGTCGGCGGCGACGTCCCACTTGGCGCAGATCGCGAGGAACTCGTCGATCTTGTCGGGGCGCACGACCGCGGCCATCCGCTCCTGCGACTCGCTCATGAGGATCTCCTCAGGAGTCAGCGTCGCGTCGCGCAGCGGCACGGAGTCGAGGTGCACGTGCATGCCGCCCTCGCCGTTGCTCGCGAGCTCGCTGGTGGCGCACGAGATGCCTGCGGCGCCGAGGTCCTGGATGCCCTCGACGAGACCCGCGTGCAGCACCTCGAGGGTGCACTCGATGAGCAGCTTCTCCATGAACGGGTCGCCGACCTGCACCGCGGGGCGCTTGGTCGGGCCGCCGTCGTCGAAGGTCTCCGAGGCGAGGATCGACGCGCCGCCGATGCCGTCGCCGCCCGTCTTCGCGCCGTAGAGCACGACGAGGTTGCCGACGCCGCGGGCGCTCGCGAGGTGGATGTCCTCGTGGCGCAGGGTGCCGACGCAGAGCGCGTTGACGAGCGGGTTGCCCTGGTAGCACGGGTCGAACACGATCTCGCCGCCGATGTTGGGCAGGCCGAGGCAGTTGCCGTAGCCGCCGATGCCGGCGACGACGCCGGGCAGGACGCGGTGGGTGTCGGGGTGGTCGGCCGCGCCGAAGCGCAGCGGGTCCATCACCGCGACCGGGCGCGCGCCCATCGAGATGATGTCGCGCACGATGCCGCCGATGCCCGTCGCCGCACCCTGGTAGGGCTCGACGTAGGACGGGTGGTTGTGCGACTCGACCTTGAAGGTGACCGCCCAGCCCTGGCCGATGTCCACGACGCCGGCGTTCTCGCCGATGCCGACGAGGAGCGTGTCGGTCTCGGGCTTCTTGTCGCCGAACTGCGCGAGGTGCACCTTGCTCGACTTGTAGGAGCAGTGCTCGCTCCACATGACGCTGTACATCGCGAGCTCGCCGCTGGTGGGGCGGCGGCCGAGGATCTCGCGGATCTCGGCGTACTCGTTCGGCTTGAGGCCGAGCTGGTCGTAGGGCTGCTCGCGCTCGGGGTGGGCGATCGCGTCGGCGACGGTGTCGGGCTTGCGGGGGGTTGCGGGCGGCGTCATGCCTCGACGAGACCCTTCAGGATCGAGGTGAAGAACCCGAGACCGTCGGTCGTCGGGCCGGTGAGCGCCTCCACGGCGTGCTCGGGGTGCGGCATGAGGCCGACGACGTTGCCGCGGGCGTTGCTGATGCCCGCGATGTCGCGACGGCTGCCGTTGGGGTTGAGCTCGAGGTAGCGGGCGACCACGCGGCCCTCGCCCTCGAGCTCGTCGAGCACGGCCTCGGAGGCGACGTAACCGCCCTCGCCGTTCTTGAGCGGGACGACGATGTCCTGGCCGGGCTCGTACTCCGACGTCCAGACGGTCGCGCTGCTCTCGATGCGCAGGCGCTGGTCGCGGCAGACGAAGTGGAGCGAGTCGTTGCGCACCAGGGCGCCGGGCAGCAGGTGCGACTCGCAGAGGACCTGGAAGCCGTTGCAGATGCCGAGCACGGGGAGGCCGCCGTTGGCGGCGTCGACGAGCGGGCCCATGACCGGGGCGAACCGGGCGATGGCGCCGCAGCGCAGGTAGTCGCCGTAGGAGAAGCCGCCGGGGAGGACCACGGCGTCGACGCTGTGCAGGTCGGCGTCGCCGTGCCAGAGGGCGACGGCCTCGCCGCCGGCGACGCGCACCGCGCGTGCCGCGTCGCGGTCGTCGAGCGAGCCGGGGAACGTGACGACGCCGATCCTCACGCCGTGACCTCGCGGATCACGTAGTCCTCGATGACCGGGTTGCTCAGCAGCGACGCGGCGAGCTCGTGGACCTGCGCCAGGCGGGCCTCGTCGACCTCGCCGTCGAGCTCGAGCGTGAAGGTCTTGCCCTGACGGACCGAGGTGACCCCGGCGAGGCCGAGGCGACCGAGCGCTCCTTCGACGGCCTTGCCCTGCGGGTCGAGGATCTCGGGCTTGAGCATGACGTCGACGACGACGCGGGCCACGGCGCTCTCCAGGAGTAGATCAGGCGATGGGCGAGAGTCTATCGGTGTCGCTTGGCGGGTCCGACCCCACGCACCCGAGCCTCGCCAGGAGGGCCGGACCCCGAAGCACCAAGGGCCGACCGCGGAGGGGTGGCCGACGCGCGACCGCGAAGCGGTCGCGCTTGGAGGCCCAGCAAACAGCGAGGTGTCGGCGTACCAAGATCACGAGTTGCGGTCGCGAAAGCGCCCTTCAAGGGCGCTGATCACCCTTAGAGGTCAGAAACAGCCTTGGGGGCGCTAGCCGAGGTGGGCGTCTGCCGCCGCGGTCCAGGCGGTCCAGGCGCTCTCGACCATGGCGTCGAGGTCCTCGGTGGCGGCCCAGCCGAGGTCGGCATGGGCGCGGTCGGCGCTGGTCACGATGCGGTCGGGGTCGCCCGGGCGGCGCGGGCCGACGTCGTAGGGCAGCGGGCGGCCGACGGCCTTCTCCACCGCGCCGAGGATCTCCTTGACCGAGAGCCCCTCGCCCCGCCCGAGGTTGTACGCCGGGCTGACGGTCTCTCCCGCGGCGAGGGCCCGCGCGGCCGCGACGTGCGCCGACGCGACGTCGCTGACGTGGATGTAGTCACGGACGCAGGACCCGTCGGACGTGGCGTAGTCGTCGCCGAACACGATGGGACGGCGTCCGTCGGTGACCGCCGCGAGCACGATCGGCAAGAGGTTGTGCGGGCTGACGTCGTAGACCGTGGGGATGCCGGAGCCGACGACGTTGAAGTAGCGCAGGCTCGTGTGGCGGAACGCCGGCTGGCCGAGCTGCTCGAACACCCGCGCGGTGTCGCGCAGCAGCCACTCGCCGATGAGCTTGGACTCGCCGTAGGGCGACTCCGGGGCCTTCGCGGTGTCCTCGTCGACGAGGTCGACGTCGGGCGTTCCGAAGACGGCGGCCGAGGAGGAGAATACGACGGCGCGGACTCCCGCGGCGAGGCACTGCTCGAGGAGGATCCGGGTGCCCTCGACGTTGACGTGGTAGCAGATCAGCGGCTCGCGGACGGAGACGCCTGCGTACTTGTAGCCGGCGACGTGCACGACGCCCTCGACGTCGTGGTCGCGGAAGACGCCGGCGACGACGTCGACGTCGGTGATCGAGCCGACGACCAGCGGCACGCCCTCAGGCACGAACTCGCGGCGTCCGCTCGAGAGGTCGTCGAGGACGACCGCCGTCATGCCGGCATCGAGGAACGCCTGCACCACGTGCGACCCGATGTATCCCGCTCCGCCAGTCACCAGCCACGTCATGGGACCACCCTAGACGGGATGCGCGGGACCTCGCTGCGCGTCGCGCGAACCGAACATCGACGGCGTGTCAGGCCCGAAAACCCAACAATCGCATGTTGATTTCGGCGCGGGGCGTGACGGCCGAGGGACTAGCGGAACTTCTTCGCGGTGAGTCTCTCGTAGGCCTCGACGTACTTCTCGCGGGTCTTCTCGACGACCTCGTCGGGGAGCGCCGGCGGCGCCTCGCCGGAGCTGCGGTCCCAGCCGCTCGCGGGCGAGGTGAGCCAGTCGCGGACGTACTGCTTGTCGTACGACGGCTGGGCGCGACCCGGCTCCCACGTCTCCTCGGGCCAGTAGCGGCTCGAGTCGGGCGTGAGGACCTCGTCGGCGAGGACGGTCCGGCCGTCGGCGCGGATGCCGAACTCGAACTTCGTGTCGGCGAGGATCAGGCCACGGTCTGCCGCGATCGACGCGGCGCGCTCGTAGGCCAGGACGGTGAGACGGCGCAGCGTCTGCGCCTCGTCCTGGCCGACCGCGGCGACGACCTCGTCGAAGGTGACGTTCTCGTCGTGGTCGCCGAGCGCGGCCTTCGTCGCGGGCGTGAAGATCGTCTTGGGCAGCTTCGACCCGTCCTTGAGCCCGGGCGGGAGGTTCACGCCGCAGACCGAGGCCGACTCGCGGTACTCCACGAGGCCCGAGCCGGTGAGGTAGCCGCGGGCGACGCACTCGACGGGGAACATGTCGAGCTTCGTGCAGACCATCGCGCGGCGCGCGACCGCGTCGGGCACCCGGGTGGAGATCACGTGGTTGGGGACGATGTCGGACAGCCGGTCGAACCACCAGAGCGACATGGCCGTCAGGATGCGTCCCTTGTCCGGGATCGGCGTCGGCAGGACCCAGTCGTACGCCGAGATCCGGTCGCTCGCGACGAACAGCAGGCGCCCGTCCGGGTCCTCGTAGAGGTCGCGGACCTTGCCCGAGTAGACGTGCGTGTAGCCCTCGGGAAGGTCGTAGTCCGGGGCCGGGATCTGCTGCGCTGCGGCGTCGCTCACGACCCGGACTCTATCCGGCGCGCGGACGCCCACTGCCCTCGGCTGAAGGTGCCCCAGGCTGCGCAAGAGGCATCGCAGGCGCCCCAAGGCTCAGGCGTCCGATACGTGGAGGTCCCGTCAGGTGCCTCTTACGCAGCCTGGGGCACCTTCAGCCGGATCAACCCGGGGGGGGCTTCAGAGGATGGGCTCGGGTTGGTAGACGGCGGCGTCGGGGCGTTCGGCGACGAGGTGCTCGATCTCGTCGACGACGGCGCTCACCTGGGCGCGCGCGGCGCCGGTGAACTCGATCGGCTCGCTCACCAGCTCGTCGAGCTGCTCGCGCGTCAGGCCGAGGCGCGGGTCGGCGGCGAGGCGGTCGAACAGGTCGTTGTGCTCGATCCCCTTCTCCCTCATCAGCAGCGCCACGGCTACGGCGTGCTCCTTGATCGCCTCGTGCGCGGTCTCGCGACCCACGCCGTTCTTCACGGCCGCGATGAGGACCTTCGTCGTGGCGAGGAAGGGGAGGTAGCGGCGCAGCTCGCGCTCGGCGACGGCGGGGAACGCGCCGAACTCGTCGAGCACGGTCAGGAAGGTCTCGAGCAGGCCGTCGATCGCGAAGAAGGCGTCGGGCAGAGCGACCCTGCGTACGACGGAGCAGAAGACGTCGCCCTCGTTCCACTGGGCGCCGGCGAGCTCGCCGACCATCGAGGCGTGGCCGCGGAGGATCACGGCGAAACCGTTGATGCGCTCGCACGAGCGGCTGTTCATCTTGTGCGGCATTGCGGACGAGCCGACCTGGCCGGCCTTGAAGCCCTCGGTGACGAGCTCGTTGCCGGCCATGAGGCGCACGGTCGTCGCGAACGACGACGGTCCCGCGGCGAGCTGCACGAGCGCGGACACGACGTCGTAGTCGAGCGAGCGTGGGTAGACCTGTCCGACGCTGGTGAAGACGTGGTTGAAGCCGAGGTGCGCGGCGACGCGGTCCTCGAGCTCGTCGAGCTTGTCGCTGTCGCCGTCGAGCAGGTCGAGCATGTCCTGCGCGGTGCCGACCGGGCCTTTGATGCCGCGCAGCGGGTAGCGCGCGATGAGCTCCTCGAGGCGGCGGTGCGCGACGAGCAGCTCGTCGGCGGCGCTGGCGAAGCGCTTGCCGAGCGTGGTCATCTGCGCGGCGACGTTGTGCGAGCGGCCGGCGATGGCGAGCTCGTCGTACTCGATCGCCTGGGCCGCGAGGCGCGCGAGGACGGCCACGACCTTGTCGCGCGTGACGTTGAGCGAGCTCAGGATCTGCAGCTGCTCGACGTTCTCGGTGAGGTCGCGGCTGGTCATGCCCTTGTGCACGTGCTCGTGGCCGGCGAGCGCGGAGAACTCCTCGATGCGCGCCTTCACGTCGTGTCGCGTCACGGCCTCGCGGTCGCGGATCGAGTCGAGGTCGACCTGGTCGACGACGGCCTCGTAGGCCTGGATGACGCCATCGGGCACCTCGATGCCGAGGTCGCGCTGCGCCTGCAGCACGGCGATCCAGAGCCGGCGCTCGAGCACGATCTTGTGCTCGGGCGACCAGATCGTCGCCATCGCCGTGGAGGCGTAGCGGGAGGCGAGGACGTTGGGGATCGCGGGCGTGCTCGGCATGCGGGACCTTCGGTCGTGACGGGCGGCGGCGGTAGGACGCATTCTCGCAGGTCTCACGCTCCGGGCCCACCGTCCGCGGTGTGACGAACGACGGCCCGGAGCCTCCCTCGTGAGGAGGCCCCGGGCCGGGACGTCTCGGCGGCTACTCGGTGATGAGGCCGGTGATCGTGCCCAGCAGCGTGTCCACGTTGAACTCCGAGGTCGGTGCGTCCTTGACGACCCGACCCAGGCGGAGCACGACGACGCGGTCGGTCACCTGAAGCACGTGCGGGAGCGTGTGCGAGATGAAGATGACGCCGAGGCCCTGCTCCTTGGCACGCTGCATCACGTGGAGCACCTCGCCGGCCTGCCGCGCACCGAGGTGGTTGGTCGGCTCGTCGAGGATGATGACCCGGCTCGCCCAGGCGACGGCGCGTCCGATCGCGACGGCCTGCCGCTGGCCTCCGGACAGCTGCGCGACCGAGCGTCCGGACGCGGGCACGGCGATCCCCACCCGGTCGAGGTCGGCGTGGGCACGCTGGTCCATCGACTTCTGCGCCAGGAAGCCCATCTTGCCGAGGATCCCCGACTTGACCTCCTCGCGACCGAGGAAGACGTTGGCGCTCACCGACAGGTGCGGGGCGAGGCCCGAGTCCTGGTAGAGCGTCTCGACGCCGGCCTCGATCGCGTCGTGCGGCGAGCGCCACTCGCGCTCCACGCCGTCGAGGAGGATCTGACCGCTCGTCGGCTGGTGCGCACCGCTGAGGCACTTGACCAGAGTCGACTTGCCGGCGCCGTTGTCGCCGACCAGACCCAGGATCTCACCCGCGTGCAGCTTCAGGTTGGCCCCGTCGAGGGCGACGACGGCGCCGTAGCGCTTGGACAGGTCGCGGACCTCGTAGATGACGTCTCCGCGCTCGGTCATGACGCACCACCCTCGCTCTTCCGGAACGCCTGGAGCGTGGCCGCGATGGCGATCAGGGCCGCCACCACCACGCGCTTCCACTGCGGGTCGACTCCGATGATGATCAGGCCGCTGGTCACCGTGGTGAGGATCAGCGCACCGAGCACCGTCCCGGACACCCGCCCCACGCCACCGGCGAGAGCCGCGCCACCGATGACGACCGCGGCGATGGCGTCGAGCTCCATGCCGAGGCCGGACGTGGGCGCGCCGCCGTTGAGCCGGAGATAGAAGAAGAAGCCGGCGAGCCCCGCGAGGAACCCGGACAGCACGTAGACCTTCGTGATGTGCCGCTTGACGTTGATGCCCGCGGCACGTGCGGCGAACGCGTTGGAGCCGATCGCGTAGGTGTAGCGACCGAACCGCGCCTTGTGCAGGAACGCCCAGATCACGCCGGTGATGAGCACCACCACGATGACGGGCTTGGAGAACGGTCCGATCCACGGGATCACGAGCGTGATCGCGTCGGCCGGACCGCTCATGATCGGCGCGCCCTTGGTGAGCACGAGCGAGAGGCCCGAGGCGGCTCCGAGCGTGACGAGCGTCGCGATGAACGGCACGAGGCGGGCGTAGTTGATCAGCGAGGCGTTGATGAGGCCGACCGCCGAGCCGACGAGGACGCAGACGAGGACTCCGACGACCAACGTCGGGACCGTGCCCGTGCCGCCCGACGTCAGCGCCTTCATCGCGAAGGCACCGATGACTCCGGAGAACCCGACGGTCGCACCGACCGACAGGTCGATGCCTGCGCTGATCACGACGATCAGCTCGCCGAGAGCGATGAGCACGAGCGGCGCCCAGTCGAGCAGGATGTTGCCCGCCACGCCCGAGGAGAAGAAGATCGGCGCCTTCAGGCTGAAACCGATGATCATCGCGATCCAGACGACGAGCAGGATGAACTGCTGGTTGCCCACGATCGTCTTCCACCGGCTCGTCGGAGCCACCACCTGGGTCACCGGATGGTCCGGCGTCTTCACGTCAGTCGAT
>Ga0302299_10000372_pt1 | contig 23883 bp, 18 predicted proteins | sample III_Fen_N3_4_FD_198795 | JGI IMG/M metagenome (GOLD analysis project Ga0302299, IMG submission 198795) | Peat permafrost microbial communities from Stordalen Mire near Abisko, Sweden - III_Fen_N3_4 | ecosystem: Environmental > Terrestrial > Soil > Wetlands > Permafrost | place: Sweden: Abisko...
GCCACCTCCTCGCGGCATGGTGACGGGCGGCGTGCCATCCTGCTGGCACCGTGCGACTCACCACCGAGCGTCTCGTCCTCACGCCGTTCGACCCGGTCGGCGACTGGCCCGAGTTCGTACGCGACATCGTCCTCGACCCGATCGTGACCGAGCACTGGGCGGACTTCGCCGACGAAACGCTCGACGATGCGGATAAGGAGCGCCTCGCCGCCGACGAATTCATCCCTTGGTTCGCGGACGGCGCCGCGCACGGGTTCGTCGCCTGGACGGTGCGGACGCCGGACGGCGCGTTCATCGGGGTGAGCGGGCTCATGACGACGGAACCGCCGGTCGGCGGTCCGGATCCGGAGTTCGGCTGCCTCCTGGCCACCCGCGCCCACGGTCTCGGCTACGCGACGGAGGCCGGCCTCGCGGTCCTTGCCGACGGCTGGGACCGACTGGGCCTGCCCCGCATCGTTACCGTCATGGACTCGCCCAACCTCGCGAGCCGGCGCCTGGTGGACAAGCTCGGCTTTCGCTTCGATCGTGCGGTCTTCGGCGACGCTGCGCAGGCCTACCTCGTGTTCGTCGTCGACCGGCCCGGGCTACCATTCGCCGATGCACCCTGACGACGGCCGGGCGGACTCATTCGACACGCTCGCGGTCCACGCCGGCGCCGAACCCGACGAGTTGACCGGCGCGGTCGCACCGCCCATCTACCAGACGAGCACCTTCGCCCAGGACGGCGTCGGCAAACCGCGCGGTGGCTACGAATATGCGCGTTCACAGAATCCGACGCGCGAACGACTCGAGCGCGCGGTCGCGGCCCTCGAAGGCGGCTCGACCGGGATCGCGTTCGCGTCGGGCTCCGCGACGACCGCAGCGATCGCCGAACTGGCCGGCCCGGGCGACGAGATCATCGTCGGCGATGACGTCTATGGCGGCACGTTCCGCTATCTCGAGCGCGTCCACCGCGGCAAGGGCGTGGATGCGCGATACGTGGACCTCTCGGCCGGCCCCGATGCGCTCTGGGAGGCCATGACCGAACGGACCCGCCTGGTCTGGTTCGAGACGCCCTCGAACCCGAACCTCAAGGTCGTCGACATCTCGGCGGCCGCGGCGGCGGTGGCGCGTCGGGCGGCGGAATCGGGCGGTTCGGCGCCGCTCGTCGTGGTCGACAACACGTTCGCGTCACCCGCACTCCAGCGGCCCCTGACGATGGGCGCGGACATCGTCTTCCACTCGGCCACGAAGTATCTCGCCGGCCACTCCGACACGATCCTGGGCATCGCGGTCACGTCGAACGCGGCCGCCGCCGAACGCCTGCGCTTCCTGCAGAACGCGATGGGGGCCGTGCCGGGACCACTCGACTGCTTCCTCGTCCTGCGCGGTCTCCGGACGCTGCACCTGCGGATGGAGCGGCACGGATCGAACGCCGCAGCCGTCGCCGCGTTCCTGCGCGGGCGACCGGACGTGGCGACCGTCATGTATCCCGGGTTCGGCGGCATGGTCTCGTTCGTGCCGACAGCGGGTAGGGTGGGCGCAGCCTCCACGGCCGCCGCGCGCGCCGTGGCCATCGCCGAAGGCACGCGCCTGTTCACGCTGGCCGAGTCGCTCGGTGGCGTCGAGTCGCTCATCGAGGTCCCGGCCGCGATGACCCATCTCTCCGTCGCCGGCTCACCGCTCGAAGTCGATCCAGCGCTGATCCGTCTCTCCGTCGGCATCGAAGGCATCGACGACCTGATCGCCGACCTCGCGGGCGCCCTCGACCGCGCCTGAGTCGCCCGAGGCGTCCGGTCCGCGACGCGGACCGCCGGATCAGCCCCCGGTTGCCTTGGTCCCGCGCTGATCCTGCCAGATTCCCACCACCGGGTTGTTAGGCAGACGGCTGAGCGAGAAAGCCGCCCAATCACGCTCAGTTCGGGACCTATTCGTGACAGATCCCCACTGGGTGGGCACCTGGCAAGGATCTGCTGCCTAACGCCCCTGCCATGACGATCTGGCAAGGATCGCTGGCCTCGCGGGCCGCCCGGTCCGCGACGCGAACCGCCGGATCAGCCGCCGGCCATGGCCGGGAGCAGCGACAGCGTGTCCCGATCGCCGACCGGCGTGTCCAACCCCTCGAGGTGCCGGATGTCCGTGTCGTTCAGGAACGCGTTCACGAACGGGTTGAGGTCACCGTCCTGGCCGATGAGCTGGGCCTCGAGACCGGGATAGGCCACGACCAGCGCGGAGACGACCTCGCGCACGGTCGTGCCGGCGACCTCGACGCGCTTCTCGCCGCCGGTCGCGGTCCGGAGGGTCGGCGGGATCCGGACGAGGCTCATGCCGCGCCGCCTTCCAGCCACGCTTCGAAGGCCGACAGGCTTGGCCGGATCACCGGCGTCAGCCCGGGTTGGCCGGGTCCGACCCGGCCACCATCGAGCGTCCCGACGGTCGCCCCGAGCCACCGCGCGTCCGGCGTCTTCAGCCCATTGCCGGTCAGGAGCGCCACGACCTCGTCACCGGGGCGGATCACGCCTCGACGTCTCGCTGCGGCCGCCGCGGCCAGCGTCACGCCACCGGCCGTCTCCGGGTAGATGCCCTCGAGTCGGGCGACGTCGCGGATGGCTTCGGCGGTCGTCACGTCCTCGATGGCCTCGATGGAGCCGCCGCTCTCGTTGGCGAGCTGCACGGCGTACCGCCCGTCGGCGGGGTTGCCGATGGCGAGCGAGCGGACGATCGTATCGGGCTCGCGGACGGGCTCGATCACGTCCGTGCCCGCGGCCCAGGCCGTGGCGACCGGCGCGCAACCGGCGGCCTGACCGCCGACGAAGCGCAGCGGCCGGGACTCGATGAGGCCCAGTTCGACGAGCTCCTCGAAGCCGCGGGCGAGTCGCGTGAACATGGCACCCGAGGCGACCGGGGCGACGACGACGTCCGGCGAGCGCCAGCCGAGCGACTCGGCGATCTCGTACGCGAGCGTCTTCGAGCCTTCGGCGTAGAAGGGCCGAAGGTTGATGTTGACGAAGCCCCAGCCGGTCTCGTCGGCGATCTCGAGGCAGAGGCGATTGACGTCGTCGTACGTGCCGTCGACCGGCACGACCGTCGCGCCATAGGCGAGGGCTTGATCCACCTTGGCCGGCTCGAGATCGGCCGGGATGAAGACATAGGCCGGCAGCCCGACCGCAGCCGCGGCCGCCGCCGTCGCACCCGCCAGGTTTCCGGTCGACGCGCAGGCCAGCGCCTCGACGCCGAACTCGACTGCCCGAGCGGCCGCCACCGCGACGGCCCGGTCCTTGAAGGAGAGCGACGGATTGCGGGTGTCGTCCTTGAGCCAGAGCCGCTCGATGCCGAGCACCGGGCCCAGGCGATCCGCCGTCGTCAGCGGCGTCGAGCCCACCGGTAGCCCCCGCACGGGCGGCACCTCGAGCGGCAGGAGCTCCGCGTACCGCCAGATCCCGGGCGGGCGCGCGGCGATCGCCTCGCGAGTGAAGGTGCGAGCGGCGACGCCGTAGTCGTACTGGACCTCGAGCGGGCCGAAGCAGGCCGCGCATACGTACGAGAGGCCGATCGGCTGGGCCCGGCGACAGTTGCGACAGATCATCCCGAGGATGCGCGCGTCGGCGGTCGGTGGGGGAGTGGCGACGGCGCTGGGTCTGGTCTCGATGGCCATGGGATCTCCGGGCAGGGACGGGTGGCCTGGAGACCGGGGGACGAGCAGACCCGACGAGGATGTTCGGGGTCTCCGATGGAGTCCCTTATCTCGCAGGCGGACCTGCCCGGACTTGGCACCTTGCCGACGCGATGTCGGTAGGTTGTCGTGGCTTCATCGGGCCGGTCCCTCTGCCACTCTTGATAAGCGCTCTTCGGTTGTGTGCGGATGCTACGGGCGGGACCCGTCCAGCGTCAACCGTGGCGGCTCGACCGTGGCGGCCCAGCCCCGGTCCGCCCGGGCTCAGCCCGGCGCCGCGATGGGTGTCGTATCGGTGAGCGGCGAGAACGTCGTCTTCGAGGTCGCTGGTCCGGCTGCGGTGTCGAGCGCGTACGTTGCCTCGACCGTCCGGTCGGCGCGGATGACGATCGTGACCGGCAGGTCGGTGGCGCCCGTCAGGCCGAGTGCCTTCGGTGGGTAGGTCGCGACGAGCGACACGCCTTCGTCGACCGGCTGCCCGTCCTTGATCGAGGTCGGTGCCTGGAGAGCGGCCAGCGGATCGGCATCGGTCTTCGATCCGTCGACCGCTGTCCAGCCGGCCCCGGCCCGCTGGACCCAGGCGTTCGTGCCGATCGTCCGGTACGTGACCTTCGAGCCGGAGGCTTCGACGGTGAATTCCGCGTCGTTGCCGACGCGCCGGCCCTCGGCTCGCGTGGCGACGGTGTCGCCGACGGTCACCTCGGCCACGAACGCGTAGCCGTCCTCGAAGGCGGACAGGGCCTGACCGAGAGCGACCTCCGGCAACACGGACGCCTGGCCGACGGCGACCGAACCGATGGCCTCCGACGGCTCAGTCGGACTCGACGATGCGCCCGACCCGTCACCCGGCGCCCCGGACGCTGGACCGGTCGGTCCGGCGCAGCCCGCGACGACCAGGGCCAGGCACAGCAGGACGCCGCCGCTCGCGCGACGACGTCCTGCCAGCGCTTGCGGTCCGGTGGCGGACCGCTCGCCTTCAGCTGGGATCAGTGCCCGTTGCCTCCACGCTGGCCGCCCCGGCCATCGCCACCCTTGCCGTCATGAGAGGTGCGATCCGCCTGGGCATGGCCCTGCTGATCGCCCTTCGAGTCTGTGGTGTGGTGATGCTTCACATCGGTGCCGCACCGGCCAGACTGGCCGGAGACCTTGAGCGCCCACTGGTCGTTCCCGATCGAGCGCAGCTTGATCGAGACACCCACCCGGGTCCCATCGAAGCGGACCTGCGTACCGTGCTTGGTGACCTTGGTCGTGGCAGGCGGTCCGGTCGTGCTATCGACCATGATCGTCCCGTTGTCCTCGACGTGATAGGACACCGCGACCGGCGTGCCGTCGCAGAGATGGGCGTTCCAGACGCGATCGCCGGTCAGTTCGGCGATCGTGCCGGTGACCTTCTGGCGGTCGCGACCGCTCAGCGTGATCTTGAGGGTGGCCGTGCCGTCGGCGCGGGCGCTGACGGACAGGTCGAGGGTCTTCGAGAAGCCCTGGTACGAGAAGACGACTGCGGCCCGCGCGGCCGACGAGCCGTGCTTGTCCCACTTGCGGTCGTGGCTGTCGGTCGGATCCTTGATGACCACCCCGACGCCCGCCGCCGCCGTGGCGCTGTCGATCTCGAGCGTGGGCTTGCCGTTCGCGTCGACGTCGATGGTGTAGGCGACGTTGGCACCGATCCCGGCCCCGAAGACGTTGGCCGCCCAGGTCCCGGATCCGAGCAGATCCGTCAGCTTGGTCGTGGCCTTGACCGCGAGCGTGTCGCCCTTGGCCTTGACCTTGACGCTGGCGGTGCCGTCGGCGTTGGAGAACTTGACGCCATGCTCGCCCGTCGTCTTGGTGGGGAGTCCATCGGCGGGATCGAGGGTCACGTCGCTGATGTTGCCGACCGCGTCGAGGGTCACGGCGACGGTCAGGGACGTCCCGAGCATCGGGATCGTCACGGTCATGCCGCCCGTCTGGGCGATCGGTTCATTGGTGTTCGCGAATGCGCTCGCTGGGAGCAGCAGGGCCATCGCCATCAGTGCGAGACCCGCGGCTCGTGCGGGTGTGCGCCATCGGCTCCTGGTCATCGGTACCTCCTCGCGACCTCACCGGTGAGCGGCGGATCGTCGATCGTCTGCACGCGTCGGCCTTGGAGTCCGGCATGAGGACATGGAGCTAGCGTGCGTCGGTCGACCTTAACCCCATAGGGCATATCGTGCCCAGAACCTTGGTCCCGGTCGTGGTTGGCGCGTTGGTCCGGTGCAGCCGGGCACACCGCGGTGCGCCCGCGCCACCGTTCCGCGACCTTGTCGCAACCCTGCGGCAACCTGTCGTGCTAGCATCCGGGTCAACGCGACTGCGGAAGCCGACTCTCGCTGGACCTGCCAACGGTCCTGCGTCACGCGCGGCCGGTCGATCCATCGAGATCGTCCGCGCCTGCGAGGTTTCCAGCGTCATGACCGCATCCAGCCCCACCCGTACCCAGACGCGGCCCGCGCCGCGTCATGCCCTGGGTCGCCACGTCCGGGCGAACCTGCCGACGGCCGAGCTGTACGAGGACGCGATCCGCGCCGGCGAAGGCCTGGTCGCCGCCGACGGTCCACTCGTCGTCCGGACGGGCAAGCACACCGGCCGCTCGCCCGAGGACAAGTTCATCGTCTCCCACCCCTCGACCGATGCCAAGGTCTGGTGGGGTCCCGTCAACCGACCGATCAGCGAGGCCCACTACGACCGCCTGCGCGCTCGCCTCGTCGAGTACGTCGCGGACCGGGACCTGTATGCGCAGGACTGCTTCATCGGCGCGGCTGCGGCACACCGGCGCTCGCTGCGGGTCTACACCGAGACGGCCTGGGCCAGCATCTTCGCCCGCAACCTGTTCCGCCGGCCGACGCAGGCTCAGCTCAAGGACTTCACCCCGAACTTCACGATCATCTGCGTCCCGTCGTTCAAGGCGGACCCGGAGACGGAGGGAACCCGGTCCACGACTGCGATCCTGGTCCACCTCGAGCGGATGGAGATCATCATCGTCGGCACGGAGTACGCCGGCGAGATCAAGAAATCCGCGTTCACGGTCATGAACTTCCTGATGCCGGACGAGGGCGTCCTGCCGATGCACAGTGCCGTCAACGTCGGAGCGGACGGCGACTCGGTCATCTTCTTCGGCCTCTCGGGGACGGGCAAGACGACCCTCTCGGCCGACCCGGATCGGAGCCTCATCGGCGATGACGAGCACGGCTGGGGCGACGGCGGCGTCTTCAACTTCGAGGGCGGCTGCTATGCCAAGACCATCCGCCTCTCCCCGATGTACGAGCCGGACATCTTCCAGACGACGCGCCGCTTCGGGACGATCCTCGAGAACGTGGACCTGGACCCGGCGACGCGCGCGCTGGACCTTGATTCCGACCGGTTCACCGAGAACACCCGCGGCGCCTACCCGCTCGACTTCATCGGCAACGCGGACGACACCGGCGTGGCCGGCCAGCCGCAGCACGTCGTGTTCCTGACCGCCGACGCGTTCGGGGTCATGCCGCCCATCTGCAGGCTGACCCGCGAACAGGCGGCGTATCACTTCATCAGCGGCTATACCGCCAAGCTCGCCGGCACGGAGATCGGCGTCAAGGAACCGAAGGCGACCTTCTCCGCCTGCTTCGGGGCGCCGTTCATGCCACGCCATCCGGGCGAATACGCCGCGATGCTCGTCGAGCGACTCGCCGAGTGGAACGTCCCGGTCTGGCTCGTCAACACCGGCTGGACCGGCGGGCCGTACGGCACCGGCGAGCGGATGAACATCGCGCACACACGCTCGATGGTCCGCGCCGCCCTCAGCGGGGCGCTCGACCACGTCGAGATGCGGACCGACCCGAATTTCGGGGTCGAGGTCCCGGTCACCTGCCCGGACGTCCCCGCGGCGTTCCTCGATCCGCGGTCGACCTGGGCCGATACGGCCGAGTACGACCGGGCCGCCCAGCGGCTCGCCGCGATGTTCGCCGAGAACTTCGCGAGCTACGCCGAGAGCGTGGATCCGGCGATCGCGGCCGCGGGACCGGCGCCGCTCACCTGACCCGGCGGGTTCAGTCCCTCCCGATCACCCCGAGTTCGACCGACTCGCGCCCAAGGAGGCGCTTCGCTTCCCGGATGCCGGACGTCATCGCGCCGTCCGCGAAACCGCATCGGGCGCTCGAGGTCGCCTCGCCGGCGAACAGGATCCGGCCCCGGATCGGCTCACCGAGCGTGTCGAGGTCCGCGAGTGTCGCGCCGAGCCCGACCGAGCTGTACGCCCCGCGAGCGAACGGATCCGCGCCCCACGACGTCCGCACGATCGCCGTCGGGTCGGGGACCGGCAGGCCCGTGGCGCCGGCCAGGATCTTGATCACCCGGGCAGCGGCGTCGGCATCGGACCCGGTCTGGAGCGCCGAGACCGCGGATCCGATGGCGAACCCGAGCACGACTGGCTCGTCGACGGGTCCGTCCAGTCCGAAGGCCAGAACGAGCCGAGCCTCATCGCTCGGCGTCACATCGAAGACGGTGGCGACGCCCGCGTCGGCCCAGAATGGCCGCTCGAAGCGGAGGGCGACCTTCTCGAACTGGCCCATCGTCACGCGATCCACGGCGGCCTGACGCTCGGGCGGCAGCGCCGACTCGAACTGGACCGACCCGGCCTGCAGGACGCCGAGCGGCAACGTCACGAGGACGTGGCTCCCGGTCTCGGTGCGGCCGTCCCGGCTCGTGACCGTGACGCCGGCAGGACCGCTTGCGATCGTCGCCACGACCCAGTCACGGCGTACGTCGAGCCCCGCCGCCACCGGCTCGACCAGGGTGACGTAGCCACCGAACGGCATGTCGCCGACGTAGTCGCCCTCGTATTCGAGGGTGCTGGACGCCGGCTGCGCAGCCGCCATCGAGCTCGCCGGGGCGGCGCTGTCCTGTTCGAGTGCCCCTCGGATGACGATCCGCAGCCACTCGAGTTCCGCTGGGTCGCCGCCGCGCCGGGCGAGGTACGCCTCCAGCGCGTCGGCGGCCGAGGCATCCGGGCCGAGGGTCCGGCCGATCTCCTCTATGGCTTCGGGGGCCGCCCAGCCCTCGTTCAGCAGACGTTCGAACCGATCGCGATCGACGAGCCCACGGGTCGCGTCCCAGCCGACGGCATCGAGCATGACATTGGCCGGCCGCCGCTCAACGCCGACCTGGTCTGCCCACGCCGACATGGGGTTGCCGATGGGTGTGTGGATCCAGGACCCGCCGAGATCGACCGGCGATCCACCGACATCGGCCGTATGCAATCGCCCGCCGATGCGGTCGCGCGCTTCCAGGACGATGGCCGGCACCCCGGCGTGGTGGAGTGCGTTGGCGGCCGTGAGGCCGGCCATCCCCGCGCCCACGATGACGACTCGCTCCACCGGACCGTCCAGCCCGCCCGGGACGGCTGCGCTTCCGTCGTCGTAGACCCGTGCCGTCGTCATACAATCGGAGCATGGCACGAAACAAAGTCACCGTGATCGGGGCCGGGAACGTCGGCGCCACCACCGCCCAGCGCATCGCCGAAGCCGGCCTCGCCGACGTCGTCCTCGTGGACATCGTCGAGGGGCTCCCCCAGGGCAAGGGCCTGGATCTCGCCGAGGCAGCCCCGGTCGTCGGGCACGACGCCCGGGTCACCGGCACGAACGACTACGCGGACACCGCGGGCTCGGACATCGTCGTGGTCACGTCCGGACTGGCCCGCCAGCCGGGGATGAGCCGCGACGACCTGCTGGCCAAGAACGCCGGGATCGTCCGGGCCGTCGTGGAGCAGGCCGCGAAGCACTCACCGAACGCGATCCTCATCATCGTCACGAATCCGCTCGATGCGATGTGCCACGTCGCGATGCGGGCGTCCGGCTTCCCGCGCGAGCGCGTGCTCGGCATGGCCGGCGTCCTGGACTCGGCCCGGTTCCGGACGTTCATCGCGCAGGAGCTCGGCGTGTCCGTGGAGGACACCCACGCGTTCGTGCTCGGCGGTCACGGCGACACGATGGTCCCGCTGTCGCGCTATTCGACCGTGGCCGGCGTGCCGATCACGGAACTGCTCTCGCCGGAGCGCGTGGCCGCCCTCGAGGCCCGCACCGCGAACGGCGGCGCCGAGGTCGTGGCCCTCCTCAAGACCGGGTCCGCGTTCTACGCCCCGGCGGCATCCACCTTCGAGATGTGCGACGCGATCCTGCGCGACCGGAAGCGCGTCCTCCCGTGCGCCGTGCTGCTCGACGGCGAGTTCGGGACGACCGGGCTCTTCGTGGGCGTGCCGGTCGTGCTGGGCGCCGGCGGCATGGAGCGCGTCTTCGAGATCGAGCTGACGCCCGACGAGCGTGTCAAGTTCGAAGCGTCGACGGCGGCCGTCCGCGAGCTGGTCGACAAGCTCGGCTGATCCCGGCGGTGCGCTCGCGCACCACGATGTCCGGCCGAGGGTCCCATCCGTCGCCCCGATTCCTTGACCCGCCGACTGCACCGGAGGTACCTTCACCCCCTCGCCGGGCGGTAGATGGAGGAGACCGCGGGAGGCCGGCAACCCGCCCAGGCACGTCGATCCAGCCGACCATGGTCGGTCGTCGTGCGCTCGCGTGCGTCACGTCCGCAGGACGCCATCCAGGCATCGTTCGAATGGGAGTGTCATGAACCGGAGACTACTCACCACTTCTGCGGCGGTGGCGCTGCTCATCGCGATGTCGCTCCCGATGGCGGCCGAGGCGAAGTCCCCCACGGGCCACACGTTCGCCCGTGTCGATACGAGTGCCTTCGCCAAGATCGATCCCAAGCTCGTCAAGCAGATGCTGGGCGGCGGCACGCGCTCGGTCAACGTGATCGTCCAGCTCGCCGGGACCCCGGTCGCGGGTGAGACCGCCGCTGCGAAGACCCTCGGCAAGACGCTCAGCCTGACCGACAAGGCGTCCTTCCGGACCCGGATCAAGGCCAACCAGGACGCGCTCAAGCCGGGCATCAGCCGGGCCGGCGGCCGGGTCCTTCGGCAATACCAGGACGCGATCAACGGACTGCGCGTCCAGGTCGCGGTCAAGGACCTGCCCAAGCTCGCCGCCCTGTCCGGCGTGACCGCGGTCCGGGCCATCCCCAAGGTCTCGCGGACCAACTCGGTCTCCGTCCCGTACACGGGCACGCCGGCCGCCTGGGGTGACACCGGGTTCACCGGCGCCGGGGTCAAGATCGCCATCCTCGATACGGGCATCGACTACACCCACGCCGACTTCGGTGGGGCCGGTGCGGCGGCCTTCGCCGCCAACGACCCGACCATCATCGAGCCCGGCACCTTCCCGACGGCCAAGGTCGTCGGCGGCTGGGACCTCGTCGGCGATGCCTACAACGCCGACGACCCCACGAGCGTCCCGGCCCCGGATCCCGATCCGATCGACTGCATCACCGGCCAGCACGGCACGCACGTCGCCGGCACCGCGGCCGGTGAGGGCGTCAACGCCGATGGCTCCACCTACACCGGGCCATACGACAGCTCGATCGACTTCAGCAGCTTCAAGGTCGGCCCCGGCGTCGCCCCGCAGGCGTCGCTCTACTCCTTCCGCGTCTTCGGTTGCGAGGGCACGACGGACGTCGTCGTCGACGCGATCAACATGGCCGTGATGGCCAACGTCGACGTCATCAACATGTCGCTCGGGTCCGACTTCGGCGGTGCCGACACGCCCGACGCGATCGCCGCGGACAACGCGTCCCTGGCGGGCATCTCGGTCGTGATCTCGGCTGGCAACGCCGGCCCGAACCCGTACATCGTCGGGTCGCCCGGCACGTCGAGCCGGGCCATCACGGTCGGCGCGATGAACGCCCGCCCGACCCTGCTCAACGGCACCATCGTGGATCTGCCCGGGTCGAACGACCTGGGTGGCTGGAACATGTACAAGAGCCCGCTGCCGGTCTCGGGGACGCTCCACGCCCTCACGGCCGACGGCGCCCTCGTCACCGGTTGCACCGCCGACGACTTCTCGAGCGTCACGCCCGGCGAGGTCGTCGCGATCTCCCGTGGTGTGTGCGCCTTCTCGGATAAGCGGGCCTTCGCCCAGGCCGCCGGCGCCGCCGCGGTCATCCTCGTCAACAACGTGCCCGGTGTGGCCATCAACCCCGTCGACGATCCGGCCTCGACCATCGCGGTCATCAGCCTCGATCCCGCCGACGGGCCCGCGGTCATCGCCGCCGATGGACAGGCGGTCACCCTCCACGTGGGCGACGTGCCCGATGTCACCTACCGTCACTCCGCCGAATTCACGTCGAGCGGTCCCCGGATCGGCGACAACGCCATGAAGCCCGACGTCTCCGCACCGGGTGTCGCGGTGGTGTCGGCGCTGGTCGGCAGCGGCGACGGCAGCCTGGACCTCAGTGGGACCTCGATGGCCTCGCCGTACACGGCGGGCGTCGTCGCCCTCGTGACCCAGGCCCACCCGAGCTGGACCCCGGCCCAGGTCAAGGCCGCCATCTCCAATACCGCCAGCGCCTCCGGGCTGATCGACGACTACGACCCGCTCATCGCGGGCTCCGGCGTCGTCCAGCCTCGCCTCGCCGTCGACACGGTCGGGCTGGCCACGCTGCCCGGCGGTGTCTCGTCGCTGGCCTACGGCTACGAGGCGCACAGCCGGTCGTGGAGCGAGACCAAGCGGATCACGCTCACCAACACCGGCAAGCACCGGATCACCTACGACCTGTCGTCGAGCTTCGTCGGCGGCTCGCAGGGAGCCAGGGTCGACATCTGGCCGAGGAAGGTCACCGTCGAGCCGGGCCGACGCGCCGTCGTCGATGTCCGGATCAGCCTGAGCGCAGCGGCGCTCGCCGCCCTGCCGGCCCAGGACGCGTTCGCCGACGGGTCCGCCATCAACACCATCCGGGGCGCGATCGTCGCCACGCCGCGCAAGTCGCGCGCCGGGGTCTACCCGCTGCGTGTCCCGTTCCTGCTCGTCCCGCGCGGGACGTCGAACGTCGCACCGAAGGGTTCGGCCCGTCCGTTCAGCGTGAACGACGGCATCGCGACGTCCAGCATCCGGCTCAAGAACGACCAGGGCCACGACGGCAACGCGGATGTCTACGCCTGGGGCGAGAAGGACACCCGTGAGGGCTATCCGCTCACTGACATCCGGGCGACCGGTGTCCAGTCCCTGCCCGGAGCGGCAGGCGGCCTCGCCGACGACGATCGACTCATGGTCTTCGCCGTCAACACGTGGGGTCGCTGGTCGAGTCCGGCGCAGCTCGACGTCGAAGTCGAGATCGACACGAACAAGGATGGTACGACCGACTTCTACCTCGTCGGCTACGACGGCGGACTGATGCTCAGCGGCGTCCCGAACGGCCAGCCGTTGTCGTTCCTGTTCGATGCCGACTTCAACCTCGTCGACCTCTGGCCGGTCAGCGCGCCGGTCAACGGGTCCAACTACCTGCTGCTCGCCGCGGCCAGCAGCCTGGGCCTGACCGGCGACGCCGGGTCGTTCGACTACGACACCTACGTCTATCCGGTCTTCCAGGACGTGCCCTCCGACTCGGCTTCGGGCCAGGGCCACTTCGATCCGTTCCATCCGGCCGTGTCGCAAGGCGACTTCATCGGTCTCTCGAAGGGCCAGTCCGCGACGCTCGGCCTATCGATCGACATCGCCGCCTACAAGGCCAACCCGGCCCTGGGCTGGCTCATCGCCACAAGCGACGACGCCAACGGCGCGCCGCAGGCGGACCTCGTCCCGATCGGTCGGCCCTCGAAGCACTGACCCGGGCGAACATCCAGGAACGAACGAAGAGGCCCCCGGCATCGCCGGGGGCCTCTTCATGCCATCTGTGTCTCGGGGCGGCCGCGCGACCCTCGGTCCGCGTGCGACCCGCGGTCAGCCGCCGCTCGAGCCGGCCGGTGCCGGGCGCTCGCACAGTCGAGGCTGGCCGGTCTGGCTCATGTGGTAGTCGAGCTGCCGGTCGCCGGCAGCCACGACGACCCGGAACCCATCGACCAGCGCCTGCGTGTACATGACACCGGGCTTCGGGCATCCCAGCGAGCCGTCATTCCAGGTGACCGCCTCGGCACTGACGATCACCAGGGTCGCGCGGTCCTGACCCGATCCGGCGGCGGCCATATCAAGGACGCGATCGAGGCGGACCTGGTCGACCGGCCACGTCGAACCGACGGCGGTGGAGGACGAGCTCGAGGGGATCGCGGTCATGACCGGCCTTCCGCTTTGCTCGGGGTTCGATGGGCCGGCACTGCCCTTCGGACCCGCGGCACCGGGCGAGGCCGTGCACGCGACGAGGGCGACGGTGAGCGCGGTCAGCGCGGTCAGCGCGAGGGAGGTTCGTCGGGGATGCGGGGGTCGGGTCATCGGTCGGGCGCCTGTGGTCCTGTCGTACGGCGGGATCGAGCCGGGCGGGAGGTGCCGGCCAGCATACCCAAGACGGCCCCCTGGACGGGTCGGTTCCCCGGTCCGGCGACAGGCTCCGGTGCGACCCGGCACCGACCGTGCATGGGGCTAGGACGGATGGCGCATTGACCCTGCCTCGAGCCCGCCCCTACGGTTCCCGGGACCGCCATCGATCGAGTGAGGACCCGTGCCGTCGGGGTCGTTCGTGGCTTCCATCCTCCCCGGTCCGGGGGCCGTGGCTGTTCTGAGGAGGCTGCACATGAAGCGTGCCGTCGCGCTGTTGGCGACACTCGGTCTACTCGTCGGGGTGATCGGCCCCGCTTCGGTCGCAGCGGCGGACCCGACGCGGGGCCTCTCGTTGTCCGACGCCACGATCACCCGCGGCACGACCTACCAGGGCGCCAAGTCCAGCTCCGGCAAGATCGCCCGAAGCGACGCCGGACTCCTCGCCCGCACGGACTCGTCGCTCGTCCACGTCATGGTCAAGGTGGACGCCGACAGCCTCGCGTCGTACGACGGCAGCATCGGCGGGCTCGCGGCGACCAGCCCCGAGGTGACGGGCAAGGCGCTGTCGGCCAACAGCCGCGCCGTTCGCGCCTACCAGGCGCACTTCGACGCCTACACCCGGGGCATCCGGACCCAGGTCGTCCGGCAGGTCCCGACGGCCCATCTCGGCGCCACGTTCTTCAAGGCGTACGGCGGCTTCGCGGCCACGATCCCGGCCAACAAGGCCCGGGACCTGCTCAAGGTGGCGGGCGTCGTCGCGGTCCAGTCGGACAAGCTCGTCCAGCCGACCTCGGTCAGTTCGGTCCAGTACATGGGCGCGACCCGGGCGTGGACGTCGCTCGGCGGATCGCGCACCGCGGGCGAGGGCGTCAAGGTCGGCGTCCTCGACACCGGCATCTGGCCGGAACACCCGATGATGCAGGACCCGGGCATCCCGTTCGTGGGTGGGACGTACGCCTGCCAGTTCGGCGACGGCTCGGACCCGCTCCTCGGCGCGCCGTTCACCTGCAACGACAAGCTGATCGGCGCATACGCGTTCCTCTCGACCTACCTGTCGGTGTACCCGGCCGGACCGGGCGACTTCTGCGACAACGCCACCGGCGCATGCTCAGCGCGCGACTCGGAGGGCCACGGCACCCACACCGCCACCACGGCCGCCGGCTCGCCGGTCGCCCACGCGCCGATCTTCGGCATCGACCGTGGCCCGATCAGCGGCGTGGCGCCCGGCGCCAGCGTCATCGCCTATCGCGTCTGCCTCGCCCAGGGCTGCTTCCAGTCCGACTCCGTCGCCGCGATCGGCCAGGCCATCACGGACGGCATCGACGTCATCAACTTCTCGATCGGCGGGGGCTCCAACCCGTACTCCGACCCGGTCGAACTTGCCTTCCTCGATGCGTATGCGAACGGCATCTCGGTGAACGCCTCGGCCGGCAACTCCGGCCCGGATGCCGGCACCGTCGAACACGATTCGCCGTGGGTGACCACGGTCGGCGCCTCCACCTGGGACGGCTCGTACCTGACCCGGCTTCGCCTCGAGGCCAGCGACGGCGCCACGTACACCGCCTCGGGTTCCACGATCGTGCCGGGCATCACCTCGGGGACGCCGGTCGTCATGGCCGAGTCCGTCGCCGGTGAGACGGCGTTGTGCGATACGCCGTTCGCTCCGGGCAGCGTGACCGGCAAGGTCGTCGTGTGCGAACGCGGCGGGAACGGTCGCAACGCGAAGAGCTTCAACGTGTCGCTCGGCGGCGCCGCCGGCATGATCCTCTACAACCCGACCTACCAGGACCTGTTCACCGACGACTTCTGGGTCCCGACGGTCATGCTCGAAGGGCCGGAGCCGGCGACGGCGATGCTCACGTTCCTGACCTCGCACACGGGCGTCACGGCCCGATGGCAGACCGGCGTCAAGACCCATGTCCGGGGCGACGTCATGACCACGTTCTCGTCGCGCGGCCCCGGCACGGACTTCATCAAGCCGGACATCACCGCGCCCGGTCTCCAGATCCTGGGCGGCAACACCCCGGTCCCGACCGATGTCGCATCCGGACCGCCCGGACAGCTGTACCAGATCATCGCCGGCACCTCCATGTCGGCACCGCACTCGACGGGCGCCGCGGCGCTGGTCAAGGCGGCCCACCCCGACTGGACCCCGGGCCAGATCAAGTCCGCCCTCATGACCACGTCCGTCCAGGACGTCCGCAAGGAGGACGGCACCAAGGCCGATCCGTTCGATCGCGGCGCCGGTTCCATCCGGGTCGACCGGGCGCTGTCCCCGACGATCACACTCGATGTCGCGGCCTCCGATTACGCGGCGAGCGCGCTCGATCCGAGCTCGCGCCTGGACCTCAACACGCCCAGCATCCTCGTCAACCCGATGGCCGGCGGGGTCGCCACCACTCGTACCGTGACGAACGTCTCAGGCCGGTCCCAGACCTTCAAGATCACGACCAAGGATCCGGCCGGCACCGACATCACCGTCTCGCCGTCCCACTTCACCCTGGCGGCCGGCGCCTCGCGGACCCTCACGATCCGGATCACGGCCGGCGGCGTCCCGGATGGCTGGTACTTCGGCCAGATCACCATCGATCCGCAGCGCAAGGGCGCCAACAGCGCCGTCATCCCGGTCGCCTTCGATCGCGCCCAGGGCCGGGTCACGCTCACGCATACGTGCGACAGCACGGATCTGTCGCGCAACCAGGAGACGACCTGCACGGTCTCGGCCACGAACCTGGCGCCGGTGGACACCGCCGTCTCGATCGACGTGAAGGCCCCGAAGGGCGTCCACGTGTCCGACGTCTCCGCCCCGGCAGTCGCCTCGTCCGGTGGCGCCCACTGGGCCGGGACGCTATCGGCGGGGCTCGCCCCACGGGTCGTGTCGATCGCGTCCGCGGGCGGCACCAGTCCCGCCGGTGGCTACCTGCCGCTCTCGGTCTTCGGCGTCCTGCCGCAGGCCGGGTTCGGGGACGAGACCCTGGCGAACTACACCGTCCCGGCATTCCAGTGGGGCTCCGAGACGTACACGCGGATCGGCGTCGATTCGAACGGGTACGTCGTCGTCGGTGGCGGCACCGACGCGGACAACGAGTGCTGCAACGTGCAGACCTTCCCCGACCCGGCTCGGCCGAACAACGTCCTGGCCCCATATTGGACCGACCTCGACCTGAGCACGGGCGGTGGCGTCTACGTCGGCACCTTGACGGACGGCACCACCGATTGGCTCATCGTCGATTGGGAGGCCGCGCCCGCCTGGGGCACCACTGACGCGAACTCGTTCGAGATCTGGATCCAGCTCGGGGCCACCGAGGGGACCTGGTTCGCCCACGGGACGCTCGCCGGTCCGTCCGATGCGCTCAGCATCGGCGCCGAGAACCGCGATGGGTCATCGGGCGTGAACCTCGTCGGCGATCCGGTGGACGCGGACTACGTGATCACGACCTCGCCGTCGCTGCCCGGTGGCTCGGTCACGTTCACGTACACGGCATCGTCCAGCCGGAAGGGCACGTACGTGCTGTCGGCCTCGATGGCGTCGGATCTGATCCGCGGGACCGCGATCCGGAACGTGACGCTGGCGGTGCATTGAGGGGTATCTCGTCCTGCCGGCCCGCGGCGACGCGGGCCGCAGGGGCGGGCGCGGGGCCCTCACCAAGCCGCGCGCCTCGCGTCAAGCCCCAGGCGCCTCGTGCCCAGCCAGCCCGCGGCTGGTAGCCGGCGCCCGGGACGATTCGCGTCGCATCCAGCCGCCCCATGACTGGTACGGATCGGGCCTCGCACCGTAGCGTCGCGCTCAGCCATCACATGGCTCGGACGGAGGATCTGCGGCTGGATCCGGGCCATTCGGGCGCTATCAAGGCGGGATCGGTCGCGTAGTAGCCGCCCAGCGGCTGAGTACGACGCGCGTTGCCGGTTCGGAGGTTCGGCGTCGGGCGCCGCGCCCCGGCGCCGCGGTTCGGAGGTCCGCGGGGCGGCTCGGGTGGCCCGCGCCGGGCGAACGCCGCTAGCGGCTCCCGAGCGCGAGCAGGTGAGGTCGCTCGCCGAGGGACGCGCGGGCGCCGATGTCGGCGGCGCGCTCGCGTGACCGGGCGACGGCCCGTTGGAGCGCCAGCTGGTAGGTCGCGTCGGTCTCGGGCAGGGGTGCCTCGCCGAGTTCGGCCGCCAGGATCGAGCTCAGGCGGCGGTACTGGCGGACGACCTGCGAGCGCGTGCCGGCAAGACCGTGCGCCTCGATGAGGATCGCGTGGGCCTCCTCGCGCAATGGGTCGCGGGCGAGCAACCGGTGGGCCGCGGCGGACGCCGCGTCGAGGTCGCCGGAGGCCAGCCGTCGTTCGGCGACGAGTGCCAGGGCGTCCTCGAATCGATCGGCGAGTCGCTCCCGCTCGGCGGCGAAGCAGTCGTGCCCGAGTCCCTCGACGAGATCGCCGCGGTAGAGCGCCACCGCGGTCTCGAAGGTGCAGCCGGACGCGTCGAGGCAGGCTTCGAACGCGACGCTGTCAAGATGGATCGTCGCGGCCGGCCGGATGCCGAGCGTCTCGGTCTCGATCTCGAGGATCGCGGCCGGGTCGATGCCGACGTCGGACAGGGCGTGCCGGACGAGCCACAGGGCCTGGCGCAGCGCACCGGTCGAGGACGTGTCCGATTCAGGCCACAGGTCGGCGGCGATGGCCTCGCGCGATCGCGGTCGCCGGGACAGCACGAGCAGGGCGAACAACGCCTGGGCGTGACGGCCGGCCAGTGGCACGACGCGATCGGTGGCCGTGCGCACCTCGAGGCGGCCCAGCAGATCGACATGGAGCGTGGCGGCAGGGGTGGGGGCGGCGTGTCGCATGGCGACCCCTCGATCCTCGCGCCGGCCAGTCCGGTCCGTCCCCCCATGGGTCGGGCGTCGAACGCGCTTCGGTCTCCCCCGCGTTGGCCGGCATTCCCCGATCTCGAACGGATGATGCACGTTCCGGGACCCCGAGTCCACCCCTCAGATACACTGCGCTGACCGTGCCGATCGCCGTCATCGCGTTCGACTTCGACCCCCTGCTGCGCCTGGCCGAGGGCCTCGTCGTGCGCTGGCAGACGGTCGCGCTCGCCGCCGTGATCGCGACGGCGCTCGTCATCGCGGGCCTCATCGCCCGGCGCGACGGCCTCCGCCCGGACGACCTCCTGTTCATCGCGATCGGCACCGTCCCGGGTGCCGTCATCGGTGGGCGCATCGGCTACGTCCTGCTCCACCTGCCGTACTACCAGGCCGACCCGGGCGCGATCGTCGATCCGAGCCTGGGTGCGATGGAGCTCGCGCTCGGTGTCGTCGGCGGGCTGCTCACGGGTTCGGCGGTGGCGGCGCTCCTCGGCGCACCGGTCGGGCGCTGGCGACACGCGCTGGTCCTGCCGCTCCTGTTCGTGCTGGGCGTCGGGAAGCTGACCATGATCCTCGGCGGGGCGGGGCAGGGGACCCCGAGCGTCTCGTCCTGGGCCACGGCGTTCCTCGGACCCGGGCCGTGGGGGTCGCTGGCGCCGGCCCTGCCGTCGGTGCCGTCCCAGGCCATCGAAGGCGCGGTGACCCTCGCCATCCTGCTCATCGTCACGGCCGGCCTGTGGCTCGGGGCCTTCTCGACACGCGACGGCCGCGCCCTGTTCGCCGGGATCGCGATCTGGGCGTTCGCAAGGGCCGTGGTCGCCTCGACCTGGCGGGACGACGTCGTCATCGCCGGACTGGACATGGGCTCGGTCATCGCGATCGCGGTGGGACTCGGGGCGGTCGCCGTCCTGATCGTCATGACCGTCCGCGAACGGCGACGCGGCTCCGACCCCGCGGTGGTCTCGGACCCCGCCGTGGCCTCGTCACCCGCCGCGAGCACGGCCGCGACCGCGGGCGCGGGCCCGACCGCCGCCCCGGGATCGTCGCCACTCCCCGCCGACCCGTCGCGGGACATCCCGACGTGGCCGGATCCGGGTTCGCGCCCCCGCTTCTGAGCTCGCATCCCGCGCCTGAGGCCGGTCCGCCGGGCGACACGACCGGGGAGGCCTCGCCTCGACGGAGTACCCTGCAACCCTGACATCCACCGCTCCGCCGTCCCGACGGCGCGCCAACGCGAGGACTTCCCATGACGCAGGTCGCAGAACCCGGATCCGCCCGTTCGGACGCTCCGGCCCCCGGCAGGGTCAGCCACTGGATCGGCGGCCGATGGGTCGCTGGGACCTCCGGCCGCGAGGGCCAGGTCTTCGATCCCGCGACCGGTCAGGTCACCAGGCACGTCGACTTCGCCTCCGCCGATGAGCTCGGTGCGGCGGTCGCGGCCGCCAAGGCCGCCTTCCCGGCCTGGCGGGCGACGTCGCTCTCGAAGCGCACGGAGATCCTGTTCAAGATCCGGAACCTGGTCGAGACGCACCGTCATGAGCTGGCGGCCCACCTGACCGCGGAGCACGGCAAGGTCCCGTCCGATGCGCTCGGCGAGATCGCCCGCGGCCTCGAGAACCTCGAGTTCGCCTGTGGCATCCCGAACCTCATGAAGGGCGGGTTCAGCGAGCAGGTCTCGGGCGGCGTCGACGTCTACCAGATCCGCCAGCCGCTGGGCGTCGTAGCCGGGATCACGCCGTTCAACTTCCCGGCGATGGTGCCGATGTGGATGTTCGCGACGGCCATCGCCGCCGGCAACACGTTCATCCTCAAGCCGTCCGAGAAGGATCCATCCGCGGCCAACTACCTCGCCGAGCTGCTGGCCGGGGCCGGCGTCCCGGATGGCGTCTTCAACGTCGTCCACGGCGACAAGGTCGCCGTCGACGCGATCCTGGCCCACCCGGACATCGCGGCCGTGTCGTTCGTGGGTTCGACGCCCATCGCGAAGTACATCTACGAGACGGGTACGAAGGCCGGCAAGCGCGTCCAGGCCCTAGGCGGGGCGAAGAACCACATGATCGTGCTGCCGGACGCGGACATCGACATGGCCGCCGACGCGGCGGTCTCGGCGGGCTACGGCTCGGCGGGTGAGCGCTGCATGGCGATCGCGACGATCGTGGCCGTCGGCGACGTGGCGGACCCGCTCGTGGCCGCCATCAAGGCCCGGCTCCCGAAGATCAAGGTCGGGCCGGGCAGCGATCCGACGTCGGAGATGGGTCCACTCGTCACCGAGGTCCACCGCGACAAGGTGGCCTCGTACCTCGACAGCGGGCCGGCCCAGGGCGCCACGGTCGTCGCGGACGGGCGGGATCACCCGCTCTACAAGGACTCAGACGGATTCTTCCTCGGTGTCTCGCTCATCGACCACGTCACGCCGGCGATGGACGCCTACAAGGACGAGATCTTCGGGCCGGTCCTGACTGTCATCCGGGTCAAGACGTACGAGGAAGCGGTCACGCTCATCAACGACAACCCGTACGGGAACGGCACGGCCATCTTCACCCGCGATGGCGGGGCGGCCCGCCAGTTCCAGTTCGAGGTGAACGCCGGGATGGTCGGCATCAACGTGCCGATCCCGGTGCCGGTGGCGTACTACAGCTTCGGTGGCTGGAAGAACAGCCTGTTCGGCGACCTGCACATGTACGGCCCCGAAGGCGTCCAGTTCTATACGCGGGCCAAGATCGTCACCTCGCGCTGGCCGGATCCGGGCACGTCCAAGATCGATCTCGGGTTCCCGCGCACGCGCTGATCGGGTCGCTGACCCGACTTGACGCCGGGTCGTGCACACGCGCACCATCGCCTGCCTCCGGGCGAGGGCGCCTGGGGTGTCGGGCGGACGAACCCCCCGGCGCTCTCGGGACGCATCCGTCCCGACCTGTAGGGAGGTCCTCCGTTGGCAGACCAGATCGATGGGATCGCGGACCAGGTAGCCGATACGGCGAGCGGTGCCGTGAACCAGGCGGCGGGGCTCAGCGGAGGAGCCGCCGATACCGTCAAGGACGTCGCCGGGCAGGCCGCCGATGTCGCGAGTGACGCGGTCAAGGGCGCGGCGGGCCTCGGTGGCGATGCCGCGGCTGCGGCGACTGGTGCCGCGGGCGGTGCGATCGATGCGGTGAGCGGCACGGCCTCGAGTGCGGCGGGTGCCGCGTCCGATGCGGCCTCCAGCGCGGCCGGTGCGGCGTCAGGCGCCGCTTCGGGAGCCGCCAGTGCGGCGTCCGGTGCCGCGAGCTCGGCGACCGACGCGGCCTCGAAGTCGGCCGGCGGGATCATGGGGATGATCAAAGGCCTGTTCGGCAAGTAGCCGACCGGCCGGCACGCCAGGCCGGCACGACCCGGCGCCGCTCCGGGACATCAGGTCTCGCGAGCGGCCCCGATCAGCTCATAGACGGCGCCGTCCGGGCCACGAAAGTGCGCCCACACGACGGTGCCGTCTCGTTGTGTCTCCCACAGGAACGGGATCCCCGACGCCTCGAGGTGGGCCCGCGTCGCATCCGCGTCGTCCACGAGGAATCCGACGCACGGCGACGGGCCGAAGGCGAGGTGGTCCTCGTCGAGCGGTCCATAGACGTGGACCTGGGTCCCGTCGCCGAGACGGAACCACGCCAGACGACCCGGCTCCTCGGTGATGACCGGCAGGCCGAGCAGGTCGCGGTAGAGCGCGACCGTCGCCGCGAAGCCGTCCATGTCGGCGAGGCGGACGCCCAGGAATGCGAGCTTGTGGACGGTCACAGGACGGGTCCATCGGGCTCGAACGTCCCGCGCCGCGCGGCCAGCGCCCCTGTGAGCGCGGCGATCTCCCGCGGGCCGGTCCCGCAACAACCACCGAGCCAGCCCGCCCCGAGACCCGTCCAGGTCGCGACGGTCGCAGGGTCGTAGGCGCCACCCGCGTTCGCGACCCAACGACGAGCGGCCGCGTCCCAGCGGTCGCCGCCGTTCGGGTAGGCGATGAGCGGCCGGGTCGTCGCCGCCCCGGCGCGGGCCAGCAGCGCAGGCATGAACCGCGGGGCGGTGCAATTGATGCCGATGGCCACGATCCGCCGGTGCTCCCCGAGCGCGACGGCGTCCGCGATCGGCTCGCCGGCCGAGGTCGTCTCACCGTCCCGGCACGAGTAGCTGAGCCACGCATCGATGTCCAGCTCGTCGAGCAGGCGGACGAGGACCTCGGCCTCGCGGACCGTCGGGATCGTCTCGAAGGCCAGGAGGTCCGCGCCGGCTTCGGCCAGGGCGTCCATCCGGGGCCGATGGAAGGCGGCCAGCCTCCCGGGATCCGTGTCGTAGTCGCCGCGGTACTCGGAGCCGTCGGCCAGCATCGCCCCATACGGCCCGACCGATCCTGCGATGAGACGCCGACCGGCATACGGACCGCCTTCGTCGTCCAGCGTGGCCCGGGCAGCCTGGGCCAGGCGCACGCTCTGGCCGATCAGGTCGAGCGCTTCGACCCGCGCGATCCCGGCCGCCGCGAAGCCCTCGATCGACGCCTGGTAGCTCGCCGTGATCGCCACCTGCGCGCCGGCCCGGAAGTAGGCGAGGTGGACGGCTTCGATGGCGTCCGGGTCCGTCGCGAGCAGCCGGGCGGACCACAGCCGGTCGGAGAGGTCATGGCCGCGCGCCATCAGTTCGGTCGCGAGGCCGCCGTCGAGGACCACGGGACCACGGTCGCCCGGGCCACCGGCCACGGCACGACCAGCCGGATCCACCTAGGCCTCGAGCTGCCGGTAGAGCCGGATCTCGAATGGGCGCGCGGGTCCGAAGCCGAGCTTGCCGGCGACGCGGATCGAGGCCTCGTTATCGCTGTCGCAGCTCCAGTACATCGCTAGGTCGCGTTCGACGAGCGGGAGGGCCAACCAGGCGATCGCCGTGGCGGCAAGCCCGCGGCCCCGGTGCGCCTCCGCGGTCACCACGCCGACCTCGGCGACACCGCGACCGATGAAGGGGGCGTACGCCTCGGCGAGGATCTCGTCGTCCCGCAACAGGCACAGCCCCAGGCCGTGCTC
>Ga0302299_10000373_pt1 | contig 23874 bp, 25 predicted proteins | sample III_Fen_N3_4_FD_198795 | JGI IMG/M metagenome (GOLD analysis project Ga0302299, IMG submission 198795) | Peat permafrost microbial communities from Stordalen Mire near Abisko, Sweden - III_Fen_N3_4 | ecosystem: Environmental > Terrestrial > Soil > Wetlands > Permafrost | place: Sweden: Abisko...
GAGCCTGGCTGCCGCGATGGTGGTTGGGGCATCGGCGCTCGTCGCGGCTCAACGCCTTCAACAAGCAACTGCCCGACACAATCACTCTGATCGCCAACGCTCTGCGCGCCGGATCATCGTTCCTACAGGCAATCGAGATGGTCGTTCGCGAGGCCATGCCGCCGGTGACGGTCGAGTTCGGCCGCGTCGTCCGCGAGGTCAACCTCGGCCTGGCCTTCGACGTCGCTCTCGAGAACATGGTCCGCCGGGTTCGCTCGGACGATCTCGAGTTGATGGCCACGGCCATCACGATCCAGCATCAAGTCGGCGGCAACCTCGCCGAGATCCTCGATTCGATTGCGTTCACGATCCGTGAGCGCGTCCGGATCAAGGGCGAGATCAGGACCCTCACCGCCCAGCAGCGGATGTCCGGCTACGTCGTCGCATTCCTGCCGATCGGACTCGTCGGTGTCCTGTTCGTCATCGCTCCCAAGTTCATGGAGCCGATGTTCATGAACCCGCCCGGGATCATGAATCTGCCGGCCGGTGTGATCATCCTCGTCTTCGCCGCAATCATGATGTTCATCGGCTTTATGCTGATCCGTGCCATCGTGGCGATCGAGGTCTGAGATGATCATTTACCTCCTTGCCGGCGTGACGGGACTTGGCATCTTGCTGGTCTTCGTCGCGCTCGCGAGCGGCGGATCGGTCGACCCGGTCCAGGCCCGATTGACTCAGCTCGGCAACGTACAGGCGCGCAACCTCGAAGAACTGGAGTTGCAGCAGCCGTTGACCGAACGGACGCTGCGCCCACTGGTCGCCCGCCTTTCGCATGCCGGCGGGCGTCTCAGCAGCGCCTCCTCGTCCCAGACGGCCGAGAAACGGCTCGCCATGGCGGGCAACCCGGGCGACATGCGGCTGACCGACTGGATGGGCGTGAAGATGCTGGTCGGCATCGGAACGGCCGCCATATTGTTCCTGCTTCTCGGCGTCGTCGCGGGCGGAGGCATCTCCGGACCCGGCGATCTGTTCCGGCCGTTCTTCTTCGGCCTGATCGGCTTCTTCATCGGCTACCTGCTGCCCGAGTTCTGGCTCGGCCGTAAGATCAAGGCCCGCCAGAAGATCATCCTCAAGATGATCCCTGACACCCTTGACCTGCTCACGATTTCCGTCCGCGCGGGCCTCGGCTTCGACGCTGCGCTGGCGAAAGTGGTCGAGAAGCTGCCGGGCCCGCTGACCGACGAGTTCCGCCGGGCCCTGGCCGAGGTGCGGGTCGGCAAGGCGCGACGTGAAGCCCTGCGCGACATGATCCCGCGGACCAACGTCCAGCCGCTCTCCAACTTCATTGGGGCCATCATCCAAGCCGAGACGCTGGGCGTCTCGATCTCGAAGGTGCTCCAGGTCCAGTCCGAGCAGCTCCGCATCGAGCGCCGCCAGCGAGCCGAAGAATTGGCGGCGAAGGCGCCGATCAAGATGCTCCTCCCGCTGGTCGGATGCATCTTCCCCGCGCTCTTCGTCGTCATTCTCGGGCCGGCCATGATTTCGCTTGTGAAGACCTTCGCCGGCGGCGGCATTCCCGGCAGGTGAGCGGAGTTTCGGTCAGGTGAGCAGGCCGCTTCTTGTGGCCCGCAACTCCAGCCGGGGGACTGTCCTGGCCGAGAGGCTCGAGGACGGCTCGGCTTTTTGGGCCAAGTTCATGGGCCTGATGGGGCGCCCGTCGCTTGCGCGAGGAGACGGACTGTGGCTTCCGGGCGAGAACGGCATCCACATGCTGTTCATGCGTTTCGCGATCGATGTCGTATTCGTTTCGCCGCCGCCGGACAAACGCGGTGGGCCGCGCCGGGTGCTCTCCCTTCATCGGGCTGTGCCGCCCTGGCGGGGAGTGGTCTGGCGCGTCGGCGGTGCCAAGGGAGTCCTGGAGCTGCCGCCCGGCACGATCGACCAATCGGGCACTGCCGTCGGCGACGAGATAGCGATCGAGCCGCAATAGGGGCCATGCCGGACGGCGAGGCAGGGGCCGTTGGCGCGGAGGTGCGAGCGGCCGCGGGTCGGGCAGCCGCCGGCCAGATAAGCGCCGCGTACGCGGCGGTTGAGCGGCCTGCGCTAGCTTCCCGCAATGGCGGCACAAGCGGCGATGAAGGGCACGTCCGGCGGCATGTCGGGCGGCTCATCCCGCGCGGCTCGCTTGGGCGGAGCGCTCCTCGATCTGGCGCTGCCCGCAAGCTGCGCCGGCTGCGCGGCAGAGGGAACCGTTCTGTGCCCGAGATGCCGGCGGGCGCTCGACGTCCGCCTGGCGCTGCCGCCAGGAGTGCCGCTCGGTTTGGCGGCAGCGATGCCGATGCCGCTCGCGCAGCTGGAGTGGTGCGCGCCATTCTCGGGCGTGGTTCGAGTGACGCTGCACCGGCTCAAGTACTCGGGCGAGCGGCGGTTGGCAGCGCCACTGGCAGACGCCATGGCGGCGCGCTGGGAAGCCGCGGGCGTCGGCGGGGAGATACTCGTCCCCGTTCCAGTGCACGCCGAGCGGGCCAGGAGGCGCGGCTACGATCAGGCGTTCCTGCTCGCGTCGGCCGTCTCGGACCGCCTCAACATTCCGTGGCAAGCGCCCCTCGAAAGGACGCGCCACACCACTCCCCAATTCGAGTTGGGGCGCCGAGCCCGGAAGACCAACGTCAGCGGGGCGTTCGCCTTGCGCGCCGGAGCCGGTTCGGTCGTGGCCGGCCGGTGGCCGATTCTCATCGACGATGTGGTCACCACCGGATCGACGCTCGTGGCCTGCGCGGATGCACTTTACGAAGCCGGTGCGATCGGGGTTTCGGCCTTGACCGTGGCGCGCGAGAGGTGAATTACCGGGAACGGCACGGGCCGGGAGGCGGGACCGGCTTCTATACTGGCCGCGTGGTAGCGGCTCTTCGAGACGCGCGTTCGGCCCGGTCGATGGCCGGCGGGATGCGCCATCCACATTGCGGAGGTAGGCCGTGAGGATGATCATCAAGGGCAAGAACATCGATGTCTCGGATCCCGTTCGGGAGTATGCCGAGCGCAAGATGCGCCGGCTGGAGCGCTTTCTCGACGATCGGACCGAAGCGGTGGTCGAGTTTTCGACCGAGCAGCATCGCAGCAGCACGGACTCGCAGATCGTGGAGGTGACCCTCGTCGTAGACGGCCAACCTCTCCGTAGCCATGCTGCCGGGCCGACTCATCAGGCCAGTCTCGACACCGTGATCGACCGCATCGAACGGCAGGCGGTCGACTTCCGCGAGAAGCCAAAGGGCAAGGCTCGACTCGAGGCCGGGAAGAGCAAGCGGATCGTCGAAGAGGGTGGCCTGATCCCGTCCGAGAAGGGCTCCGCGTCGGAGACTCTGGAGGACCGAGCGCGCCCTTCGAGCATCGTCAAGACGAAGCGTTTCGCCATCGAGCCGATGTTCGAGGAGGACGCCGTTGCCCGGATGGAGGAGCTCGGCCACCACTTCTTCATCTTCGTCAACGCCGAGACGGAGCGGCTGTGCGTCGTGTACAAGCGCGACCGCGGGGATTACGGGATGATCGAGCCGATGATCGCCGGCCAGTACACGCCGGGCCGCAACGGCCACAACGCAGGCTGACCACCTATCGACCGCCATCGAGTTGGGAGGGGCACGATCTCGTGACGGCCGAGCGAGCCGCTGAGCTGGGGCGGCGTGTGGCGTTGCCCGGCGGGCGGCGGGCCGGGCCGCATCTGCCCATGGGACCGGGCCTCCTAAAAGTCGCCGAACGTGCCGGCGAAATCGGCGCCTCCGCGCTTCAGATATTCAGCGACAACCCCACGGCGTGGCGACGGCGGCCCGAACCGCCGCCCGAAGCTCCGGCCTTCCGCCGGCGCCTTGCGGAGCTCGACATCGCGCCGCTGGCAATCCATGCCGCTTATCTGGTCAACCTCGCCGGTCCCGACGAGGTCTTCTTCGGCCGGTCCGTGGACGTGCTCCGCCACGAGCTGGTCCACGCACCCGCCTTCGGGGCGCGGTTCGTCAACGTCCACGCAGGCTCACATCGCGGCGCCGGCGTCGAGGCCGGCGTGGCCAGGCTGGTGGATGGTCTGTCGAGAGCTCTGGCCGAACTGCCGGACGCCCCAGACGCGCCGCTCGCGGTCATCGAGAACTCATCGGGCGGCGGCGACACTATCGGCGTCAGCCTCGAGCAGCTGGCTACGGTGCTCGAGAGCGCCGGCGCAAGAGGCCTCGACGGGCGGATCGCCTTCTGCCTGGATACCGCCCATCTTTGGGGCGCCGGCTACGACGTCGGCGACCCGGCCGAAATCGATCGGGTGCTGGCCGAGTTCGACCGAATGCTCGGCCTGGACCGGCTGGCGATGATCCACCTCAACGATTCCTCGTCCGAGCTCGGATCGAGGAGCGACCGGCACGCCCATCTCGGCGACGGTCGAATTGGGCCTGCGGGAATCGCCCATTGGCTCCGGCATCCAGCACTGGACAACGTTGCGTTCTACCTCGAGACGCCCGGTATGGAAGCGGGCTTCGATGCGGTCAACATGGCCCGCCTCGGCGATCTCGTGGCCGGCAGACCGCTCACGCAGGCGGTGACCGCCTCATGAGCAGGCTCCGTATAGCTCGAGCCGAATTGTTGGGCTTCTTGACCATCCTCGCCGCCGCAGCCCTCCTCCGGTTCGCCAACCTTGGCGCTCGCGGTGGGTGGGACTCGGACCAGGGCAATCAGATGCTGGGCGTCTGGACGGCGCTCAAGACGGGGCACTTGCCGCAGGTCGGTCCCCTGTCGTCGATCGGGACGTTTCATCACGGCGCCCTTACCTACGACCTCTGGCTGCCGGCCGCGTGGCTGGGTAACGGCGATCCAACGTTCGTCGTCGCCGAAACTGCCCTGGGCGGGTTGCTGGTGGTTGCACTGGTTTGGTGGACCGCGCGGACGATCGGCGGACGATCCGCCGGCCTCATAGCCGCACTGCTGACGGCCGTCTCGGCGAGCCTGATCGGCTATTCGACCTTCGTCTGGAACCCGACCTTGATTGAGCCGGGGGCGGCCCTGGCCGTCTTTGCGACCTGGCAAGCTTGGCGCAAACGGGACCCGCGCTGGTGGCCCGTCGCGGCGATCGGGCTGGCCATCGTCATGCAGGCCCATATAGCAGGTCCCATGCTGGCCATTCCGATCGGCGGGGCGTTCGTGGCGTCGATCTGGCGCGGCCCGGGCGATACACGCCGCCGGCAGCTGGCGTGGGGTCTCGCGTCCGCCGTCCTCATCGCCGTCACGTACCTGCCATTTCTCGCTTATGAGCTGGACCACGACTTCGTCGAGACTCGGGCGATCGTGGCGTATTTCGGCTCTCCGGACTCGGTCGCGCGTTTCGCTCCGCCGCTGCGAATCTTGCTGGCGACTATCCGGATTCTGGCCTGGCCGCTCACCGACTGGCCGCTGGTCGGCCTTCGGGATTCGTTCCTCATGGCCGGCACCGTCGCGCTGTCGATCGTCCTCGGCCTGGTTTGGCGGGTGGTGGTCATTCGCCGAGAGGTGGCCGTGCAGCGCGATCGGACGCAGCCCGAGTTGGCCGCGGCCGGAGGGGGCGACGATCCACCTCTGGCGGACCGGCGCGACGGGCTTGCCCTGGTCGCCATCGGCCTGTTCGTCCTGATCGTCGTGCCCGGTCTGCTACTACGGAACGTCGCGGAGGTTCAGGAGCTGCCCACCGAGCAATACCACGCCTACGCCGATCCACTGGCCCTGATCGCGGCCGGCCTGGTGCTCGGCGGCCTGTGGCAAACGCGGCGGGCGTGGCGCGGCGTGCGGCTCGGCAGGCTCGTGGTGACGGCTGCCCTCGCGGGCCTGATGGCCTGGAACGCAACTCGTCTGCCGCCGCTGACGGCCCCGGACGGCGGCTGGCCTGCCGCCCACGCCGCCGCTCAGCGGCTCGAGGCCGACGCTCAGGGCGGGGCGATCGGGTTCGTGGCCTTGCCGGCCATCAAGGGCGCCGACGCATACGTCTATCCGCTCACCTATGACGGAGCCACTCTGACGGCTCCAGCCGACGCTGCCACGGTCGTGGTCCTGTGCGACTCGTTCTGGGTCGAGACGGGCTGCGCGGACTCGGCGGCCGAGGCAGGCTGGCTTGTCGAAGCGTCGGCGGGTCAGGGGCTCACTCTGGTGGAACGCTTCTCCCCCGCTCCGTATCGGACTTTGAGCGTCTACCGCAGAACGCCCTGAGACGGGCGCGACGAAACGAAGTTCGGCGAATGCCCGGATCCGCGGCGACGGGGGCCGCGATAGAAGGACTGGGTCAGTCGCGACCGGTGCGCGCCCGAGGCGGCATCTGCCGGAGCATCGGCCGGACGGAGTGGCTCGCGACTGCCGACATGATCGGTCCGTCTCGCCGGTCGTCCAGGAGCCGACGCGGTTCCATGGGGCGTTCCTCGGTCCGCATGCCGGCGTAGCCGCGGCCAAAGCGGCGCATCCGCACCGCGAGGTAATACTCCATGACCTGGCGGACCTGCGGTTCGGTGAGAACGTCGTCGGCTCGGAGGGCATACTCGACGCGAGCCGTCGGATTTGTCGTGGCGCCGGTTACGGTGCCGAGATACTGCGGCGCCTCCGCGTCATCGCGGATCTCGCGCAGCCCGCGGGCCAGCTTGGTGGCGGTCCCGAGCGACGGCATCCGGTCCCCGCGGATCAGCCGGGAGATGGTCGAGTGGTCGACGCCGGACTGCTGCGCCAGCTGTCGCTGCGACATCTTCTTCGCTTTGAGTTGCGTCCGCAGCCACTCGTTGAAGCCGCGTCCGTTCTGGACGACCATGCGCGCAGTTGGCTCCGATAGTCGGGCACTCTGCCCGGATACTGGAACTATCGGAGCCATCGGCCAAAGCGTGAATGGCCATTTCGTACCGCAGATGCGGCAACTGTCTGATAACCCGCAAGGTGGCTGTAAGGTCACGCTCGGCGGGTCCGCCGATGCCGCAGCCGCGTTCGCAATTCGCGCCGCGCGAGCCATTGCTCGGCCCGCGGAGGGTCAGGCCGACGGTCTGACCTGCGCCGTCGACAGCGGGATCTCCTCGACCTTTATCCCGCCGCCGCGCGGTTTGGACGACACGACGTAGGCGATGGCCCCGAGAAAAACGATCGTGAAAACGCTGATCGCGCGGTCGACGAGGATGATCGCCGTGGCCTGGCCCAGGGGCACCCCGAAGACTCCGACGAGCACCGTACCGACTCCACCTTCCACCGCCCCGAGGCCGGCCGGAGTGAGCGGCACGGCGGTGAGGAGCGACCCGATGAGAGCCACGAAGAGCACGCCGCTCGGGCCCAGATGCAGGCCCGGGAAACCCAGAGCGGCGATCACCAGCCAGAGCCGGAGCGCCTCGGTGGCCCAGATCGTCACCGTGAGAAGGCCGAGCCAGGGCAAGCCCCTCAGCCCGACGGAGTTGAAGACGCCCTCTTCGAACCTCTCGTACAGGACGACCAGGCGTTCCGGCACCGGTAGCGCGCCGATGACTCGACGGCCAAAGCTGCGCAGCACTACGAGCAATACGGCGAGAATGATGACCAATGCCACGCCCAGCGCGAAGATGAACTGCATCGTCCACGACAACTCCCCGAGGTTGTCTCGGAACCGCCAGTAACCGGCCGCCAGCCCAAGGATCGCGATCGCAAAGAGGTCGAGGATGCGTTCGATGAAGACCGTCCCCAGCGTGCGCGTAGCCGAGACCGGCGAATTCAGCTTGAGAAGGTAGGCCCGATAGACGTCGCCGAGCTTAGCCGGGACGACGCAGTTGACCAGCCAGGAGAGAAATAGGATCTCCGTGGCATCCCTGTTGGAGATGCGGTAGCCGGCTCCCTTGAGGAGCGTCTTCCACCGGTATCCGCGCACCGGAAATCCCAGGTAGTACACCCCGAAGGCTGCGAGGACGAGCAAAGGGTTTGCCTGGGCGACGTCGCGCGGCACGTCTGCGAGCACGGCGCGGTTCAGGTAGACGGCGATGGCGATGATGACGAGCGGCACGACAATCGAGAGAATCGTCCGCGGCTGTCGAAGCCTGCGCAGCAGCGACATTTGCTCGGCGGGCTGGTCCTCTGCCGCATCCGGGTTCATGAGAGCCTCCGCCTCCTGTTCGAGGGGCTGACCGATCGGATGGCGGTGATGCTGTTGCTCGGTCACCGAGTCTCTCCCGCGCTCCCTTGGGCCCGGCGCTGGCCGTTCCCCTTCATCGACTGGATGATCTTGGCGAGTGGTGTCCAGGCGCGCACGTAGAAGCTGGCGCGACCGGGCATGAAGTCCACTGCCAGCAGAGACGCGAGCAGCCCATCCGGAGTTCCGGGGTCACCCGTTACGATGCTGTAGCTGACCCCGACCTCGAGGACGGTGTGTGAATCGGAGGCGCCCACTCCAGGCAAGCCGTGTTCGCGGGCGAACCGGGCCGCCTTCTCGTTGGCCGAGCCGCCGATCACCCTGGCGTTGTAGGCCTCGATCCAATCGATCAAGTGCGCGATCGACTCGAGCGTGGTGCCGGTCTTGCGCCCGAAGCCGCGCCGTCCGTCGAACGGATGCGGGACGCCCACGAGCCCGCCCTGCTCACGGACGGCGGCGATCGTCTCGACGGCGGAGAGGCCCGGCGGCACGGCTTCGCGCAGGAAGAGCGCGATCATGTCGCCGTCGGCGGACTTGACTTCCTCGCCGACGATGATCGTGAGGCCTGCGGGGGCGGCATCGCGAAGCCGAAGCGCGGCGTCGATCCGGTCGTGGTCCGTCACCGCGAGGTGGGTCAGGCCACGGGACACGGCCGCACGAGCGACCGCGGCGGGATTGGCGATCGAATCGAAGCTTGCGCTTGTGTGACAGTGAAGCTCGATGAACGAGCGGGCGGCGCCGCCGGCCTCGGATGTATCCAGGACCGCCATCACATTTGTGGGCCGAGGTATTTCTTGTAGAAGTCGAAGTGTTCGAGGGCAAGGCCGGTGCCGCGGGCGACGCAGTTCAGCGCGTCGTCGGCCACGTGGCACGGCACGCCGGTGACCTGAGTCAGCAGCTTGTCGATGTTCCGCAGCAACGAGCCGCCGCCGGACATCACCATGCCCTTGTCGATGATGTCGCTCGAGAGCTCGGGCGGGGTCTGCTCCAGCACCAGGCGCACGGCACCGATGATCTGCTGGAGGGGCGGCTCCATCGCTTCCATGACCTCGGAGCTGGTCATCGGGATCGTGCGCGGCAGGCCGGCGATGAGGTCCCGGCCGCGAACGTCCATCGTCAGCTCGCGCTCGAGAGGGAGCGCCGTGCCGATCTGGATCTTGATCTCCTCGGCGGTCCGGTCGCCGATCATCAGGTTGTACTTCTTGCGGACGTAGCTCGAGACGGCCTCGTCGATCTTGTTGCCGCCGACCCGAAGGCTGGTCGAGACGACGATCGCGCCGAGCGATATGACTGCGATCTCGCTGGTGCCGCCGCCGATGTCGATGATCATCGCTCCGGACGGGCCGCTGATCGGCACGGACGCCCCGATCGCCGCCGCCATCGGCTCCTCGATCAGATACGCCTCGCCGGCGCCGGCCTTGAGGGCTGCATCGCGGACGGCGCGCTTCTCGACGCTGGTGACGCCGGCCGGCACGCTGATCATGACCTCGGGCTTGCCCCACCCCAACCGCCGGTCCAGCTGGACCTTCTGGATGAAGTGGCGAAGCAGCGCCTCGGTGATGACGTAGTCGGCGATAACGCCCGCACGCATCGGCCGGATGGCCTGGATGTTCGCAGGAGTGCGGCCGATCATTTCGCGGGCTTCCATGCCAACCGCAACGATCACGTTGTTGTCGTCGACGGCGACTACGGAGGGCTCCTGCATCACGATGCCCTTGCCCTTGACGTAGACCATGACGTTGGCTGTGCCCAGGTCGATGCCGATCTTCATGCCGTCGCGCTATTTCCCTTCCGCAGTCCGTTCGATTCTGGCGCCCAATTCCAGGAATTTCTTGTCGATCTTCTCATAGCCGCGCTGTACGTGGTGCGCGCCCCTGATCGTGGTCACGCCCTCGGCCGCCAGGGCCGCCAGGATAAGAGACGCGCCGGCCCTCAAATCGCCAATCTCGACCTCCGCCCCATGGAGCGGAGTTGGGCCGTGGATGGTGGCGTGGTGCTGATCCGGGATCTCTACTCGGGCGCCCATTCGCCGAAGCTCCCCGAGCCACTCCAGGCGGTCTTCGAAGATCGTCTCGGTGACGTGGCTCACACCTGCGGCCTGGGTGAGCAGCACGCATGTCGCCGGCTGAAGATCCGTGGCCAGACCCGGGTAAGGCTGCGTCTCGATGTCGCAGCTCTTGAACGGATGGAGATCGGCCGCGGTCGCGTCCACCTCGACTGTGTCCTTGCCTGAGCTGACCGAGACGCCGACCTTGGACATGATCTCGAGCAGCGCGTCGAAATGGCCGCACGGAGCGTTCTCGAGCTTGACTCGACCGTGCGTGACGGCGGCCGCCACGACGAAGGTTCCCGCCTCGATGCGGTCGGAGACCACGGCGTGCTGTGCGCCTCGCAGCCGGCGCCGGCCCTCGACCTCGATCCGGTTGGGCGCGGTCCGCTCCACCTCGGCGCCCATCTCCTGCAAGAACGCGATCAGGTCGTCGATCTCGGGCTCCTGCGCCGCCGGCTCGATGATCGTATGGCCGACCGCGAGAGTCGCGGCCAGCATGGCGTTTTCGGTGCCCATGACCGTGATCTGCGGGAACGTCACGCGTCCGCCGCGCAGCCGCCCGGGAGCCTTGGCGAAGTAGTAGCCGTTGCGATACTCGATCTCCGCGCCCAACGCCCGCATGGCGTCGACGTGGAGGTTCACGGGCCGGCGGCCGATCCGGTCGCCGCCGGGGTTGCTGATGATGACCCGCCCGAAACGCGTGAGCAGCGGGCCGAGCAGGATGAAGCTGGCGCGCATCTTCGCGGCGGCTTCGAGGGGCACGAAGAGCCACTCGGCGTCGCCGCCGGCGACCTCGTAGACGTTGGGCTCGGGATGATCGACGGTCACGCCGATGTCACGCAGGACTTCGCCGAGGACCCGCACGTCCTCGATCTCGGGCACGTTCGTGAAGCGGCAGCGCTCGCCGGTAAGCGTGGCGGCGGCCATCAGCTTGAGCGCGGCGTTCTTGGCGCCGCTGATCCGGACCGAGCCTTCCAGGCGGCGGCCGCCCTCGATTCGGAAGACCTCGCGGTCTACCTCCTCGGGCTTGAACTCCCAGTGGAACGGGCGAGCGTCGGCCATCGGCTATTCGCCGCCCGGTGGGCCGTCGCGGTGCGCCTCCTGATGCCGGCGACTCGCTTCGTGCGACCCCCGTGGTCTGCGCGCACCCCGTTCGGCCAGGCGAATACGGATGAGCGCTCGTTGAAGAGCGGCCCGCGCTTGCGCGAGGTCGGCCTGCTCGACGGCACCTTCGAGGGCTCGCTCGGCTTCGCGCCGGGCACGTTCGGCCCGCTCCAGGTCGATCTCCGAGTCCATATCGGCGGTCTCGGCGAGGACGACGACGCGATCCGGGCGGACCTGCACGAAACCGCCGAAGATGGCGAACTCCTGCTCCTGGTCGCCGGTCTTGAGACGTAGCACGCCCTGACCCAAAAGCGAGATCAGCGGTGCGTGATGGGGCAGAATGCCCATCTCGCCCTCGCTGCCGGGCACGATCACCTCGTCGACGTCGCCTTCAAAGGCCCGCCGTTCCGGAGTGACGATTTCGAGGTGCAGAGGCATTAGCTAATCCCTAGCGACGCGCGTCCGGCCGCCTGTGGCGCCGAGGAGTGCCGCGGCGGCCGACACCGGCGCCGAAGCGAGGCGACTCTGCAGCGAAGCAAAGGCTGGCCGAGCACGGGCGCCGATGTCGGTCGTCGCGTTTCTGTCACTTAGCGAGCTTCGCCGCGTTCGCGCGGACATCGTCCAGGGTACCCGCCAGGAAGAAGGCCTGCTCGGGCAGGTCGTCGACCTTGCCTTCGAGGATCTCCTTGAACGAGGCGACCGTGTCGCGAATGGCCACATACGCGCCGGGCCGGCCGGTGAAGACTTCGGCCACGTGGAACGGCTGGCTGTTGAAGATCTGGAGGCGGCGGGCCCGGGCGACGGTTGCCTTGTCCTCCTCGGACAGCTCGTCGACGCCCAGGATCGAGATGATGTCCTGCAGGTCCGTGTAGCGCTGCAGGACGCGCTGGACCTCGCGCGCCGTGTCGTAGTGCTCCTGACCGACGATGTTCGGATCGAGCACGCGCGATGTCGAATTCAGCGGGTCGACGGCCGGATAGATGCCCAGCTCCGCGATCGAGCGCTCGAGTCGGATGGTCGAGTCGAGGTGGCCGAACGTCGTCGCCGGGGCCGGGTCTGTGTAGTCGTCCGCCGGCACGTAGACAGCCTGGAGCGACGTGATCGAGCCCTTCTTGGTCGATGTGATGCGCTCTTGAAGGGCGGCCATCTCGGTGGCCAGGTTCGGCTGGTAACCGACCGCCGAAGGCATCCGGCCGAGCAGGGCCGACACTTCGGAGCCGGCCTGAGTGAAGCGGAAGATGTTGTCGATGAAAAGGAGGACGTCGCGGCCTTCCTCGTCGCGGAAGTACTCCGCCATCGTCAGGGCGGTCAGGCCGACTCGCAGACGGGCGCCGGGCGGCTCGTTCATCTGGCCGAACACGAACGCCGTCTTGGCGATGACGCCCGACTCGGTCATCTCGCGTATGAGGTCGTTGCCTTCACGGGATCGCTCGCCGACGCCGGCAAACACGGAGTAGCCGGAGTGCTCCTGGGCGACGTTGCGGATCAGCTCCTGGATGATGACCGTCTTGCCGACGCCGGCGCCGCCGAAGACGCCGATCTTTCCACCCTTGGCGAATGGGCAAACCAGGTCGATGACTTTGATCCCGGTCTCGAAGATCTCCGTTTCGGTCGTTTGCTGGTCGAAGGCCGGCGCAGGACGATGGATCGGCAGGCGCTCGGTGACCGCCACCGGACCCTTCTCGTCGATCGGCTCTCCCAGGACATTGAAGACACGCCCGAGTGTGACCTCGCCGACCGGGACGGTGATCGGGCCGCCGGTGTCGAGCACCTCGACCCCGCGGGCCAGACCGTCGGTGGTTGTCATGGCCACGGTGCGGACCCAGTTGTTGCCGAGGTGCTGCTGGACCTCGCAGACGATCTTGACTCCGTCGCCTCGCATGACCTCAACGGCGTTGAAGATCCCCGGCAGCTGGCCGGCAGGGAACTCGATGTCGACGACCGCGCCGGTGATCTGGATGACGCGGCCGATGGCCGGGCCGGTTGCAGTTTGGGCGGCTGTCGCCATCGTTGTGTCGGTGCCTCCTGGTTTCGTCGACTCGCTGCCTAGCGCGACTTTGCGCCGGAAGCGATCTCGATGAGCTCTCTGGTGATGTTGGCCTGGCGGGCTTTGTTGTAGCTGAGGGTCAGCTCGTCGATTAGTTCGTCCGCGTTCTCGGTCGCGTTCTTCATCGCGACCATCTGGCTGGAGTAGAAGCTGGCGGTGCTTTCCAGCGCCGTCTGGAAGAGCCTGGTGCCGAGATACCGCGGCAGCAGCTCATCGAGGACCAGGTTCGGAGCCGGCTCGAAGATGAACTGCGCGCCCGGGATTCCGTGCGTGTCCTCCGTGGGCTTGATCGGCAGCAGCTGAACCATGTCGGGCCGCTGAACGAGCGTCGAAACGAAGCGGTTGAAGATGACGTCGACCTGGTTGTAGGTGCCGGCGATGTACTCGTCGGAGATGAGCCGAGCCAGGGGCAAGGTGTCCTCGAACCTGGGCCGATCGCTGAAGCCGGAGAAGTGGGCAACGATCGGAACTCGGGCCCGGCGCATCGCGTCGCGGCCCTTGCGGCCGACGCTGACCAGCTCGAGCTCGCCGGCGTGCTCCACGATCTCCTTGGAGACGAAGCGGACGGCGTTGGCGTTGAGTGCCCCGGCCAGCCCTCGATCGCTCGTGACGAGAACGATCAGCCGCTTGCCCTCGTCGCGACGGCTGAGCAGCGGATGCTCCTCGCCGCCGAGGACTGCGGCGACGTCGGAGATGATGTCGTCCAGAAGGTCGGAGTATGGCCGGGCGGAAAGGGTCGAATCCTGGGCGCGGCGGAGCTTGGACGCTGCCACGAACTGCATCGCCCGGGTGATCTGCATGATGTTCCGAGACGCCGTGATGCGTTTTCGGATGTCTCGTTGGCTCGGCACGCTGCCCTGCTATTGCGGTGGTTGGCTGTGGTTGGGCCGCCCTCGCCTACGCGAGGAAGGACTTGCGGAAATCGTTGGCCGCGGCTTCGAGTGCGGCGGCGGTCTCATCGTCGAGGACCTTCGTTTCGCCCAGCTTTGTCATGACGGGGCCGTGCTCGGCGTCGAGGAAGCGGTAGAACTGCTGCTCGAAATCCTTGACGCGCGCCGTGGGCACGTCATCGAGCAGACCCTTCGTGGCGATGTACAGGATGGCGACCTGGCGCTCCACCGGGACCGGCTGGTACTGAGGCTGCTTGATGACCTCGGACAGTCTCTCGCCGCGTGTCAGCTGGTCCCGTGTCGCCTTGTCCAGGTCCGACGCGAACTGCGCGAAGGCCGCGAGAGATCTGTACTGGGCCAAGTCCAGCTTGAGCGGCGCCGCGACCTTCTTCATGGCCTTGGTCTGAGCGTCCGAGCCGACTCGCGACACCGAGATGCCGATGTTGAGCGCGGGGCGCTGGCCGGCATTGAACAGGTCCGTTTCGAGGAAGATCTGACCGTCGGTGATCGAGATCACGTTCGTCGGAATGTAAGCCGAGATGTCGCCGGCCTGGGTCTCGATCAGCGGCAGAGCGGTCAGGGAACCGCCGCCGTTTTCGACGCTCATGCGCGCGGCGCGCTCGAGCAGACGGCTGTGGAGGTAGAAGACGTCGCCCGGGTACGCCTCGCGGCCCGGCGGGCGGCGCAGCAAGAGCGACATTTCACGGTAAGCCCAGGCGTGCTTGGAAAGGTCGTCGTAGACGCACAGGGCGTCCTTGACGAGCTTGCCGTCGATCTCGACGCCCGCTTCCATGACTTCCTCGCCCATCGCGCAACCCGCATAGGGGGCGAGGTACTGGAGAGCGGCGGAGAACTCGGCGCCGGCGCAGACGACGATGGTGTGCCCCATGGCCCCGTGCTGCTCGAGCACCGCCACGGTCTTGGCGACGGTCGAGAGCTTCTGGCCGATGGCCACGTAGATGCAGACCAGGCCTTTGCCCTTCTGGTTGATGATCGTGTCGATGGCGAGGGCCGTCTTGCCGGTCTGGCGGTCGCCGATGATCAGTTCGCGCTGGCCGCTCCCGATCGGGATGAGGGCGTCGATCGCCTTGATGCCGGTCTGGACCGGCGTATCCACCCTCTGGCGGGTGATAACGCCGGGCGCAATTCGCTCTACCGGCCGGGTCCGAGCGGCGACGATGGGGCCCTTGTCGTCGAGGGGCCTTCCGAGCGGGTCCACCACACGGCCGAGCAGCCCGACGCCGACCGGGACTTCGACCACGCGGCCGGTCGTCTTGACCGTGTCGCCTTCCTTGATCTCGGTGGCATCGCCGAGGATGACGGCGCCGACGGTCTCCTCTTCGAGGTTCAGGGCCATGCCCATTACGGAGCCCGGGAACTCGAGCAACTCGGACGAAAGCGCGCCCGCGAGACCGTAGATCTGGGCGATGCCGTCGCCGACCTCGACCACTGTGCCGACGTTGCGCGATTCGGCGCCCTGATCGAAGTTCTCGATCGTGTTCTTGATGATGCTGACGATCTCGTCCGATCTGATGGCCATGCTTCTCCGTTCGGCCGTGGAGGCCCCAGAGCGCCGCTCGGCGCTGGAGCTTGCCCGGCGTCTCCCGCGTCTAGCTCGTGCCCTGGACCAGCCGCCCACGCAGCCGCTCGAGGCGGCCGCGGACGCTGGCATCGATAAGTCGATCCCCGATCTTGACGGTGAGCCCGCCGATGAGCGACGGATCCGTCTCCGTGCCCAACTCCACCGTGGTGCCGGCGAGTTGCTCCACGCGAGTCCGGACCGCCGCCAACTCCGCCTTGGAGAGTGCTTCTGGTGTCGTGACGGTCGCTGCGACGATGCCCCGCGACCGGCGGACCAGGGCGTCGTACTCGTCGGCCACCGACGGCAGGACCGAGAAGCGGCCCCGTTCGGTGAGGATGAGCGCGAGATTCAGGACCTGCCGCGAGACGCGGCTTCCCAGCAGCTGCTCGACCGCTTCCCGACGGTTCGCGATTGCAACCGCCGGGCTGTCGACGGCCCGGGCAACTCTCTCGTCCCGGGCCAGCCCGGCGGCAACGGCCAGCTCGCGCTGCCACACGTCGACGGTTCCGTCGCGCGTGGCCAGTTCGAAGGCCGCTTCCGCATAGCGCCGGCCGGCGCCGAGTCGTGGCATCAGTTGGTCCGTCCCTCACCGGCGATGGTGCGATCGGCGAGGAATTCCTCGACGAGGCGCTTCTGGCGGGCGTCGGTCATGGTCTCGCCCACGACCTTGCCGGCCGCCGCGAGGGCCAGGTCGGCGACCTGGGCCCGGAGATCCGCGAGGGCGCGGTCACGCTCGGCCTGGATATCCGCCATCGCCCGTTCCCGCAAGTGGCCCAACTCTTCCCGAGTCGCGGCGATGTCCGCGTCGCGGAGCTCCTGGGCGGACTTCTGGGCGACGGCGATCAGGGCGTTGGCTTCGCGACGCGCGTCGATCATGGCCTTGTCGCGCTCGGCCGCACCGGCGTCGCGATCCTTGCGAGCCTGCTCGGCGTCCGCAAGCCCCTGGTCGATGCGCGCCTTGCGCTGGGCCAGGATGTTCGCGATCGGGTCGAACGCGAAACGCCACATCAGGGCGAGGAACACTATGAAGTTGAGGGCAGCGACGATCACCCAAAAGAAGTTGATCGACAGGCCCGACGCTTCAGCCGGGGCCGCCGCCGCGACGACCGCCAGGGGATTCACTGGATCTGCTCCGTGACGCTGGCCTACGCGCCCTTGATGAAGATGGCCAGCAGGCCGACGACGATGGCCAGAACGCCCAGGCCTTCGGCGAAGCCGGCGAGGATGATCGCCAGGCCGCGGATCTGACCGGCAGCATCCGGGTTGCGCCCAATGGCGTTGCTCGACATGCCGGCCAGGATGCCGATGCCGATGCCGGGGCCGATGACGCCCATGGCTGCGAGTCCGGCGCCGATGTGCTCCATGAAGAGGACCTCCTGTGCCCCGACCTCAGGTCGAGGGAGTCGCGTTGCTGGCGGTCAGGCCGCCACGGGCTGAGATTGGTCGGCGCCGCTCGGCGCCTTGTGAACACCTGCGTTGTCGTCGGCAGTTGCCGGTTGATGCTCTTCGGATCCGTGACCTTCTATGGCGATGAGGATGAACATCAGAGTCAGGACCGAGAAGATGAGAGCCTGAATGACGTTGAGCAGGGCCTCGAGGCCGTAGAGGGCCACGGGCAGGACGGCCAGGGTGAGGGCGGAGATGACGGCAAGCGCGACTTCGCCGCCGTAGATGTTGCCGAAGAGTCGCATCGCCAGGGTGACGGGCTTAACGAACTCCAGGAAGAGCTCGATGATACCCACGTACATGGCCAGCAGGCCGGCGCCGATGCCGTGGCGGAACTCGCCCAGCGGGAAGAACTTGGAGAGGTAGCCCCGCACCCCGAGCCGCCGGAAACCCTCTCCCTCGAACAGGACGAACGAGGTCAGGGCCAACCCGATCGTGATGTTGACGTCGCTCGTAGGCGCCCGAAGCTGCGGGACCTTGCCGATCGGCGGCACGAGTCCGCTCCAGTTCGAGAAGAGGATCAGAACGAAGAAGGCCGCGAATATCGGGTAGTAGCGGCGCGCGCCCTCGCCTCCCATGCCGACGGCAAAGTCGCGGCCGAACTCATAGGCCCACTCGACAATGTTCTGGAGACGCCGCGGAGCAATCTTCATCGCCCGAGTCGCGACGATGCCGAGGAGCAGGATCAGCGCCATGACAATCCACATCGTGAAGATCGTCGAACTGATGCTCGGGTGGAAGTAGATCATCGGCAACGGCGTCGGCGCGGTGGCCGGCGAGAAGTCGAAGACGACCTCGGGCGGCGGCAATTCGATCGCGCTCTGCACGAAGCAGGATGGGAAGTCGCAGGCCTGGCCGGTCTGGCCGCCCTTCGGGAACGGCGGTACCACTACGACGGCCAGAATGTCCAGGGCGATGACGGCCGGGATGAGGAACCTGAAGGGGATCCCCCGGGCGCGCTTCTTGGGCGCAACGGCCGGTGCCGTCGTCGCCTCTCCGTCTGCGGTGATCACGGGCCCGGCGCCCGTATCGTTCGTCACGCTTTCTCCGCGTTGCCGGCGGTCCCTCGAGGGGCCACGCTCACTTCTTGTCGGCCTCGTCCATCTGGGCCAGGAACCTGGCGATCAGTCGCCAGCATGCGATCGCTCCACTGACGAAGCCGATCGCGAACCCGACAAGGACGAAGACCGGGACGGTGCCCAAGCGCTGGTCGAGCCAGTATCCGCCGAGCACGCCCGCCAGCACGGCGATGAGCAAAACAAACCCGATTTCGGAGAAGAGGGCAACGAAAGCGGAGGTCTTCCCGAGGTCGTTCATCGTCTCCCTGGCAGGGCGCCGTGAGTTTAGCAGCCGACTTAGGGTAGCGCTCAACCCCCCGGAAGCCCACCCGAAAGGGGCCGCCTGTCACTCCGTCCGGCTCAACCCTCGGCCAGACCGGGCACCGGGAAGCGGGAGCACATGTCGTGGACGAGGGCCGAGAGCTTAGCTTGCTCCGACGGATCGTCCCGAGTGGCGATCGCCGAGACGATGATCTCTCCGATCTGCCGCATCTCCGGCTCGCGGAAGCCGCGGCTCGTCGTTGCCGGCGTCCCTACCCGGATCCCCGAAGCGGTGTTCGGCGGGTTCTTGTCGAACGGGATGGCGTTCTTGTTGACGGTGATCCCGATCTCGTCGAGCAGTCGTTCCGCCTCTCTGCCGGTAACTCCCAGGGGCGTCACGTCCACGAGCATGAGGTGGTTGTCCGTGCCGCCCGAGACGACGCGGGCGCCCTTCTCGGTGAAAGTGGCCGCCAGGAGCTTCGCGTTCACGATCGTCTGGAGCTGGTCGGCGCGGTATTCGTCGGTGTTTGCGAGGAGCAGGGCGACCGCCTTGGCGGCGACGACGTGCATAAGCGGGCCGCCCTGGACGCCGGGGAAGACGGCTTTGTCCACCGCCTTCGCCAGATCCGCGCGGCAGAAGATCAAACCGCCTCGCGGGCCGCGCAGGGTCTTGTGAGTGGTGGTCGAGACGATGTCGGCATGGCCGAACGGCGTCGGGTGGAGTCCGGCCGCGACGAGTCCGGCGATGTGAGCCATGTCGACGAAGAGCAGCGCGTCGACGCCGTGGGCGATCTTGCCGAGCCGCTCGAAGTCTATCGTGCGCGGGTATGCGCTGGCGCCGGCGACGATCATCTTGGGCCGGACCTCGGCCGCCTGCCTCTCCAGCGCGTCGTAGTCGATCTGCTCGGTCTTCTCGTCGACACCGTAGGCGTGGAACTCGTAGAGCTTTCCGCTGAAGTTGACCGGCGACCCGTGGGTGAGGTGGCCGCCGTGGGCGAGGTTCATGCCCAGAACCCTGTCACCGGGGGTGAGGACAGAGAAGTAGGCCGCCATGTTTGCCTGGGCGCCGGAGTGGGGCTGGACGTTGACGTGCTCGGCGCCGGGGAAGAGGGCCAGCGCGCGATCCTGGGCCAATCGCTCGGCGACGTCCACGAACTCGCAGCCGCCGTAGTAGCGCTTGCCCGGCAAGCCCTCGGCGTACTTGTTGGTGAGCGGCGAGCCTTGCGCCTCCATGACGGCGGCGAAGGTGTAGTTCTCGCTCGCGATCAGCTCGATCTTCCAGCGCTGGCGATCGGTCTCGCCGCGAATGGCCGCCCACAGCTCGGGGTCGACATCGGCCAGCCGGGCCCAGGCGATCCCTTCTCGACGTGCGATCGTCATCGGTGGCTCCTTACTGCGCCGGTTCGGGCGGCTCCTCGCCGTCGGGCGACACCGCGCGGTCGTCCTATCGCGCGTCGGGGCCCGGGTCGCTCGTATTGTCGCCCATCGGAGGTGGCGCCGTCTCCGGTGGCATCGCGGCACGAGCACAAAGCGCAGAGAAGCGGCGCCTCTTGGGCGCGCCGGCGCGCCGTTCGCGGGCACCCACGATCAGAAGGCGTGGGCGAGCCCGGCCGCCGCCAGGACGGCGGCGAGGTCGGCCGTCGAGATGGCACCGGCGCGAAGGATGCGCGGCAGTTCGCCCGAGCAATCAACGACCGTGGATGGAACGGCTCCGCGGGCCCGGCCGCCGTCCAGCACGAGGTCGATGCGCGGGCCCAGCTGGGCCAGGACTTCGGGGGCGTCCTGGGCCTCGGGTTGGCCGGACAGGTTGGCCGAGGTGACGGGCAGCGGGCCGAGTGCTCGCGCCAGCGCCCGAGGCGACTCGTGGCCGGGGATGCGGACGCCGATCGTGGCGGCGCCGCCGGTCAGCTCCGCGGGCAGTCGCGACTCCGCCGCCTGCGGCAGGACGAGCGTCAGCCCGCCGGGCCAGAACCGAGCGGCCAGCAGACGAGCCGCGGCCGAGAAGACACCGACCGAAGCCGCCTGTTCGAGGTCGGACGCGAGCAAGACGATGGCCCGATCCAGCGGTCGATCCTTCGCTGCGAAGAGTCGCACCAGGGCGTCCTTTGCCTCGAGCGCGACGCCGAGGCCGTAGACGGTGTCGGTCGGCATCACGACGAGTCCGCCGGCTCGCAGAACCTCGATCGCGGCCGCGCGCCCGATTTCGTCGTCGGGGAGCAGCCGCGCCCTGGTTGGCCCCAGGCCGCCGCTCGTCATCGCCGCTCGATCTCGGGGACCCGCAGTCCTCCGTCGGAGCCGGACGCCGTGCTGCCGGGGGAACGCCAGCCGTCCAGCGCGATCCGCTCGATCATCTGCGCGGCCCCCTGCTCCGCAACCGGTGGCGCCACGAACTGCGCCGCGGCCCGGACGGCGGCCGGGGCGCTCGGCATGGCGATCCCGTGGCCGACCTCGCAGATCATTTCCAGGTCGTTGTACTGGTCGCCGATCGCCAGGCACTGGCCGAGGGGCACGCCGAGTCGCCGCGCCAGCCACCGCACCGCCCGTCCCTTGGAGACGCCCGGGGCCATGAACTCCAGGAAGCGAGGGTGGCTCAAGGTGACTTCGGCGCGACCCGCGAAATGCGCCCGCGCCTCGTCGAGAAGTTCCAGAGAATGCTCGCCCTCGCCGATCGCCACAACTTTGGTCACCGGGTGCGCGGCCCGAGCCAGGATGTCCGGCACGATCCTCAGGCGGTCGCCGACGAAGAGCCGGTATTCCTCCAGGCGCTCCTCATCCGAGGCGACGACCATCCACTCCAGGTGGTTGAAGTGCGGCACCAGGGCCCGTTCCCTGCACCACCGGACGATCTCGATCGTGACCTCCGGTTTGAGCGGCCGGTGGTAGAGCAGCCGGCCGACGCCGCGGGAGCCCGGTGCCGGAATGGCTCGAATCAGCGCGCCCTGCTGGGCCACGAGCGGGCCGGTGAGGCACAGCGCCTCGGCGAAGGGCATTGCGCTGGTGGCCATCCGGCCGGTTACGAGCGAGACGGCGATCCCCCGCCGCCGCGCTTCGCCGATCGCCGCAAGCGTGCGCTCGCCGATGACCAGGTCGTGGTCGACCAGCGTGCCGTCGATGTCGAGCGCGATCAGGCGGATCGGCAGGGCGGGTTCGGGCATCAGCGGCCTCCCGTGACGGCGGGGCCGGTCGCGCTCGAAGGGGCGGGGACGACCGAGCCGGACGAGGCTGGGACGCGTTCCACGCCGGCCAGCCGGGGCCGGCCCGAGAGGTCGGGCTGAATCTGGCAAGTCCATCGGCCGTCGAGCCCGGCCACCGCTTGCTCGAACGCCGGTCCCTGGTCGAAGCCGATCTCCAGCAGCGCAATGCCCGCCGGTGCCAGCGCCGACGGAAGGGCGCCCAGCAAACGCCGAATCTCGCTCAGCCCATCGGGCCCGCCGTCGAGAGCCGTGCGCGGCTCGAACGAAGCGGCCACTGGCAGCCGTTCGATCTCGGCCGAAGGTATGTAGGGCAGGTTCGCCAGGATCAGATCGAACGACGATTCGGCCTCCGGCAGCAGGTCTGCCTCGGCGAAGACGACCTCGTCCGCCACCGCGTGGGCGACCGCATTCTCCCGCGCCAGACTCAGGGCATCGGGCGAGCAGTCGACCGCCAGGATCGAGACCTCGGGCAGCATCCGCCTCCGCCGCAGCAGCGTCGCCAGCGCGATCGCGATCGCGCCCGAACCGGTGCCCACGTCCACGACCCGCAGCTTCGGCGTCCCGGCCGGTCGTGGTGCGGAAGTGAGCCGCCACGCCACTTCCCGCTCGGCTTGCGCGACGAGCAACTCCGTCTCCGGTCGCGGTATGAGGGCCCGCCGATCGACTCCGAAAGCCAGCCCGTAGAACTCCTTGAGGCTGCGGATGTACGCGACCGGTTCGCCGGCCTCCCGCCGGAGCATCGCTCCCTCGAATGCGGCTGCCGCATCCGTCCCAACGGTGGTCTCGGGATGAGCGATCAGCGCCGTGCGTTCGGCGCCGAGGACCCAGCCCAGCAGCAGTTCGGTGTCCAGTCGCGCACTCTCGGAACCGGCGGCGCGCAGCCGCGCCGTGCCCGAAATCAGCAGATCGCCAACGTTCGCCATAGCGTTCGCGCGCCTACCGCCGCGTCACGTCTGCGGCCCGTCGCCGAGCGACGCGAGCAGTTCGGCCTGATAGGTGTTGCTCAGGGCGTCGATCAACTTCTCGATGTCGCCATCCATAACGCCCGGCAGGTTGTGGAGATCGAGCCCGATTCGGTGATCGGTCAGCCGGTCCTGCGGGAAGTTGTAGGTTCGGATCTTCTCCGACCGGTCGCCCGAGCCGATCATGCTGCGCCGCAGTGCCGACTCCGTGGCGGCGGCCTTGGCTCGTTCGTGCTCGAGCAGCCGGCTGCGCAACACGGCCATGGCCTTGGCCTTGTTCTTGATCTGTGACTTCTCGTCCTGGATCGCGACCACGATGCCCGACGGGATGTGCGTGATTCGCACAGCCGAGTCGGTCGTGTTGACCGATTGCCCGCCCGGGCCGGTGGATCGGTACACGTCGACTCGGATGTCGTTTTCGTCGATGTGGACGTCGACTTCCTCGGCCTCGGGCATCACGGCCACGGTCGCGGTGGAGGTGTGGATGCGGCCGCTCGACTCGGTCACGGGGATGCGCTGGACGCGATGGACGCCCGCCTCGAACTTGAGCCGGCTGAAGGCGCCGCGGCCGTCGATCTTGACGATCGCCTCGTTGATCCCGCCGATGCCGGTCTCGCCCAGGCTCAGCACCTCGGCAGACATGCGGTGGCGCTCGGCGTAGCGCAGGTACATCCTCAGCAGCTCCGCCGCGAACAGCTTGGCTTCTTCGCCGCCGGCCCCAGCGCGGATCTCGAGGATTACGTTCTTCTCGTCGTTCGGGTCGCTCGGGAGCAGCTGCACCCGCAGCGCCTCGATCAGCTGCGTCTCGCTCGCCTCGAGCTTGCGGACCTCGTCCTGCGCCATGTCGTGCATCTCTTCGTCGCCCGAGTCGCGCATCTCAACGGCCTCGGCGAGCTGCCTGCGGATCTCATTGAGGTCGCGCCAGGCGGTGACGACGGGCTCGATGTGGGCCAGCTCCTTGCCCAGGCGCTTGAGCGCGGCCGGATCCGCCGCGGTCTCGGGCAGGAGCAGCTCTTCGTTCATGGCGTCGTACTGGGCCGCGATTTCGAGCAGCTTGGATTCGATCATAGGTCGGCGCTCCGCGGTGACCCGGCCGCACCCGCGCCGGCTTCGCCATCGGCCGCGGCGGCACCGCCTTCGGAGTCGCCTTCGGAGTCGCCCTCTGGGGCGCCGGCCGCG
>Ga0302299_10000374_pt1 | contig 23858 bp, 24 predicted proteins | sample III_Fen_N3_4_FD_198795 | JGI IMG/M metagenome (GOLD analysis project Ga0302299, IMG submission 198795) | Peat permafrost microbial communities from Stordalen Mire near Abisko, Sweden - III_Fen_N3_4 | ecosystem: Environmental > Terrestrial > Soil > Wetlands > Permafrost | place: Sweden: Abisko...
CCTGGGCGAACGCCGAGCACTTGACCTCGGTGGCGCCGGGGAGCATGCGGGCGAAGTCGTAGGTGACGATCTTGTCGGCGATGGTGCGCTCGAGGGCCGCCACGATGTCGGCCGCCGCGTCGGTCCAGCCGATGTGCTCGTACATGAGCACGCCCGACAGGAGCACGGAGCCGGGGTTGACCTTGTCCTGCCCGGCGTACTTGGGCGCGGTGCCGTGGGTGGCCTCGAAGATGCCGTGGCCGGTGACGTAGTTGATGTTGGCGCCGGGAGCGATGCCGATGCCGCCCACCTCGGCCGCCAGGGCGTCGGAGATGTAGTCGCCGTTGAGGTTGAGGGTGGCGACGACGTCGTACTCGTCGGCCCGGGTCATGATCTGCTGCAGGAAGGCGTCGGCGATGACGTCCTTGATGATGATGCCGGCGCCCGGCTTGCCCTCGGGGATGACGTGCCACGGGCCGCCGTCGAGCTCGACCGCGCCGTAGAAGTCGACCGCCGTCTGGTAGCCCCAGTCGCGGAACGCCCCCTCGGTGAACTTCATGATGTTGCCCTTGTGCACCAGCGTGACCGACTTGCGGTCGTGCTGGATGGCGTAGGCGATGGCGCTGTGCACCAGGCGCTCGGTGCCGAGGCGGCTCACCGGCTTGATGCCGAGGCCCACGTCGACGCCGAGGTCGCGCTTGGGGGCACCGATGCGCTCGAGCTCGGCCTCCCAGGCGGTGACCTTGGCCTGCGTGCCGAAGCGGATCTTGGCGAACTCGGCCGGCATGTTCTCCTCGAGGAAGGCGAGCAGCTTGGCGTTCTGCTCGGTGCCACCGGCGTATTCGATGCCGGCGTAGATGTCCTCGGTGTTCTCGCGGAAGATCACCATGTCGACCGCCTCGGGCTTCTTGACCGGCGACGGCACGCCCTGGAACCAGCGCACCGGGCGCAGGCAGACGTAGAGGTCGAGGATCTGGCGCAGGGCCACGTTGAGGGAGCGGATGCCGCCGCCCACGGGCGTGGTGAGCGGGCCCTTGATGCCGATGAGGTACTCCTGGAACGCCTCGGTGGTGGCGTCGGGCAGCCACTCGCCGGTGGCGTTGAAGGCCTTCTCGCCGGCGAGGACCTCCTTCCAGGCCACGTTCTTGCCGTGCTTCGCCGCCGCGGCGTCGAGCACGAGCTTGGCCGCGGGCCAGATGTCGACCCCGGTTCCGTCGCCCTCGATGAAGGGGATGATGGGCTCGTCGGGGACGCTGAGGGTGCCGTCAGCAGCGGCGGTGATCTTGTCGGCCATGGGTCGAGACCCTAGACCTGTATCGGACTTGTCTGCAATGCGACCAACGTCCTCGTTCTGGGTGCGAAAAGCGTCGCTGGGCGACGCTTTGCGTGCCGAGAACGGGAAGGGGAGGGAGGGTCAGCCGGCGGAGAGGTCGAGCTGGGCGTGGATCGCCTTGATCGACCCGGCCCGGTTCAGCGCGTAGAGGTGCAGGCCGGGGACCCCGAGGTCGAGCAGCTGGCCGCACAGCTCGGTGGCCACCTCGACGCCGAGCGCCCGGACCGCGTCGGGGTCGCCGTCGACCTCGTCGAGCCGCACCTGCAGCTCGTCGGGGAGGTGCGTCCCGTTGATGGCGGCCATGCGCCGCACGCCGGGGACGCTGACGAACGGCATGACGCCGGCGATGAGCGGCGTGGTGCACCCGAGGGCGTCGAGCTCGTCGACCAGGCGGACGTAGTGCTCGACCTCGAAGAAGAACTGCGTGAGGCCGAAGTCGGCGGCGCAGAGCTTGTCGGCCAGGTGCCTGCGGTCGGTGGCCCGGTCGGGCGACCGGGGGTGCAGCTCGGGGAAGGCGGCGACGCCGACCGAGAAGTCGCCGACCTCGCGCACCAGCTCGATCAGCTCGGTGGCGAAGGTGAACTCGCCCTCCGAGGGCGAGCCGTCGGCGGGCGGGTCGCCGGCGAGGGCGAGGACGTTCTCGATGCCGCTCCGCTGGTAGGCCTCGAGCAGCTCGTGGAGCTCGGCGCGCGACTGGCCCACGCAGGTGAGGTGCGGCATCGCCGGGAAGGGGTGCCGCTGGTTGAAGCCGATGACGAGGTCGCGGGTGTTGGCGCGGGTGGAGCCGAGCGCACCGTAGGTGACCGAGATGAACGAGGGCCGCAGCACCGCCAGCTCCTGGAGCGCGGCGTCGAGCTCGGCCGCGCCCGCCGCGGTCTTGGGCGGGAAGAACTCGAACGAGAGCGTGCGCCCGGCGGCGATCAGGTCGGGGATGCGGGTCATGGCCCGATCACGATACGGCAGCACGCCGGGAGGGGCCGACGATCCACGACGCGGCCGCGTCCGCTCAGGCGGGTTCGGGTCCGGCGGCGAGCTCGGCCGCACGCACGGTGTTCGCCATGAGCATGGCCCGCGTCATGGGGCCGACCCCACCGATGCGGGGCGACAACCAGGCCGCCACCTCGGCCACGTCGTCGGCGACGTCGGACAGGATCTTCTTGCCGTCGAACGACACCCCGGCGGCCACCACGGCCGCACCCGGCTTGACCATGTCGGCGGTGACGAGCCCCGGTGCCCCCGCGGCCGCCACCAGGATGTCGGCCTGGCGGGTGTAGTCGGCGAGGTTGGGCACGCCGGTGTGCACCACGGTGACCGCGGCGTTGGCGTGCGGCCGCTTGAGCGCCAGCAGGTTGGCCAGCGGCCGGCCGATGGTGAGGCCCCGGCCGATGATGACGACGTGGCGCCCCTCGATGGCGACGTCGTGGTGCACCAGCAGCTCGACGATGCCCGCGGGCGTGCAGGGGATGGGGCTGTCGACGCCCATGACCAGGTGGCCGAGGCTGACCGGGTGCAGGCCGTCGGCGTCCTTGGCCGGGTCGAGGCGCGTGAGGATGGCCTCGTAGTCGAGGTGCTTCGGGAAGGGGTACTGCAGCAGGCAGGCGTGGATGGCGGGGTTGGCGTTGAAGCGGTCGACCGCGGCATCGACGTCGGCGCTCGTGGCATCGGCCGGCAGGTCCTCGGCGAACGAGGCGATGCCCAGCTCCTCGCAGTCGCGGTGCTTCATGGCGACGTAGTTGGCGCTGGGCCCGTCGTCGCCCACGAGCATGGTGCCGAGCCCCGGGGTGACCCCCCGGTCGGCCAGCCGGGCGATGCGCCCCACCAGCCCTGCCTTGACCTGCGCCGCAACCTCGTTGCCGTCGAGAACCCGAGCCGTCATGCGCCGGACCCTACCCGGGCAGCGCCGCGACTCCCGACCGATTAGGACTGGGGCCAACGCCCTGACGGAGGTCCTGGTCATGTCCCACCAGCCGGTCGGCGTCGCCTGCCACGACGCGATCACCACCATCACCATGCGCCGGCCCCAGCGCCGCAACGCGCTGTCGCTCGACCACCTCGTCGAGCTGCTCGACGCGTTCCGGGCGGTGGGCGACACCGACGCGCGCGCCGTGGTCCTCGCCGCCGAGGGACCGGTCTTCAGCGCGGGTCACGACTTCGCGGACGTGGCGGGTGCCGACCTCGTGCAGGTCCGGCGGCTCTTGCAGGTGTGCACCGAGCTGATGACCACCATCCAGGCCATCCCCCAGCCCGTGGTGGCGCAGGTGCACGCCCTCGCCACGGCCGCGGGGTGCCAGCTGGTGTGCTCGTGCGACCTGGCGGTGGCCTCCACCGACGCGGCCTTCGCGCTGCCCGGTGGGGCGGGCGGCTGGTTCTGCCACACCCCGCTGGTCGCCACGTCGCGGGTCATCGGCCGCAAGCGGGCGCTGGAGATGGCGTTCACGGGTGACCGGGTCGACGCCGCCACCGCGCTCGACTGGGGGCTCGTGAACCGGGTCGTCCCGCCCGCCGAGCTCGGCGAGGCCACGCTCGACCTGGCCCGCCGCGCCAGCCGCGGCAGCGCCGTGTCGAAGGGCCTCGGCAAGGCGGGCTTCTACGCCCAGGTCGACCTCGACCAGCCGAAGGCCTACGCCTACGCCGTCGAGCTGATGGCCGCCACCAGCCAGCTCCCCGACGCCCAGGACGCCATCGCCGCGTTCCTGGCGAGGCGCGCCGACCGCTAGTCAGTCGGCGATGTCGCGCGCGGCCACCACGTGCGTGGGCGTGACGCGCACCAGCAGCTCACCCGGCACCCCGTTGCGGGTGCCGTACTCCTCGGCGCGGCCGGCACCCATGTAGCGGCCGCCGATGATGGTCGACCAGCGCAGCAGCTCGTCGGGATCCTCGCCGAGCTCGGCGGTGCCCTCGACGATGACGAAGCTGAACGGTGGCCGCTCGTCGTCGAAGCAGAGCGACACGCGCGGGTCGCGGCGCAGCGACTTGCCCTTGAGCGTGTCGGCGCCGGTGTTGAACAGCAGCTGCGTGCCGTCGACGCCGACCCAGACCGGGGCCACGTGGGGACGGCCGTCGGCGCGCACCGTGGCCAGCTTGGCGGTGTGCGGCGGGTCGGCGGCGATGAACTCCAGCCACCACGGGTCGTCGGGGATCGTCATGCTCCAGGCCAACCGGCGCCGGTCGACCGGCATTCCCCGACGGGAGACCGTCAGCCGGCGGCTTCGTCGGCGGCGGCCTCGCCGTAGCGGACCGACCGCCACGTGTCGACGGCCCAGGCGCGGTCGAGCTCGTGGTCGACCAGTACCGCCAGCTGGAGCCACTCGGTCGGGGCCAGGACGTAGCCGTAGAGCCCGAGGTAGCGGTGGTCGTCGTCGGTCTCGTCGAGCACGAACGCCCAGCGGACCGTGCCGTCGCCGGCCACGTCAGCGTGCTCCTCGACGGGCTCCGGCCGCTCGTCGGCCTGGAGCTGGGCCAGCGCCTGGGCGGGGGTCAGGTCGGGCGCGGCGTCCCAGGGCGACACCACGATGAAGCGCCCGGGCGCGTTGACGACGAGGTCGCCGTCGTCGTTGACCAGGCCGTCGGCGTCGTCGGGCAGCTCCAGCGACCAGGTGGGGGTGACGTGGTGGCGCACGGGGACAGGAGCCTCCCTCGGCGCGCGGGGCGACGGGAGCTGCGCGGGATCAGACCGCGAGCAGGTCGCGGGCGCCGGTGTCGGAGGACGGGTGCCGCAGCTTCGACATGGCCCGGGCCTCGATCTGGCGGATGCGCTCACGGGTGAGGTTGAAGTGCTCGCCGACCTCTTCGAGGGTGCGCGGCTCGCCACGGTCGAGACCGAAGCGGAGCTTGAGGATCTCGCGTTCGCGCTCGTCGAGCGGGGCGAGCAGGCGGGAGATCTCCTCGGGCAGCAGCGCGGTGGCGGCCACCTCGAACGGGGACTCGGCCGAACGGTCCTCGACCACGTCGCCCAGCTCGGCGTCGCCGTCCTCGCGCAGCGGCTCGGAGAGCGACAGCGGCTCGGCGGCGAAGCGGAGGGCCTCGGTGACCTTGTCCTCGGGCATCTCGACCTCGGCCGACAACTCGGCGAGGGTGGCGGGCCGACCCATCTTGAGCTCGAGCCGGGCACGGGCCTTCTGGAGGCGCGCCAGCGTGTCGCCGGCGTGGACGGGCAGGCGGATGGTGCGGCCGGTGTTGGCGATGCCGCGGGTGATGGCCTGGCGGATCCACCACGTGGCGTAGGTGGAGAACTTGAAGCCCTTGCGCCAGTCGAACTTCTCGACGGCGTGCATCAGGCCCAGGTTGCCTTCCTGGATCAGGTCGAGGAGGGGCAGGCCCGAGGCCTGGTACTTCTTGGCGATCGACACCACGAGGCGCAGGTTGGACTGCACGAACGTGCGCTCGGCGTCCTCACCGCTGCGGGCGGTGCGACGCAGCTCGCGCTTGCGGGCGGCGGTGATGTCCTTGCCCGCGGCCTCGAGGTCCTGACGAGCCTGGTTCCCGGCTTCGATGGCCTGCGCCAGCCGGACCTCGTCGTCCTTGGTGAGCAGCGGGTACTGCCCAATGTCCGTGAGGTAGAGACGGACGAGGTCCTCTTCGTCGCGTTCTACTCGCTCCTTGGGCAACGTGGCACCTTCTCGTGGGGATGGCCGACCCGGAGGCCGACGCGGTACGGGACGTGAGGACAGACCGTGCGGACCACGCACGTGGCGTCGTCGTTGGGGCGCTCTCCTCGGGTCGACCCGAGATGTTGGGGGGATCCGCCCGAAGGCCGATCCCGTGGTGTAGTAACGATACCGACCAGGTCAAGGGAGCCAACCGGCCCCTTCGATCTGGCACTGACCTGGCATTTCGTGACCAAACGACGGTGGCCACCACGGTGCGTGGTCGACCGCGCGCCTGGGGAGGCCACAGCCTACTGTCGGCAGGAAGCGCCGCGACACGAGGCCACAGACGTCACATCAGCAGGCGTTCCAGCGCTGCCACGGCCCCTTCGGCAGCGGCCGCGCCCTCCCCAGCGGTGCTGTGGGCCACCAGGAGGGCCTCGCCCTCGGCCAGGTCGGCCCGCTCCTCGGGCAGCTGCAGCAGCAGCGTGCGCCGCACCGGGCCGTCGGTGACGGGCGACAGCGCGTCGAGGTGGGCCTCGTGAGCGGTCACCAGACGGGGCAGCACCACGCGGTAGAGGCCCGCCAGGCGCTCGACCGTGCCCGACGAGGCCGCGAGGGCCTCGATCACGGCGGCGCCCGACCGGTTGGGGGCGACCACGAAGGCCTCGCGGTGGAGCTCGCGCAGCTCCGGCAGGCGGTCGTGCCACTGCTCGGCCCGCCAGGCGAAGTGGGCGCACTGCCGTCCGAAGAGCAGCTTCGCGGTGACGTCGGCCTCGGAGGGCACCCAGCCGCCGACCACCTCGAACAGGCGGCTCTGCCACCAGCAGTCGTGCCCCAACCGGACCGCGGCACCCACCAGGTCGGGAGCGACCGGCGCGAGCAGCGCGCCGGTGGGCACGCTTCGGTTCAGCGAGGTGGGGTCGATCACGGGGCTCCCCGGGTCGGCGGCCGGCGCACGGGGCCGGGTGGATCGAAGGAGCGCATGCTACCGATCCCTCACGAGGCGCCGATCGTGGAGGCCGTCTCCGGCGCCGGGTGGTGCACGGTGTCGGCGAGCACGATGGCGACCAGGATGACGGCGGCGCCCAGCCAGCCGCGTACGCCGAGGCGGTCACCGTTCGCGTAGCCCAGCAGCGCCGCGAACACCGGCTCGAGGATCAGGAGGAGCGCGGCGCGCGAGGCAGGCACGACCCTCTGCCCCGAGACCATCAGCACGAACGCCACCGCCGTGGCGAAGACGCCGGTGAACGCCGCGGCGACCCACACGCTCCCGTCGAACCCGTGGTAACCCGCGCCCACACCGAGCACGCTGCACACCAGGCCGACCACGAGCAGCTGCACCATGGTGAACCGCACCGGGTCGTGGTGGTGCGCCACGCGCCCGAGGATGACGATGTGCGCCGCGAAGAAGAAGGCGCACAGCAGCGTCAGCACCTCGCCCCACCCGAGGCCGTGGGGCGCGGCCGAGGTGGCGGCCTCGGGCACCGACGTGAGCAGCAGCAGCCCGGCCACCGCGAGGGCCGCACCGACGAGCGCAGCGAGCCGGGGACGGCGCCGCAGCAGCACCGCCTCCATCAGCGGCACGATGACCACCAGCAGGTAGGTGATGAACGCCGAGCGTGAGCCGGTGGTGCGCTGCAGGCCGTACGTCTGCAGGAGGTACCCGGCGAGCAGCGCCGAGCCCGCGAGCAGACCGTGGGTCAGCTCTCGCGGCGTCGCCGAACGGCGGCGGGCCAGCGGCCACAGCACTGCAGCCGCGATGAGGAAGCGCACGCCGAGGAACGGCGTCGGGTCGACGCGGGCCACGGCGTGCTTCACGACGAGGAACGTGGAGCCGAACAGCAGCGCCGCCACGGCGAGGGCGGCGGTGCCGCGGGCCCGGCTTCCCGGGCCCCACCCGCGTGGGGGAGCCGCAGCGGGGCCGGGGTGATCGCCGGCGCCGGTCACGCCCCGGGTGGGGCAGGCAGCTCCGCGCCGTCGGCGAGGCTCCGGCCGAGGAGCTCGCGCAGCTCGGCGATGGCCACTGCGGGGTCGTCGACCAGGACGGCTGCGAGCCCGGCGCGCTCCGCGCCGGCCACGTTGCCGGGGTGGTCGTCGAGGAAGACCGCACGGGCGGGCTCGACGTCGCCCAGCTGCTCGAGCGCGAGGAGGTAGATGCGGGGGTCGGGCTTGCGCACCCCGACGCTGCTCGAGTCGACGACCACGTCGAAGAGGTCGTCGAGGGCGAGCATCCGGCGCCACGAGTCGGACGCCTCGCGCACGTTGTTGGTGACGAGCGCGGTGCCGTAGCCGTCGGCCCGCAGGGCGAGCACCTCGGCGACCATGTCGTCGCGCACGTCGGCGTTGGCCAGGAAGCTGCTGAGCTGACCGAAGTCGAGGGTGACGCCGTCGCGTGCGGCCTGCTCGCTCACCTCGGTGACCCAGTCGGTGATGGGGATCTCGCCACGCTCGACGCGGTGCCACGGGTGGTCGGTGTCGCGGTCGTAGGGCCCGAGCAGCAGCTCGAGCGTCTGGTCGGCTCCGGCATCGCCCCCGATCTTGGCGATGGCGGCGAACGCGGAGTCGATCATCACGCCGGAGAAGTCGAAGAGGACGGCGTCGTAGCGACGAGGTGTGGGCACCGTCGGAGCGTACTTAGCGGCCGCGCGGGAGGCGCCCTCGGTGCCCGGACGCGGCGGTGGCCGCCCCGGAGGGCGGCCACAGCTCGGCGTACGGAGGGGTTGCGGCTGACTAGCAGCCGTCACCGGCCCAGTTGGAGGCACCGGCGCCTCCGGCCCAGATCTGGGCGGCGCGGGCGTCCTGCACCCACTCGGGGGCCTGTGCGGCGGAGCCGTAGCCGCCGTAGCCGGCCCAGGTGCCGGGCATGAACTGCCACTTGCCGGAGGCACCGGAGGGGTTGTACGCGGTCGGGTTGCCACCCGACTCGCGCATCATGATGCAGCACGTGGGGAGCGAACCACCGCACTCACCGGGCGCGAACCCGGCGGGGGCGCCGGCGACCGCGGGGGTCGCGGCGGCCTGCTGCGCGGCGGCGGCCTGCGCGGCTGCGGCCTGCTGGGCAGCGGCGGCCTGGGCGGCGGCGGCCTGCTGCTGGGCGGCGGCAGCCTGACGGGCTGCGGCGGCACGGGCGGCGGCGACGCCACGGGCGTGAGCGGCCCGGCGTCGTGCCTCGAGCTTGCGGTGAGCGGCACGGGCCCGCTTGGCGGCGGGGGTGTGCTCCGCGGCCCACAGGCGCTGCGTGGCGCGGATGCGGACCAGGTTGCGAGCGAGGGTCACCTCGTTCTGGGCGGGGAGGTTGGCCCCGGTGAAGGCACGGGCGTTGAGCGTGGTGCCCAGGACCCGGGTGGGCTCGGCCGTACCGGGGGCGGACCCCAGGATGGCGACGAGCGTGAGGGCGGCGATGATGGTGGTGACTGCGGTCACGAGAACCGCAGTAGGTCTGAGTCGGCGCATCGGTGCGTCCTTTCCGCCTGTCCAAGCGCGCGTCGAAGTCCTCGGTGTTGGGGTGAGGAGCTGCGTGCCCTTGTGGCACGCTCCGACGCCTTGGCAGGCACGGGAACTCGGAACTGACCGGGACGGCAAGCCGCGGCGAAACGCCACGCGGGGGTCTCACTGCCCAGCGGTCGGGGGACACCCTAAGGGGGTCTGGACCAGAAGTCGACCTTCTGTGACGCCTGACCGTAACACGTTCGTAACAACTCTCCGTCGGTTAGTTGCACGCAGCGTGCCACTAGTTCGAACGGCCCAGGTGAGGTTGAGCAGGCTTTTCACCCAGATTTAGGGTCGCGCCACGACCCGATGAGGCCAACTCGCCTCACGTATCACCGCGGGCCGCCGGCCCGTTGTGTGTCAGCCGCGGTAGCCGTCGGTGATGGGCAGACGGCGGTCCTTGCCGAACGCCTTCGCGGTGACCCGCACCTCGTTGCACGCAGCGTGCCACTCGTTCGAACGGCCCAGACAGACTAGGGGTGCGCTGACCAGGCCTTCTGCAGGATCCACGTGGCCGCCCAGACCGAGGATGCCCCCGAGAAGTGGAGCCCGTCCGGACGGAGCACGACGCCGTCGCGCGCGACGCGGCACCGCGACCCCTGGCACAGGTAGCCCGCCAGGTCGATGACCTCCGCGCCCGCCGCGTGGGCCTGCGCGCGGTACGTGCGGTTGAGGCAGTCGGTCGCGCGGTCGGTGCCCGGCGGCGCGTTCGGCGACCGGTAGTACGGGACCGTCGTGACGAAGACCCGTGCTCCCCCGCGGGCCAGCACCTGGAGTCCCGCCGCCACCTCGCGCGCGTACCAGCGGTCGTAGACCGGGTCGCAGGGCCGGCGCCAGCGACCGTCGACGTAGCGCTCGGTGTTGCCCGGCCAGCCGAGCACGGCGAGCACCACGTCGGGTTCGAATGCCGCGACGGTGCTGCGCCACTCCGCCTGGGTGCCGAGGCAGGCCGCCTCGCTCTGCTCGGTGCCGTCGGGTAGGCGGATCCGCGGCGCGGTGCGGTTGAGGCCGCAGCCGACCCGCGCCAGGCTGCGGGCCTCGATGCCGAAGCGTCGCGGGAACGGGAGCAGGCCCTGCGCCACGCTGTCGCCGACGCTGTCCCCCACGACGAGCACCCTCGGGGGAGCGTGACGAGCGGTGGTCGTCGCCGCGCTGCCGGACGCGGGTGGGAGCGGCCCCAGGGTGGGGATGGTCTCGGCCGCCTGGTCGACCGTGACCGCCGGTGCGACCGGGACGGTCGTCACGACGAGCGCGAGCAGCACCCCGGCGATGGCAACCGGGGCCACCCGTCGCAGCGTCACCGTCGGCAGGTTGCCACGTCGCACCGGCAGCTCCACCAGGAAGTAGGAGAGCAGCGCGATGACGAGCGTGACCGCGAGCCGGGCGACCAGGAGCGGCCAGCCTGCGAGCCCGGTGCGGGCGGAGGTGAACCACACGAAGACCGGGAAGTGCCACAGGTAGAGGCCGTAGGAGATCAGCCCCACGCCACGCAACGGCGCGAACGACAGCACCCGCGCCAGGGACCCCGGCGTGGGTGCGGCCACCGCGGCGATCACCAGGACGCACGCGATCTCGCAGGCGAGGAAGCCACCGCGATACGCCAGGGAGCTCTGCCCGCCGAGGGTGACCCAGGCGACGAGGAGGACGGCTGCGCCGAGCCACCCACCGACCGCGACCGAACGCCTGCCGAGGGCCGACCGCGCCGGACCGCGGGCCGACAGCACGCACGCCAGCGCGGCGCCGAGCAGGATGCCCCCGGCGCGGGTGTCCGTTCCGAAGTAGATCCGGGTCACGTCGTGGCCGGCCTCGAAGCGGCTCATCATGAGCACCGTCGAGACAACCGCACCCGCGAGCGCCACCACCAGCAGACGGCGCGACCCCCGCTCGCGATCGGTGTTCCCGCGCCCGAGCACCAGCATCGCCACGATGGGCCACACCAGGTAGAACTGCTCCTCGATGGCGAGGCTCCACGTGTGCTCCAGGGGCGAGGGCACCGCGTACTGCAACCAGTAGCTCCGGCCCGATGCGATGGCATGCCAGTTGGCCACGTAGAGCAACGTTGCGATGCCGTCGCCGCGGAGGCCGGCCAGCTCCGGGGGACTGGCCCAGAACGCGGCGTAGGCGGCCACGGCCAGCAACATGACGAGCAGCGCTGGCAGCAACCGGCGTGCCCGGCGGATCCAGAACCGGCCGAGCGCGATGCCGCCGGACCGGACCTGCTCGTCGAGCAGCAACGACGTGATGAGGAACCCCGACAGGACGAAGAAGAGGTCGACGCCGAGATAGCCACCGGTGAGGTGGCCCGCGTGGAAGCCGATGACGGCGAGCACCGCCATGCCGCGCAGGCCGTCGAGCGCGGGGAGGTGCCGGAGCCGGCGGGACGGTTCAGCGTCGAGGGCGGCCGAGCCGCTCACCGTCGACGCATCGTCAGCCGCGGTAGCCATTCGTGATGGGCAGACGACGGTCCTTGCCGAACGCCTTCGCGGTGACCCGCACCCCGGGCGGCGTCTGGCGCCGCTTGTACTCGGCCAGGTCGACCAACCGCGTGACGCGGTGCACCAGGTCGGCGTCGAAACCCGCGGCGAGCAGGTCGGCCGCCGTGGAGTCGCGCTCGATGTAGGGGCGCAGCACCGCGTCGAGCTCGTCGTAGGGCGGCAGGCTGTCGGCGTCGCGCTGGTCGGGGCGGAGCTCGGCGGACGGCGGCTTGTCGAGCACGCCGCGCGGGATGACGTCGGTGCCGGCCTGCGTGTTGCGCCACTCGCACAGGTCGTAGACCCGCGTCTTGAGCACGTCCTTGATGGGGGCGAAGCCGCCGGCCGTGTCGCCGTAGAGCGTGGAGTAGCCCACGGCCATCTCGCTCTTGTTGCCGGTGGTGAGCACCAGCCAGCCGAACTTGTTCGACAGCGCCATGAGCAGCAGGCCCCGGATGCGCGACTGCAGGTTCTCCTCGGTGAGATCGGCCTCGCGGCCCTCGAACGACGGCGCCAGCATGTCGAGCAGCGCCGCGTGGCCCGGCTCGATGGCGATGGTGCGCACCTCGATGCCGAGGTTCGCCGCCAGCCCGGCCGCGTCGGACTCGGAGTGTCCCGACGAGTAGCGGCTCGGCATGGCGACGCCGTGCACCCGCCCGGGCCCGAGGGCGTCGGTGGCGATGGCCGCCACGATCGACGAGTCGATGCCGCCCGACAGCCCGATGACCACGTCGGTGAAGCCGTTCTTCGCGACGTAGTCGCGCGTGCCCAGAACCAGCGCCTGGTACACCTCGGCGTCGGGCTCGAGGAGCGGGGCGATCGAGGACAGGTCGGCGGCCGGACCGTCGCCCTGCGCGTCGAGCCCGGCCACGGGGGCGTCGACCGAGCGCGACCGCGGCACGGCCGTGCCGGACCGCGTGATGTCGACCACGGGAAGTGGCGTGGCGTGGGCCCGGCCACGGGGGTCGAGCAGGCGCTTGCGGAACACCGGCTGCACGTCGAGGTCGACGGTGACCACCTCGTCGACGAACTGGCGGGCGCGGGCCACGAGGCCTCCCGACGCGTCGAACACCAGCGACGAGCCGTCGAACACCAGCTCGTCCTGCCCGCCGACCTGGTTCACGTACGCCAGGGCGCACGAGGCGTCGGCCGCGCGGGTGGCGAGCATGCGCTCGCGCTCGGCGAGGCGACCCTCGTAGTAGGGCGAGGCGTTGAGGTTGACCACCAGCTCGGCACCGCCCGCGGCCTGTTGGGCGATGGGCCCGTCGGGGTTCCAGGCGTCCTCGCAGATCGACACGCCGACGCGCACACCGCCGATGAGGAAGAGCTCGCCGGCTCCGGTGCCGCGGGTGAAGTAGCGCAACTCGTCGAACACCGCGTAGTTCGGCAGCTCCTGCTTGCGGTAGACGCCGTGGATCTCGCCGTGGGCGCACACCGCTGCGGCGTTGTAGAGGTCGCGGTCGGCATCGATGAACCCGAGCACCGCCACGCAGTGGTCGGAGCGGGCCGCCACCTTCTCGAGGGCCCGCCGGTTGTCGGCGATGAACCCCGGCTTCAGGACCAGGTCCTCGGGCGGGTAGCCGGTGAGGGCCAGCTCGGGGAACACGGCCACGTCGCAGCCCGCGTCCTCGGCCCGGCCGAGCGCGTCGAGCACGCGATCGGTGTTGCCGTCGAGGTCACCGACGCGGGTGTCGAGCTGGCAGAGGGCGATGCGCAGGCGGGGCACCGCGTCAGCGTACGGCGGAGCGTGAGGCCGTCGCGCCCTCGCGCCGGGTGGCGGCGTGGACGGCGGACCGTGACGGTCAGGCGGGTGCCGCGACCTCGGGGTGCACCGTGGCGACGAGGCCCCGGCACCACAGCCCGTCGACCACGGCCTGCACGGTCTCGAGGGAGAGGTCGAGGCGGTCGGCGATGGAGCCGAGCGTGTCGCCCCGGCCACCGCGGACGATGACGCGCCACTCGACGCCGGCCAGGTCGACGCGGTCCATGCCCTCAGGGGGCTCCTCGGGAAGGACGATGACCGTGCCGGGGGTGAGGTCGCCCAACCCGCCGGGCTTGCGGTCGGCGAGGGGGACCGACGCGGCGGCCAGCCGGTCGAACAGGTAGCTCGGGCGGGGGCCGTCGGCGTCGGCGGTGGCGGAGGCGTCGGCGTCGGCGGTGGGCGTGGCCTCGGCCTCCTCCGCAGCAGCAGCGACGGCAGCAGCGGCAGCGGCCTCAGCGGCAGCGGCCTCAGCGGCAGCGGCCTCAGCCTCGGCTTCCTCGGCGGCCACGCGCTCGGCCTCGGCCTGCTCCGCCGCGAGGCGCTCGGCCTCGACGCGCTCGGCTTCGGCCTGCTCGGCCGCGAGGCGCTCGGCCTCGGCCTGCTCGGCGGCCAACCGCTCGGCCTCGATCCGCTCCGCCTCCAACCGCTCGGCCTCGAGGCGCTCCGCCTCGATCCGCTCGGCCTCCAACCGCTCGGCCTCGATCCGCTCCGCTTCGATCCGCTCGGCCTCGAGGCGCTCGGCCTCCAACCGCTCGGCCTCGAGGCGCTCGGCCTCCTCGGCGCGCAGCACGTGCACGCGCTCGATGACCACGTCGGGCTTCCAGGACGAGAGCACGCCGGCGGGGTGGGTGCCGTAGGGGTCGAGCTCGAACTCGCCCTCGTCCCACTCGAGGTACACGCTCAACGTGGCCGCCGTGGCGTCGAGGAGGTACGCGTCGATGGCGTCCTCGTCGATGGTGAGGTCGGTGTCGAGCGCCCGCGCCAGGTACAGCCCGTCGGCCCCGGCCACCCCGTGGGTGTCGACCTGGTCCTGCGTGAGCACGCCGTTGGCCACCAGGCGCTGCTCGAGCGGCAGGTCCTCGGGGCGCTCCGCGTAGTAGATGTCGCCCTCGACGAGGAAGATCCGCCCCGGCAGGGCCCCGGTGAGCTCGAGCACACCGTTGATCCGCTCTCGGGCCGCGTCGGTGAGCAGCGCCTCGACCGAGTAGGTGCTCAGTGGGCCCCGACGCATCATTTTGCAGTCCCCCGATCGCCACGATCACCCGACCCCGCACGTACCCGGAACCGGCTGTCGCACCCTCACCGCTCACCGACGAGCCGATCCTTCACTGCAATCGGCACGGCGGTGTCGGTCCTTGAACGCCACAGCTTGGACCACAACCGTGACTGGTCGCCAACGTAGCGGTCCGGTCCACCCCGGTGCCGACCCAACGTCTCGACCGGTGGACGGACGCGTCGGTGGCCACCCGAAGGTGGCCACCGGTGGTCGTGCTCTGCGGGCGCCTTGCGACGCCCGACCGCGGCGGCGCGCCTAGAGCGCGGCGCTGCAGATGGTGTCGGTGATGAGCCGGGTCACCACGTAGGGGTCGCAGTTGGCGTTGGGGCGACGGTCCTCGATGTAGCCCTTCTTGTCGATCTCGACCTGCCACGGGATGCGCACCGAGGCGCCACGGTCGGACACGCCGTAGCTGAACTCGTTCCACGGCGCCGTCTCGTGCGAGCCGGTGAGGCGCAGCTCGATGTCGTGGCCGTAGTGCTTGACGTGCTCGTCGGCGTTGGCGGCGAGCGCCTCGCAGGCGGCGATGACGGGGTCGTAGCCCTCACGCATCTGCTTGGTGGAGAAGTTGGTGTGCGCCCCGGCACCGTTCCAGTCGCCGGCGACCGGCTTCGGGTCGAGCGTGGCGGCGACGCCGTAGTCCTCGGCGATGCGGTAGAGCAGCCAGCGGGCGAGCCACAGGTGGTCGGAGGCCTCGAGGGGGCCCGCCGGGCCGATCTGGAACTCCCACTGGCCGGGCATGACCTCGGCGTTGATGCCGGACACCTTCAGGCCGGCCTCGAGGCAGGCCTCGAGGTGGGTCTCGACGATCTCACGACCGAAGACCTCGTCGGCGCCGACGCCGCAGTAGTAGATGCCCTGCGGGGCCGGGAAGCCGCCGACCGGGAAGCCGAGCGGGGAGCCGGTCTTGAAGAAGGTGTACTCCTGCTCGATGCCGAACCACGGCTCGAAGTCGGCCGAGTACTTCTCCTCGACCTCGCGCAGCAGGGCGCGGGTGTTGGTCTTGTGCGGGGTCATGTCGGTGTAGAGCACCTCGGCCACGACGAGCACGTCGTCGCCCCCGCGGATGGGGTCGGGGACCGACAGGACCGGCTTGAGCACGCAGTCCGACGCCTTGCCCGGTGCCTGGTTGGTGCTCGATCCGTCGAAGCCCCAGATCGGCAGCTCGGCGCCGTCGTCGAGGATCCGGGTCTTGGACCGGAGGCGAGCGGTGGGCTCGGTGCCGTCGATCCAGATGTATTCGGCCTTGTAGGTCACGGGTGCTCCAGTTGCCAATCGGTGCGGAAGGGTGAGGCGGGGTCGGGCCAGGGTCCGGCCATGCCAGCAGAAAGGCTGTCAGGCCGCCGTTTCGCTGTCATATCGGACTTGTGAACGGCGTGTGAACTGGCTGCTCCACCGTCCGGCACAGGTGCTGCCGGGTGCCATCATGGCACCCGTGGAGCCCCAGACCGACTACGTCCTGCGAACCGTCGAAGAACGCGGCGTGCGCCTCATCCGCCTCTGGTTCACCGATGTCCTCGGTCAGCTGAAGTCGTTCGCGATCAGTCCCGCCGAGCTCGAGAACGCCTTCGACGAGGGCATGCAGTTCGACGGCTCGGCCATCGACGGCTTCAGCCGGGTGCAGGAGAGCGACGTGCTCGCCCGCCCCGACCCCAACACCTTCGAGCTGCTGCCGTGGACCGACCGCGAGGAGACCTCGGCGCGGATGTTCTGCGACATCGAGAGCCTCGACGGCACGCCGTTCGCCGGCGACTCGCGCCAGGTGCTCAAGCGCAACCTCGACCGGGCCCGCGAGCGCGGCTTCACCTTCTTCGTCGCCCCCGAGATGGAGTTCTTCTACTTCGCGCACGGCGACGCCTCGAAGCCCCTCGAGCCGCTCGACCGCGGGTCCTACTTCGACCTCACCACCGCCGACATCGCCTCCGACCTCCGCAAGCGCACCATCCACGCGCTCGAGGCCATGGGCATCCCCGTCGAGTACAGCTTCCACGAGGACAGCCCCAGCCAGCACGAGATCGACCTGCGCTACACCGACGCGCTGAGCATGGCCGACAACGTCATGACCTTCCGGCTCATGGTCCGCGAGATCGCCCTCGAGCGGGGCGTCCACGCCACCTTCATGCCGAAGCCCATGACCGGCGTCCAGGGCTCGGGCATGCACACCCACCTGTCGCTCTTCGAGGGCGACGAGAACGCCTTCCACGACCCGTCCGACCCGTACCACCTGTCGAAGACGGCCCAGTGCTTCATCGCCGGGGTGCTGCGCCACGCGCCCGAGATCACCGCGGTCACCAACCAGCTGGTCAACTCCTACAAGCGGCTCATCGTCGGCACCGAGGCCCCGGCCCACGTGTCGTGGGCCCGCAACAACCGCTCGGCCCTGGTGCGCGTGCCCATCACCAAGTCGGGCAAGGAGTCGGCCGTGCGCATCGAGTACCGCTCCCCCGACCCCGCCTGCAACCCCTACCTGGCCTTCGCCCTCATCCTCGCCGCCGGGCTCAAGGGCCTCGACGAGGGCTACGAGCTGCCGCCCGAGGCCACGACCAACCTCTTCGAGCTCGACGCCCACGACCGCGCCGCCGCCGGCCTCGAGGAGCTGCCGCAGTCGCTGTCCGAGGCGCTCGACGCCATGGAGCGGTCCGAGCTGGTCCGCGAGACGCTGGGCGAGCACATCTTCACCTGGTTCCTCCGCAACAAGCGGGCCGAGTGGGCCGACTACAAGGCGCAGGTCACGCCCTTCGAGCTCGACCGCTACCTCGGGTCCTGGTAGGTCCCACCGCAGGCCAGGCCTGCCGGCGCGACTTTCTTGCGCGCGGGGCCCGAAATGCGAGACTGATCTGATGGAGCCACTGCTCGTGTACCCCGACCCGGCACCGCCGGAGCTCGCGCGGGCGCTCGACCTCGGGTCCTACACCTGGAAGGCGGTCAGCGACGAGCACGGCGCAGCCGCCGCCGAGCCCGAGGACGGGTGGAGCGGCGCGGTCATCGTGGTCGACACCGACCCCGATGGCGCCTTCTCGCTGTGCCGCGCGCTGCGCAAGCGCGACGTGCCGGTCAGCCCGCTGCTCCTGCTCGTCACCGGCACCCACCTGCCCGATCTCGAGCTGCGCGACAACCTCTTCGACGACTTCTGCCTCACCCCGTTCCACCCCACCGAGCTCGAGGCCCGGTTGCGCCACCTCTTCTGGCGCACGGGCACCGGGTCGCGCCCGGAGCTGGTCGAGTACGGGCCGCTGGTGCTCAACCTCGAGACCTACCAGGCCGCCATCGACGCTCACCCGGTCGACCTCACCTACATGGAGTACGAGCTGCTCAAGTTCCTTGCGCAGCACCCCGGCAGGGTGTTCACGCGCGAGACGCTGCTCAGCCGGGTGTGGGGCTACGAGTACTACGGCGGGGCGCGCACGGTCGACGTGCACATCCGCCGGCTGCGGGCGAAGCTCGGCGAGGAGCACGCGGGGCTCATCAGCACCGTGCGCTCGGTGGGCTACCGCTTCGGCCAGTCGCGCTGGGGCTGAGCGCCCGCAGCACGAGCCGCCGGTGCCTCCCGCAAGAGGCACCGGGGCACACGCTCAGGCGGGGCGGACGTCCTGCGCCTGGTCACCCTTCGGGCCGGCCACGACCTCGAACTCGACGGCCTGACCCTCTTCGAGGCTGCGGTAGCCGCTCATCTGGATCGCGGAGTGGTGCACGAACACGTCGGACCCCTGCTCGCGGGCGATGAACCCGAAGCCCTTCTCGTTGTTGAACCACTTGACGGTGCCGGTCGCCATGACGACCCCTTTCTTCTGCCGCTGGGTCGCCAGTCCGCGCCCTGCTCTGCCGTGAAGCGCGAGACAGTAGCGGCAACCACGACGGTCGTGAAGGCCCGAGATGGGTCGGCACGGCATCGCCATGTCGACGCGGGGTCGCGACGAGGTCGCGTCTGCGGACCTCTCAGGTGTTGAGGTCGAGCAGCTCGCTGCCCTCGTGGCTCTCGTCGACGTCGGCCTTGAGCAACCAGCCGAGCCCGGCGGCGATGCCGGCGCACGACATCACGACCAGCGGCGGGATGACGGCCACGAGCACGACCACGATGATGAGGGCACCGATCACCGCGCCATCATCCCCCGCGACGGGCGCGCCGCTCCAGTCGAACCGGCCCGCTCCCGGGTGACGCGGCGGCGCGTCACCGGTCACCCAGCCAGGCCCAGGCCTCGACCTCGACGAGCGCGCCCAGCGGGAGCTCGGCCACGGCCACCGCCGAGCGGGCGGGGCGGTGGTCGCCGAGCGCCGCCGTGTAGCTGTCGTTCATCTGGGCGTAGTCGCTGATGTGGCGCAGGAACACCGTGGTCTTCACCACGTCGGTGAGGGTCGCCCCGTTGGCCTCGAGGTGGCCGGTGAGGTTCTTCATGGCCTGCTCGAGCTCGGCCTCGAAGCCGCCCGACACCAGCTTGCCGTCGAGCACGCCGACCTGGCCCGACACGACGAGCCACTCACCGGCTCGCACCGCGGGGGTGTAGGGGCCAACAGGGGTGCTGGGCATGGCAGGTCCTCTCGGGGGGTGGGCTACGGGCGGGTGGGCAGCTCGGTGGGGCAACCTTCGCCGATCCAGGCCGCGGCCGCCACCGCGGCGAACACCGCGTCGGAGCCGTTGACCGGCGACCCGCCCGCCGCCGCGTCGATCTCGACCTCGACGCGGGGCATGTCGGCCGAGCGCAGGATGCCGAAGGAGCGGATCGTGAGGTCGTGCACCTCGCCGGTGTCGTCGGTGGCGAGGCCCTCGCTGCGCACCCAGCCGAGCGCCATGTGCGCGGCGCCGATGCAGTAGGAGCGGAGCGCCACCTCGTCGAGCGGGTCGCCGCACGCCACCCGCACGCGGATGAGGTCGCTGCCGACCTCGGCCTCGGCGACGGCGCCCGCCGGCGAGCGGACGGGCCGGGCTCCACCCGCCGCGCCGGCCAGGAGCACCACGGCCTCGGCCCAGCCTGCGGCGCGCAGCGACGCCGACGTCGGCGGGCCAGCCACGTCGACCTCCTCGACGGCCAGGTCGGGGGCGACCGCGGCGACCGCCGCGGCGATGCCCGGCGTGCGCACCACGCGCAGCAGGCCCGAGCCCGTGGACGTGGCCCCACCGGCCACCGGCGGGCGCTTGGGGCCGTGGCGGACCGTGTCCTCGCGGGACCACAGGACGCGCACCGCGCGGCCGTGCTGCCGGGCCAGCTCGCGCGCCACCTCGGGCAGGGGCGAGTCGACCTTGCCGCCGAACGCACCGCCGTTGCCGAGCGTCGACGCGGGCTCGCCACCGGGCAGGCACCACGACGCATCGGTCTCGAGGTAGGCGGGCTCGACCCAGGTGGTGCGGAGGGTGGCGGCCCAGTCCCCCGCCGGCAGCGCCACCGGGTGCGCGAGCGGCGCGGTGGTGCGGCGGCCCTGGGTCTTGCCCGCGGCGGCACGTGCCTCGGCCAGGGTCTCCCCCACCGCCCAACCGCCCTGCCCGTCGGGGACGGCCACGAGGGCATCGGTGGGAGCCAGGTCGTCGGCGAAGCCCCCGCGACCCAGGGCGACGTCGGGAGACACCAGCTGCGCGGCCCCGCCCTCGAGGGTGGCACGGCGCGAGGCGGCGTCGAGGTCACGGCCCGCGGTGACGCCGCTCGCCGGCTGCGGTGGGCCCAGGCGACGCTCCCAGGCCTCGTGGATGGTGCGCCAGCCGGTGCACCGGCACAGGTGGGCGGCGAGCGCCCGGTCGACCGCGTCGTGGTCGGCGGCGGCCGTGCCCTTCGCGCGCAGCCCCTCGAGGCGCACGATGATGCCCGGCGTGCAGAAGCCGCACTGGCTGGCACCCGTGGCACAGAAGTCGTCGGCCCAGGCGCGGCGATCGGCCTCGGCGAGCCCGTCCAGGGTGGTGACCGTGCGTCCGGCCACCCGCCGCGCCGGCGTCACGCACGACACCCGTGGCGCGCCGTCGACGAGCACCGTGCAACAGCCGCACTGGCCCTGGGGGCTGCACCCGTCCTTCGGGGAGCGCAGGCCGAGCCGGTCGCGCAGCACGCCGAGCAGCGACGAGCCGTCGTCGGGCACCGACACGGGGCCACCGTCGACGGTGAAGGAGATCGACGGCTCGGTCATCCAGGGAGCTTCCCAGGCCGGCCGCCCGGCGCACCACCCGGCACCGATGGCGGCCGACCGACCGGCGCGACGGATGGGGGCGCGACGGCGGACGCGGGGCCCGGGGATAGCGTCGACGCCGTGCCCCGACCGCTCCAGCTCCCCGACCCGTCACCCTCCGAGCGAGCCGGGTCGGCCCTCAGCCGCCGGGCCCTGCTGGCAGGCGGAGCGGGAACGCTGCTGCTCGCGGCCTGCGGTTCGAGCGGCTCCGGCGCCGCCCCTGCCGCGACCGACGCCACCAAGCGCAGGTCGCTGCTCGCCTTCTTCGACGCCTCGGGCGACACGGGCGGCTTCCTCACGACCGGCACCCCCCAGCGCGCCCCCTTCGGGCTGGCCGGCCCCGACGGCTCGCTGCTCAGCGCCACCCCCGCGGCCCTCGACTTCACCATCACCGCGCCCGACGGCTCGACCCGCTCCTACCACGTGCCCCGGCGCAACCAGGGCCTGCCCCGCTCGTACTACGCCGTCGAGTTCACCCCCGAGCACACCGGCAACCACGAGGCCCGCACCAGCTTCGACGGCGCCACCGTCACCGCCGCGTTCACCGTGATGAAGCCGGGCCAGGACCCCACGCCCCGTGCCGGCAGCGCCATGCCCGCCATCGCCACGCCCACCCACGACGCGCCGCGGGGGGTGTCGCCGATCTGCACCCGCGACCCCGAGTGCCCGTTCCACACCACCAGCCTCGACCGCGCCCTGACGCTGGGCAGGCCCACCGCCTTCCTGGTGGCCACGCCCAAGTTCTGCCAGGTGGCCTTCTGCGGCCCCGTGCTCGACGTCATGGTGTCGCTGCGCGAGCGCTACGCCGACCGCATCACCTTGATCCACCAGGAGGTCTACAAGAGCGCCGCGCAGGCCGCCGAGAAGGGCAACACCGCCACGCTCGCCCCGGCCCTCGACGTGCTGCGGCTGGGCTACGAGCCGGCCCTGTTCCTGGTGCGGCCCGACGGTCGGATCCAGCAGCGGATCGACTTCATCTTCGACCAGGTCGACCTGCAGCACGCGTTCGACCGGCTCGTGGCCTGACCCCGGCCGCAAAAGTGCTGCGACCCCGCGGAGACCGCGGGGTCGCAGGGACGGGGACGACGTCGCCGGGAGGGAGGGAGACCGACGGCGCACCCCAATCGAGGGTGCTGCTGCTCAGCTCAGGAGAAGGAGTTGCCGCAGCCACAGGTGCGCTGGGCATTGGGGTTGTCGATGGCGAAGCCGGCCCCCTGGAGGCCGTCCTTGTAGTCGAGGGTGGCCCCTTCGAGCAGCATGGCGCTGGAGGGGTCGACCACGACCTTGACGCCGTTCTGGTCGAGCGTGACGTCGTCGCCGGCCACGTCGGTGTCGAAGAACATCTCGTAGCTGAACCCGGAGCAGCCACCGGGGCGGACGGCGACCCGGAGGGCCAGCTCGTCGTTGCCTTCGGCGGTGATGAGTTCCTTCACCTTGGTGGTGGCGTTGTCGGTGAGCGCGATCACGTCGGATCCTCCTGGGACTGGCAGCCGAGTCATGCTAACGGGACCGGTGGCCGGTTGGCACGCCGATCGGTGACACCCCGAAGGATTCCGCGTCGCCGCAGGTACCATCCGAAGCCATGGCTGCCACCCGACCGCCCACCGCTGACGAGGTCCGGGGCCTGCTGCGCGGCGTCATCGACCCCGAGCTCGGCTCCGACATCGTCGAGCTGGGCATGGTGCGCGACGTGCAGGTCACGCCCGAGGGCGTCGTGTCGGTCACCATCGCCCTCACCACCGCGGGCTGCCCGCTGCGGGGGCAGATCCAGCGCGACATCCGCACCGGCGTCCGGGCCGACGACCGGGTCACCGACGTGGTCATCGAGTGGGGCGAGATGACCCCCGCCGAGCGCGCCGCGGCCATGGAGCGGGCCCGCTTCAACATGGCCCAGCGCGAAGAGGACATCACCGTGGCGCCGACCACCCAGGTGGTGCTCGTGGCCTCGGGCAAGGGTGGCGTGGGCAAGTCGTCGGTCACCGTCAACCTCGCCGTGGCATTGGCGCAGCGGGGCCTGAAGATCGGCATCCTCGACGCCGACATCTGGGGCTTCTCGGTCCCCCGCATGCTGGGCGTCGAGGGGCGGCTGCAGGGCGACGAGCGCGGCGGCCGCAAGATGATGATCCCCAACAGCCGCACGTTCGGCAGCGGCGAGGTGCGTGCCGTGTCGATGGGGTTCCTCGTCGAGGACGAGAGCTCGGCGCTGATGTGGCGCGGCCTCATGCTCCAGCGCGGCGTGCAGCACTTCCTGCAGGACGTCTCCTGGGGCGCCGACCTCGATTACCTGCTCATCGACATGCCCCCCGGCACCGGCGACGTGCAGATGGGGGTGGCCAAGCTGGTCCCCCGCGCCGAGGTGCTGGTGGTGACCACGCCGGCGGCCGCGGCCCAGAAGGTCGCCGCCCGCGTGGTGAGCATGGCGCGCAAGAACTTCCTCCGCGTGGCCGGCGTCATCGAGAACATGAGCGCCTTCACGTGCGAGCACGGCACCGAGTACCCGCTGTTCGGGGTCGGTGGTGGCGCGGCCCTCGCCCACGAGGCGGGCGTGCCGCTGCTCGGGCAGATCCCGCTCGAGCCGTCGGTGGTACAGGGCGGCGACGACGGCCAGCCCGCCGCCCTCGGCACGGGCCCGGCGGCCGAGTCGTTCCGCGCCCTGGCCGAGCGGCTGCACACCGAGACCGTGCCCCCCATCGCCATGGCCGACTGCAGCGCCCGCATCGAGCTCGGCAACGTCACGTTCCTGGGCACCAAGCCCGCCTAGGACCCCCCACCGTCCCGCGCCCTCTCTTCTCGTTTTGGGTCAGTCGGCGCG
>Ga0302299_10000375_pt1 | contig 23852 bp, 14 predicted proteins | sample III_Fen_N3_4_FD_198795 | JGI IMG/M metagenome (GOLD analysis project Ga0302299, IMG submission 198795) | Peat permafrost microbial communities from Stordalen Mire near Abisko, Sweden - III_Fen_N3_4 | ecosystem: Environmental > Terrestrial > Soil > Wetlands > Permafrost | place: Sweden: Abisko...
GGCGGGATCCCGCTGGAGCTGCCGGTGATGTCGCTCGGCGAGACGCAGGTGCGGCCCACCGCCATGCTCTGGCGCAACCTGGCCGCGATGTCGATCGAGGAGATGCTGCGGGCCAACCCGATCGATGGCGTGGTGCTGCTCGGCGGCTGCGACAAGACGATCCCGTCGCTGCTCATGGCCGCGTCGTCGGTCGACCTCCCTGCGGTGGTCGTCCCGGGCGGACCGATGCTCACGGGCACCTTCCGCGGGGTCGCGCTCGGGTGCGGCACGGACGTGTGGCGGCTCTCGGAGGAGGTGCGTGCAGGCGAGCTCTCCGAGGAGGACTTCCTGCGCTCGGAGTCCTCGATGATCCGCAGCCGCGGCCACTGCAACACCATGGGTACGGCGTCGACGATGGCCGTCGTGGCGGAGGCGCTCGGCATGACGCTGCCCGGCATCGCGGGCACCCCGGCGCCGGACAGCCGGCTCCTCGAGCGGGCGCACGCGACGGGCCGGCTCGCGGTCGAGATGGTCGCGGCAGGTCGACGACCGAGCGAGGTGATGACGCGCGGATCGTTCCTCAACGCGATCGTCGCGCTGGCCGCGTTCGGCGGCTCGACGAACGCCGTCGTGCACCTGCTCGCCATCGCGGGCCGCCTCGGAGTCGAGCTCGCGCTCGAGGACTTCGACCGCACAGGATCCGGCGTGCCACTGCTGGTGGACCTGCAGCCGGCGGGGGAGTTCCTCATGGACGACCTGCACCGTGCCGGTGGCGTGCTGGCGGTGCTGCACCAGGTCGCCGACCTGCTCGACCCCGGGGCCGTCACGGTCACCGGGCGGCCGCTCACGAGCTACCTCGACGACGCGCGCACCTGGGACCAGGCGGTGATCCGGCCGCGGGGCGCACCGGTCGCGGCCGACGCCGGGATCGCCGTGCTGCGAGGCGATCTCGCGCCCGACGGCGCCGTCATCAAGATCGCGGCCGCGTCGCCCCACCTGCTGCAGCACCGTGGTCGTGCCGTGGTCTTCGACAGCGTCGAGGACCTGCGCGCGCGCATCGACGACCCGGATCTCGACGTCGACGAGGACAGCGTGCTGGTGCTTCGCGGCTGCGGACCGAAGGGCTACCCGGGCATGCCCGAGGTGGCCAACATGCCGCTGCCGACGAAGCTGCTCGAGCGCGGCGTGCGCGACCTCGTGCGGATCTGCGACGGTCGGATGAGCGGCACGGCGTACGGCACCGTGGTGCTGCACGTGGCGCCCGAGTCCGCGGCCGGCGGGCCGCTCGCGCTGCTGCGCGACGGCGACGTCGTCGTGCTCGACGTGCCGAAGCGTCGTCTCGACGTCGACGTCCCCGCCGACGTGTGGGCCGCGCGCCGCCCGTCGGAGGCCGCAGCCGCGCGCTACGCCGCACCGACGCGCGGCTGGGAGCGCCTCTACGTCGACCATGTGCAGCAGGCCGACACGGGAGCGGACCTCGACTTCCTCGTCGGCAGCAGCGGCGACGCGGTAGCCCGCGAGTCGCACTGACCCTCGTGGGCGGGAGCGCCGGCATCCTCGGCGCCTAGCATGCGCATCGTGCCCTCGCCCGCGGTCGTCCACGGTCCCGCTGGCTCCGCCGCCGTGGCCGCCGGCTCGGCGGGCGCGGTCGGCGCCGGGATCGAGGTGCTGCGCGCGGGCGGCTCGGCCGTCGACGCCGTCCTCGCGTGCGCGTTCGCCTCGGTGGTCACCGAGCCGGTGCTCTCCAGCCTCGGGGGCGGCGGGTTCCTGCTGCACGCACCGCCGGGCGCGGAGCCGGAGGTGCTCGACTTCTTCGTCGCGGTGCCCGGCCTCGGGGGCACGGACGTCGAACCGCGGGTGACGACCGTCGTGGTCGACTTCGCGAAGGCCGGACCAGCGGCGAGCGCGAGCGAGCAGGTCTTCCACGGCGGCTGGGGCACGGTCGCCGTCCCCGGGTGCCTCACCGGCTACCTCGACGCGCACCGCCGCTGGGGGCGGCTGCCGCTGTCGGCCGTCGTCGCCCCCGCGGCGCGACTGGCCCGTGACGGCGTCGACCTCTCGCCGGTGCAGCGACGCTTCGTCACCCTCGTCACCGAGCTGCTGCAGATCACCGACGAGAGCCGCACCGCGGTCGACGCGCTGGTGTCGACCGGGCGCTCCGCCAACCCGCGCTACGCCGACCTCCTGGCCGCCATCGCCGCGGGTGAGCTGACGGCGCCGACCGATCCGGCGTTCGCCGACCGGCTGCTGGCCGCCTCGCGCGAGGGCGGCGGACTGATCACGCGTGCCGACCTCGAGGCCTTCGCAGCGGTGCTGCGCGCGCCGCTCGGCGCCGAGTGCGGTGGCGTTCGCGTGTGGTCGAACCCGCCGCCGTCGGCGGGCGGCTCGATTGTGCTCGATGCGCTGAGCCGGCTGTCCCGGCCGTCCGGCGGCATCGACTGGCCCGACGTCGCCTCCGCGCAGGCCGCCGCGACCCTCGCCCATCGCGCGCCCGGACAGGTGGCGACCGGCACGACCCACGCGTCGGTCGTCGCGGACGACGGGTCGGTCGCGGCGCTCACGACCTCGAACGGGTCCGGCTCCGGCACCGCCGTGCCTGGATGGGGAGTCGCGCTCAACAACATGCTCGGCGAGGAAGACCTGCAGCCCGGCGTCCCCCCGGCGCCAGGGGAGCGGATGGGCTCGATGATGGCGCCGACCCTGCTCGCGTGGCCCGATGGGTCGCGCGTCGCGCTCGGCACCGGGGGCAGCGAGCGGATCAGGTCCGCGCTCGTCTGTGTCCTGGCCCGCCTGGTGGATGCGGGTGAGGATCTCGCCGACGCCGTCGACGCGCCGCGCGTGCATGTCGGCTCGGACCACCAGATCCACGTGGAGCCGGGGCTGTCGGCCGCGGACCTCGCCGGGCTGACGAGGCTGGCGGCGTCGCGCGGCTGGGCGCCGGTCGACCCGTGGCCGACCCACAACGTCTACTTCGGGGGTGTCCACGCCGTACGCCGTGCTGCCGACGGGACCGTCACGGCGGTGGGCGACCCGCGCCGTGGGGGCGCTGCCGCGGTCCTGCTCCCCGACGGGACCATGCGGCTGGTCTCGTCCGAGGACGAGACGGCCTCCGACGGCTGACGGCCGGCCCATCGCCCGGTGCTCGCCGCTAGCGTGCACGTCATGACCGCCGCAGCACCGCGCCCGCGCGACGCCGCCCCTGCCTGGCTCGACCGCTCCGAGTACCCGTTCGAGGCGCACTGGTTCGAGGCCCCCGACGGCCGGATGCACTACCTCGACGAGGGCGAGGGCCCGGCCATCGTGTTCCTGCACGGGAACCCCACGTGGTCCTACCAGTTCCGCAACGTCGTCAAGGAGCTGCGCGGCTCGCGTCGCTGCCTCGCACCGGACCAGATCGGATTCGGGCTCTCGGACAAGCCGACGTCGTACTCCTACCTGCCGGTCGACCAGGCGCGCAACGTCGCCGCCCTCCTGGACTCCCTCGACCTGCACGACGCGACGCTCGTGGTCGGCGACTGGGGAGGTCCGGTCGGGCTGTCCTGGGCGCTGGACCATCCGGACCGCGTGGCGAACCTCGTCATCACCAACACGTGGATGTGGTCGGTGCGCGACGACTGGTACTACCGCGCGTTCAGCGGCTTCATGGGCGGCCCGGTCGGTCGTCGCCTGATCCGGCACCGCAACTTCTTCGCCGGCAGCTTCCTGAAGCGGGCGTACGGCGACCGCTCGAAGCTCACCCCGGCGATCCACCGGCACTACCTCGAGGCGCTCGCGACGCCCGACGACCGCACCGGGAGCGCCGTCTACCCGCGCGAGATCATCGGGTCGAGCGACTGGCTGCAGTCATTGTGGGACAGGCGATCCGCGCTGTCGCGGATGGAGGTGCTCATCGCGTGGGGGATGAGCGACATCGCCTTCCGCGAGAAGGAGCTCGAGCGCTGGGAGTCGCTGTTCCCCGACCGCACGACGGTGCGCTACGCCGGCTGCGGGCACTTCGTGGCCGAGGAACGCCCGCACGAGCTGGCCGAGCAGATCGCGATCCTGACCGCCTGACCCGCAGCGTGCGCAGGATCAGGCGCAAGGCGGCCACCGTGCCGAGCAGGGTGACTCAGCACTGGTGGACGAGGAAACTCTAGTTGAGTGATCAACCAGTGTGCGAGCCCCGTCGACCACGGACGGCTGCCGGCATCCGCGGCACCGGCCGCGAGGAATGTGAGAACCGTCTCGTCGCCCCGCTGGTAACGGGTTCGTGGACTTGGTCGGACGCCCGATGCCTTGTTAGCGTCACGGTCACCTGATGTCGAGGACGTCCCACGGAACTCGGACCGAGGCCGTGCGCGTGCTCGCCGGCACTGCGTGCCGGGAGTGGACGTTGACCGCCGACGAAACGAGGCCTTCGTGACCGATCGAACCCGACACCTGCGACGGCCGGTCGCGGCCGCCATGGCGGCCGCGCTCGCGCTCACGGTCCTCACGGTCGCGGAGTCCGGCCCCGCCGCGGCCGCCGCCTGCTCGCTGACCAGCCCCGCGGTCCGCTCGGTCGCTACCGCCGCAGGCACGCCGCGCGTGCGGAACCTGCTGTCGTCGCGCCGCGATCTCGCGCGGGCCAAGGTGACGTCGCTCGCCTCTCGCCGAGCAGGTTCCCGCTCCTGGGCGTCCAAGGCGTCCGCGACCGCGACCGTGGCGGTGACCGGCCGGGCCCGCGTCACGTCCATCGCTACGAGCCGGGTCACGCTGACCGCTCACGTCCTGTGCTCCGGGGCGGCGAGGGTGGTGACCGTCCAGCACGCAGGAACGGGTGCTGCCGCCTCCTCCGGGCAGGCGCAGGTGACCACCACGGCACGCGGCGCGGGTCAGGCCTCGGCGACGACGAGGACGACCTCACGCGCGAGCGCCAAGAAGCTCGCGACGTCGAGGGCCCTGGCCGCGGGCACCGCCACCGCGACCGCATCGTCGCGGGGGCTGGCGCGCCGCCGGGCCGCCGCCACGTCGCTGTCGGTGGCCCGGGCGAGGTCCGTCGCGGCCGCGCGGAAGGCCTCGTTCGCGGCCCTCAACCTCGCGCTGCAGTCCCTCGGTGCCGGTCCGGTGGCGTCGCCCTCGCCGCCGCCGGGCTCGCCGCCGACCGGTTCGGCGCCGACCGCAACGGTGCCGACCGCAGCGGTGCCGGCGTACCCCGCGAACGGGACCTTCGACTACCAGATCGGTGGTCCGTACGCCCCGCTGGCCGGAGTCACGATCGTGGACCGGGACCGGACCGCCTCGCCCGTGGCCGGCAAGTACAACGTCTGCTACATCAACGCCTTCCAGTCCCAGCCGGGCGAGTCGGCGGCCTGGGGCTCGCTGCTGCTCCGCACCTCGTCCGGGGGCCTGGTGCAGGACCCCGGCTGGCCGGGGGAGTACGTCGTCGACACCCGGCAGGCCGCGGCGGTTGCCGCGTTCGTCGGGACCTGGGTCCGCGGGTGCGCCGCCAAGGGCTTCCAGGCGGTCGAGCTCGACAACCTCGACTCCGACACCCGCTCCGGCGGCCTGCTCACCGCGGCGAACAACCTCGACGTGTTCCGCCGCCTCGTGGCGGTCGGGCACGCGGCCGGGGTCGCCGTGGCGCAGAAGAACACCGTGGCGCTCTCCGCACAGGCGAAGGCTGCCGGTGCCGACTTCGCGATCGCGGAGGAGTGCCAGGTCTACGCCGAGTGCGGGGGCTACGCCGCGGTCTACGGGACGTCGTGGGTCGAGATCGAGTACACGGACTCGGCGTACTCCGCCGCCTGCTCGGCGCGCGGTGCCACGACCTCGGTGATCCGGCGTGACGTGCAGGTCGCGCCCGTCGGCTCGTCCGGGTACGTCTACTCGTCCTGCTGACCCGAGCGGCGTCGCGCGGGGACCGCTCGCACCGTTCCACGGCTCTTCGGATCCGCTGAGGGCCGAGAGGACCGGGTGTACCTTCACCTGGGTGGCGATCGGTGCGGACCGACAGGTCGCAACCCCGGATCCCGACAGCGTGCGGGCGGCGCTGACGGCCGTCTCAGGTGTGGTCGGCGTCGAGGTCCGCTCGGACGACTCCGCCTTTCCCCTGGTCGTGCTGCTGGCGCTCGAGCCGAGCACGGACGAGGCGGTCGTGGCGTTGGAGGTCCAGCGCATGTTGAGGCTGCGGTTCGGGCCCGAGCTCGGTCATGTGCGCCTCGAGGTCGACGACTCCTCGGTAGTCGATCTGCGCAAACCCCGGCACCTGCGCGACGAGTGGCCCGCGGCTGGTGACGGCAGGCGGCGGACGTACGTGCTCCTGTCCGGCCCCGTGGAGGCCAACGGCTCCGGGGTCGGACCGGGAGCGGGTCCGGACTCGCGGCCCGGGCCGGCGACGGCATTCGCGCAGGGCCCGGAGCCCTCTCCTATCGTCGGCGTCGTCGCGCTCCCGGTGGCATCGACGGAGTCGCCCCATGTGGGCGGGGAGGAAGTGCCGCCGGACGCGCCCGCGATGCAGGTGTCCCTGCCGGGGCGGGGGAGCGCCAGCGTCACCGTCGAGGCCGCGGTGACCGGTGTGACCGCGACCGTGGTCCTGTCCCGCGACGGCGTCGAGCACGTCGGTAGGTCGTGGCTCCCGGCGTCGGCCGGCGTGGGCGGCCGCGGCGCGGGCGGCCGCGGCGTGGGCGGCCGCGCCGTCAGCGGCGCGACTCGGCGCGCGCTTAGCGCCGTCGCCGCCGCCACGCTGCGGGCCCTGGGCGACCTGGTCGGCGACGGGATCCAGCTCCGCGTCGACTCGGTGTCGCTGACGCCCGTCGGCGTTGCGCGCGTGGCGATCGCCGCGGTCCTCTGGGTCTCGCCGTGCGGCAGCGAGCGACTGACCGGGTCGGCCGAGGCCGGCGACGACGCCCGTGTCGCGATGGTCCGCGCGACCGTCGACGCCGTGAACCGCCGGCTGGGTGCACCCTTCCTGTTCTCGTGACGGACACCTGGGCGTCAACTGTCGGTCGCTCCGACGACGCGCAGTGATCGGCGAGCCCCGAGGTGGCGCGCCACCCATCACGGTGTGTCAGGAAACCGCTGCGCGCTGTGAGGAAGTTGCGCCGGATGAGGCCCTTTCGGCGCGAAAACCCACCGAACGGATGATGCCCCTGCCGACTAAGTCGACTGCACAAACCCGCTTCGCCCACGAGGATGACTGTGTCGGTCGGTACATCCCCGGTCGGCGTGGGTGAGGGGAGTGACCGTGACATCGGGTCGTCGTTCACAGGTTGAAAAGGGGACAGCAATGGGCACTCGTCGCACGCACTTCTTCTCGGCGCAGCGGCGCCTCTCGACCGGGGTCCTGGGGGTGCTCACCGCCCTCGCCCTCCTGTTGGGCCTCCTCGCTGCCACGACGTCCCAGGCAGCCGTCCTCGCGACGGCGGCGCCCACCCGCGTGGACCTCAAGCTCCTCGTGCTCGACGACGGTTCCTCAAGCATGCTGTCGATCAAGGCTGAGCTCGACCGCCAGGGGATCCCGTACACGGACCTCGCGTTGGGAACGTGGGACGGGATCACCACCACCAACTTCCTCTCCCAGACGATCACGACTGCCGACGTGCCCGCGCAGTCGATCATCGAGGGCCACTACCAGGGCGTCGTCCTGCCCGACCGGCAGTTCGTCTCGACCGCGGCGATTGCGGCACTCGACGCCTACGAGCTGCAGTTCGGCGTCCGCGAGCTGGCCACCTACGCCTGGCCCTCCGGTGGCAGTTACGGCCTCGCCTCGACTGGAGGCGTGCTCGACGGTCTGACCACCACCCTGACGGCGGCTGCCAAGGCGCCGGCGACCCTCAACGTCCCGGCCGGTCCGTTCGCCTACCTCAACGGCAGTCCGACCTTCGACAACAACGATCCTGCGCCGGCGGCGCAAGAGGTATTCGGCTACTCGGTCACCACTGGCGCGAGCGCGACGTGGACGCCGCTGGTGAACGTGACGGCAGGTGGGGGAGTCCCCTCCGGTGCCGTCGTGGGCGTGCAGACCGACGGCTCGGGCCGCCAGCACATGCTCATCACTGCCGACTCGAATACGGGCCAGGTGTGGATGGACATCCTCTCCCGAGGTGCCGTCTCCTGGGTCACGCGCGGCGTGGCCCTCGCCTACGAGCGCAACTACCTCTCAATGCAGATCGATGACCTGTTCCTCGCCGACGACCGCTGGAACTACTCGCAGAAGTGCACCTACACGGGCGCGTCGGGTTCGGCTTGCCTGCTGCCGCCGTCCGGCGGGGCGACGATTCAGATGACTTCCGCCGACGTCAACTACTTGCTCTCGACGTGGCAATCGCCCGTCGCGCACGCGAAGATCAAGCTCGGGTTTGCATTCAACGCGAGCGGTGCCGCGTCGAGCACTTCTCTCGTCAACACGTTCACGAGCCCTACCAACCTGCCGTTGTTCTACTTCGTGAACCACACGTGGGACCACGAGTACCTCGGGTGCTTGCAGAACGCGCCCAGCGAGACCATCGCGTGGTTGTGCTACAACAGCAGCAATCCGCCCGGCACGGTGGTCAACCCGGCCAACGGGCCGTATGACCTGAACACTGCCGACTACAGCTGGTACCCCGAGTTGGGGGACAGCACATACACGGGCATCATTCCTGAAATCACACTCAACAAGGACTGGGCGGCGACCCACCTTGGAGCTTCGTGGAACCCGAACGAATTGGTGACGGGCGAGCACTCCGGGCTTGCCATGACGCCTCAGCAGGGTCCTGACAACCCCGCTCTCGCTGATGCGTTGACGCAGACGCAGATCACAGCCATCGCCAGCGACGCGTCGCGTGAGACAGGTCAGCGCACGATTGGTTCGGCGTCGACCGTTCCGCGGCACCCGATGGACATCTACTACAACACCTCGACGTACCAAGAGGCCGTGAGTGAGTACAGCACGATTTACCCGGGCCTCGGCCTGACGGCGCTCGCTGACTACCCGGACGACTCGACCGCACAGGCCAGGTTCAACAGCATCATCGTTCCAACCGTTTCCAGGATCGCGCTCGGTTCGGTCTACACAAACGATCCCCGTCCCTTCTACGCCCATCAGTCCAACCTCACGGGTGACCGGGTGCTTCTCCCAGTCCTCAACAGCATGCTCGACCAGCACGCCGCGCTATTCGTGAGCCCGACCGTGCAGACCACTCTGACCCAGCAAGCGAAGATCCTGCAGACGCAGGGCACCTGGTCGGGCACGACCCCGGGGACTGGTGACCGCACCACGCTGACCGCGCTGCCGGCGACGACGCCCTACCTCGACGCTGACGGCGTGCACATCCCGACGGCCGGTCCGCACGGCACCATCCCGCTCACGGTGCCGACCGGCACCACCGGCGCGGCGGTGGCGGTGACGGGCTTCCAGGCCTACGACGGCAGCCCTGCCGCATACGGCGCCGCGCTGTCCGGCTGGACCAACGCGACAAGCACGACCGCAGCCGTCACCAGCCCGATCAACGTCGGCTACAAGCTCGTGCCCGGCGCACCTGGTGTGCCGGCCGCAGCCCCGACCGCGGTGTCGGGCAACGCGCAGGTCACCCTGACCTGGCCGAACGTCAACGCAGGCGGGTCGCCGATCACGAACTACCTCGTGACGCCGTACATCGGCGGTGTGGCGCAGCCGACCGACGTCTCGCTCTCGACCGTCCAGGCGCCTGCGGGCGCGACGACGACCACGGGTACCGTCACGGGACTGGCCAACGGCACGACGTACACGTTCACCGTGCGCGCCGTGAGTGCCCTGGGCACGGGACTCCCGTCCCTGGCCAGCAACGCGGTCATCCCGATGACGGTGCCCGCTGCTCCCACGGCGCCGCTCGCCGATCCGGGTGACAAGTCGGTGACACTGTCGTGGGTCGACCCGACCAACGGCGGTTCGAACATCGACTACTACGTCGTGACGCCGTACAAGGGCGTGACCGCTCAACCCACGGTGCAGGTTCTCCTGGCGAGCACGACGCTGATCGCCGGTCGTCGATCTGCAGTGATCGGCAGCCTCACCAACGGGACTGCGTACTCGTTCACCGTCGCCGCGCACAACTCCGTCAACACCGGACCGGCCTCAGTCAACAGCAACGTCGCGACACCGCAGACGGCACCGCCCGCGGTGACCAGCGTCATCGCGAGCAACCCGCGCTCGGGGTCGGTCGACCTGTCGTGGACCCAGCCGGCGAACGGCAGCGGGTTCCCGATCGTGAAGTACGTCGTGACACCCTTCATCGGGGCGGTCGGGCAGACGCCGGTCACCCTCGTGCAGTCCACGACGTCCGCCACCATCACCGGGCTCACCAACGGCACGAGCTACACGTTCACGGTCACGGCCGTGAACTCGGCGCCGTCGAGCAGCGCACCCTCGGCCGCCAGCAACGCGCTGGCGCCGTACGGCGCACCGGGGGCACCGACCGCGGTCACCGCGACGCGTGGTGACCACAGCGCCTACGTCTCATGGGGTGCTGCTGCGGACAACGGCTCGGTCGTCACCGGCTACACCGTGACGCCGTACGCGGCCGGGGTCGCACAGACCCCGCTCGCCCCGGCCGGGCTCGGCGTGAACATCACCGGGCTCACCAACGGCGTGAGCTACACCTTCGTCGTCACCGCCACCAACGCGGCGGGTCCGGGCACGCCGGCGACGAGCAACGCGGTCACCCCGAGCGGGCTCCCGACCGTGGTCGTCAGCAAGCTCGCGACCACGATCACGCCGGTCACGTCGGCGGCCAAGGTCACCTACTCGTGGACGGCGACGCCGAACGGCGCCCCGATCACGGGCTACCAGGTGTTCGTACGGCGCGCCGGGCTCGGCAAGGTCGTGCCGGGGGCCTGGACCCTGCTGGCCACGACCTCGGCCACGAAGCTGGCGATCGCCACCAAGCCGGGTGAGACGCTGTTCGTCTCGGTCCGTGCGACCGACGCCGTCGGCGCCGTGTCCGGTTACGCACCGAGCTCGCAGCAGGTCACCGTCCTGGTGCCGGTCGCGAAGCTGTCGCTCACCAAGAAGCAGTGGACGAAGTTCGGCAAGTTGGACTACCAGGCCACCAAGCTCGGTGCCGCGGCAGTCACGCCGACGGTGGCGAAGATCCGTCGGATCTACGTCCAGGCTGCCACCGGTGTCGGGTTCGGCACGGCGACCGTGTGGATCGGCAAGACCAAGATCACGACGCTCAACCTGGCCGTCGCCACGAAGGGCAAGATCAAGGCCAAGCCCAACGCAGCGAAGCTGTTCACGGTCGTCCTCACGGCCAAGCAGACGGCACATCTCAAGGGCGCCGTGATCGTCACGGTCGGCAAGGCCGGCAAGCTGGTCCGCCTCCGTGGCGTCGGCGCCCTGCGCTGATCGGCGGAAGGACCATGGGACGGCACGTGAACGACGCGGCGGCCGGCCGCTCCGGGCTTGCGCCCGGGGCGGCCCGCCCCCGCGCGCGCGTCGCCATGCTGGCGGAGGGCACCTACCCCTTCGTCACCGGCGGGGTGAGCACGTGGTGCGACCAGATCATCCGTGGCATGCCGGAGCACGACTTCGAGATCGTGGCCGTCGTCGCCACCGCGGGACACCCGCTGGCCTGGAGCCTGCCGGACAACGTGGTCGGGGTCTCCTCGGTCCCGCTGTGGGGCTTCGTCCCGGAGGAGCGGCTGCCCCGCGGTGCCGACCGCCACGAGTTCCTCGACGCCCTGCGGCCGTTCGTCCGAGCGGTGCTCGAGCCCGACCTCGACGACGCGAGCTTCGCCCTCGGCCTCATGGGGCTCTTCGAGTTCGCGCAGCGGCACTCGCTCACCTCCGCCCTAATGTCCGACGACGCAGCCGAGCTGCTCGGCGACGAGTGGGAGCTCAGCCGCGCGGACAAGGTCAGCGTCTACGAGGTGATGAAGGCGCTCGAGCTGCTCGAGCACAGCCTGCGCCCGCTGTCCGCGCCCGTCGTCCGCGCCGACATGTGCCACGCCACGTCGAACGGCCTCCCGTCGCTGCTGGCCCTCATGGCCAAGTGGCGCTACGGCACGCCGTACATCATGTCCGAGCACGGCGTCTACCTCCGCGAGCGCTACCTCGCCTTCCAGGGCTACGACGCCCCGTGGTCGGTGAAGTACCTGGTGCTGTCGTTCTACCGCCGGCTCACCCGCCTGGCCTACGCCGAGGCGTCGGTCATCGCGCCGGTCAACGTCTACAACCAGCGCTGGGAGATCGAGCACGGCGCCGATCCCGACATCATCGTCACCGCCCTCAACGGCGTCGACGTCGAGAAGTACCCCGTGGCCGAGGACGAGCCGACCGACCAGATCATCGCCTGGGTCGGGCGCATCGACCCGCTCAAGGACCTCGAGACCCTCATCGAGGCGTTCGCCCGGCTGCAGCGCCGGATGCCCCGCGCCTGGCTCGACCTGTACGGCCCGGTGCCGGTGGGCAACGAGAAGTACTACCGCAAGCTGCGTGAGCTCGTCGCGCGCCGGCACCTCGGCGCCCGGGTCCAGTTCCGCGGCTCGGTCTCGCCGGTCTCGAAGGCCTACCACAACGCCCGGGTCATTGCGCTCTCCAGCATCAGCGAGGGTCTTCCCTACACCGTCATCGAGGCGATGATGAGCGGCCGCGCCACGGTGTCCACGGATGTCGGCGGTGTGCGCGAGGTCGTCGGCGACACCGGCCTGCTCGTCCCCCCGCGCGACCCGAAGGCACTCGCCGACGCGCTCGAGCGGGTCCTGTCCGACGACGAGCTGCGCCACGACCTCGCCCGGCGCGCCGCCGTCCGCGGACGCTCCTACTTCCCCCTCGACCAGATGCTCGGCACCTTCCGCTCGGAGTACGCGATGCTCATCGAGCCGCAGGCGCCCGAGTTCACCGAGTGGCCGGAGCTGGCCGACGACGACGACGCGATGTCGGAGGTCGACGCGACACTGTCCAGCGACGACGCCGAGGCGCAGCCCTGGCCGCGTCCGGCCCCGATCCCGGTCCAGATCCCCGCGCAGGGCGTCGGCACCGAGGTCGCGAGCGGGACGCAGGGGGGTGGTGGGGGATGAGCGCCGAGACCGAGGCCGATCGCGTCGCCATCCTCAACGGTGCCCTGAGGCTCAAGGCGCAGCGCTCGCCGCTGAAGCCGGGCGAGCTGCGCGACTGGCAGGCCGACCGCAGGAGCCGGGACCCGATCAAGCGGCTGTCCCGGGAGTTCGACGAGATCGCCCGCCAGGCCGTCGACCCTGCGGATCTCGCCGCGGGCATGGAGGCCGCCGGCATCAACGACCGGATCGCGCGCGAGTTCTACAACGAGGAGAGCGTCTTCCGCCTCGCCGAGCTCGTCCTGGAGCTCGTCCCGGTCGAGCTGCCCGACCCTCTGGCCTACGACTACAACCCGTGGCGCCGCCCGTTCTGGAACCACCTCTCGCGCGGTCTGCTGTACGCCCTGCCGACCCTGCCCTACGTCGTGGCGATCAGCTTCACCCACGTCACCGCCGTGGGGATCTGGGTGCTGCTCGTGGCGTGCGTGGTCTCCACCGCGTTCACCCAGGGTCTCGCGCACTTCGCCCACCTGTTCCTGGGCTACGGCGTCACCAAGGCGGCGGTCCGGGTCCTGCGTCTCGCACTGATCGGCGTCACCGTCGTCGGCGGGCTCATCGCCGTCTGGATCGGGCTGTCGACCGCAGCGGGCGTCCTGGTCGCCAGCATCGCCTACGGCGTGCTGCTCTACACCGTGGCCGCCACCGTCCTCATGGTGTTCAAGCGGGAACGTCTGCTGCTCGGGTCCCTCACCCCCGCGATCCTGCTGTCCGTGGTGGTCCTGCTGGCCCCCGGGCACCTGCTGGGCTACCCGGTCGTCATCTGCTCCTTCCTCGTCGTCTGCGTGGTCGCCGTCGTGTCGGTCGCCGCCTGGGTGCTCTGGGACGAGAGTCGCCCGCGCGGCCCGAAGTGGATGCCGCTCGCCCGGGCCGAGGTCGCGGCAGCGGGCCTGCACGCGCTCTACGGCGCGGTCGCGGCGGCCCTGATGACCTTCGCCGTCGTCGACGTGCTGCAGTTCGGCAACGTGATCGACGGCGAGAACCTGATCGGCGTCGGCATGCTCCCGCTGGTGGTCAGCCTGGGCTTCGCCGAGGCGAACGTCTACGGCTTCCGCAGCGAGTGCTCGAAGGCCATGGCGCGCTCGTACAGCAGGCAGCAGTTCAAGCCCGAGGCCCGGCACATCCTGGCCCGCCGGCTGCTCGCCTACGCCGCGACGCTCGTGGTGCTCACCGTGATCGTCCTGCTGCCGCGCTACCTCGCGGTCGGCATCGACTCGATCACCATGCTGCGCCACGTGGCCTACGGCGAGCTCGGCATCGCCCTGCTCGGGGCGATGATGCTCGTGAGCTGTGGGCTCGCCCGCAAGGCCACGATCCTGCTCGGGCTGGGCCTCGTCGTCGACGTGCTGGTGCGCCTGCCGGCGTCCGGAACCCTCGAGGAGCTGACCACCGCGCACGTGGTCGTGTTCGCGGGCCTTATCGTGGTCGTGTGGTGGACAGCATTCCGGGACCTCGTGTCCCCCCTTCGGCACCGGTGAGCCGACCCGCCGTCGACTTTGCGGTCCCCGCGTACTTCTACCCGGTCGGGCACGAGGAGGACTGGCAGATCCTCACCTCCGGGCGTCACCCGCTGCGCTACGTCGTCGTCAACCCGCACGACGGTCCCGGCGCCGCGGTCGACCCCGCCTACGTGACCGTCACCTCCCGCCTGAACCGGGCCCGGGTCCGGATGCTCGGCTACATCGACACCGACTACGGCAGCCGCAGCGTCGACGACGTCATCGCCGACGCCCGCCTCTACCGCGACCGCTATGCGATCACCGGCATCTTCCTGGACCAGACGTCGTCAGCCATCGAGAAGCTCACGCACTTCGAGAACTACGCGGTGGCGCTGCGGACGATCGGCACGCGGTTCATCGTGATGAACCCAGGCACCTATCCGCACCGCGGCTACTTCCGCATCGCCAACCAGATCGTCGCCTTCGAGGGCACCTGGGCGCAGTACCGCGACCTGGTGATCCCGGACTGGTCCCTACGCATCCCGGCGCCGCGGATCGCCCACTTCGTCTGGGCGGTGCCGAGGGCGTTCGCGAACAACCCGCCGGCCGCCGTGGGCGACCGGCACGTCGGCACGGTCGTCCTGAGCACGCGCAAGCTCCCCAACCCGTGGGCCGGCCTGCCGCCAGCCCTCCGGCACGTCGGCGATCCGGCCGACAGGCGCTCGCTCGCGACCGACTGACTCAGCCACGCGTCTCGCGCGGTGAGCGGCCCGGGCGCCGCTCCGCTGGGCCGAACGGGGTGTGTGACGTCGATCTCGTTCCTCCGTAGCGGCTCTCGAACGTCCCCCGATCGGGCTAAGGGATCCTCCAGACGGCCATCCCCGCCGCCGATACGGCGGGCATGCGAACTCCTCAGCACCGCGCCGCCCCGCGCGCGCACCGCGTCCCGCGGTTCCCCCTGGCTGTCGTCCTCTCCCTCGCCCTCACCGCGACCGCGCTCACCGCATGGGGGGCCTCCGCGTCCGCCGCCGGGTGCGACGTGGGGGTCGTGACCCCGACGGTGACGTCGGTGGACGCGCCGGTCACGACCGTGTCGACGGCCTCGGGCCGCACGTTCGCCAAGGCGCTCGTGGCCTCGGGCCGCACGGTCCGCACGGGCCGTCAGTGGACCGCCTCGGTGCGCGGCGCCGCCACCTCCAAGGTCACCTCGCGGGTGAGCGTCTTGGTCACCCAGCGGGTCACCGTGACCGCCTCGGCCCCCGTCACGTGCGGCGCAGGCTCCACCACCGAGGTGGCGGCGTTCGCCGCCACCGGCGCCAGCACCGTCGCGGTGTCCGCGCAGTCGCGGGTCGACACGCCGGCCACCGGCCGCTCCTCGGCGCCGTCCGCTCTCCGGGCCCTGAGCCGGGCCGGAGCGAGCGCCACGACCCTGGCGCTGCGCCTCGCGACCTCCCGTGCCACCGCGCGCTCCGCACAGTCCGCGCGCAACGCCGCGATCGCGACCGCCACCCACGACGCGTACGGGCGAGCCGTCGCCGCAGCGACCGACGGTGCGAACGCCGCACTGCTCGCCCACGTCGCCACGTTGGCCGTCCCGATCGCACCCGCGCCGATCGCCCCGCCGGCGCCCGCGCCGACGGTGACGCCGACGCCGACGCCGACGCCCACGCCCACTCCCACGCCGACCCGGACGCCGAGGCCGACGCGCTCCGCGACACCTACGCCTACGCCTACGCCGACCCCGACGCGCACCGCGACGCCGACCCCGAGCCCGACCACGCCGACGCCGACCACCCCAACGCCGACCACGCCGACGCCGACCACCCCGACGCCCACCCCGACCCCGACCACGCCTGGCGTGTTCGCCAACTACCCCGCCAACGGCACCTTCGACTACCAGATCGGTGGCGCCTACTCGCCGACCTCGGCCGTCACCGTCGTGGACCGGGACCGGACGGACTCTCCCGTGGCCGGCAAGTACAACGTCTGCTACATCAACGCCTTCCAGTCCCAGCCGGGTGAGTCGGGCGTGTGGGGCACGCTCCTGCTGCGCAACAACGGTGCCCTCGTGCCGGACCCCGACTGGCCGGGCGAGTACATGGTCGACACCCGTCAGCTCGACGGCGTGACGGCTCTGGTCGGCGGCTGGATCACGGCCTGCGCGGCCAAGGGCTTCCAGGCCGTCGAGCTCGACAACCTCGACTCGTTCAGCCGGTCCGCGGGCCTGCTCACCGAGGCCGACAACCTCGCGTTCTTCCAGCGGCTCGTCGCCGTCGGGCACGCGGCCGGCGTGGCCGTGGCGCAGAAGAACACCGTGGAGCTCTCCGCGCAGGCGCGCGCCGCCGGAGCCGACTTCGCGGTCGCCGAGGAGTGCCAGCGCTACAGCGAGTGCTCCGGCTTCTCCGACGTCTACGGCTCCACCTGGGTCGAGATCGAGTACCGCTCGGCCGACTTCACCTCCGCGTGCAGTGCCCGTGGGGCCACGACCTCGGTGATCCTCAGGGACGTCCAGGTCGTGCCCGCGGGATCGGGTGGCTACGTCTACCAGTCCTGCTGAACGAGGTCCGACGACCGCGACGCCCGGCCAGATCCCCCCGGCCGGGCGTCGCTGTCCTCAGTGCCCGCGCAGGCGTTCGGTGAGTCGGCGCTCGCGCTTGGTGGGGCGTCCCGCCCCCGGCTCCCGGCGCGCGACCACGACGCGCTCCTCCTTCGGCGGTGGCGGGGGAGTCCGGTCGTCGTAGTTCTGGGCCGCGAGCGTCGCGCTCGTACGCTTCACGATGAGACCGGTCACCACGAGGATCCGCTCGCCCGCCGGCGTGTAGGCACGCACGGTGTCACCGGTGCGCACCGGAGAGCTCGGCTTCGCGCCGTCGCCGTTGATCCGCACGTGGCCGGCCTTGCACGCTGCGCTCGCCGCGGCGCGGGTCGGGTAGACGCGGACCGCCCAGGTCCAGGCGTCGGCCCGCACGCTCGCGACGACTCCGGGCGCGACCATGCCAGCAGCGTACGACCGGCCGCACCACGTGTCGGACGGTCGTTGCCTGGCCTGGCGGGCGTCGCGGGGTGCCGTGCGGTGCCGGGATCCGGAGCGTCGTGCCCGCAGGTCGTCAAGATCACGAGGGTGCGAGGCTGCGGCGCTCATGAGCACGCGCGAGCAGCGCGTCGACGAGGGCGTCGAGGTCCTCGGGCGAGCCGAGGTCGTCCTCGGGGTGCCACTGCACGCCGATCGCCCAGGCGTCGGGATGCTCCACGGCCTCGACGACGCCGTCCTGCGCCACGGCGGCTCGACGCAGCGCGGGCGCGACATCGGCGACGGCCTGGTGGTGACCGTTGCGCACGGTGATGTGCGTCCGGCCCAGGATGCCGTGGAGCCGGCTGCCGACCTCGACGGTCACCGGTTCGTCGACGAACAGGTCGTCGCCGTGCGCGCCGTGGTGGACGCCGTCACCTTCGATGTGCGGGATCAACGTCCCGCCGAACGCGACGTTGAGCAGCTGCGACCCGCGGCAGAACCCGAGCACCGGGATGTCGGCGTCGACAGCGGCGCGGATCGAGTCGATGCAGAACTCGTCGGCCGCGCGATCCACGCCGTACTCGTGCGGTGCCGGACCCGGGACGCCGTAGATCTCCGAGTCGACGTCGCCGCCGCCGAGGAGCAGCAGCGCGTCGCCGTCGAGGACCGACGCGTGGACGGTTCCCGGCGCCGAGGTGTCGAGCAGGGACCAGTCGGCGCCGCGCGCGGCGAGCGCGGCGAGCGCCGTGGAGGTGAAGCGTCGGACCAGTTGCTCCACCGGCTCGGTGAGGTCAGGGAAGTTGAGCGACACGAGCACAGCGACGCGCGGGCCCGTGCGCGGACCGGGATCGGCGGGCAGGACGTCGGCGACGTCGACGTGGGCGGTCATACGAGAACGCTACCGACGTGGGCCGAGTCCGTACGGGGGACGGGGCCGGGGACCCGACGATCAGGTGCCCCGGCCCTGCGCTGTCCCGCTACGGCAGCTTGATGGTCACGGTCGTCGCGAAGACGTCGGACTTCTTGTTGCCGCTGGGTATCGCACTGCCCCAGGCGAGTGCCAGCCTCGTCGGCGAGAGGGTCGCGATGCCGATCGTGTCGCCGGGCCAGACCGAGGTGTCGCCGAAGCTCGTGCTCACCTGGGTCTGGCGGCTGATCCAGCCGGTGCCGAGCTTGTAGGTCCTCAGGTAGAGGCCGTAGCCAGCGGGGTCGCTGCTCGAGAGCCATGCGACGTAGACGATGCCGGCCGGTCCTCCGACCGCCTGCATGACGTGCGGCACGCCGAGCGTGTCGGCAGGAGCCTGGATCGGTGCGCTCCAGGTGACGCCGTGGTCGGTCGAGTACGACAGCCAACCGATGTCGGTCGCGGTGCCGTCCGCCGCGGTGCGCTGCGTGTCCCACGTGGCGTAGAGGTTGCCACCGCCGTCGACGGCGATGTCGCCGTCGATCCACCACTCCTCGGGAGCCATGGTGCCGACCGATGCGCCGACCCGGACCGGCCTCGACCAGGTGGCGCCCTGGTCAGTCGTGGAGGTGAAGTACTCGTACGCCGGGTCGAGGGCGTAGCTGACCGGGTCGGTCACGGTGTAGGCCTGGTAGAGCACGTCGACGCGACCGTTGGGCTCGACGACGAGGGGAGCGCTGTCACCGCCGCTGGCGGGGAACCCGGGGCTGATGTAGCTCATCGGGCCGAAGCTCCTACCGCCGTCGGTCGACTTCTGCAGGACGACGTTCAGGTCGCCCGTGGCGAAGGCGCACGACCCGTTCGCCGGGCAGATCGAGGTGACAGAGGAACGGTTGGGGCCGTAGTCCCACGTGAGGTAGATCGTCCCGTCGGGTGCGACGGCGAGGAACTCGCGGTCTCCCCAGTTCTTGGAGTCCGGCGGGATCAGGCTCGTCGACTGGGTGAAGGTCCGTCCGTTGTCGAAGGACGCGTCGACCACGGGATACCACTGGTTGTTGTGCGACACCATGAAGGCGACGTAGACCTGGCCCTGCGGACCCACGGCGATGGCCGGGTCCCACGAGTTCGTCTGCGAGCCGGTCGAGCCGGGCAGCGACAGCGGAGCGCCGTACGACGTGCCACCGCTGGTCGAGCGCGAGAAGGAGATCCCGCAGCCCATCCAGGCCTGGTACACGTAGCTGAGCTTCGGGTCCGTGGCGGTCTCCACCTCGGCGTTCTGGGTGCCGCACTGCGTGCTGGTGTCGACGATCGGGGCGATGGTGTACGTCGCCGTCGGCGGTGCCTGTGCCGCTCCGGCCGAGGGCGTGCCCACCAGGAGCGCCACCACGGGGACGAGTGCGAGGGCCGCGGACGTGCGCAGCCAGGACGTGCTCGGACGCATGCCGGGTTCCCCTCCGTCGGGCGGCCCCGTCGGCCACCGCCTCGACACCCCCGCGCAACTCGGCCTCAGGACCGACAGCGGTGTCGGGGCGACGTTACGCGCGCAGCCGCGACACGGGCCGGAGGATCGCCGGACTCGTCGCCCCTACGGCGCAGTCTTCACGGCCCGCTCGCCCTCGCCGACCGCGGCCCGGCGGCCGCCCGCGCGGCGCTGCCCCTAGGGTTCTGGCATGTCGCTGCTCGACCACACGCCGACGACCGGCACCGCGGACGCCGAGCGCATCGCGCTGGACGTGTTCGGGGTGCGTGCCACGGCGTCCGGGCTTCCGAGCGAGCGCGACCGCAACTTCCGGCTCGACGCCGAGGACGGCTCGACCTGGGTCCTCAAGGTGTCGAACAGCCTGGAGACCCGGGCGGTCCTGGAGGTGCAGGCCGAGGCTGCCGCGCTCTCGGCGGCGGCCGGAGTGCCGGTGCAGCGGCTGCACCCGGCGCTCACGGGCGCGACGGTGGTGGAGGTCGGCGGCCACCTCGTGCGGCTGCTCGAGCACCTGCCGGGCGTGCTGGCGGCGGACGCCCCGCCGAGCCCGGCGCTGCGTCGCGACCTCGGGCGCGTGCTCGGCTGCCTGGCCTCCGCCCTGACCGGCTACGACCCGCCCGAGGCCCACCGCGACTTCCACTGGGACGTCGCTCGCGCGGACGTCGTCGTCCGCGAGCTGCGCGACGTCGTCACCGACCCGGCACGACGCAGCCTGGTCGACGCCGTCCTCGAGCGTTTCGACGCGGTGGTGGCACCGAGGCTGCCGAGCCTGCGCCGCGCGGTGATCCACGGCGACGCCAACGACCACAACGTGCTCGTGGATCCGGGCAGTCGCTCGGCGCCGGCCGAGCGCTTCGTGCGGGTCTGCGGCCTGCTCGACTTCGGCGACGTCGTGCACTCGCTGGTCGTGGCCGAGCCGGCCGTGGCGGCGGCGTACGTCGTCGCGCGGTCCGACGACCCGGTCGGCGCGGTGGCCGACCTCGTGGCCGGGTTCCACGCCGAGCACCCGCTCGGCGAGGACGAGATCGACGTGCTCTGGACCCTCGTGCTCGCGCGGCTCTCGCTGTCCGGCGTCCACGCCGCGGCGCAGTCCGCGCAGCGCCCCGACGACCCCTATCTCACGGTGAGCGAGGGACCGGCCTGGCGGGCGCTCGAGGCGCTGCTCGCGATCGACCCGGGCTTCGCGCTGTACCGCCTGCGCGACGCGTGCGGCCTCGAGCCGCACCCGCGTGCTGCCGCGGTGCGCGACCACCTCGCGTCGACCCCGGCCGCACCGCTGCTCGGCCGCCCGTGGGACGAGCTGCCGATCTTCCCCCTCGACCTGTCCGTGGGCAGCGACCTGTTCGCCGCGCAGGACCTCGGCGCCGGGCCCGAGCGCTTCGACGCGCTGATCCGGCGCGACGTCGGCGGCGACCCCGACGCCATCGCGGTCGGCGGCTACGGCGAGGCCCGGCTGCTCTACTCCACGCCCGAGTACGCGACGGCGCAGGACCCCGCGGCCGAACGGCGCACCGTCCACCTCGGCACCGACCTCTGGACCCGCGCCGGCACCCCGCTGCACGCGCCGCGGGCCGGTCGCGTGCACCGGGTCGAGGACAACGCCGCACCCCTCGACTACGGCCCCGTGGTGGTGCTCGAGCACCGCACCGACGACGGCGTCCCGTACTTCTCGCTCTACGGCCACCTGTCGCTCGAGTCGCTCACGCACCTGAAGCCGGGCGACGAGGTGGCCGCGGGCGAGGTCATCGGCTGGATCGGGTCGCCGCCGCGCAACGGCGGCTGGGCGCCGCACGTGCACTGCCAGGTGATCCTCGACCTGCTCGGCCTCGACGTCGACTTCCCGGGCGTCGCGCTGCCGTCGCGGGCGTCGGCCTTCCTCGGGCTCTCGCCCGATCCCGCGCTCCTGCTCGGCCTGCCGCCGTCGGTCGCGGCCGCCCCCCGCCGCGCCGTGGCCGAGACGCTCGCCGACCGGCACCGTCTGCTCGGGCGCAACCTCAGCGTCTCCTACGACGACCCGCTGCGGATCACCCGCGGCGTCGGTGCCTACCTCGTCGACGACCTCGGCCGCTACTACCTCGACTCGGTCAACAACGTCGCGCACGTCGGGCACGCGCACCCGCACGTCGTCGCCGCCGGGCAGCGCCAGCTGGCGGTGCTCGCCACCAACACGCGCTACCTGCACGAGGAGGTGCTGCGCTACGCCGAGCGGCTCACGGCGACGCTGCCCGACCCGCTGTCGGTCTGCTTCTTCGTCAACTCCGGCAGCGAGGCCAACGACCTCGCGCTGCGGCTCGTGCGCGCGGCGACCGGGGCGTGGGACGTCGTCTGCGTCGACCACGGCTACCACGGCCACACCCAGGCGCTCATCGACGTCAGCCCCTACAAGCACGCCGGACCCGGCGGCCGAGGCGCCCCGCCCTGGGTCCACGTCGCGACGATGCCCGACCCCTACCGCGGCGAGCACCGGGGCTACGACCCGTCCGTGGGCCGTGCCTACGCCGACGACGTCGCCCGTTGCGCCGCCGCGGCCGGCGACGGCCGGCTCGCGGGCTGGATCGTGGAGTCGATGATCGGCTGCGGCGGCCAGGTCGTTCTCCCGGACGGCTACCTCGTCGCAGGCGCGGAGGCCGTGCGCGCGCGCGGCGGGCTCGTGATCGCCGACGAGGTGCAGGTCGGCTTCGGCCGTGTCGGGCCGGCGTTCTGGGGGTTCGCCACCCAGGGGCTGGTGCCCGACGTCGTGACGGTCGGGAAGCCCGCCGGCGACGGCCACCCGCTGGCCGCGGTCGTCACGACGCCGGAGATCGCCGCGGCGTTCGCCAACGGCATGGAGTACTTCAACACCTTCGGCGGCAACGCCGTGTCGGCCGCGATCGGCAACGCCGTCCTCGACGTCATCGAGCAGGAGGACCTCGCGGCCAACGCCGAGCGGATCGGCCGTCGCATCCTCGCGGGGGCCATCGAGCTGTCGGTCGAGCACGAGCTCGTCGGCGACGCGCGGGGCCTCGGGCTCTACCTCGGCATCGAGCTGGTGCGCGACCGGGCGACGCTGGAGCCGGCGGCCGAGGAGGCGGCGTACGTCATCGAGCGGATGCGCCACCTCGGCGTCCTGGTGAGCACCGACGGCCCGCTCCACAACGTGCTCAAGATCAAGCCGCCGCTGGTGTGGACGGAGCCCGAGGCCGACCGGCTGCTGGCCACCCTCGACCGCGTGCTGCGCGAACCGGCGCTGGCGCGATGAGCAGCATGAGCGGGGAGGGCCCGGAGCCCTACGCCGAGCTCCTCGACGTCTCGACGCTGCTCGACTGGACGCGGGATGCACTGGCGCCGTACGGGTTCCACGAGCACACGTCGCTGCCGCTGGTGTCGGTGTGCCGCGACGAGCTGATGTTCGAGTTCGTCGACGCCGTGACGGCGCACTGGGGTCACTGCTTCGACCTGTCGAGCCTCGCCGGGCTCCCGCTCATGGGGCGCACCGGGCTCGGGGCGGCGCTCGGCCACGCACCCGACGACGACGGCCGGCACCGCCTGGTGGTGTTCGCCTTCCCGCACATCGGCGCCGACGGCGTGATCGGCGCCGTGCACCGTCCGGGCGTCCCGGGAACCACCGCGGCCTGCGGCGCGGTGGAGGTCGCTCGGAAGGCGTTGAGGTCCGGGGTCTCAGGCGTGGTCCTCGACCCGCACGACGTGGAGGAGTCTGTCCTCGTGCAGCGGCTGCGCCGGACCCTGGGCAGCGCGGAGGTCCCCGCCCTGCCGGAGGTCACCGAGCTGGTGCGCCGCGCCGCGGTCGACGAGCTGTCCCTCCTGCTCTCGGGGCTCTCGACCCCGCAGGCCGTCGTCGACTGGTCGCTCGTGTCCGGCGTCGTCGTGCACGGGCACGACGTCGACGCCGTGTCCCTGTCGTCGGCCGTGGTGGTCGTCGACGGCGTGGCAACGGACCTCACCCTGCCGCCGGGCCGCTGACCCCATCGGCTGACGCGGGGCCTGCACCCCTGACACGATGCGCGGCAA
>Ga0302299_10000376_pt1 | contig 23813 bp, 16 predicted proteins | sample III_Fen_N3_4_FD_198795 | JGI IMG/M metagenome (GOLD analysis project Ga0302299, IMG submission 198795) | Peat permafrost microbial communities from Stordalen Mire near Abisko, Sweden - III_Fen_N3_4 | ecosystem: Environmental > Terrestrial > Soil > Wetlands > Permafrost | place: Sweden: Abisko...
CCGCCACATCTCGTACTTCCTCAGTGGCATCGAGCGGGAGGCCTACGCCGAGGGTGGGTGCCACCTCGTCCCGTCCCACTTCTCGGACATGCCACGCCTGCTGCGACGAACGACGAGGTGCTCGCTGCTGATCGCCCGCGCCGCACCGCCGGACCGTCACGGGTTCTTCTCGCTCGGGACCAACGCGGACTACGTCGCGCCGTTCCTCGGCGAGATCCCCGTCTTCCTCGAGGTGAACCCGAACATGCCTCGCACGTTCGGTGAGAACAACATCCACGTGAGCCAGATCGCGGGGTGGTGCGAGTCCACGGAACCGCTGTTCGAGGTGGTGCCCGGTGAGGTCACGGAGCTCGACCGCACGATCGCAGAGCTGGTGGTGGAGCGGATCACGAACGGGGCAACCATCCAGGTCGGCATCGGCGGGGTGCCGAACGCGCTCGTGGGCCTGCTCCACGACCATCGGAACCTGGGGATCCACACCGAGCTGCTGGCGGATGGCATGGTCGACCTGATCGAGTCCGGGGCAGCCACCGGGCTCGACAAGGCCACCCGGCCGGGCAAGGTGGTGACCACCTTTGCGCTCGGCAGCCAGAAGACCTACGACTACATCGCGGACAATCCCGTCGTGGAGATGCTGCCGGTCGACTGGGTCAACGATCCGCGGGTGATCGGTCGGGAGCCGAAGTTCGTGTCGATCAACTCCACCCTCGAAGTGGACTTCCTGGGCCAGTGCAACTCGGAGGTCATCAACGGCCGCTACTGGTCCGGCAGCGGTGGACAGGCGGACTTCGCCAGAGGCGCCATGCACTCGCCCGAGGGTCAGGGGTTCGTCGTGCTCCACTCCACCACGAGCGACCGCTCGGTCTCGCGCATCGTGCCTCGTCTGTCTCCGGGGGCAGCGGTCACCACCGACAAGAACACGGTTGACAAGGTGGTCACCGAATACGGGGTGGCGGAGCTTCGTGGACGCACCATCGGGGAGCGAACCAGAGCGCTCATCGGCATCGCCCATCCTGACCACCGGGAGGAACTGGCCCGCGCCGCCCACCAGCTCGGGTCCTTGCGCGACTGAGCGGGCCGGGGGCGGGCCTGGCACGCATCATCCGGCGCGCGTGGATGCGGAAGCGGAACTCGACCAGCCGGTAGCTGATCTCGGCGGCGAGCAACGTCAGCGGCAGGCCAGCAGGCTCAGCGCCACATCCGCCCCCGGCGGTGCCGTCAACCAGGTGCGAGCACGTCGAGCAACGACTCGGGCTCCTCGACCTGCGGCAGCCCACACCCGCGGTGCTCGACCACGGCCCCGGCGTCGGCCCAGCGGGTCGCATCGGCCGGGTCGGTGAAGCCCTGGCCGTCGGCCCAGATCACGGTGGGCGCGACCTGGCGGACGTGCGCGGGGTCGACCGGCAGGGCCAGCCGGTTGAACACGAACGCCAGCTGCGAGTGCTTGCCGTTGCGGCGGCGCGCCATGCGGCGGCTCTGCTCGACCTCGTCGTCGTCGGCCGTGTGGGTGGTGTAGGTCTGGTGGTCGAGGAACCAGCGGATGCTCGGTCGGCTCGACAGCCCGCGCACGAGAGCGTCGCCCATCGGCGTGTGGCGGCCGACGTCGTAGGCGAGCCGGCCGAGCACGCCCGACGGCTGCGCCTGGGCGCCACCCAGGCCGGTGGGCGTGATGAGCACCAGCCGCTCGCACGGCGCGCCGTCGGCGACGGCACGCAGCGCGTACGCCCCCGTGAGCGACGAGGCCACCACCGTCGCCGGCGCAGCGTCGGCGAGCAGCGTACGGACCGCTTCGAGCACGACGTCGGGGGAGAACTCGAGGTCCGGGTGGTCGCTGTCGCCGAAGCCGAGCAGATCGGGGGTGCGCACCTGCCGCCCGGCATCCACGAGCAGTGGGGCGAGGCGACGCCACTCGTAGGAGCTCGCGCCCGCGTAGATCCCGTGGAGCAGCAGCACCCGCGGCCCGTCGCCGGACTCCTGCCAGCGCTGCCGGAAGGGCCCGATGGCGGTGGTGCCGACCGTCAGGGCGTCCGGGTCGGTCACGGGTCCCGCAGTGGTCGTCACCGGGCCGACGCTACCGGCGGGTCTGCCGGAAGCGGGGGTGGGAGCGCCTGCTTCAGAAGTTCGGCGGGCGCTTCTCGAGCCAGGCCCGCACGCCCTCGGCGTACTCGGGTCGGGTGGCGGCCTCGCGGATCAGCTGCTCGGACTCGGCCACTGCCGACCCGACGTCGCGGTGCCAGTCGGCGTAGAGCTGGCGCTTCGCCTGCGCCACCGCCCACGGCGCGACCTCGGTGGCGAGCCGTCCCGCGTAGTCATAGGTGAAGGCGAGCAGCTCGTCGGGAGGCAGCACCCGGTTGACGAGACCCATGGTCGCGGCCTCCTCGGCCAGCACCACCCGCGACGAGAACAGCAGATCGGCCGCGTGGCCGGTGCCCACCAGGCGGGGCAGCACCCACGAGAGCCCGTACTCGGCCGGGTACCCGAGGCGCGGGGCCGACGTGGTCAGCTTCGCCCCGGCCGCGGCGAAGCGGATGTCGCAGAAGCACGCCAGCACGAGGCCCACCCCCGCGGCGGGCCCGTTGACCGCGGCGATGATGGGCTTCGGGATGCCGAAGTTGAACGCGAAGGCCTGGTCGAACTCGGGGCGCACCCCGTGGCCCGGCGTGGCGAGCGGCTCGGGCTCCCCCGCGGGGTAGCCGCCCGCGCCGGCGATGTGCTCGAGCGCAGCCGTGTCGGCGCCCGCGCAGAAGCCCCGACCCGCGCCCGTGATGACGATGACCCGCGCCGCCTCGTCGGCCTCCGCCTCGGCCAGGCACCACCGGTACTCCGCGTGCATCCGGTTGGTCCACGAGTTGAGCCGGTCAGGTCGGTCGAGCGTCAACGTGGCCACGCCCGCGTCGACGGCGTAGCGGGTCACCTTCAGTTCCATGGCGCCGACGGTACGACAGCGCGCTACGAGGGGACCTCCCGCACCACCTCGGCGGGGTCCTTGTCGTCGCGTCGGCCGAGGTAGCGCGGGTGGCGGAGGCGGCCCGCGGTGGTCCACTCCGAGAAGCCCACCTGGCAGACCAGGCGCGGCTCCACCCAGTGCGCTCCGGCGGCGGGCGGGTCGCCTCGGTCGAACGGGCTCGTCGGCCGCTCGAGGGGACGGAGGTCGGCGAGCAGCGACCGGAGGGCCGTGTCGTCGAACCCGGTGCCGACCTTCCCCGCGAACGCCAGCTCACCACCCTCGTGGTAGCCGACGAGGAGCGACCCCAGCCCGAGCCGTGAGCCCTTCGGGTCGGTCCAGCCCCCGATGACGACCTCCTGCTCCTTCACGCACTTGAGCTTGAGCCAGGCGCGGCTGCGGCCTGCCGTGTACGGGCTGTCGTCGCGCTTGGCGATGAGCCCCTCCCAGCCCTCGGCACAGGCCTGGTGCTGCAGCGTGGCGGCGTCGCCGCGGGTGTGCGCCGACAGGCGGAGCGGGTCGGCCCACACGAAGGCGTCGGTGAGCAGCGCGTTGCGGCGCGACAGGGCGAACGGCTCGAGGTCGACCCCGTCGAGGTGCAGCAGGTCGAACACGTAGTAGAAGACGTCGACGCCACGCCCGAGCGCCTGGCTCGCCTGGCGCAGCCCCGAGCGTTGCTGCAGCAGCGAGAAGCTGGTCTGGTCGCCGTCGAAGGCCACCACCTCGCCGTCGACCACGAAGCGGTCGTAGCGCTGGGCGGCGAGGGCCTCGACCAGCTCGGGGTAGCTGGCCGACCGGTCGAGGCCGTTGCGCGACCACAACCGGACCCGGTCGCCGTCGCGCACCGCGATGAGCCGGATGCCGTCGAGCTTGCGCTCGAACCACCAGTCGGCGCCGAGCTGCGGGTCGTCGACCAGCGTGGCGAGCATCGGTTCGCGGAACGACGGCTCCATCCCCTGACGCTACGGCCCGGGTGGCCGTCGGGTCGGCGTGCGATCATCGGCGCATGGCAGCTTCTCCATCCGACCTGCTCACTCCCGAGGTCCGGGCCGCGCTGACCGCCGGCCACCTCGCCCACCTCGTCACCCTCGAGGCCGACGGCACGCCCCACGTCACCATCGTGTGGGTGGGTCTCGACGGCGACGAGATCGTCGCCGGTCATCTCGGCCTCCACCACAAGGTGCGCAACATGCAGGCCGACCCGCGTGTGGCGCTGTCGCTCGAGACGGGTGGCCGCACCGAGCACGGGCTCGACCAGTACCTGGTCGTGAACGGCCGGGCCCGCATCACCGAGGGTGGCGCGCCCGAGCTGCTGCAGCGCCTCGCCCACGTGTACCTCGGGCCCGACGTGGTGTTCCCGCCGTTCCCCGACCCTCCCGCCGGGTTCGTCACCCGGATCACGGCCGAGTCGCTCGGCGGGGTGGGCCCCTGGGCGTCGTGACCGGCGCCCGCGGGGGTCACTGCTGGTAGTGCTCGACGGTGTCCTCGGGCCGGACCTGGGTGTACTGCTCGGGCTGGCCGGCCTCGCGCCGGGCCCGGCGCTGCCGCAGGAGGTCCCAGCACTGGTCGAGGTGAGTCTCGAGGTGGCGCAGCTGGGCCTGTTCCTCGGCGGACAGCCCGTCGGGGTGCCTGCCCCGGAGCCGGTGCTCCTCGTCGATGAGGGAGTCGATCTGCTGGATGAGGTCCTGGTCGTCCACGCGGCCTCCTCGGTCGGCGTCCGCCTCAACCGTACGCCGCCCGGCCGCAGGCGCGACGGGGCGGGCGCGCGACGTGGCGGGGTCAGGCCGCGTGGGAGGCGGTCCAGGCGAGGAGCTCGTCGGCGGGAAGGGTGTTGACCACGAGGTCGGGTCCGACGCCGGCGCGGGCGGCCTTGTCGCAGCCGTAGCTGATCCACTCGAGCTGGCCGGGTGCGTGCGAGTCGGTGTCGATGCTGAAGCGGCAGCCGCTCTCGATGGCCAGGTCGAGCAACTCGTCGGGTGGGTCCTGCCGCTCGACGCGGCAGTTGATCTCGACGGCCTTGTCGAAGCGGGCACAGGCCGCGAACACCAGGTCGGCCTCGAACTCGGAGCGGGGGCGCGCACCGGTGCGGCGGGTGGACGCGGTGCCGTCGCTGCGGCGCGGCTCGTCGATGGCCTCGCCGCGCAGCGCGGCGTCGCGGAGCGCGGCCGGCAGGATGCGCCCGGTGCAGTGCCCCAGGATGTCGACGTTGGGGTTGGCGACGGCCCGCACCATGCGCTCGGTCATGGGGCGGCCGCTCATGCCCAGCTTCGAGTGGACGCTGGCCACGACCACGTCGAGCCGGGCGAGCACGTCGTCGTGGTGGTCGAGCGTGCCGTCCTCGAGGATGTCGACCTCGATGCCGGTGAGGATGCGGAACGGCGCCAGGCGCTGGTTCAGCGCGGCGACTTCGTCGAGCTGCTCGTGGAGGCGCTCGACGCTGAGGCCGTGGGCGACCGTGAGGCGCGGCGAGTGGTCGGTCATGACCAGGTACTCGTGCCCGAGGTCCTGCGCCGCCCGGGCCATGGTCTCGATCGACGCGCCGCCGTCGGACCAGGTGGAGTGGCTGTGGCAGTCGCCGCGGATGGCGGCCCGGAGGTCGGCGCCCACGCCGGGCTCCACGGTGACCTCCTCGAGATCCCGCAGCCGGTCGGGGACCTGCCCGTCGAGCGCCTGGCCGATGGCCCGTGCGGTGCTGTCGCCGACGCCCTCGAGCGAGGTGAGCCTGCCGGTGGCGTGCAGGCTCGCCAGTCGGTCGACGGGGATGTCACGGATGGCATCGGCGGCGTGCTTGTAGGCGAGCGAGCGGCGGGACGACTCGCCGGCTCGGTCGAGGAGGTAGGAGATGCGCTCGAGCGCGGCGACCGGATCCATCCCCCCACGGTAGGCAGCTGCGGGTGCCGCGGTGGTCAGACGAGCGCCAGCGTCTGTCGCACCCGCTCCTTGGCCGCGGCCAGGTCGGTCACCTCTCGCTCGACGGCACCGTCGAGGCGAAGGAACAGCAGCACGAACCGGTCGACCGGCGTGCCGCTGACCGCCTCGAGCGCCAGGGCGTAGGCGGCGCCCTGGACGGCGTGCTCGGCGGCCCGCTCGTCGAGCTCGGTGTCGGGCGCGCCGAGCGCGGTCTTGTAGTCGACGATGCAGAGCCCATCGGGCCCCTCGACCAGCAGGTCGACGAAGCCCTCGATGACGCGGTCGCCCACCGGACCGGCGACGTAGAGCTCGCGCCAGGTGCGGCAGCCGGCACTGCGGCGGACGACCTCGGTGGCGAGGGCGTGCCGGGCGAGCGTGGCGACCGTGCCCGCCTTGGGGGCGACGCCCTCGACGGCTGCCTGGGCGTGGGCGATCTGGTCGAGGCCGTGACCCGTGGTGAGGTCGACGAGCTGCAGGGTGCCGTGCACCGCACGGCCGAGTGCGGTGCTGCCGCGTCCCCGGCGCCACGGCTCGGTGTCGGTGTCGGTGTCGGCGCCGGTGGCCGGCTCGGCAGGGGACTCGGGGTGCGCGGCGGTGGCCGCCTGGGCCAGGGCCGTGGGCGACACGGTGCGGGTGCGCCGTGCCCGGTCGAGGGCCGCGACGCGCCGGTGGACCCAGGCGGCGCGGTCGGCCGGTGTGAGCGCCGGGTCGGCTGCGGGGCCGGGCGCCGGCAGCTCGGCCGTGAGGGGCGTGTCGTCGAGGTGGGTGACCTGGAGGTCGAGGTCGTCGAGGAGGTCCCACACCCGGGCCGCGTGGCAGGTGGTGCCCTGCTTGTGGTGCAGCGGGAGGACGAGGTGGTCCTGGGCACGCGTGGCGGCGACGTAGAACAGGCGGACCCGCTCGTGCTCGTCGATGCGCTTCTCGTGCTCGGCCCGGGCCTCGAACCCCTCGGTGGTGAGGCCGCTCCCCGCCTTGATCTCGGGACCGGACGGCCCCCACAGCACCTGCACCGAGGGGGTCGGTCGCGAGGTCTGGCACAGGCCGCTGACGATCACCAGGGGGAACTCGAGGCCCTTGGAGCCGTGGGCGGTGAGGATGCGCACCGCGTCGTCGTCGGACTCGGGGAGCGCGACCTCACGGACCTTGGCACCGTCGTCGGCGAGCACGTCGGTCCAGGCGAGCCAGCCCCGCAGGTCGGTGCCACCGGACTCGACGTAGGCCCGCGCCTGGTCGACCACCCAGCGGAGGCGGCGCCAGATGTCGCGGGCGCGAGGCTCGTCGAGGGCCAGCGTGAACGCACCGAGGTCGGCCACGATGCGGTCGAGCACCGCAGGCGGCGCGTCGACCTGGCTCTGGCGGTGCAGCAGCGCCAGGTGGGCCAAGGCGTCGGCGACGGGACCGGTGGCCCCGTCGGGCTGGGCCCGGCGCGGGTCCCACCGGCCCCCCGCCAGCTTCCAGCGGACCAGGTCGTCGTCGCCACAGCCGTAGAGCGGGGTGCGCAGCGCCGCCACGACCGTGAGCTCGTCGCTGGGGTCGGCGACGGCGCGGACCACGGCGCGGAGGTCGGCGACGTCGGGGGTGGCGAACACCAGGGACGACGTCTCGAGGCGGTAGGCGATGCCGGCGTCGTCGAACGCCCGCTGCAGGGCGGGCAGCTCGGTGGTGGTGGGCACCAGCACGGCGATGTCGCGGGGCCGGAGCGCCTCACCCGTGTCGCCGACGGGCCAGCGCTCGGCCAGGGCCCGGCGGATGAGGCGGGCGGTGTCGGCTCCGGCCGCCTCGCGCACGGCCGGCATGGGGACGTCGAGGGGGCCGCCGAGGAGGATCACACCCGGGTGCTGGGGGTGGGGTGCGCGGTGCGCCGCCAGCGGCTCGAACGCCGGCTGCACCGTGCCCTCGCCCGCACCGAACAGGGACGAGAACACCGCGTTGACCGTGGCGATGACGCCGGGGACGGAGCGGAAGTTGCGGGTGAGGCCGAGCGGCTGCGCGGTGACGAGGCCCCGCATCTGCAGGAACAGCTCGATGTCGGCGCGGCGGAACCGGTAGATGGCCTGCTTCGGGTCGCCGACGAAGAAGAGGCGGCCCGGGTCGACCACGAGCCGGGTCCAGTCGGGGGCGGCGCGGCCCGGCGGGTCGGGGAGGGTGGGGTGGTCGGGTGCGATGCCGGCGATGCGCATGGCGAGCTCGGCCTGGATGGGGTCGGTGTCCTGGAACTCGTCGAGCAGCAGGTGCGACCAGCGACGCCGCAGCTCGGCGACGACCACCGGGTGCGAGCGAAGCAGGTTGCGGGCGAGCACGAGCAGGTCGTGGAAGTCGAGCGCGCCGGATGCCCGCCGGGCCGAGGCCGCCTCGAGGGTGAGGTCGCGCAGCTCGACGACCAGGTGGGCGAGCGCCTCGCGTCCGGCGGCGAGCGTGAGCCGCCGGGACTCCTCCTGCGCGGCGCGCAGCAGGTCGCGGATGTCGTCGCAGCCCCCGGCCCAGTGGCCCTTGTTGCCGCGGCGGGTGGCGAGCGTGGGCGCGTCGCGCAGCAGGCTGAGCAACGGCAGCCCGTCGGGCGTGCCGGTGAGCTCGTCGATGAACGGGTGGAGGCCCTGCAGGTGGTGGAGCAGCGCGTCGACCTCGTGGGTGCAGCGGCCCTCGGCGGCGCGGGCCTCGAGCAGCAGGTCGCGCAACGCGCCGCCGCGGACCGGACCGAGCGGCCCGGGTCGGGGCGGGACGTGGTCGACCACGAGGTCCCAGTTGGTGTCGAAGCTGCGCGCCAGCTGGTGGAGCGCGTCGAGTCCGATGCCACAGAGCCGGGCCTGGACGATGACGGCTTCGCGCTCGGGCGTGCCGAGCAGCTCGTCGAGGAAGCGCTGCCAGCGCTCCTCGAACGCCACCGCCGACGCCGTCTCGTCGTGGATCCGCAGGCGGGGCGGCAGGCCGGCCTCGACCGCGTGTGCCACGAGGATGCGCTGGGCGAAGCCGTGCAGCGTGGAGATGGTGGTCTGGTCGACCTCGTCGAGGGCCGCCGCCAGGCGTGCCCGCACCTCGGGCGCGAGGGCGGGATCGACGGCACCCCTCTCGAGGGCGGCGCCGATGCGCTCGCGCAGCTCGGCGGCCGCGGCCTCGGTGAAGGTGATGGCGGCGAGCTCGCGCAGCCGGGCGGCGCCGCTGCCGACCAGGCGCACGACACGGGTGACGAGGGCGGTGGTCTTGCCGGTGCCGGCGCCCGCCTCGACGAACAGCGTGGAGTCGAGGTCGTCGGTGACGCGGTCGCGCACGGCCTGGTCGGTGAAGGTGGCGGTCATGCGGGCACCTCGGTGGTGGCGGGGTAGGGCTGGTCGAGCACGGCCAGCAGGGGCCGGAGCTCGGGCGATCGGCTGACGCCCACCCAGGTGCGCTCGCGGCGGACCTGGCAGGCCGCCTGGAAGTCGCAGTAGGTGCAGGTGGAGCTGCCGTGGGGGCCGTCGAGCGGGTCGACGGGGCGGGCCGGGTAGTCGCCGGCCTCGATGCCGGCGACCAGCGCTTCGACGACCTCCCGGAAGCGGGCGAACCGGGTGTCGTCGAGCTGGTAGCCGACCTGGCCGAACGAGCCGCGATGGGACACGAACCAGTAGCCCACGTGCACGTCGTCGACGCCGAGCGCCTCGCGGGCGGCCAGCCCGTAGAGGGGGAGCTGCAGCAGCCGTCCGCGCTTGACCGGGTCGGTGTCGAGCTCGGCGTAGGCCCGTGGGGCGGCCCGCTTGTAGTCGAGGACCACCGCGCCGCCGTCGGCGGTGCGGTCGATGCGGTCGATGAAGCCCTTGAACCGCAGGGCGCGTCCGTCGGCGAGCTGGATCTCGACGGGGTTGCCGGTGTGCGGGCCGAACGAGTGCTCGACCGCCTCGGGCACCGCGCGGTGCAGCAGGCGGTAGCCCTCGTCGGCGTCGAGCACGCGATGGACGTCGCGCCGGATGGCCTCGGCGTCGACACCCCACAGCACCGGGTGGCCCGTGAGCCCCTCGGAGGCCGCGGCCGCGAACACCTCGGTGGTGATGGCGTCGAGGCGGTCGTGGTCGGCGGCGGACCAGGTCTGGCCCGGGCGGATGCGCTCGCCGGCGGGGAGCTGCAGCTGCTCGGCGACGAAGCGCTCGAGGATGCGGTGCTCGACGGTGCCCGCGGTGCGCGGCTCGACCTCGAGGACCTCTTCGGGCCGCTCGGGTGGGTGGACGCCGAGGACGGACTTGAGGAAGTAGCGACGGGGGCAGGCGGCGTAGTCCTCGAGGGTGGTGGCCGACAGCGCCGAGCGGTCGACCGGCGACGGCAGGTCGGGCAGGCGGACCCGGCCCTCGAAGCGGTCGTAGGTGCCGGTGCGGCGCGCCCGGCGCTGGAGCAGCCCGGCGTGCACCCGCGGCGAGGAGCGGGCGAGCCAGTGGGCGTGCACCGGCCGACCGGACCCGGTCCAGCGGGCGAGCTCGCGCTGGTCCAAGTCGCGCTCGTCGACCGGCTCACCGGCGGCCCGCACCGTGGCGGAGTGGGACACCAGCACCCGGACCGCCGGGTGCGCCGGGAGCTCGGCCAGGTCGCTGGCGTAGAGCGTGCGGCCGGCGTCGGTGAGCTGCGCGACGGCGTCGAGCCACCAGCGCGACGGCCGCTGCTCGCGGCCCGTGCGCTGGTCGCCCCGGGCGAACGAGAGCACCACCTCGGGGGCGGTGGCGAGCGCGGCGAGCCAGTCGCGGCGCTGCTCCAGGGTGCGGTCGGCGAGCAACGGGACGCGAGCACCGGCGGCCGCCCGATCGGCGTCGGGGAGCAGGGCGTCGTCGGTGGGGCGCGGCGTGAGGGCCCCGTCGGCGGCACCCAGGATGTGGACGACGTCGAAGTCGAGCCCCACCAGGCTGCGGTAGGGACCGATGAGCAGCCCGGTGCCGAAGCGCGCGGTCTGCGGGGCGGGGACGGCGAGCTCGGCCACGAGCGTGCGCAGGAAGCGGGCCCGGTCGGGCGCGGGGTCGAGGGCGTCGAGCCCGGCGAGCCGTTCCAGCACCGCCTCGACCGCCTCGTGCGCCTGGCGCTCGGGCGCCGGCCACGAGCCGCGCTGCGCGACGCTGCCGAGCAGGCTGGCCAGCAGCTGCCGGGCCCAGCGCGACCAGTGCTGCCACGTGTCGGGCGCGGGGTCGGGCTGCAGCAGCTCGGCGACGCGCTGCAGGAAGCCGGCCAGCTCGCGGGCGCGTGCCGCCTGCCGCGCGAGGCCCTCGACACCCCGGCCCTCGTCGAACGGCAGCTCCTCGCGGCGCCGGTCGAGCTCGTCGGCCAGCGCCGCGAGGCCGCTGAGCCAGCGCTCGCGGCCGCGCGTGACGCCGGCCCGGCGCGACAGCCGGTCGGCCTCGACGGCATCGACGACGCGGCCCTGGTGCTGCAGCGGGGCCGTGGCCAACCAGGCCACGACGTCGTCGCGGCGCCACGCCGAGGCGTGCAGGTCGAGCGCGCCCAGGAGGGCCCGTCCGGCAAGGGTCTGCGCCAGGGTGCGGGTGGCAGGCCCGACCACGGGCAGCCCCGCGGCCGCGCAGCGCTCGTGGAGCAGGGCGGCGTAGGGCGAGGCGGGGCCGTAGGCGAGGGCGATGCGGTCGAGCGGGGTGCCGGCGGCGACGCGTGCCGCGACGTCGCGCAGGGCCGCGAGGACCTCGGTGTCGGCATCGGGCGCAGCGACGGCGGCGCTGGCGTGGGGCACGGCGACGAGCTCGATGCCGGTGCACGTGGCCCCGAGGTCGCGCACCAGGTCGTGGGCCTCGGCATCGACCGACGGGTCGCCGGTGACGCCCACCTGGACCACCACCGTGGCGACGGCACCCAGCGCCCGGAGGAGGGCGAGGTGGTGCGGCGGCAGCCCGGAGGGCAGGTGGACCACGATCGGGCCCGCGCCGGCGACGCACGTGGCGTCGCGGCCGAGGGCCTCGACGGCCGCGGCAGCGGCGTCGCGCGCGTCGTAGCGGTCGGCGAGGCGGCAGCCGACCTCGGCCGTGAGGCGGACGACGTCGGCCTGGCGCCGGCCGCGGCCGGCCAGGGCGTGGAGGTCGGCCGGGGTGGCGTCGCGCAGGGCCCGCCAGCTGTCGGCGACGGCCGCCTCGGTGGCGGCGTGCTCGGCGACCGGCGCCAGCACGCCCGGCTCGGCGCGCAGCGCGGCCCGCGCGGCGGCCGAGACGGCCGTGGCGGTGAGCGGGGTGCGCCCGCGGGCCTGCAGCACCGGCCCGCCGAGCTCCTCGGCGAGGTGGTCGAGCGTGGGGAAGCGCACGTTGGCCAGCCCCGCCGCGCCCGGCGTGGCCGCCACGGAGCCCGACGCGAGCTGGCGGCGGAGCGAGAGGCCGACCCATGACCGGGGGACCACGACCGTGGCCGGGGCCAGGGGATCGGCGCCGCGCAGCTCGGCGAGGAGGGCCTGGAGCCGGACGGCACCGGGTCGTCCGTAGGGCACGAACTGGGCGGACAGGGGCATGGGGCGAACATACGCAGGGGGTGTGACAGCACGACGCGGCCCGGCGATCGGTGCTGGACTGGCGGCATCGCCGACGCGCAGCAGGGCCTCAGCCTCGACAGCGGGGCCGGGCGCACGGTGCTGGTCGCGACCGTGCTCGGGTCGGCGCTGGTGTCCCTCGATGCCACCGTCGTCAACGTGGCGCTGCCCAGCATCGGCGCCCACCTGCACGCCCAGCTGGGGGGGCTGCAGTGGGTGCTCACCGGCTACCTGCTGACCCTGGCGTCGCTCATCCTCGTGGGTGGTGCGCTCGGCGACCGCTACGGGCGGCGCCGCGTGTTCCGCCTGGGCGTGGTGCTGTTCGTCTGCACATCGGCGGCCTGCGCCGCGGCCCCCGACCTCCCCGTGCTCGTGGCCGCGCGGGTGCTGCAGGGCGCGGCCGGCGCCCTCCTGCTCCCCGGCAGCCTGGCGATCCTGCAGGCCAGCTTCGCCCCGGGTCAGCGGGGCCGGGCGATCGGCGCGTGGTCGGCGTTCGGCGGCGTGGCGAACGCGTTCGGCCCGTTCCTCGGCGGGTGGTTGGTCGAGGCCGTGTCGTGGCGCCTGGTGTTCCTGCTGAACGTGCCGCTCGGCATCGCGGTGGTGGCCATCTCCGGTGCCATCCCCGAGACGCGCGACCCTTCCGCCACCGGCCCCGTGGACCTGGTCGGGGCGGCCACGCTCACCGTCGGCCTCGGTGGCGTGACGTTCGCCCTCATCCAGGCGGGCGGCCACGGTGCCGGCGGGGTCGTCGGGCTCCCGGCGCTGGTGGGCGTCGGCGCGCTGCTGCTCTTCGCCCTGACCGGCAGGTCGCGCCCGAACGCGCTCATCCCTCCCGGGCTGTTCGCGGCACCGATGTTCCGCGCCACGAACGCCGTCACCCTGGTGCTCTACACCGCGCTCGGGAGCCTCTTCCTGATCACCATCGAGCTGCAGAACGCCCTCGGGTACTCGCCGGTCGAGGCGGGCGCCGCGCTGCTGCCCGTCACCGTGATCATGCTGGGGCTGTCGGCCCGCTCCGGCGCGTTGGCCGAGCGCATCGGGCCGCGCCTGCCCATGACGGTCGGGTCGTTCCTGGCGTCGGCGGGGCTGCTGCTGTTCTCCCGGATCGGGCCGGGGTCGACCTACGTGGCAGACGTGCTGCCGGCCGCCACGGTGTTCGGCCTCGGCATCGCCGGGTTCGTGGCGCCGCTCACGGCGGCGGTGCTGTCGTCCGCGCCCATCGAGCACGCCAGCATCGCCTCGGGGGTGAACAACGCCATCGCCCGCGTCGGCGGCCTGATGGCGGTGGCGGCGCTCCCCGCGCTCGTGGGCCTGAGCGGCAACGCCTACCGCCGGCCCCTCGCCCTCACCGCCGGCTACCAGTCGGCCATGGAGATCGCCGCGGTGCTGGCGGCGGCCGCAGGTGCCATCAGCTGGGTGTTCGTGCGGCCGACCCATGAGGCCCGCGCCGTCGAGCCGCTGGTGTGCTGCCCGATCGACGCCACGCCGTTGCGCTGAGCCCGCGCGACGTGCGTCCGGTCAGTGCATCGACGCGGCGACCGTGCGGAGCTCGGAGGCCCCCAGGTCGCCCGCGACCGTGAGGACGTACTGGTCGTCGACCGCCCAGAGGTGGGGGAGCGGCGACGACCCGCCGCGCGCCGTGGTGCCGGCGAACGCGCCCGACCCCAGGTGCACTGCGTCGGGGTCGGTGCGCGTGGCGGAGCCGGTCGCCCCCGAGGACGCGAAGGGGTCGTGCCACGCCTTGGCGGAGGCGCCCGTGCGACGGGTGGTGACGGTGAGCGAGAGCGAGCCCCGCCGGTAGGTGAGCGAGACCACGTCGAGGTCGGGCGGGTTGGTGCCCCCTGCGGTGCTGCGGACGCCGGCCGGTGCCGTGGCCCGGACCGCGACGTCGCTCAGCTCGTACCCGTCGGGGACGAAGGCGGGCGTGAGCGGCTGGTACCCCACCACGGCCTGCGCCCCGCTGAGCGCGGTGGCCCGGAACCCGAGGTCGCTCGTGGCGGTGAGCGCGGCACCGCCGACCCGGAGGCTGCCTGCCGGGAGCGGGTCGTTGACGGCGAGGGACCCGAAGTGGACGTCGATGACCGACGCGCCCGCGTGCAGCACCTGGAGCCGCAGGGGCAGCAGCAGCGACTGGTCGACCACCACGCGGACCTCGTCGCCCGCTGGTTCGGTGGCGAGCGAGCCCACCCCGGCGAGCAGGGGGTGGAGCGCGGCCGCCGACGCACGGGGGAGGTGGGCGGTGATGACCCACACGGCCGTCGCCTGGCTGGTGTCGGTGGTGCCGGCGGGCAGCACCTCCGAGGTGGTCACCTGTCGTCCGGTGCCCTCGTGCAGCAGGCGCAGGGTCGCGGCGAGCGGGTCGCCGGTGGCCCGAGCGTCGAAGGCCGAGGGGTCGGGCGGTCCGGGGGCCAGTCCGGTGAGGGAGACCTTCCTCGCGGGCCTGGCGCCACCGGGAGGGTTGCCGCGCACCGCGAAGGTGCCCGCCGAGGCGTCGTAGGCCTCGTCCCAGTGGCCGTCGGCCGCCGTGAGCCGGTACGACCCGTCGGACACGTGGATGAACACGTAGCGACCGGTGGTGGGCTCGGCGGTGCGCCCGGGCGCATCGACCCGGAGCGTGCCGGTCACGGTGCGGTCGGCGAGGAGGTTGTCGTCGAGGCGGTTGAGCACCTTGTCGGTGGTGAGGCCCAGCCGGGCGTCGCGGTTGGTGGCCTTGCTGGCGACGGTGACGACCACCAGCACCGCGATGACCATCACGACCACGACCGCGCCGATCGCCAGGATCTGCGCCCACGGCACGTTCCGCGTGCGGGTCTGCCGCACGCGGGTGGCCATGCCCTTCGCGGCCTGCTCGGCGCGGGGGTTCGGCGGCAGGTCCACGGGCCGGGGCCGCTGCGGAGCCGCGCCGGGCGCGTGCGCGGCCTGTGCCACGCGGGCGGCCTCGCTCGAGCGGTTGCCGACCGGCCCGGTTCCCGGCGTGCGACGGCGCGCCTGCCGGCGCGGCGCTCCCTGCGGCGCCCGGGTGCGCGGCTGGCCCGGTGGCGGGGTGCTCAGCGTGGGCAGCGCGTAGCCGATGGCCGCGCTGCCCTCGTCGACGGGGTCGAGCCGCGTGGAGGGCGTCTCCCGGGCGACCAGGAGCCGCCGCGCCACGTCGTTCCAGAAGTCGGCCCCGTGTGCGGGCGCGTCGTCGGGTCGGAGCAGCGCCACCCCCGGCGTGGCGTCGCGGGCCGCGCGGAGGTCGTCGCGGAGGCGGTCGGGGATGCGGTCGGTGACGCGTGCCGCCTCCCGGATGGTGAGGCCCGCCGCGTCGACCAGGGCCAGGGACACGCGCTGCTCGTCGGGCAGCTCGATCGGCACGGGCGCCGGCTCGGGGGTGGGCTCGCCGTCGTCGTGGCCGGCGCTGCGGGCGCGTCGCCGGGAGGGCCGGGTCTGGCGCCGCTGCTCGTCGAAGCAGGCGGTGCCCGCGACGCGCAGCAGCCACAGGCGCGGGTCGCGGTCGGGAGCCAGGTCGAGGGCCCGGTACGCCTTCACGTAGGCGTCGCGCACGACCCGGTCCATGGCCTCGACGCCGCTGAGGGCGACCGTGAACGCCCGCAGGGTGGCGTCGTTGGCGCGCAGCAGGGCCGCGAACGAGGCGTCGTCGCCCGCCTTGGCACGCCGCAGGGCGAGCAGGTCGCGGGCCTCCTCGCTGGTGGCGCGGCTGGCGATGGCCTCGTCGCCGCCCACCGTGGGCGACGGGGTGGCGGCCTCGGGTGGGGCCTCCGGCTCGAGGTCGGTGGCGTCGTCGACCGCGTGGGCCTGGCCGGGCAGCTCGCGACGTCCGGTGCGCGTCGGCGCGGGGGAGCCCGGATCGTCGGGTGGGGCGGGGTCCCGGTCAGGCACTGCCGCCGAGTGTCGGGCACCGGCTGGCCCGGCGCAACCACCTGGGCCGGATTCGTGGAGATTCCTGCAGCTCAGCCCCCGATCCGACGTCCCGGCAGCGCCGCCAGCCGTTAGCGTTTCGGGCACCACCAGACGGAGAGACCCACCCCGTGCCCGAGCGCTGGCTGCCGAACCCACCGCCCTACCCGCCGAGCCCACCGCTCGACTGGCCTCCGGGCAGCGAGCCGCCGCCGCCCGAGGTGCCGGTGGTCGACGCGCCACGCTCGGGCGGCATGCCGCTCGCCGCGGTCGTGGTGGGCGTGGCCCTGCTGGCGGCCCTGGCCACCTTCGGCCTCCTCCTCCTGCTGCGCCCCCCGAAGAAGCGGGTCGTGACGGCACCCCCCACCACCCTCGCGCCGTCCACCACGGTGCCCGGGCCGACCACCACCACGCCTGACGCGCAGGTGCTCACGCGGGCGCAGCTCGCCCGGGCGCTCCCCGGGTTCATCGCCTTCGTCGAGCAGCACCGGGGCCTCAAGTTCACGTCCACGCCCGCGGTGGTGCTCGACACCGTGCCCACCTACCTGGCGGCGTGGCACACCTACCTGCGCTCCGACAAGCCGCTGCTCACGCACATGGAGGCGGCCCTCGGGGCGTTCGGCCTCAACAAGACCGACGTCGACCTCCTGCGGGCCCAGCAGACCTGGCTCGGCGACGGCACCGTGGCGTTCTACGACCCCGCCACCAAGGTGCTGCACGTGCGCACCGCGCCCTACACCCCCTACGTCAAGCAGACCCTCGTCGGCATGCTCACCCGGTCGCTCGACGACCAGTGGTTCTCGATCGGGCGCCTCGACCCCGCGAAGGGCCTCGGCGAGCCGCAGTTCGGGCTGGCGACGCTGGTGTCCGGCGACCAGCAGCGCATCGGCAACACCTGGCTCGCCACCCGCTCCTTCGACGAGCAGCAGAACGCCCAGGCCGAGGCTGCCGACCGCACCCCCAACGTGACCGACCCCAACCAGGTGCCCGTGGCGCTGGCGACCTGGCTGTCGACCCCCGACACCGCCGGGCTCGACCTGGTGCAGGCGATCCTCGACCAGGGGGGCCAGGCCGCGCTCGATGCGGCCTTCCGCACCCCGCCCGGCGGCAGCCAGCAGGCGCTCGACCCCACCCGCTTCGTCGCGGGCGAGAAGCCCCTGCCGGTGGCGCCCCCGACCCCCGACCGCACCATGACGGCCTCGGGCGCCTTCGGGCAGCTGCTCTTCCAGCAAGCGCTCACCGACAACGTCGACAGCGACCTGCTCTCGCAGGCGATGGACGGCTACCGGGGCGACGCCACGGTGACGTGGTCCACCGCGCACGAGATGTGCGCCCGCATCCGCCTCACCTCGGTCGACCGTGAGGCGACCGTTGCCATGACCCAGGCGGTCAGCCAGTGGACGAAGAAGAAGCAGGTGAACGGCAGCTTCTCGGTCATCCCCGACCCCACCCGGCCGGGTCAGGCGCTCGTCCAGGCCACGGTGTGTCGCACCGGCGGGGGTGGCGGCGGCTCGCCGAGCACCACCACACCGGGTCCCGGTGGGCCGCCGGGCACCAACCCCGGGGGCGGGCCGAACATCTGACGAACCCCTCGGCGGGGCGTTCGGCGTCCCGCCCAGCAAAGGCCGGCGGCAAGGTGTTGAATCGGTCGGGTGACCGAAGCCCTGCCTCCCGTCCCACCCCCCGACGACCACGTCCCGCCCCCGGGTGAGCGGTGGTCGCGGCGCTCCTTCCTGGGCGGGGCCCTCGTCACCGGCCTCGCCGTGGCCGGCACCAAGGGCGCGGCGGCCCGCACCGCGGCGCGCCAGTCGGTCCTGGGCGGCGCCGAGCTGCGCTTCCCCGGGTCGCGCCCGTTCCCCAAGCTGCCGGCCGGGGCCGAGTCGCTGCCGCAGATCCAGAACATCATCGTCCTGATGATGGAGAACCACTCCTACGACAACTACTTCGGCACCCTGGGCCGGGGCGACGGCTTCGCCTTCCGCCACGGCAAGCCGGTCGACTCGAACCCCTGGTCGGGCCACCCCAAGGAGGCCCTCCAGGCGTTCCACATGCCGAGCGAGTGCCAGCTCCACGGCGCCCCCGGCCAGAACTGGCACGCCAGCCACACCGCCTGGAACTACGGCCGCAACAACGGCTTCGTCGACGCCTCCGGGCCCGTGGCCATGGGCTACTGGACGGCCGCCGACCTGCCCTTCTACCACTCGATGGCCCGCACCTTCCCGGTGTGCGACCGCTGGTTCTGCTCCACCCTCTGCCAGACCTACCCCAACCGCCGCTTCCTGCTCGGCGCCACGGCGAACGGCCTGGTGAGCACCTCGGTCAGCTCGCTCACCGACCCGCTCCCCCCGAACGGCATCATCCTCGACCAGCTCGACGCCCACGGCATCTCCTGGGCCAACTACTACACCACCCTCCCCGGCACGGCCGTGTGGGTGAACGGCATCACGGGGCGGTCCGGCAACCTCAAGCCGATCGACAAGTTCTTCACCGACTGCGCCGCGGGCACGCTCCCCGCCGTCACCTTCGTCGACCCCGACTTCGAGAACGCCTCCGAGGAGGACCCGCAGAACATCAGCATCGGGGAGCAGTTCGGCGCCCGGGTCGTCAACGCGGTGATGCACGGTCCGCAGTGGGGCAGCACGGTGCTGCTGTGGATGTACGACGAGCACGGCGGCTACTACGACCACGTCCCGCCGCCCCGCGCGGTGCGCCCCGACAACGTCGACCCGGTCGTGGCCCGTCCGCCTGGCACCCCCGACGCCGCCGATCTCTACGACCGCTACGGCTTCCGCGTGCCGGCGGTGGTGGTGTCGCCGTTCGCCCGCAAGAACTACGTGTCGCACGTCGTCCACGACCACACGTCGGTGCTGAAGCTCATCGAGACGAAGTGGAACCTGCCGGCGCTGACCTACCGCGACGCCAACGCCGACAACCTGCTCGACTGCCTCGACTTCAAGGCCGCCGCGTTCCGACACCCGCCCACGCTCTCGGCGCCGCACGTGTCGACCTGCACCCCGGGGGAGGTCGGCGGCCCGATCCCGCCCCCGTCGGCCATCGTCCACCGCAACTCCTAGGGTGGGAAGGGTGGCTCGGGGAGGTTCGTGACGCAGCCGGGTGAGCTGGCGGGAACGCCGACCCCCCTCACCGACACCCCCACCGACGAACCCGTGCTCCCCGACGAGGCGGGTGTCGGCGACGACGTCGGCGCCGACGAGGCCTCGGTGGCCCCGGTCATGGCCGGTGCCGAAGAGGTGGGGGAGCTGGTCGGACAGCCGGGCGGGCTGGCCGCCATCCGCGAGGGCTTCAGGGCCCTCGACCGTGAGCACTGGGTGATGCTGTTCCTGCTCGGCACCACCATGTTCTTCGACGGCTACGACCGCGGCGTCGTGCTGGTGGCGCTGAAGCAGATCCGCGGCACCTTCGGGCTCACGCAGTCGGCCGCGTCGTGGTGGCTGGCGCTGCTCTACCTCGGGGCCCTGCCCGCGGTGCCGCTCACCCGCCAGGCCGACCGGCTGGGACGCAAGCGGCTGCTCATCGGTGCGGTCATCGGCTACACGGTGGCCACGGGTCTCACCGCGCTGGCCCCCGACGCCGCGGCGTTCGCGGGTGCCCAGTTCGCCGCCAAGCTCTTCCTCAACGCCGAGGCCGCGATCGTGTGGACGATGGCGGCGGAGTCACTGCCGGCGCGCGCCCGCGGGCTCGGGTTCGGCTGGCTGCAGATGAGCTCGGCGCTGGGCGTGGGGTTCGGGGCGCTGGCCTTCGGCGCCATCATCCACCCGCTCGGCCTGTCGTGGCGCTGGCTCTACGTGCTCGGCCTGCCGCCCCTGCTCGTGGTGGCGTGGCTGCGGCGGCGGCTCCCCGAGAGCGCCCGCTTCGAGGAGGCGCAGCGCCGCGGCGAGCTGGCGCGCTCGTGGCGAGACATCTTCCGGCCACCGCACCTGCACTGGATCGTCCTGGTCATGGGTGCGGGCCTGCTGATCAACCTGGCGGCGCAGGCCAGCGGCTTCGCCATCGACTTCCTGCAGACCGAGCGCGGCCTCAGCGCCTCGGCCGCCAGCTTCATGCTCGTCGCGGCCGGCGCGCCCGGCATCCCGCTCATGCTCGCGGCGGGCGCGATGTCGGACCGCTACGGCCGCCGGCTCGTCGGCTGTCTCCTGGCGGGCCTGGGTGTGCTGGGCGCCATGGGCTTCTTCTGGCTGCCGGGCGGCGTGGCGGTGCTGCTCCCGTGCATGGTGGTGATGCTGTGCGGCGTGCTCGGGGCGGGTCCCGTGCTCGGCGCCTACACGGCCGAGCTCTTCAGCACCGCGGTGCGGAGCCAGGCCTCTGCCTGGGTGACGGTGGCCAACGTGGGTGGGCAGGCGCTGAGCTTCGCCGTCGGCGGCGCGCTGGTGGCGCTGTCGGGCTCGCTGTCGGTGTCGGTGACGCTGCTCGGGATCGGCCCGTTGCTGGGCCTCTCGCTGATCGCCTGGAAGTTCCCCGACACCCACGGCCGGGAGCTCGAGGACATCGAGAGGTGAGCGAGTCGCTGAGCGTCAGCTCGGGTCGCGGACCACCCAGTCGCCGGTGGCGGCGCGTTGCACCGAGCCCAGGGCGTCGAACTCGGCCAGCAGGTCGGCCTTGTCGGCGCGGCCGCGCACCGCGTGCTCGACCTCACGGCGCATGGTGTCGAGCTGCTCGTTGCGGCGCACGCCGAGGGAGTTCTCGAGGCCTCGGTCCCAGATCGGCCCGACGATGTCGCGGCCGGCGTAGCGCCGGCCGGACTCGCCGATGACGGTGCGGTCGCGCACCTCGGTGAGCACCGTCTTGAGGTAGGCGACGTGGGGCGACTCGTCGGCCCGGATGTAGGAGACGAGGCGGCCGGCCTCGCCCTCGCCGGCCACGAGGTCGGGGTCGGCGAGCACGGTCTCGGCCCACGAGAAGGCGTGGAACGCGGAGATCTCGATGAACAGCAGCCCGATCATGCGGGTGAGCAGCGCCTCGAGGTCGAAGTCGATGTCGTCGGGCAGCACCCGGTTGGCGAGCGCCTGGGCCCGGAGCTGCGCGGGGTCGATCTTGCCGCCGGAGCCGGCTGCGGCGATGCCCATGCGCTCGAGCATGACGACGGTCTCGTCCTCGGTGACGGGGCTGTCGAAGGCCACGTCGCGCGCGGCGAACCACATCTGCTTGTGCCCGCCCTCGTCCTCGTAGCCGGCCTCGTCGCGGGCGTGGGCCTCGTAGAGCCCGCCGCCGAGGTGGGCCAGGGCGGTGCCCCGCGTGTCCTCGTCGAAGATCCTCCCGAAGTCGGGGATCACGCTGTGGCGGATGAGGGCGCCGAACCCCTCGACGGTGCCGATGCGGGTGAGGGTGGAGATGGCCGGCTCCGGCACCCAGCGCTGGAGCAGCAGCCGGGTCTGGGGCACGTTCGGGTAGTGCTCGGGCCAGGTCTCGAGGGGGACGTCGAGCAGGTCGGTGCCGAACGTGGCGGTGTGCTCCGCCTGCCAGGCCTCGATGGCCGGCCACCGGTTCTTGGTGCGCGGCGACACGTAGGCACCCGTCTCGTCGAAGCCCCCGTGGCAGCGCACCCCGCCCGCGATGAGCGGCTCGGTGATGTCGTGCGTGGCGAGCAGCTCGGCCTCGGTGTAGTCGAGCTGTGCGGTGCCGGTGTGCGTGGCGCTCATGCGGTGTACCCCCGTGGTAGCGGCTGCCGTTCCCCTCGGGCGGCTGCCGTGGTCCTTGCCAAAGTGTAAACACATCTGTATACAGATTGGCAATGGCCCGCTCGCCCCGTCCCCCGGCAACATCGATCACCGGTGGGCGCCAGCTCATGCGGCGGGCCGAGCGGCGCACCTCGCTGCTGCAGGCCGCGGCCACCGCCTTCGCCCGCGCCGGCTACCAGGCCACGTCGATGGACGACGTCGCCGCCGAGGCCGGCGTGACCCGCCTCATCGTGTACCGGCACTTCGACTCCAAGGAGGAGCTGTACCGGGCGGTGCTGGAGCAGGTGTCGGGGCACCTGGTGGAGGCCCTCGACCAGCAGTCGGACCTGCTCCCGGCCGACACCGGCACGGGTGGCCGGGTGGTGGGCGCCATGCTCGCCGTCGCTCGCCGCAACCCCGACGGCTTCCGGCTGCTGTGGGTGCACGCCCGCCGCGAGCCGGCGTTCGCCGACTACGCCGCCGAGATCCGGCGCGGTGCCGTGGCGTTCGCCGAGGAGCTGGCCGGTCCGAACGCCCCGGGCGCCGAGCCGCTGCACCGCTGGTCGGTCGACTTCATGGTGACGGCCGCGGTGGAGTCGGTCCTGGGCTGGCTCGAGCACGGCGACGCGGCGCACGACGACGACTTCGTGGCGCTGGCCACCGAGGGGCTGCGCGGCATGATCGTGGCCTGGGCCGGCGCGGGGACCGGCGCCGGGGATCAGGTCACGACTGCTGCAGGGGGAGCACCGCCTCGGCCAGCCGGCTGAGCTCGGCGTCCCAGTCGGCGGGCGCCGCCAGGGGCAGCACCACGAACTTCGAGGCGCCGACGGCGATGTAGGCCTGGAGCTTGGCCCGCAGGTCGTCGAGGCCCCCGGCCACCAGGTCGCGGGCGTCGACCTCGGGGCGCCGGGCGGCGAACAGGGCGGCGACGTCGTCGGACAGGGGGCCGTCGGCGTACGGCACGAGCATGCCCAGGTGGTCGGCGGGCACCGCGCGGCCGTGCTCGGCGGCGACCTCGTTGATGACGGCCCAGCCTTCGGCCACCTCGTCGGGCGTCATGAACGAGGGCAGCCAGCCGTCGCCCAGTCGGCCGATGCGCCGCAGCTCGACGGGCACCCGGCCACCCAGCCAGACCTCCAGCGGGTCCTGGTGGGGCGTGACCTTGAGCCGCACGCCGTCGAGGGGGAAGCGCGGCCCCTCGTGGTGCACCGGCTCCCCCGACCAGAGCTGCCGCATGAGGGGCAGCGCCTCGTCGACCCATGCGGCGCGCTCGTTGCGGGCCACGCCGAAGGCCGCTTGCTCGCGCGGCTCGACGGCACCGAGGCCGACCGCGGGGTGGAACCGCCCGCCCGACAGCCGGTCGAGGCTGGCGATCTCCTTGGCGAGGACCACGGGGTTCCTGCCGGGCAGGACCAGCACGCCGGTGCCGAACCGGAGTCGCCGGCTGCGGCCTGCGGCGATGGCGATGGCGATGAGCGGGTCGGGGCCCGGCCCCGTGAGGCGCTCGCTGAGCCAGAGCGAGTCGAAGCCGTACCCCTCGAGCGAGTCGACCAGCGCGCCCAGCTCGCCGGGGTCGTCGAGGGCGGTGCGCAGCGGCGGCCCGAAGCCGATCCGGATCTTCACGAGACGACGCTACCGGTCGTCCGTGGAACGGCCACGCGGGGTCGGCGTGCCAAGGTTTCACCATGACCGACCAGACGCCTGCGGGCTCCTCGTCCCTGTTCCGTCTCGACGGCTCGGTCGCCATCGTCACCGGAGCCTCGAGTGGGCTCGGGGTCCGCTTCGCCGAGGTGCTGCACGAGGCCGGCGCGGCGGTGGTGGTGGCGGCGCGGCGCGTCGACCGCATCGAGGCGCTGGCCGCCTCGCACGAGCACATGCTCGCGGTGCCGTGCGACGTCGCCGACGACGCCGCGTGCGC
>Ga0302299_10000377_pt1 | contig 23770 bp, 23 predicted proteins | sample III_Fen_N3_4_FD_198795 | JGI IMG/M metagenome (GOLD analysis project Ga0302299, IMG submission 198795) | Peat permafrost microbial communities from Stordalen Mire near Abisko, Sweden - III_Fen_N3_4 | ecosystem: Environmental > Terrestrial > Soil > Wetlands > Permafrost | place: Sweden: Abisko...
TCGACGCCGGCGTCACGGCGACGGACTCCGCGGTGAAGATCACCGACAAGTACCTCACCCAGCCCCCGGACTTCAGCGGCTTCAACGCCCCTGACAAGGGCAAGGCGACCGCGGCCGGCATGTACGACGCCGGTGCGGACGTCGTCTACGCGGCCGCCGGTGGTTCTGGCGCGGGCGTGTTCACCGCGGCCAAGGCTGCAGGCACCTGGGCGATCGGTGTCGACTCCGACCAGTACCTCTCGGCTGACGCCGCGGTCCAGTCGGTCATCCTCACCTCGGCGCTGAAGAACGTGAACGTGGCCGTGTTCCAGGTCATCAACGCCTCGGTCAAGGGCTCGCCCCTGACCGGTGTCCAGGTCTACGACCTGTCCAACAAGGGCGTCGGCTACTCCACGTCGAACCCGGCGGTCCAGCCCTACACCGCCAAGGCCGACGAGGCTGCGGCAGCGATCATCGCGGGCACCGTGAAGGTCCCCAACTGATCGAGCACTGACACCGGCTCGAAGAGCCACCCGCTTCGGCTCGGCCGCGGTCGCGCCCGAGCCGAAGCGCGTCATGGCCCGCAAGGAGGGCGTCATCAGCACCGAGACCGCCACCGGAGACGTCGCAGTCCAGCTCCGGGGCATCACGAAGACCTTCCCGGGCGTCCGGGCGAACTACGACATCGACATCACCGTGCGCCGCGGCACCGTCCACGCGATCGTGGGCGAGAACGGCGCCGGCAAGTCGACGCTGATGAAGACGCTCTACGGCATGCACAAGCCGGACGAGGGCACGATCGAGATCGACGGCCAGGTCGTCACTCTGCGGTCGCCGTCGGACGCCATCGAGCGCGGCGTCGGCATGGTGCACCAGCACTTCCAGCTCGCTGACAACTTCACCGTCCTCGAGAACGTCATCCTCGGCGACGAGCCCGCCGGGCGCAGCGGCATCATCAAGATCGGCGAGGCGCGCGACAAGATCCGCGAGATCGGCGACGCCTACCGCCTCACGGTCGACCCGGACGCGCTCGTCGAGGACATCGGGGTCGGTGACCGCCAGCGCGTCGAGATCATCAAGGTCCTCTTCCGCGGCTGCAAGACCCTCATCCTCGACGAGCCGACCGCCGTCCTCGTGCCTCAGGAGGTCGAGCAGCTGTTCTCGGCCCTCGCCGAGCTCAAGAGCCAGGGGCTCACGGTCATCTTCATCTCGCACAAGCTCGACGAGGTCTTGTCCGTGGCGGACGAGATCACCGTGATCCGCGGTGGCACGACGGTCACGACCGTCCTGCCCAGCGAGGTCACCGCCCGCCAGCTGGCCGAGCTCATGGTCGGCAGCGAGCTGCCCTCGCCGGAGACGCGCGAGTCGACCGTCACCGACCAGGTGGTCCTGGAGGTCAACGGCGTCTCGCTCGCGAACGACGCCGGCCGTGTCGTGCTCGACGACATCTCGCTGACGATCCATGCGGGTGAGGTCCTCGGCATCGCCGGCGTAGAAGGCAACGGCCAGGCCGAGCTCGTCGAGACCGTGATGGGTCTGCAGAAGCCCTACGCCGGCTCGGTGCGGCTCGGCGACGAGGAGATCACCTCGTGGAGCACGCGGTCGCGCCGTGAGGCGGGCATCGGCTACATCCCCGAGGACCGCACCCGGCACGGCCTGCTCCTCGAGGGCACCCTGTGGGAGAACCGCGTCCTGGGTCACCAGACCGAGTCGCCCAACGCCAAGGGCATCCTGATCGACCGCAAAGGTGCCCGAGCGGACACCGAGCGGATCGTGGCGGAGTACGACGTGCGCACCCCGGGGATCGACGTCATCGCCTCGGCCCTCTCCGGCGGCAACCAGCAGAAGCTCATCGTCGGCCGCGAGATGAGCGGCAACCCGCGCGTGCTCATCGCCGCACATCCGACGCGCGGTGTCGACGTGGGTGCCCAGGCGCAGATCTGGGACGAGATCCGCAAGGCACGCGCCCTCGGGCTCGCCGTCCTGCTGATCTCGGCCGACCTCGACGAGCTCATCGGCCTGTCGGACTCCATCAAGGTCCTGCTGCGCGGCCGGTTCGTCGCCGACGCCGACCCGCTCACGGTCACGCCGGAGCAGCTCGGCTCCGCGATGACCGGCGCCGGAGGTGAGGCGTCGTGAGGAAGTTCCTGCTCGCCGTAGCGGCACCGCTGCTCGCGCTGGCGTTCGCCCTGCTGGTGACCACGGTGATCCTGCTGCTGTCCGGCCACCCGCCGCTCGAGGTCTACCGGCAGATGTGGGACTACGGCACGCAGCCCGACAGCCTCGTGCTGACGGTCAACCTGTCGACGACCTACTACCTCGCGGCCGTCGCCGTGGCCATCGGCTTCAAGATGAACCTGTTCAACATCGGCGTCGACGGCCAGTACCGCCTCGCCGCACTGTTCGCCGCGTTCGTGGGCGGCCACGTCTCGCTGCCGCCGGTGCTGCACGTCGGCGTGATCATCCTCGTGGCGATGACGGTCGGCGCCCTGTGGGCAGGGGTGGCCGCGGTCCTGAAGAACCGCCGGGGCGTGAGCGAGGTCATCTCGACGATCATGCTGAACTACGTGGCCACCGGGGTCATCGCGTTCCTGCTGGCCCCCGACCGGTTCGCCGAGCTCATCGAGGGCAGCAACAACATCGGCACGAAGCCGATCCCCCCGAGCGCGCAGGTCCCCGGGTTCGATGTCGTCTCCGGCGCGAGCTCGCAGATCTACGGCACCATCGTGCTCGCAGCAGCGGTCGGCGTCGGCTTCTGGTGGATGCTCAACCGCACCCGGTTCGGGTTCGACCTGAAGGCGTCCGGGCTCTCGCCCACGGCGGCCACGGCGAGCGGCATCGACGCGAAGCGCATGGTGCTCTACGTCATGCTGCTCTCGGGTGCGCTCGCCGGCCTCATCGGCATCCCGCAGCTGCTCGGTGCCGCCTACACCTACAACCTGGACTTCCCTGCGGGCCTCGGCTTCACCGGGATCGCGATCGCGCTGCTCGGCCGCAACAGCCCGATCGGGATCGTGTTCGGCTCGCTGCTCTGGGCGTTCCTCGACGTCTCGCGACAGATCCTCGACCTGTCCGGCGTCTCCAAGGAGATCGTCACGATCATGCAGGGCGTCGCGGTCCTCTCCGTCGTCATCGCCTACGAGCTCGTCCGCCGCTACCGGATCACCGCGCAGCAGCGTGACGTCGGTCGGCAGCTCGCGGCCGAGGCCGAGCTCGCGGAGGCGACGGCATGAGCGAGGAGAAGAGCGGGACCAAGCTCGGCCTCCCCACCCCGGGCGACGTGCTCGCGCCCCTGGCCCTGCAGAAGCGCACGTTCAAGCTCACCGGACCGCGTCTGGCCATGCTGGTGTGCACGCTCGTCGCCGTGCTGTCCTTCGTGCGCATCGTCACCGGCGCCACCGAGCTCGACTCCGCCGGCACGATCGCCGCGGCCATCGGCTTCGCCATCCCCATCGGGATGGCAGGTCTCGGCGGCCTGTGGTCCGAGCGCTCGGGCGTGGTCAACATCGGCCTCGAGGGCATGATGATCCTCGGCACGTGGGGCGCGGGCTGGGCCGGCGTCACCTACGGCCCGTGGTGGGGGCTCCTCGCCGGAACGCTGTTCGGTGCGCTCGGCGGTGTCGTGCACGCCGTCGCCACGGTCACCTTCGGCGTCGACCAGATCGTCTCGGGCGTGGCCATCAACCTGCTCGGGCTCGGCGTCACGCAGTACCTCTCGGCACTCGTCTGGCCGGGACAGCCCACCCAGTCGCCGTCGATCCCGCCCATCCCCACGTTCACGCTCCCGGTGATCTCCGACGCCGCCAAGTCGCTGTCGCAGCAGGGCTGGTTCTTCATCTCGGACGTCGCGAGCATCGTGCGCGCGATCACGTTCCAGGTGCCCTACACGACGGTCATCGCCATCGCGCTGCTGCCGATCACGTTCTTCATCCTGTGGCGCACGGCGTTCGGTCTGCGGCTGCGGTCCTGCGGCGAGGCGCCGTACGCCGCCGAGTCGCTCGGTGTCAACGTCTACCTGCACAAGTACATCGCGGTCGTCGTCTCGGGCGGGCTCGCCGGCTTCGGCGGCGCGGTCCTCGCGACCGTCCTCTCGGGCATCTACCGCGAGGGCCAGACGCAGGGACAGGGCTTCATCGGCCTCGCCGCGATGATCTTCGGCAACTGGCGCGTCGGCGGTCTCGGTGCCGGCTCGCTGCTCTTCGGCTACACCCAGGCCATGCAGCTGCGCAGCGGTGAGGCGGTCCACGCCCTGCTGCTCGTCATCGTCATCGGCATGGTGGCGCTGGCCGCCTGGCAGCTCTACCGGCGCCGGTTCGTGCCGGGGGCCGCCTCCCTCGTCGTCGCCGGCCTGGTGTTCTTCTGGTACGCCACGACCGACACGCTCCCCGACCAGGTGTCCTACGTGACGCCCTACGTCGCCACGCTGCTCGTGCTCTCGCTGGCCTCGCAACGACTGCGCATGCCGGCGGCCGACGGGAAGCCGTACATCAAGGGTCAGGACCACTAGGACATGTCCGTCGAGATCGACTGGTCGGCGCTGCACGCGGCCGCCGTCGAGGTCATGCACCGTGCCTACGCGCCCTACAGCCGGTTCCGCGTCGGCGTCGCCGGCCTCGTCGACGACGGTCGCGTCGTCGTCGGCTGCAACGTCGAGAACGCGGCCTACGGCGTCGCGCTGTGCGCCGAGTGCGGGATGGTCTCCTCGCTGCACGCGTCCGGCGGCGGCCGCCTGGTGGCCGTCTCGTGCGTCGACGCTGACGGCACGGCGCTCATGCCGTGCGGCCGCTGCCGCCAGCTGCTCTGGGAGAACGGCGGGCCCGGGTGCCTCGTGATGTCGCCGGACGGCGTCATGACGATGGCCGAGGTGCTGCCGCTCGCCTTCGGCGCCGAGGACATCGACAAGGTGACGGGTGCCGGCCATGAGTGAGCCCTACGCAGCGGTCGACGTCATCGTCGCCAAGCGCGACCGCCGCGAGCTGACCGACCCGCAGATCGACTGGGTCGTCGACGCCTACACCCGCGGCGTCGTCGCCGACGAGCAGATGTCCGCACTCGCCATGGCGATCCTGCTCAACGGCATGACACCGCGCGAGATCGCGCGCTGGACCGCGGCGATGATCGCGAGCGGCGAGCGGATGGACTTCTCCGGCGTGGGTCGTCCCACGACGGACAAGCACTCCACGGGTGGCGTCGGCGACAAGATCACGCTGCCGCTCGCGCCGGTCGTCGCCGCGTGCGGAGCCGCCGTACCGCAGCTGTCCGGGCGCGGGCTCGGGCACACCGGGGGCACGCTCGACAAGCTGGAGTCGATCCCGGGCTGGCGCGCGTCGCTGACCAGCGACGAGATGCTCGAGGTGCTGCGCGACGTCGGCGCGGTGATCTGCGCCGCGGGCGACGGGCTCGCCCCCGCCGACAAGAAGCTCTACGCGCTGCGCGACGTCACCGGCACGGTCGAGGCGATCCCGCTCATCGCGAGCAGCATCATGAGCAAGAAGATCGCCGAGGGCACGAGCGCGCTCGTGCTCGACGTGAAGGTCGGCTCCGGCGCGTTCATGAAGACTCAGGAGCGTGCGACCGAGCTGGCGCGCACGATGGTCGCTCTCGGCGAGAGCGCCGGTGTCCGCACCCGGGCGCTGCTCACGGCGATGGACACCCCGCTCGGTCTCACGGCCGGCAACGCGCTCGAGGTCCGCGAGTCCGTCGAGGTGCTCGCGGGCGGCGGCCCGGCCGACGTCGTGGAGCTCACGATCCTGCTCGCGCGCGAGATGCTCGACGCCGCCGGCGTGGTGGGTCCCGACCCGGCCGACGTGCTCGCCGACGGCCGCGGGATGGATGCCTGGAACCGGATGATCGCCGCCCAGGGCGGCGACCCGCACGCGCCGTTGCCGACGGCTCGCGAGACGCACGTCGTGGTGGCCGAGCGGTCCGGTGTGCTCTCGCGGCTCGACGCGCTCGCGGTCGGCGTCTCCGCGTGGCGTCTCGGCGCCGGACGCGCGCGCAAGGAGGACCCGGTCAGCGCCGGCGCCGGCATCGAGATGCACGCCAAGCCGGGCGACCTCGTCGTCGCGGGAGCCCCGCTGCTCACCCTGCACGCCGACGACGCCACCCGCTTCGCTCGGGCGCTCGAGGACCTCGAGGGCGGCGTGGAGATCGCCGACGAGGGCACCGCGGTCGAGCGCCTCCCGCTCGTCCTCGACCGCATCGGAGGCTGACCGTGCCACAGCTCGTCCCCGCGCCCACCCGTATCCCGGTCCCGGGCGGCAAGACCATCGACGAGTACGTCGGCCACGTCACCACCTCCACGCCCGAGGTGTCGGTCGCGCACATGGTCGCGCCGGCCGGCTGGTCGGAGCCCGCGCAGACGCCGGCGTTCGACGAGATCACCGTCGTGCTGCGCGGCACCGTGCGCGTCGAGCACGACGGCGGGGTCCTCGATGTCGCGGCCGGTCAGGCGGTCATCACCCGGAGCGGCGAGCGGGTGCGCTACTCGACGGGCGACCAGGGCGCGGAGTACGTCGCCGTCTGCCTCCCGGCCTTCGCCCCCGACCTCGCCCACCGCGACGACGACTGACCCGAACCGGCCCCGACGACCAGCGAGCCCGGTCCCCTGGGGGACCGGGCTCGAGTGCTGTGCGGGTACGGCGTAGGCCGTGGCCGTCGTGCCGGGAGGTCAGGTGCCGCTGCCGCGGCTCTTGAACGGGTCGGCCTTGGGCGCGTTGCTGATCTCCGCGCGCGGGCAGCTGGCCAGGGTGAGGCCGCCCGCGGCGAGGGCGTCGTCGCACAGGGCGTCGACGGTCCAGCCGAGGTCGCCACCGGCGGGCGTGATGGTCACGCGGTAGATCGTGACCTCGTTGCGCACGGGGGTGTCGTACATGACGGCGACGGTGCCGAGGAGCTTGGCGTCGCCGCGGGTTCCGCCGACGCCGTTCCAGGCGCGGTCGTAGCGCTGCCACACCGACGCGGAGGCGTTCCACACGCCACCGGTCGACACGTCGTCGCGGCGCAGGGCCGACAGGACGAGGGTCGCGACACGGGCTTCGAGGACGGCTGCCGGGCGGATGACCTCGACGCGGTCGTTGGGTCCGGGCTCGTCGGGGGTCTCAGTCATGGTCTCCACGTCTCTATGCATCGGCATCGACCACCCGAGGTTGAGCCGGGTGGGGCAGGTGGCCTGCACGGAACGCTACCGTGACCGGGTGAGCGTTGAAACCGGACCCGTCCACCCGTCCGCCGCGCCGCGTGACCCGGAGGCCGGGCGACGGTCCGCGCTCCCCGAGGAGCTCGTGCGCCGTGCCCCCAAGGTGCTGCTCCACGACCACCTCGACGGCGGCCTGCGGCCCGCCACGATCGTCGAGCTGGCGGCCGAGACCGGCTACGACGGGCTGCCGACGGCCGATCCGGACGAGCTCGGGCGCTGGTTCGTCGAGGCGGCCGACTCCGGCTCCCTCGTGCGCTACCTCGAGACCTTCGCGCACACCGTCGGCGTGATGCAGACCCGCGACGCGATCGTCCGCGTCGCGTCGGAGTGCGCCCAGGACCTCGCGGCCGACGGCGTCGTCTACGCCGAGGTCAGGTTCGCCCCCGAGCTGCACGTGACCCGCGGCCTGTCCCTCGAGCAGGTCGTCGAGGCCGTGCTCGACGGATTCCACGCGGGTGAGGCGGCCGCTGCCGCGGACGGCCACGAGATCCGGGTACGGGCGCTGCTGACGGCGATGCGGACCGCGGCGCGCTCGCGCGAGATCGCCGAGCTCGTCGTGCACTACCGCGACCGCGGCGTCGTGGGCTTCGACATCGCCGGCGCCGAGGCCGGCTTCCCGCCCTCGCGCCACCTCGACGCGTTCGAGTACCTCCGCGGCGAGTCCTGCCACATCACGATCCACGCCGGCGAGGCCTTCGGCCTGCCGAGCATCCACGAGGCCGTCGCGTTCTGCGGCTGCGAGCGTCTCGGGCACGGCGTACGCATCGTCGACGACATCACCGTCGACGGCGAGGGCAACGCCACGCTCGGCCGCCTCGCGACCTACGTGCGCGACCTGCGCATCCCGCTCGAGCTGTGCCCGTCGTCCAACGTGCAGACCGGCGCCGCCGCGTCGATCGCTGAGCACCCGATCGGCCTGCTCGCCCGGCTGCGCTTCCGCGTCACGGTCAACACCGACAACCGGCTGATGTCCGGCACCTCGATGACCCGCGAGATGCTGCTGCTGTCCGAGGCGTTCGGCTGGGGCCTCGAGGAGATGCGCTGGCTCACGGTCAACGCGCTCAAGAGCTCCTTCATCAACTTCGACGAGCGCCTCGCCCTCATCGACGAGGTGGTCAAGCCCGGCTACGCCGCCCTCCTCGCCGAGCACGCCTGACATGCGGAGGTGAGTACCTGACCTAACTGTCGTTGAGAGACTGTCAACAGCGACAGTTGGGCCAGGTACTCGTGAGCCTGCTGTGGATGGCCGGAACGCCGAGGGGCGTCACGCGGCGATCCTGCGGCTGTGGTCGATCGTCGTGCGTCGGGCGAGCTGGTCGTCGAGCTCGTCTCCGTGCTCGGGGCGGGTCCATGGTCGCTGGACTCGGTGCGCCGGGCCGGCTGGTCCCCTGCCCGCATCAGAGCTGCGGTCAAGGCCGGGCGTCTGGTGCGGCCGCGCCGTGGTGTCCTGGCGGTCCCGTACGCCGAGGCTACGCAGTTCGGTCTCGCCAGCGAGGCGGCGATCCGAGCCGCGGTTCTCGTCTGCAGCCCTGCTGCTGTCGTCAGTCATGAGTCCGCTGCCGTGCTTCACGACGTCTGGACGCCATCCCCACCGTCACCGTGGGTGAATCTCACGACGAGCGGTAGGCCGGATCGGCGCTATCGCGGCGTGCGGTGCCACGAGTCCCGTCTGCCAACCGCCGCAGTGGTCGAGATCGACGGGCTCCGAGTGACCTCGTTGCCTCGTACCGGGATCGATCTCGCGCGCGGGCGCCGGTTGCCGGAGGCACTGGTGGCGCTGGACGGTGTCGCTCGGGCGACCCTGCACCGTCACATGAGCTGCGACCTCGAATCGTTGCGGGATCCCCGCGTCCGATCAGCTGCCCGAGCGCGAGTCGTCGAATCGTTGCTCGAGGCGTACCAGACCGTGTGGTCGTGGCCCGGCTCCGTCGTCGTCCGTGATGCCCTGCACCTGATCGATCCGGCATCGGAGTCGCCGTTGGAGAGCCGATCCCGAGGTTGGATGTCGGAGGCCGGTCTCCCTCGTCCTGAGATCGCGTACGCCGTCCAGGGCCGATCCGGCCGGTGGTACTACGCGGACTTCGCCTGGCCCGCCCAGCGTGTTCTCGGCGAGGCCGACGGCCTCGGCAAGTACGGCGGCGACTCGGCCACAGTGACGCGCCGGCTTCGTGAGGAGCGAGCCCGCCAACGTGACCTCGAGGACGCTGGTTGGACCGTGGTGCGATGGGACGGGTCGGAGGGCGCCCGCGTCGTGATCGCGCGCCTGCGCGCCGCTCTGGCTCGCTGAAGGCTCGAGTACCTGGCCCAACTGTCGCTGTTGATCAGGTGCAAGCGACACCTAGGCCAGGTACTCGACGTGGTCAGGGGGCGAGGAGGTGGCGGGCGAACTCGGCTGCGAGCAGGACTCCGGTGAGCAGGAGCAGGGCTCCGGCGACGCGGTGGGCGCGGTGCAGGCCGCGTTCGGTGAGGGCCTTGCGGCTCGTCGACACGACCGCGGCGATCACCGCCTTGGTGCCGATCATCGCCACGAAGAACGTGACGACGAACAGGGCGGCGTACGCCGGTGCCTCGGTCCACGCGGACACGACGACCGAGCCGCCGACGGTGAGCCAGAACAGCCAGGGGTGCGGCGAGAGCAGGTTCACCAGCACGCCGCGCCTCAGCGGGTCGGGTGCGTCGTCGGTCTCGACGGCGACCGACTGCTCGCGCAGCGACTCGACGCCCAGCCAGACGACGTAGAGGCCGCCGACCACGCCGAGGACGCCGGACGCCCGCGCGGGCAGCTCCCGCACCACGAGCACGGCGACGGCGATCATGATCGAGTCGGTGACCAGTGGCGAGAGCGCGACGCGCAGGCCGGGGCGGAACCCGCGGGCCAGCGACGTCGTGATCACCAGGGCGAGCAGCGGACCAGGAGCGAGACCGGCACCGAGGCCGAGGCCCAGTCCGATCAGCACGTAGTTCACGCCGTCACCCTAGGACGGCCCGGTCAGGGGGTGCGGACGGCGGCGAGCTCGGCAAGGAGGGCGGCCAGCTCGCGGGCGCCGACAGGACGGCAGCCCTTGGCCGTGGCGGTCGCGACCATCGCAGGCTCGACGTGCATGAGCAGGCGGCCGCGCCGCCACAGCGTGGCCGGAGGCTTGCGGCGCTCGGCGAGGTCGCGCGCGAACCGGCGTACGAAGTTCTTCCAGGGACTGCGCCGCAGCACGACGGCGTCGGCGAGGATGCCTTGCGCACGGCACGCGGCGACGATCTCGGCCGCGAAGACCCCCTCGGCCACGACCGCCGGTGCGCCGCCGCACTCGAACACGGACGTGCCGACCGCGCGGCTGAGCCCGATGTCGTACGTCGGCACCTCGACGCGACCGTCGTCGCAGAGCGTGACGAGCGCGTCGACGGCGCGGCCCGCGTGCCACGTGCCGACGTCGTCCCAGTCGGGGATCCCGAGCTCGGCCGACAGCGGCACGCTCGGGTCGTCGCCGTCCTTGTAGAAGTCGTCGAGCCGGAAGACCGGCAGTCCGCTCCGCGCCGCGATGTGCGTCTTGCCCGAGCCCGACGGCCCGCACAGGAGCACCACCCGGGCGCTCACGCCTGCGCCTCGCGGACGCTCGCGAACGTGATGCCGTCGTCGCGGCGCAGCGCCTCCCAGGCGACGCCGACGTCGACGAACCCGAGCCGGGAGTACCACGCGCGCGGCCAGTCGTCGGCGAGGGCGGAGAGCACGACGTGCGTGCACCCGTGCATGGTGGCCGCATCGATCGCGGCGGTCATCAGGGCAGCGGCGTAGCCCTTGCCGCGGAAGGCCTTCAGCGTGGCCACGGCGTCGATCTCGCCGGTCCACCCGCGCAGGCACAGGTCCGTGCACGCCACGAGGTCGCTGCTCACCGGGTGCGACGCCGCAGGGTCGCGCACGGCCCACGACAGCGTCTCGCCGGCGCGGTCGTCCAGGCGTCGCTCGACGAGCTGCGTCACCTCGGACTCGGCGATCCCCGGCATCCACTCGTCGGTCCAGAGCACGCGGTGCAGGAGACCGGTCGTGTCGAGCTCGACCAGCTCGGCCCGCGCCTCACCCGGTGCGACGGCGGCGGGCAGGGGCAGCGCCATCTCCACGAGCGGCGTCAGCTCGTAGCCCGCTGCGACGAGCGTCTGGCGGGTCTCCTCGGACAGGTCGCAGTAGGCGCTGACGTAGCGGTGCGACAGGCCGGCGTTGCCGAGGTGCTCGTCGGCCCACGCGACAAGTCGGTCTCCCCCGGGGTCACGGCGTACGACGACGCAGTTCGTGGCGAACGAGTCGGGCCAGCGCGGCGTGAGCGTCGCCCAGGCGCCGTCGTCGAGGTCGGCGACGCTCTGCGCGCGCAGCAGCGTGGTCTCGGCGTACCAGTCGGCGACGTGCTCGCCGAGCTGGTCGGCGAGGTCCGGCGGGGGAGTGCGGTCAGACACCGATCGGGTGCCAGACCGTCTTGGTCTCGAGGAACGAGCGGATCCTCGACAGGCCCGGGTCGGCCGACCAGTCGTCGGTGTCGGGTCGCCGCACTCGCTTGACGTTGTCGGCCGCGGCGATCTCGAGCTCGCGGCGCAGGTCGACGTCGTCGACCCCCGCGACGTCGATCGCGTTGACGTCCATGTGCGACGCGAGCCACGGCGCCACCTCGGCCACGCGACCGGTCAGCAGGTTCACCACGCCACCGGGCACGTCGGAGGTCGCGAGCACCTCCGACAGCGTGATCGCGGCGAGCGGGCGGTTCTCCGACGCCAGGACCACAGCGGCGTTGCCCGACACCACCACGGGCGCCACGACGGACACGAGGCCGAGCAGCGACGACTCCTGGGGGGCGACCACGGCGACGACGCCGGTCGGCTCGGGCACGGAGAAGTTGTAGTAGGGCCCCTGCACCGGGTTCGTGGAGCCGAGCACCTGCGCGAGCTTGTCGGCCCATCCGGCGTACCAGACCCAGCGGTCGATCGACGCGTCGACGACACCCTCGGCACGGCGGGCGGTGAGGCCCTCCGCGTGCGAGACCTCCTCGACGAACTGGGCTCGACGGCCCTCCATCACCTCGGCCACCCGGTAGAGCACCTGCGCCCGGTTGTACGCCGTCGCACCCGCCCATCCCGGCTGGGCCTTGCGCGCCGCGACGACAGCGTCGCGCGCGTCCTTGCGCGACGCGAGCGCGGCGTTGGCGAGGAAGCGGTCCTTCGTGTCGGTCACCTCGTAGGTGCGGGCGCTCTCGGAGCGCGGGAACGCCCCGCCGATGTAGAGCTTGTAGGTCTTGCGGACCTCGATGCGCGATGCCATGTCAGTTCCTCACACCACGTCGAGGTAGGCCGCGAGACCGTGGCGACCGCCTTCGCGGCCGTATCCGGACTCCTTGTAGCCGCCGAAGGGGCTCGTCGGGTCGAACCGGTTGAACGTGTTGGCCCACACGACGCCCGCCCGCATGGCTGCGGCCGTCTTGAGGATGCGCGAGCCCTTCTCCGTCCAGATGCCGGCGGAGAGGCCATAGGGGGTGTTGTTGGCCTTCTCGACGGCCTCCGAGGGCGTGCGGAAGGTGAGCACCGACAGCACCGGGCCGAAGATCTCCTCGCGGGCGATCCGGTGTGCCTGCGAGACGCCGGTGAACACCGTGGGCGCGAACCAGTAGCCCTTCGCGGGCAGGTCGCAGTCGGCGGTCCAGCGCTCGGCGCCCTCGTCGTCGCCGACGCCGGCGAGGTGCCGGATCCGCTCGAGCTGCTCGAGGGAGTTGATCGCCCCGATGTCGGTGTTCTTGTCGAGCGGGTCGCCGAGACGCAGCGTGCCGAGCCGGCGCTTGAGCCGGGTGACGAGCTCGTCGGCGATCGACTCCTGCACGAGCAGGCGCGAGCCGGCGCAGCAGACGTGGCCCTGGTTGAAGAAGATGCCGGCCACGATGCCCTCGACCGTCTGGTCGACCGGTGCGTCGTCGAACACGATGTTGGCGGCCTTGCCGCCGAGCTCGAGGGTGAGCTTCTTGCTCGTGCCGGCGACCGAGCGGGCGATGGCCTTGCCGACCTCGGTCGATCCGGTGAACGCCACCTTGTCGACGCCGGGGTGCTCGACGAGCGCCTTCCCGGTCTCGCCCGCACCCGTGACGATGTTGACGACGCCCGGCGGCAGGTCGGCCTGCTGGCAGATGTCGGCGAACAGCAGCGCGGTCAGCGGCGTGGTCTCCGCAGGCTTGAGCACCACGGTGTTGCCGGCCGCGAGCGCGGGCGCGATCTTCCACGCCAGCATGAGCAGCGGGAAGTTCCACGGGATGACCTGCGCGGCGACGCCGAGCGGCTTCGGGTCCGGGCCGAACCCCGCGTGCTCGAGCTTGTCGGCCCAGCCGGCGTAGTAGAAGAAGTGCGCCGCGACGAGCGGGATGTCGACGTCGCGCGACTCCTTGATCGGCTTGCCGTTGTCGAGGGTCTCGAGGACCGCGAGCTCGCGCGAGCGCTCCTGCACGAGGCGCGCGATGCGGTAGAGGTACTTCGCCCGCTCGGCTCCCGACGTCTTGGACCAGACGCGGGTGTAGGCGCGGCGCGCGGCCTTCACCGCGCGGTCGACGTCGGCGTCGCTCGCCACGGAGATCTCCGCGAGGACCTCCTCCGTCGCCGGGTTGATGCTCTTGATCGTGGTGCCCGTGCCGTCGACGAACGCGCCGTCGATGAACAGGCCGTAGGACGACGCGATGTCGACGACGGAACGCGACTCGGGAGCCGGGGCGTACTCGAACGGCGCGGGCATGGGTCCTCGGTTCTTCGCAGACATGGTGCCGGTCAGTCGACGGTGACGTAGTCGGGGCCGGAGTAGCGGCCGGTGGCCATCTTCTGCCGCTGCAGGAGCAGGTCGTTGAGCAGGCTCGAGGCCCCGAGCCGGAACAGGTCCGGGGTGAGCCACTCCGTGCCGACCGTCTCGTTGACGAGGACGAGGTACTTCATCGCGTCCTTCGTCGTACGGATGCCGCCGGCCGGCTTCATGCCGATCCGGACGCCGGTGATGTCGTGCCAGTCGCGGCACGCCTCGAGCATCACGAGGGTGACGGGGAGGGTCGCGGCCGGTGAGATCTTGCCGGTCGAGGTCTTGATGAAGTCGGCGCCCGCGAGCATCGCGAGCCACGAGGCGCGGCGCACGTTGTCGTAGGTCTGCAGCTCGCCGGTCTCGAGGATCACCTTGAGGTGGGCGGTGGCACCGCCCTCGTGGCAGACCCCCTTGACCGCGGCGATCTCCTCGAAGATCTCGAGGTAGCGCCCGGACAGGAACGCGCCGCGGTCGATGACCATGTCGATCTCGTCGGCGCCCTGCAGGACGGCGTCACGGCTGTCGGCGAGCTTGACCGACAGCGACGCGCGACCCGACGGGAACGCTGTCGCGACGGCCGCGACCTTCACCCCGGAGTCGCCCAGGTCGGCCTTCGCGAGGCCGACGAGGTCGTTGTAGACGCAGACGGCAGCCGTCCGCGGCACCGTGGGGTCGTGCGGGTCGGGAGCCAGCGCCTTGGCGCACAGCGAGCGCACCTTGCCCGGCGTGTCGGAGCCCTCGAGGGTGGTGAGGTCGATCATCGAGATGGCGAGGTCGATGGCGAAGGCCTTGGCCGTGGTCTTGATCGACCGGGTCGACAGCGCGGCGGCGCGCGCGTCGGCGCCGACCTGGTCGACCCCCGGCAGCCCGTGGAGGAACCGGCGCAACGAGGAGTCGGACCGCCCGACCTCGCCGAGCGAGGTGGGGTCGAGCAGCATCGAGGCGGAGGATCGGCTCACCGGTCGATCCTAGGCCCGCGAGCGGGATTTCCGGCCTCGACCGCTGCCCGGCTACAGTTCCGCTCTGGCGCCTGCTGCGTGGACGGCCATCGGCGCGCCGAGTCCCTGGAAGGCCTGCCATGGCTGCCGACTCCCCGGTTCCCCCGCAGCAGCGGATGCACACCCCGGACGCCGAGCTCGTCGCGCTCATCCTCGACTACGTCTCCGACCGCCTCGCGATCCCCGAGACCCCGCTCGACCACCCCGGTGAGAAGGCCGAGGTCGACGCGATCCTCGACGGCCTCGTCACCCGCGAGGGCATGGACCCGGCGCGCGTTCTCGAGATCTACGCCGACCACCTGAGCAAGACGGTCCTGTCCGCCGACTCCCCGCGCTACTGGGCGTTCATCCCGTCGGCGCCGACGAAGGCGTCGCTTCTGTTCGACATGGTCGTGTCCGCGGCGTCGCTGCAGGGCATCTCGTGGCTCGAGGCCGCGGGCGCCGTGGCTGCCGAGAACCAGGCGCTGCGGTGGATCGCCGACGCCGCGGGGCTGCCCGCCGGCGCCGGTGGCGCGTTCGTCTCGGGCGGGTCGGCGGGCAACCTCTCCGCGCTCGTCGTGGCGCGCGACACCGCACGCCACCGTCTCGTCGCGCGCGACGGCGAGCAGGCGCGCCACCGCCGGCTGCGCATCGCGGTGAGCGACCAGGCGCACTCGTCGGTGAGGAACACGCTCTCGATCATCGACGTCGACCCCTTCGTCATCACGACGGCCGACCACCGCTTCACCGGCGACGCGCTGCGCGCGGCGCTCGACGCCGACGCCGACCCTGACTCGATCGTGGCCGTCGTCGCGACGTCGGGCACCACCAACGCCGGCATCATCGACGACCTGCTCGGCGTCGGCACGGTCGCGCGCGAGCGCGGCATGTGGTTCCACGTCGACGGCGCCTACGGAGGTGCCGGGCTCTTCGCGCCGAGCGTGCGCGACCGCTACGCCGGGATCGAGCTCGCCGACTCGTTCGTCGTCGACCCGCACAAGTGGCTGTTCGCGCCCTACGACTGCGCTGCGCTGCTCTACCGCGAGCCGCGCCTCGCCAAGGCCGTGCACACGCAGGACGCGTCGTACCTCGACGCCATCCACCACGACGACGGCTCCTACGAGTGGAACCCGACCGACTACGCCTACCACCTGACCCGCCGGGCCCGCGGCCTGCCGCTGTGGTTCTCGCTCGTGGTCAACGGGACCGACGCCTACACCGAGGCGATCGAGCACTCGGTGACGCTGGCGAAGGCCGTCGCGCGCGAGATCGACGCGGCGCCGCACCTCGAGCTGCTCCGCGAGCCGACCCTGGGCATGGTGCTCTTCCGCCGGGTCGGCTGGGCCGCTGCCGACTACGACGCCTGGTGCGCACGCCTGCTGAAGGAGCAGGTCGCCTTCATCACCAGCACGTCGTGGGAAGGCGAGACGGTGGGTCGTTTCAGCTTCATCCACCCGGCGACCACGCTGGAGATGCTGCGCGAGGTCCTGGCCACGACCGCCTAGCAACGACGCCGCCGGCGCGGCATGATCGCGCCCGTGGACGAGGGCCGCACGATCGACATCACCGAGCATCCCGACGGGATGGTCGCGTGGGGTCTCACGCCCAAGGGTCTGCGCGTCGAGCTGCAGGTCTACGACGACGACCGGATGGTCGAGGCGCCGAGCGAGTACGACACCTGGCCCGACGGGCCGCGCGAGCTGCCACCCGGCCTCGGCCGCTTCCTCGTGGAGCTCACCGACGTGAACGGCATCAGCGCGATCGCGGGGCAGGTGACCTGGCACCTGGAGTCCTACGGCCCGAACGCGGGCTCGCGCGCCTGGAACATCGGGATCGCGCTCTCGCCCGCCACCCGCGGGCACGGGGTCGGCGCCGTGGCGCAGCGGCTGCTCGCGGAGTGGCTGCTCGACACCTCCGACCTCGACCGCGTCGAGGCCTCCACCGACGTCGAGAACATCGCCGAGCAGCGGGCGCTGGAGAAGGCCGGGTTCACCCAGGAGGGGATCCTCCGCTCGGCGCAGGAGCGCCTCGACGGCCGCCACGACCTGTTCGGCTACTCGCTGCTGCGCGAGGAGGTCGAGGCGGACCGCCGTCGTCTCGAGGAGTCAGGCGGCTGACGTGGCGGCGGGCGAGGCGGACGGCTGCCAGCCCGGGTTGCGCAGGACGTAGCCGACCTTGTCGCGGAACCGGGTCGCGTGCCGGACGTCGTGACCCATGACGTACCACTCGTGGAAGCCGACGCGGAACGGGTTGAACGTGCTGAGCTGCTTGGTGATGCCGTAGCGCGGTCGCTCGACCTCGGGCTCGAACGTGCCGAACATCCGGTCCCACACGATGAAGATGCCGGCGTAGTTCTTGTCGAGGTACTGGTCGTTGACGCCGTGGTGCACGCGGTGGTGCGAGGGCGTGTTCAGCACGAGCTCGATCGGCCTCGGCAGCAGCTGGATGCGCTCGGTGTGCAGGAAGAACTGGTAGATCAGGCTGATCGACTGCTGGAGGTAGATCGCCCAGACCGGGAAGCCGACCAGGGCCAGCGGCACCCAGAACACGAACGTGCCCAGCCCGGTCCACTCCTGCCGCAGCGCGGTCGAGAGGTTGTAGTACTGGCTCGAGTGGTGCACCACGTGGCTCGCCCAGAACAGCCGGACGCGATGGCTGGCCCGGTGGAAGCAGTAGTAGCAGAGGTCCTCGGCCACCAGGAGTGCCACCCAGGCCCATGGCGAGTGCATGTCGATGCGCAGCGGCGTGAGCGCGTAGGCCGCGCTGAGCCCGAGCAGCGCGGCGACGTCCCAGAGCAGCCCCCAGATCCGGCTGCCGATGCCCATGGACAGGCTCGTGACGGTGTCCTGCATCGCGTAGCCGAGCTCGTCGTCCTGCGGGTGGTACCGGTAGTAGACCGCCTCGACCGCCAGGAAGATCACGAACATGGGGATCGCGAACAAGATGATGGTCACGACCCAGATGGTGCCAACGTCGGCTATCCGACACAACGTCCGCCGCGCCCCGCGGGTAGTGTCCGGTGTCCGCGACGGCGCACCAGGAGGGCGATAACGCACTGCGATGACCCTCGAGCTGCGCGGCTGGCGCGACAACGACGTGGACTGGTGGGTCGGTCTCCGCTACTCCTGGTATCCCGTCATGGGACACGACCACCTGCGGCGGATGGCCTCGGGCACCGTGCGCCCGTGGCTGCACCGCTCGGTGGCCATCGAGCGCGGTCGCCGGCTCGGCTTCGCCGGGGTGATGTCCTCCCCGGGCGACAGCCCGGACTCCACCCTCGTGCTCGTCGAGCCCGACGTGCGCGGGCACGGCGTGGGCCATGCGCTCGTCACGGGCGTCCTCGAGGGCTACGGCGCGGACCCGCTGGCCGTCGTGATGCCCGACCACGACCCGACGGCCCTCGCGGTGGCGCAGCACTGGGGCTTCGAGACCCGCAGCCACAGCATCGAGTCCGCGCTCGACCTCACGGCCGGTGCCCCCGTCCCGTCGGCGCACCATGACGTCCGGGTGCGGATCATCGCCGACCGGGATCTCGACGAGGAAGGCCTCGACGTCGACCCGCTGCTGCTTGCCAGCAGCACGCACCCCGAGGCGACCGAGCTCGGCTGGATCATGCTGCGCAAGGACTTCGCCGCGATGTTCCCGAACCTGCTGTGGATCGTCGCGGAGGTCTGCGGCGTCCCCGCCGCGGTCACGTGCGCCGATCCGCAGGACGGCGAGGACTGGTGCGTCTGCTACACGGGGGTCGACCCGGCCTTCCGCGGTCGGGGCCTCGCGCGCACCGTCAAGGAGCACCTGCACGAGTACGCCGCGGCCCAGGGTGCGGCCCGGCTGCTCACGGACAACGAGGAGCGCAACGTGTCCATCCGCACGCTCAACGAGGAGATGGGCTTCGTCCCCGGCGCCGGTGAGTACCGCTTGATCCGCCCGGGTTCCAGCGGATAGTCAGCGGTCAGAGCCCGAGCGCCGCCGACATCCCCGTGATGAGCTCGGCGAGGCGGTGCGCGGCGACGAGGCGGGCCGCCTCGACGTCGGCGTGGTCCGGCGTACCGTCGCTGAGCACCGGGACGACCACCTCGAGATAGCACTTGAGCTTGGGCTCGGTGCCGCTCGGGCGGACGATCACCCGGGTGTGCTCGGCGAGGTCGAGGCGTACGCCATCGGTGGGCGGCAGCCCCTCGAAGCCGTCCTCGAGGTCGACGAACCGCTCCACCTCGAGCCCGCCGACCGAGGTCGGCGGCACGGCGCGCAGCCGGGCCATGGCGTCGGCGATGAGGGAGACGTCGTCGACCCGGACCGAGAGCTGGTCGGTCGCGTGCAGGCCGTGCGCGATCGCGAGGTCGTCGAGCACGTCGTGCACGGTGCGCCCGGCCGCCCTGAGGGTCGCGACCAGCTCCACCACGCGCAGCGCGGCGCTGACGCCGTCCTTGTCGGCCACCTGCGCCGGGTCGACGCAGTAGCCGAGCGCCTCCTCGTAGCCGAACGCGAGCCCTGGTACGCGGCCGATCCACTTGAAGCCGGTGAGGGTCTCCTCGTGCGGGAGCCCGTAGGCGGCCGCCATCGTGGACAGCAGGGACGACGACACGATCGAGTTGGCGTACGTCCCCGAGGCGCCGCGCTCGTGCAGCCACCAGCCGAGGAGCCAGCCCACCTCGTCGCCGCGCAGCATGCGGTAGGGCGGGCCGCCGTGCGCGCCGCGGTCGCGCGTGGGCACCGCCACCGCGCAGCGGTCGGCGTCCGGGTCGTTGGCGATCACGACGTCGGCGTCGCTCTCCACGCCCTCCTCGAGCGCGAGGTCCATCGCCCCGGGCTCCTCGGGGTTCGGGAAGGACACCGTCGGGAAGTCGGGGTCGGGGCGGAACTGCGCCGACACCACGCGCGGGGCGGGGAAGCCCGCGATCTCGAGAGCGCGCAGCACGACGTCGCCGCCCACGCCGTGCATCGGGGTGTAGGCGATCGCGACGTCGCGCGGCGCATCCGCGGGGACCAGCGACGCCACCCCCGCGAGGTACGCCGTCAGCACGCCGTCGTCGAGCCGGGTCCAGCCGTCGCCGCGCGGCACCTCGAGAACCGCGCCCACGGCGTCGATGCAGGCGCTGATCTCCCCGTCGGCGGGCGGCACGATCTGGGTGCCGTCGCCGAGATAGACCTTGTAGCCGTTGTCCTGCGGTGGGTTGTGGCTCGCCGTGACCATGACGCCCGCCGCGGCTCCGAGGTGGCGGATCGCATACGCGAGAACGGGTGTCGGGAGCGGGCGCGGCAGGACGAGGGCGCGGATGCCGGCGCCCTCCATCACCGCAGCGGTGTCCTGCGCGAACTCGTCGGACTTGTGCCGCGCGTCGTAGCCCACGACGACCGACAGCGGGGTGTCGCCGTGCTGCGCGCGGAGGTAGGCGGCGAGCCCCGCGGCCGCGCGCGTGACGACCGCGCGGTTCATCCGGTTCGGGCCCGGGCCGATCGCGCCGCGCAGGCCCGCGGTGCCGAACTCGAGGCGGCCGTCGAACGCGTCGAGCAGCTCCGCCGCTGCGCCCTCGTCGCCGCTGCCCGCGGCGTCGAGGAGCCGGTGCAGCGCGGTGCGGGTGTCGGGGTCGGGGTCGTCGGCCAGCCAGGCGCGAGCGCGGTCGAGCAGGGTCGGGTCGGGGACGCTCCCGGCGGGCACGATCGGGTCGGCCGTGCTCACAGGACGCGCACCACCTGGGCGAGCAGGCGGCCCATCCGCTCGGCGGCGGCGCGCCCGGCCTCGAGGACCTCCGCGTGGTTGAGCGGCTCGCCGGTCATGCCGGCGGCGAGGTTCGTGACGAGCGAGAGGCCGAGGATCTCCAGGCCCGCCTCGCGCGCGGCGATCGCCTCGAGGGCCGTGGACATCCCGACGAGGTCGGCGCCCATGATCCCGGCCATCCGCACCTCGGCCGGGGTCTCATACTGCGGGCCGCGGAACTGCGCGTAGACACCCTCGGGCAGCGACGACTCGAGCTCGCGGCACAGCGTGCGCAGCCGCGAGGAGTAGAGGTCGGTGAGGTCGATGAACGTCGCGCCCCGCAGCGGCGACGCGCCCGTGAGGTTGATGTGGTCGCTGATGAGCACGGGCGTGCCGGGTGTCCAGGACGGGTTGAGACCGCCGCAGCCGTTGGTGAGCACGATGGTCCGGCAGCCCGCGGCCGCGGCGGTGCGCACGCCGTGCGCCACGGCCTCGACGCCGCGCTGCTCGTAGTAGTGCGTGCGGCCGAGCAGGACGAGGACCTTCGTGCCGTCGGCGTCGACGCTGCGGACGCGTCCGGCGTGGCCCGCGACGGTGGGTGGCGCGAAGTGCGGCAGGTCTGTGACCGGGAGGTCGGCCACCGTCGTGCCGATCAGGTCCGCGGCCGGCACCCAGCCCGAGCCGAGCACGAGGGCGACGTCGTGGCTCTCGATCCCGGTCGCCCGGGCGAGGGCCTGGGCGGCGGCGGCAGCGGCGGCGGTGGGATCGGACAGCAGCAGGTCGGGGGAGTCGGTCACCCCGGCACGCTACCGACCGCAGGGGTCGTGAGTCACAGCATCAGCCGATGCTGCGGCACGGACGGTCGCGCAGGGCGGCGACGTAGTCGTCCGGGGCGCCTGCCGCCTCGGCCGCGTCGGCGATGATGCCGAGATACCGGGCGCTGGGCAGGCCGCCCTCGTAGTCGTCGAGCACGTACAGCCACGCGGTGACGTCGCCCTCGAGGGTGGCGACCCGCACGCGGATCTTCGTGTAGAGGCCGAGATCGCCGCCCTCCCACGAGTCGAGCGCGTCCTCGTCGGGCTGGGAGATGTCGTAGAGCGCGACGAAGACCTGCTGCGCGGGGTCGTCGTCCTCGACGACGGTCGCGAGCGCGCCCTCCCAGCTGAGGTCCTCGCCGCCGAACGTCAGCCGCCAGCCGGAGAGCCACCCGGTGCCGCGCGCCGGGGAGTGGGGTGCGCGCAGCAGCATCTGCACCGGGTCGAGGTTGCTCCCGTAGGCCGCGTACAACGTCACGTCGTGAGGCTATCGGGCGCGCGTACGGAATGATGGCGGCATGACGCGTGTGGTGATCGTCGGCGGCGGTCCTGGTGGCTACGAAGCGGCCCTGGTGGCCGCCCAGCTCGGCGCCGACGTCACGGTCGTCGATCGCGACGGGCTCGGGGGCTCGTGCGTGCTCACCGACTGCGTGCCGAGCAAGACCCTCATCGCCACGGCCGAGGTCATGACCCTCGCGGCCGACAGCGGCGACCTCGGCGTGCGCATCGGCGGCGAGCGCCCTGCCCACGGCATCGTCGACGTCGACCTCGCGCAGGTCAACGAGCGGGTGAAGCGGCTCGCCGCCGCCCAGTCCGACGACATCCTGCTGCGCCTCGAGGCCGAGGGTGTCCGCGTCGTGCGCGCCCGCGGCCGCCTCGACGGCCCCGCCCGGGTGATCGCTACGGCGGACGACGGCAGCACCTCGGCCTTCGACGCCGACGCCGTGCTCGTGGCCACCGGCGCGCGTCCGCGTGTGGTTCCCGGCGCGGAGCCCGACGGCGAGCGGATCCTCACCTGGGAGCAGGTCTACGACCTCGGCGTGCTCCCCCAGAAGCTGATCGTCGTCGGCTCCGGTGTGACCGGCGCCGAGTTCGCCTCGGCCTACAACGCTCTCGGCTCCGAGGTCGTCCTCGTGTCCTCGCGCGAGCACGTGCTGCCCGGCGAGGACGCCGACGCCGCGCAGGTGCTCGAGGACGTCTTCCTGCGCCGTGGCATGCAGGTGCTCAGCCGGTCGCGCGCCGCGTCGGCGACGCGCACTGCCGACGGCGTCGTCGTCACGCTGTCCGACGGCCGCACGGTCGAGGGCTCGCACTGCCTGATGGCCGTCGGCTCGATCCCGAACACCGAGGGCGTGGGGCTCGAGGAGTCCGGCGTACGCCTGACCGACTCCGGCTACATCGAGGTCGACCGCGTCTCGCGCACGTCGGCCCGAGGGGTGTACGCCGCCGGCGACGTGACCGGCGTCTTCATGCTGGCGTCGGTCGCCGCGATGCAGGGTCGCATCGCGATGCGCCACGTGCTCGGCGACGCCGTCGCCCCGCTCGACCTGCGCGACGTGTCGAGCAACGTGTTCACCGACCCCGAGATCGCGACCATCGGCATGAGCCAGAACGAGGCCGACGCCGAGCCCGACCTCGTGCACTCGGTCAAGCTCCCGCTCGCCACCAACGCCCGCGCCAAGATGCAGGGCCTGCACGACGGCTTCGTGAAGCTCTTCGCGCGTCCGGGCACGGGCATCGTCGTCGGCGGTGTTGTCGTGGCGCCGCGAGCGAGCGAGCTGATCTACCCCATCGCGCTCGGCGTCGGGCAGCGGCTCACGGTCGACGAGGTCGCCGCCACCTTCACCGTCTACCCGTCGCTGACCGGCTCGATCGCCGAGGCCGCCCGGCAGCTGCACACTCCGGACTGACCTGCGCGCACGTGCGGCGTAGCCTCGTGCCGTGCCTGCGGTGGAGCGTCCGGCCATGTCGGACTACGGCGTGCCCGAGGATCTCGAAGGCACCCTGCCGTGGGAGTGGGCCGAGGAGCGGCTGCTCGCCAACAAGAACTTCTGGGTCGTCACGGTGTCCGCCTCCGGCCGCCCGCACTCCCTCCCGGTGTGGGGCGTCTGGCTCCCGGAGGTCGAGCGGTTCTGGTTCTCGTGCTCGCCGCGGGCTCGCAAGGCTCGCAACATCCGCGAGAACCCGCAGTGCGTGGTCACGCTCGACGACACCGTCGAGTGCGTGTCGGTCGAAGGTCGGGCGCGCATCGTCGACCCGCCGCTCGAGGTGGAGGCCGTCGACCGGGCTGTTGCTGCCTACTCG